>SDBU01001970.1_pt1 | contig 28160 bp, 26 predicted proteins | sample 2277071 | NCBI WGS metagenome assembly SDBU01 (sample SAMN10397929, study PRJNA504765) | marine sediment metagenome | isolation source: marine sediment core GS08_GC12, 126 cmbsf | place: Arctic Ocean: Gakkel Ridge, Loki's castle | collected 2008 | reverse complement strand
TCATGAAAAATTACATCAACCCCGTCCAAGATCTTTGGAAGGTCAACCACTAATATGCTTCCTTCAATGAACTCAAAACTCTTATCCTGCATTACGCCGACAATATTGGCTTCCTTCATAGATCTGGGATAGTAATCTATGAAATTATCGATGCCCAAGACCCTAAGTCCATTTTTGAGCAAATATTCGCACAAATGCGACCCGATGAATCCGGCTGCACCCGTCACTAAACATTTCATCCTGAATCTTTCGCTTACCGCCCTCGGTTTGTGGTCAGGCGTTTTCTACCGATATTAGATTGTGAAGCCTCCCCGCCCTGAAGGGCGGGGGTTCGCTGCGCGGGCTTACGCCCCCGTAAGGAAGATAAACATTCTTGTATAGCTCCCCTTTACCCCGCCCTGAAGGACGGGCGTTCTGCCTTACGGCAGCACTTCGTGCGCGGGGAGCGAGCTGGTCAATCGTGCGACTATTCACAGTCGTTCGAAGAGGCTATCAAACTCTTCCGCGACCATCCCCGCATCAAAATCGGGAGCCAGCCTCTCTCGTAACGATGCAACGTGTTCGCTCATGAACCCACCCTTCCATTGATGGTAAAGGTCAATCACAGCATCACAGACCAGGTCTGGCCTGTCTCTCACAAAGTCCGTGCCCTCCCGTTCACCGAAGTGGCACAAAACTCCTTTTGCCAGGTTCTCTTGCGTCACCAGGCCCATCCAGTATCCGCTGGCCGCAAGGACAGGCCTGTCGCTAAGAATGGCTTCGATGGCCGAGGTAGCACCTGCACACACAGCCCTAGCCTCCGATATCCAGGGCTGAGGATCTACCTGGTTCCCCACCACGCGCACAAAGGGTCGTCCCACTTGCCTGTTTGCCTTCTTCGCCGCCCACCATACAGCAGGAAGACGGCCGCCACCCCCCACTACCACAATCTCCAAGGAGGGAATCGTTTTCCTGAGTTCAACAGCATTTTCTACAATCGCCGACGCAGCCCAAAACTTCCACCCACTGAGACGTCCTAGACAAACCAGGCGAAAGGGCTCTCTCCGTGGGAGTGGTGTGGGCTGGATCATACATGAAATAGGCCTTGAAATCCACCGGACCGGCGTGTCCATGCCCAAATCACATAGCGCCCTGTAAATCGGTTTCTCTTGGCTAACCCAAACATGACTACCCTTTGCCAGAGTGTCCATATCGTCATGCTTGCCCCAGTTGCGAGGGGGGTCATGAAACACAGTGATCACAGGAGCCCCGGTCTCTTGACGGACGAGTTGAGAAAGTGGAAAGGAACGTCTCGCATCCGTGATAATCACATCTGGACGAAACTGTTTGGTTCGATGGACCAACCAACGTCTACTGCCGAAGTAGAGAGCCGGTTGAATTACCCGAACGTCCCATACCCTATGGCGCTTCTGAAAGCCCCGGCCCCCCCACCTGCTGACAATTGCCACCCTGTGTCCCGCCCGTCGCAATGCGGCAGAGAGATAAAGGTTATAGGAACCAATCCCGTCAACCTTGAAAGCGTCACAACAAAATACCACATTCATAAGATGGGCCCTGCAATCGTCCTGTCAAACATCTTTTTTCTGGCTTTCTCGGGCACTCCTTTCATACGCCAACGACGATGGACCCAAAGCCAATTATCGGGAGCCATGCGGACATACTTTTCTATAATGGTATTGAAGAGAGCCGTATTGGCCATTACATCCCGTTGGAAATTCCCACTTCGTATCAAAGAAACCGCAGGCTCAAACATAATTCGATAGCGCCCGTCTGATTGCTGAATGTTAAAGACAGGTATAACAGTCGCTTCATGGCGCAGGGCCAACAATGCTAATCCTCTATTCGTACAAACGATCCTTCCAAAGAAAGGTACGTAAACGCCATTGTGCCATGACGCATTTTGATCCAGTAAAATAGCCACATTTTGCTTTTCGCGGAGTGCTTGACTAATCTCCGCAGCACAATGGTGCTTTACCAGCAGTTTGTTCCCAGTGCGAGTGCGTATTTCTTCAAGGACTCTATCCAACGGGACGAAGTCAACGGGGCGTACAACAATCTGAAACGACAGATCGAATTGGACAGATGCAGCCATCGCCATTAACTCCCAGTTACCCAAATGCGCTGACAAAAATAGAATGCCTTTCCCTCGGGACAGAGCATTCTTCAAGTGCTCGATCCCAGAAAACACTGCATATTCTCCTACATTTTCTTTGCACAACTTAAGCAGCGAAGGAATCTCCAATATGACTCTTGTGAGGTGAACAAAATTAGCCTCGGCAATGCCATGTAACTTCCAGCCATCGAATTCCTCTGCAAAGGCAAGCGAGAGATTATCAAGCGCTACACGACGGTGGCGACGGTCAAGGCGAAACCAGACCCTGCCCAAAGGAGCTGCACAACGTACTACCCAACGATGAGGCAATACAGCAACCCCTGTGGTGAGTGCTTTAAAAAGACCGTACAGCAAGTTGTCAATGAAAAAACGTGTCATTCCAGGCACGCTCCCTTTTTGGATCTCTCCCTTGGCTCGGTGCCTCAAGCCCGCCAGCTGCCAAGGCCAAGAAACAAGTGATATGAGACAAGAGCCTGATGCCAGCTATGGCAAATTGTGAAACCCGCAAGTCCTATAACCGGAAAAACGGCTCTACGAGGCATTTGTTGCCGGTATACTAAAACCGACACACAGCCTGACAAAAGCTTAAAAATCAGCATAGACAAATGTCCCTTAAACCACACACCTGTCAGATGTTTACCGTCGCTGTATAGACACCTGCTCTCCTTCCTCAGCGAATACTACTGCACAAAAAACCGTCCAAATGGATAAGTATAACTTGCTTCTTAAGAGCGAATGATCAAACAATCCAATAACCGCAAGTCCCAAAAATACTGCAAGATATACTGAGAATACTTCTGACTCCCTATACAGCCGTTTTAAGCGCTCAATAATAACATAGAAGTAAAAGGCAAATGAAAGAGAACCAACAATGCCCAAATATAGCTGGATTTCTAAGAATACGCTATGTACAGCGTTTGCGATATCAGGCCTTCCTTCCGCAAGAATTCTATAACTGTCGATACCGTAACCAAATACCGGTCTTTTCAATATCTTTTCCAACACAAACTTCCAAGTTATAGTTCTGATGAACGAAGAATCCCTAGAAACTAGCAATTCAAAGCGGTGACAAACATCTCCATCCATAGCACACATCAAAATGCCAATAGATAGCACGACGGAGAAAAGAATTGTGTTCTTCTTGGTGAAAACTCTGTATCGATTCAGACACGCAAAAAAAACCAATGATACAGTTAGTCCCACCCAGGCTGCACGCGAACCAGTGTATATAATATCGAATGTACCCACAGCCAGGAAGAGAATAACCAGTGCAAGACTGCGTTGATTTAACTTTAACCTTTCTCTAAACGTTATGAGAAAAACAAGTACTTGAATATAAACCATTAAGAATAAGCTAAACCAGTTTGGACTTGCCAGACCTGCGGTAAGGCGGCCCTTCTCTGGACATAACTGTCTATATTTGATAAAGTCAATGCCGAATATATACTGGTATATTCCATCTAATACATGAATCCCTAAACAAATTATTATAGTAATAATTAAAAAGCGGAGCGTAAAAAACTTTTTCTCAAGGAAATAAACAAGCGCATAGAACAAGACCATAAAGCGGAGGAAAAATTCTATTTGAGCCTCCCATCCTGGAATACCGCCAATACCAAGAATATTGGATGAAGTCATTGATAAACATATCAGAACCAACGACAAAAGGAGAGCTCTATCGAAGACAAAAAATCTTAACTCCCTCCTCTTTAGCAAAATATAGAGAAATATTACGTTCAATAAAATGGTAGTGGTTTCAAATATTGTGTCCTTAAAAGGGACAGAAAATATAAAGAGAACTACGAGCAATTGAACGAGCCATGTTTTTGATAAGGAGTACAAAATCTATCCTAAATTATGGAATGTGAAGTTGTTTCAACGCAAAAAAACTACACAATCGCCTGAACCGACTTCCGGGAAATGGAAAAATCCGCACCACACAGACCCACTATCTGTATGACAAGTAGCTGCCAGAGGATCGCGTCCAGATCCATGTAACATTTTTTAACTTTCAAGGCAGCGAAGGAAAACTGATGAAATGTTATCAATGTGTCCACGTAGACAATGCCACTGAATCCGGCCACTCAACATTCGTAAGCGGCACATGTAACAGAATTCGGTCGATTTCAATCAATTACAAAATTAACAACGTTGCTTTTCGGGTCCATGTCATAGAACGCATAATGGCCATGAATTTTCAGCCCAAGCTCCATTGGTAAGTGGCAATCTTGGAAATTAGCTACGTCTACGTTAAGCCACGCAGCCCAAAACTTAGTTGAAAGATGACCTCATTCCACAGGCGAACCGGAATCCTACCAAATGCTGACCTAACACGCAACGTTGATATAGACAAGAAACTGGCTTGGCGGAGCAGTTCTCAGGCTTCGCTCGAACCATGGTGACCCAAAAGCAAAAAGCCCTTTACGAGGTCCTTCGAGAGACCCTGCAATAATGGACAAGCGATGTCACTCGAGGTCCTTTCCAACACTCGTACGGCCTTTTGAAAGTCTTGGCTCAATCGATATATGAGCGCTTGGCATGAAAATCATCTCAGAAGATACTCGCAATCCCCGCTTTCTCCGCTTCCTGAAAAACCGTTAAGATTCTTGCCCTTGTTGAGTGCTTCAATAAGATTGAGTCATAGACGTCGATATATCTTTCAGCTGCATAATCAGTTCGCAAAAGTCTTCCAATCTTTTTCAGTTCATACATGAAATCGTATAAGTTATTGAACTGAAATATATTTTGGAATTCAAGTGAATCATCATCACTCTGATATATATCAATATTTTCAGTCAAAAGCAGGCAGTTGTTTCCTAAGATTTCCCAGAACCGAGCTGTATCAAAACCACCACCACCAACTGAAATGCCCACCTTCGCTCTTGCCAAAATATTAAGGAATTCATCTTGATTATTGGTTTCGCTTACACGGTAAGTAAACTTTTCTTTCTCACAGAACTTTATTAGTATCTCTTTGGCAAACCTTCTCAATAATGGGTGCTTGTCCTGACCAAAAACACAAACGAAATCTATATCCTTTTTGGTAGTCAATTTATCATATTTGATGTATCTTGACTCAATCCCTAAAGGCAAAGGTACGATCCCATCAATGTACGGCTTCTCTCTTCTGAAATAGAGGTAACATCTTTCTTTCATTGCTTTATTGATGTCGCCGATCTTTTTGTACGTTCCGTTTAAAATCTTTTTTTGGATTTTGAAGTCGAACCTTTTGTTACCGCCGACCTCAGATCCATCAATAAAAACCGTTTTTGACCACGCATTGATTTTTTCAGCTAAGAGATAATCAGTATTGTTCTTACCCCAAACTAGTAGGATCAAATCCGATTTTCGCGCGAAAGCAATGAACCGTTCTGTTTCCACATAGTGAGGGGTTACAGAAAAAGGGCCTGGATACATGGAAGAAATTCTAAAATTTACATTACCGCACTGACTCGATATTTGAATAAGTCCATCGAGTATGGTGTTGGCAAGGTAATCTTCCTTTTTTACAGGAGTTATTACCGCGATATTTCCCTTCATATGGAGCGCTCCGGCTTTCTTTGAGGGAAGTCCCCACACCTAGATTAGAAACATAGTATCCTCGTGAGTCGTATTTATTAATGAAAACGGAATGCGTCAATGAAAATGAGACACCTTGGTACCGACTTCAGTCTAGTCCCTGCGCCGCTATATTTACCTGTAATGACTAGAATTTGGGTCTGACAATCACTTTCTGAACAGTCAAATTTAATCTGGCATTCACCTCGCTCTACAATAAGGATCGCTCACAGAAGTATGCGGCCAAACTTTTTTGTTGCACTAGTATCTGACGGTTTTTGAAAAACAGCTTTTAGAGTGTCTCGATAAGGAAAACGGAAAAAGCGCCCGAAGTATTGGAGACCAGCCAACATACATATTCTTTTTAAAGTAGACAAGTCGAAATAAAATAGGTGTTCGGGTGGTATGAAGGCACCCCAATTTCTACCTTGTTTTTTTGCCTTATAATGTCCAAAGTCAGGGATCCCAATTACGAGAAAACCACCTGATTTCAAAATTTCCAAGGCTTTTCTTAGGTTAGACAGGGGATCAAAAGTATGTTCAAGAGCATCATACATAGTAATGAAATCATATAAATCTGATTCTGCATGGAACGAAAGAAGGTTTGTCACTATAGCATCCACTCCGAAGTTATTGCGTGCATACTCAACAGCCCATCGTGATGGGTCAATTCCGACTGCCTTCCATCCCGCGTCTTGGGCAACTTTTATCATGTAACCAAAACTGCAACCTACGTCTAACAAGGACGGCTCAGACAATCATCTTAATCCCTTTAATCGTCTTAGTTCTCTTCTGCCATCCCCAAATTTGGATTTGATTTTTCTTTCGCTCTCTATGTAGAGCCTGCCATAGTTTTCTTGATAGTAATCTCGCAAATCAACATCCTCAGGTTGTGGATTTATATAGGCGAGGCCACAGGAAACACACTGAACTATGTTATATCCATCCTTCTGAAATAGAAAAGACGTCTCCGCAAATATTACAATTAATTTCTCGCATTTCGCATCCTTAGGAGGTTATGTCGGCAATAGGTCAGATGGTGAAACCTGTCCGGTGAAATCGCAGTGCCGACACTATCAATGTCAGATTAAGTCTCAACTATCACAATTCTACCATTGGCCACTATTGCTAGCACACTTTCTAGTTCTTCGTTTGCTCCGTGTTAATTATATTGTAAACAGATAGCCTCTCTATTCTTGTCCAACGCTTTTTCAGAATTGGCTTATGCCCTCAACTCCAAACGCTCAAGGGTACTATTACCCATACAAGATCGAGAATCCCGTTGAACTTCTACGATCCCAAGAATTGGGGGTTGAAACCATAGCAGGATTCGGTGAGGTAGTTCTGGACATATTTGTTGATAATACAATGATAAACGACCCGGGTCAACCCCTCTGAAGGGATGCCAAGTGCGGCCGTAAAGCCTCGAGGACCTGAGCGGGAGAGATATCGTGCAGGCAGAGCCGTTCAGGGAGAGGGCAGCTCCTGCGGTAGCACGGACTGCATTCGACGCCAGAGGCCAGCGAAACATGCGGGGGGCCGTAAATGACATCGGGACCATGCCGTGTGGCCCGGGTCGGTCCGAACACTGTGACTGTCGGCGTCGCGCAGCTAGCCGCAAAGTGCATGAGAGCACTATCATTCGTCACGGCCGCGTCGGCCAGGGAAGAGACCCCTAAGAGCTGTTGGAAATTGGTCTCTCCCGCCAGATCAATGACATTCGGCGAGAGGCCTTCACCAATCCACCGCGCCAACTCTTTCTCCTGTGCGCTGCCAACAAGAACCACCTGAATGTCAGTATCGCCGAGCTTCAGGGCAAGCTCACGGAAATGGCCAAGGGGCCATCGCTTTGACGGCCATCCCTCACTAGATCCAGGCCCGAAAACAGCGGTTTCACAATCGGCCGTCCAGCCGCGGCTGACAAGCAATCTGGAGGCCTCGTTGACAAAGGCTGCAGGAACGTCAAACCGTGTGCCAGCCTCGGAGATGGACCCTTGGATCTTCTCCTCGGGCTCACCCAGGTCCCGCAGCATCTCATCGATCCTTCGGGCCCCACCCCGGGGCTTCCCGAGGAAAGTCCGGTACAGCGGCCCGGCGCCGACTCTGAGGATCCGCTTCTTTTTCACAAAGGCGGCCAGGTAGCCTGTGATCCGTTTCGAGTGCATGTCCAGGACTAAGTCGTACGACTCTCTCCGAAGCCGGCGCACGACGTCCCAAAACGAGCACGCCGGGTTTCTGCTCTTCGACCCCTTATCATAGACAACGACCTCCCGGAAGTAAGGAGTGCCGTCATAGAGAGCCCTTCCTTCCGGGCTGGTAAGAAGATCAAGGACCGCCCCAGGCCAGTGCGTTCTCAAGACGTTCAGGGTTTGGCCAAGTTCGACGAGATCCCCGAGGGCACTCAATCGGATCACAAGAATGTGAGGGCATGGGTTCACGCGTGAATCTGCTTCCAGGGTTTGTCAGGCGTCTTCCCGCCTATGATGGCCAGAATGTCCGTCACGATGTCCTTTGTGGAGAAGCGTTCCCAAACCACCTTTTACCCTTTACGCCTGATGGCCTTCAGCTTGTCCGGGTTTGCATGTCAATAGCAGATCTCCTCCACGCATTCCCCCTTAGTCAGAAACGCTCGAGCTCCTTGCTTTCCACGAAGAACTATTCGACTTGGCTACACGGCGGCTCAGAAGGAAGGTGCCGCACCCAGCGTAGTGCATCATGCTGTTGGAGAAGTAATTATGCACTTTCGGGAACAAGCTGATGTTGATTCCGATTTCTGTTTTGCCGACAGCGCGATTAGTAGTGCCCCCGGACATACCGGAACGTGCCGTAGCGCGGCATAGAGCAATCTCGGTATGTTCATCGAGGTACTTGATCAACTCTGTCCGCTCCCGGTCGGCCTATTAGTAAGCCTCCCGTAAAGAGAATGCAGTTGAAGACACCCAGCCCACATCAAATCCGTTCCAGTTTAGAGTACTTGAGCACCTGTGATAGCAAACCGCTCAACATCTCCCTTAGTTTGTCGTAGCCAAAGAGTGTGTCAAAGAGCGCCCTTGTTTTCTTGCCCCGTTCGACAAGTTTCTCTGGTGAGACAAGCCATTCTCTTACGCAAGCAGCCAAGGCATCAGGATCCCCCTGCGGTACCCAACCAACGACGTCCGACTGGCTGAGCGTCTCTTGGTATGCCGAGCCAGCCCTTGTAATGAGAGGACGCCCAGTGGACATGGCTTGAAACACCTTATTCGGAATGACCATGTCTGCCTTCAGGGTTGTCCCAAATATGCCCAATAAAATGTGCGCCCTCGCCAGGCGGCTTGGAAGCCTTTCATAGTCAATCCATGGTTCAAACGTAATGTTTTTTAAATGGACACAATTTTTTTCAATCCCAGCCCTTAGAGGTCCGTCTCCCAGCAAGACCCATCGAAAAGGCATGTCGTCCGTTTGCCGAGCAGCCGCAACAATGACATCTACGCCCTGTAAGGGCAGAAAACTGCCATAGAATAGTATCTCAAAAGGGGGCTTAGGCAAAGGCGCAGGTGCATGCCGAAAATACTCAGTTTCAGCGCCAACATATAATACACTCAACTTCTCCCTTGCTATTCCTAACTCCCTTGAAAAAAAATCGGCATGGGCGGGGGTATCCGTCACAACCATGTCTGCCTGCATGAGTAATCGTGACTCCCAACGCCGCCTCCGCTCCGTCATGGCAGAGCCTGGAGCCCATTTCTTTCTTTCAAAGACATCCTTTTCATACGCACTGATCAGGGGATCTGCTACCAGCGGCACCCGCCACTTCCTGGCCCAATGCGCGGCAGACGCCATATCCCTTTGACGAAAGCAAGGCACCCAGATGAGATCCGGCCTTCTCAAGTGATGCAGATACGCCTCCAATGAGCCAGTCTGGCTTGCAACAGGGCGGTAGAAATCGACCTTCCAACCCAGATCGCAAAACAGGCGCAACACAATCCGATTGCGTGAATAGTCAGGGTCAGAGCGCCCCCACCACAAAACTGACGGCACATGGTTTCCCAAACCCAAATCAATTACCCCGAGAGATTTAATTCAGCATCAATTCTGTTGAAGACCGTCTCTGGCGTGATACTTTGAAGACATATGTGGCCTCGGCGCTCTGGGCAAACATCCTGAAAGCAAGGGCCGCACCCAACATCCTGCCACAACACGCGATCCCTTTGGCCAACCGCATAACTCCTTATCCAACTTGTGGGCCCAAAAAAACTATAAACGGGTATATCTGCACTAACAAGCGTTTCGTTTAGTCGATCAAACACATTCCGCTCCGTGTTTCGCGTGTAGGAATCTATTGGATGGCAATTGTATATTGATTTTGGCTGCGTTCCCACAGTTGTACCTGCTCCGCCAAAACGCACCAACAAACGACTTATTCTGTTCCCCTGTAAGTCATATATGACTGACAGCTTCTGTCTTCTCATCCATAGGACGCTCCTCATCAAGCCTGTCCGTCCGAAATGTCGTTTTCTATCCAGAACCACCAGGTGCAATCGCGGGTGGTCGCTAAACAAAGAAGCAAACGAAGGGCTGGTCATGAACCAAACCTCATCGCCACCGTGATGGCCAATAATCGTTTCGAGATGGGGAACTGCAATCATGACATCGCCAAGGGAACTCAATTTAATGACCAGTATTTTTCTCACTGGATAGACCTGGGAGACTCCATTAGGTCCTGATACAGGTCAACGGTTTGTGTGAGCATACTCTCCAAGGTGAAAGAATTGTTCCGAGAAGGTAACGGCCGGGTTTTGTATATATGGCTCAAAACAGTAGCAGCATTGTGCATGTCGTCTTCCTTGATGAGCCCAGCTGGAAACAACGCTTTGAGCAATTCTCCTACCCCTCCACGGTCGAACCCGGCAACCGGAATTCCGAGGCTTAAAGCCTCCAAAACAGTCCTTCCAAACGATTCCGGCTTCCGCGAAAATGAGACGACAGCATGAACCGACGCCATCATGTTCTTGATCTCTGAGCAATAGCCCGTAAAAAGAATATAGGGGTCTAAACCTTTCTGTTTTAGATGTTGTTGTAGTTCTTTCATATAAGAAGCATGCGCAGCATCGGCTTCGCCGACGACTAACCCATGAACAGGTATCCCTTTTTTCAAAAGCTTCTCGATCAGGTCAAAGAAGAAGGGATGTCCCTTGAGTCGGGTAATCCTGCTAATCATAGCTATAACAAATCTGCCGTTGAGTTGTGGATACCGGGAAAACCACTCTTTCTCCCAACTCTTCGGGGGGGCGTAACCATACGCAAAATTGGACGGATCAATCCCCCGATAAATCACTGAAATGCGCTCAGAAGGCGTACGCGGGTAATTCTCAGTGATATACTGCTTGATCGATTCGGAAACCGCAATCACCCTTTCGCCTTTGGTCATAATCGCACTCAAGCAATTGACGGAATAGTAGCCATGAACCGTCGTGACCAGTCGCGGTCTCTTGTGGGGGGAAATGCTTTTCCACGCAAAATATCCAAGCCACGCCGGCACCCGGGACCGTAAGTGCAGGATGTCTACTTTTTTATTCAAAAAAAGCGCGCGAAGAGGCAATAGGTACTGCAAACAACGAGGCGTTTTTTCTCCCACGCGCCAGGAAACATGCACGCTTCCCTCCCTTTCGAGCTGCGGCACCAGGCGTCCGCCACCAGAGATGACGATGGACCGGTGTCCATTTCGGGCCAGGAAGCCAGCCAATTCAAGCGTTCCACGCTCGACCCCGCCACTTTGAAGCCCTGGCAACATTTGAACTACTGTAAGCGGTCTGGCCACCATCGCCTCAAGATTTCTTCCGCACAACGGGAGGCCTCATCCAAAGAGCCCCTCAAAGTTGGCATTTTTCCTTCTTGCCGTTGGTCGTAGGAGACAGCCCATCCTTCACTCAATACATAGTTGATGCCTTTCTCATACTTGCTTCCCCGCTTCTTCCACTGCACCGGAAGAATACCGACTCTACAACCTGCCGTTAAGGCTTCATAGACCATCGAGATACTGTCTGCAGTCACCCAAACATGAAAGCATTCAGAATATTTCTCTTCAATCCATCCAGCCGGGGTATCAACCGGCCTAAGAAATTCAAAGTTAGGATGCAAGCGCATCAAATCACCAATCAGGGCTTCCATATCCGGAGGAGTTCGTCTCGATGAGGCAATTGTCCATTGGATGTCGCTACGACTTTTTAAGATGGCGGCAATTTTGGATACCAAGTCCTGGGACGACCAAATGTGGCTTTTTTCATCGATCCCACCGACCAAAATCAACCCTTTTTTCTTGTCATGCTTATTCAAGAACAAGGCCGTATTAGGCGGCCCAATTGTTCTAAACACCTTCCCCGAAGTCCGAACTCGATCATGCATTGCTATACAGTACAAATCTATTTCCTTGAGGTAAAAGAGGCTGGGAGGCATGCACGTAACGACCTTGCCGCCATACCTTTGCTTAAACAGGGCCATGGGGATGTGGGTGTGGGCACCAACCCCGATAATCAGGTCGACAGGGCATTCTGAAGCGGGCACCTGGTGTTTTCCTGCCAGAGAAGTAGTACGCGAAACAACATACCTCAGCCAATTGAACAAAATAGAGTGAAAATCCCGGGCTGGGAGATGTAAGTACCGGAGTGTTGTCGGGGTCAATGTAGTGAGGGCTTGAATCACTCCATTGCTCTGTTTTTCATGCCCTGGAAGCCCATCCAGAAAGGCTACAATTTGTAACGGGGTTACGTTCTTTATCGGTTGACTCGCCTCCATTTTATTTTAGTTTATCACAATTGTAACATATTGGCAGTTCACGAAAACGGTACTCGCTGTGGATTTTCCTGAAATTTCGATATCGCTCTCCCTTCCATATGTCGAGAATACTTTCATGGTTAAGGTCGCCTATGATCATGTAACCATCAAAATCATAACAACAAGGAACCACCCGTCCATCCCATAAGACCTGCATCGTATCTTCCAATAAAATGGGGCAGTATCTGACTTTCTTGTCCTTTTTGGGCCGGTTATATTTCCTTCCCCTGCCATAATTGTGGAGCCTTGAAAAAGAGACACGCCCATACCCAGACCATTGAAGCGTAAACTTCAAAAATTTAAGCGGATGACCTATATACTTTATGGAGATCCTTGGTGATTCACTGTTTAGTTCCTTCTTTAACTGAACAAACCGCTTGGTGTTCCTGGCAACCTCGTCATAGCTGAGTCCACGATGTATTGACTCATATTCCGCAGCATTCGTGCCATAAAAACTTATCTTAATCCTATCAAGTCCTGATTCTATGATCCTTCTGGCACTGTCTTCGTTGATGAAGGAAGCATTTGTAACAATGAGGGTATCTTCAATACCTTTTTTTTTTGCGTAAGCAGTTCGCTCAAATATTTTCTTGTCCAGAAATGGCTCCCCAAAGCCCTGGAGATGCATCTCCTTGACATCATTCTCCACGCACTGATCGACAATTGACCGAAATAATGCCATATCCATATAGCCCCTCGGCCGACTCAATTTTTCCCTAGGACAGATAACGCATTTTGCATTGCAGTGGTTCGTGTTCTCAACCCTCACCTGAATCGGATGGTCTGCATATTCCATGATGTTTTTCTTACTCATCGTAACATATCTCTCAGCCACGCAGCCGCTTCGTCGTTCTCAAAATCTTGACTTTGAACAATCGCGGCAGATCGGAATGTTATCTAAGTTACCTTGGATATGCCATCGCCGAATCCTCTTCAGCTTATCGCCCTGCCATATCTCTTTGATCTTCTGCTCTTCCACGTGCCCGAGAATAACTTGGCCATCATAGTCAAGACAACACAATGCTACTCTTCCATCCCATAATATTGTGAATGTATTCCAAATTCGAAGACACGGCTTGTGCATAGAAAGCCTTTTTGCCTGGACAAAATGATTGATACCCCAATTGTGGACCCCGCTAATGTCAATCTTGTCCACCTTACCCTCCCAACGCTCAACAAAGGCATCCACCTCGCCAGAAGTCTCGTTTGTCTTGACGAAATTAAGCACTATTTTTGGATTGGTCTTTTCCTGCTTCATCTTTAGCTGGACGACATTGGATATATTGTTCACAACTTGGTCGTATTTCAGACCTCTCCTGACTCTTTCAAAGGTCTCCTTACTATGCCCATCTATGCTGATTTTGATTTCATCCAAACCCGACTCGATTAGCCCAATCACGTTTTCATCCGTTAGAAGCGATGCGTTTGAAAACATCTTAACATATGGAATTCCACTCCCCTTCGCCATTCGGATTCTCTCGCAGATGTGTTTGTCCAACAGCGGTTCTCCAAAATTATGCAAATGCATACATTTGATCTTGTGTCTTGCACATTCCCAGATAATCCTCTCGTACAGATCCATTTTCATGATACCGAGCCGTCGGGTCATCTTTTCCCTGGGGCATGTTATACAGTTGGCGTTACACATGTTAGTCGTCTCAATTCTCAAAACGGGGGGAAAATCCCTGTAAAGGGACTCAAATGGCCGCACGACAACCTTCGATACAAATGGCATCATTTTGCTTGTAATCATTTCTCCCGTCAGCATTGCCTTTACCATAGTCTCCCGGCTAAAATCTTCGCAAGAACTGTAGCCATAGCCGCTTTACATTCCTACGCCGTCACGAAAAATCTGCATCATGATATGCATTAGGATAACATGCACGTCTTCTACTTTTTGCATATCATTTGAAGGAACGACAATGGATACTGCGGCTAACTTTACGATCTCTCCGCCGTCAAACCCCGTCAAAGCGACAGATGTTGCCCTATTGGCATTCGCGTACTCAATCGCCTTAACGACATTCTTGGAATTCCCACTACCTGAAATACCAACGACTACATCACCTCATTTCAAGAAATTCTTCAACTGTTCCACAAACACGTCATCATATGACATATCATTTGCATAAGCCACCATGGTCGGCACGTTGTCGTTCAGGCAGATCACTCGGAACCTTTTCTTTTCACCGCCACATGTTCCCTTGTTGATATCACAGGCAAAGTGGGATGCCGTCGAACTGCTCCCCCCATTTCCCATGACAAATATTTGATTTTCGCACTGGTAAGCCTTTTCCGAAAACTCAACCACCTTTTCGAGGTTGGTCAAAGGGACATTGTCCAAGATTTTCTTTTCTTCCTCCAGGTAGGCTCTTGCAAAACCCTTCATCAAAGTCCCTCCCATTGCTCATTCGCACGTTTATAATTGTCAGGATTTCCAATATCTATCAAATATTCCTCTATCACATACCCGTACATTTTACCAATCAGACGGGGTAAAACATCAAATCCAAAGTCGATAAACTTCTTCATTGGGATGTAATCAAAGAGCTCCTGCCCAGCAATATATATCCCGGCATTAGCAAGATTTGACACCGGGTGGGCAGGTTTTTCCGTAAACGAAGTTATGACATTATCTCCGTCAATTTCCGCAATCCCACACTCCCACGGCACATCTGCCCTGAAAAGCCCCATTGTCAGAACCCCGCCACGTTCTTCGTGAAAATTGACCATTCTCCTTAAATTCACATTGGTCAAATTATCTGCATACGCAATAAGAAAACATCCTTTACCACGCACAAAATCCCGATTAGCCATCACGGTTGCAGCAGTTCCCAAGAGCGTCTTTTCATGGAAGGTTCTGACATTAATCCCGGTGGCATTTCCATCTATATACTGCTCAACCAGGTGGGGGAGGTAATGAAGATTAATAAGCACATCCGTAACGCCGTGTAGTTTGAGCAAATCAAGCCATATACTTAAAAGAGGCATCCCTTTTATTGGAACGAGGCACTTCGGCATCGTCTCCGTCAGAGGTCTAAGCCTTGTTCCCTCCCCAGCCGATAGGAGGTATGCTCTCATTTCCACGCATATCCTCTCATGTTGAAAATCACTTTCGAACCATCCCTGCTCAAAAGGAAAGGCAGCTCCCTATATTCCTTCAATGCTTCTCGAACAGCATTCTGATTCTCCCTAGGACAATATACCAAGAGGAATCCGCCTGAACCGGCCCCTGCGATCTTACCACCCATAGCACCGGCTTCGCGGGCCCTTTCATACATCACATCTATGTCTTTTGTAGAGACATTAGAAGCAAGCTTCTTTTTTTCCTGCCAGCTCTCATGTAACAAATGACCTATTTCGTCTGTGCGACCACTTAGTATGACCCCCCTTGCCTCATAAGCGATATCCCGAAGCCTTCTCAGCTCATCCATTCTCTCGGAGATATTTTTCCTCTGCTCTGTGAGAACCTCTGACGAACTACGGGTTTTATTAGTAAAGAACAACAAAAGGTTGGACACCAACATTCTTTTTTGCTCATCCGTTAGATCGAGTTTTTCAACGTTTACCTGTCCATTCCTTTGAAACTCAAAAAACCGCATATTTCCATAGGCTGCGATATATTGATCCTGAATCCCTATGGGTTTTCCAACGATGTCAATTTCAATCTCACAGGCTTCCATAGCTAACCTTTCCTGCGGAACCTGTTCTCCTTGGTATATATAGAAAGCGTTGAGAAGACCAACTGTAATACTGCTTGAAGACCCTAGACCGCTTCCTTTGGACGGTACGTCAGCCAGTGTGGTCACTTCGACGCCTCCAGTAATGCCAGTTTTCCTCATGGCCTCCCTGACAAGGTCATGGGCTATATCATCTACGTGATTTACGATTTCCTTCTTTGAGTAGTTGATATAAATCTTCTCATCGAATCTTTCCTTAACAATGACATATACATACTTATCTAACCCGAAACTTAAAACGGCCCCTGCCTCTTTTAGATAAAACCCCCTGAAATCCGTTCCCCCTCCGAACAAACCAACGCGCAAAGGTGTCTGGGTAATAATCATTAGGCCCCCTTAAATCCATTTGACGTCCGTACAACATGCATCTGCTTCATCTTTATTTCTGCAGACTGCAGCATATCTTCTATACCCTCTTGTTCCGTAAGCCACCCGATGTAATCCTTCACGCTCTTGGCCGGCGAATGTTTAGGCTTCCAGCCTAATCTCCTTAGTCTAGTGATGTCAGAAATGATGTGTCTGGTATCACCAAACCTGTACTCACCGGGAATTCTTGGCCGCACTTTTTTTCCAAATACGTTTCTTACAATTTCAGCAAATTCCAGAATCGTGTATCCTTTGCCGCCACCCACGTTAAATACCTGATAGTCGGCCTCCTTTTTGTCGAGCACGATGAGGTTCGCATCAACCACATCATCAATATTTACGAAATCTCTCATCTGCCTTCCATCTTCGTAGATGACAGGTTGTTTGCCGTGCAAGTAGCTAAGACAGAAGATGCGACAGGCGCCTGAGTAAAGATTGTAGAACGATTGTCTCGGTCCCTGTACGATGGAATATCGTAAGGCAACAGTGGGTATCCCGTAACGCTTTCCTAAAGAAAAAGCGATCAGCTCCTGAGTATATTTTGACACGGCATACTGATTCTGGGGGTTCACCTTCCCTTCGTCGGTAGGCTGTGGCTGCAATGTTTGACCACAAGAAGGGCATCTGTGGTCCCAATCCGCTCTGCCCAACGCCTCAGAGGAACGAATATCGGGGTAATAAAAGCCTCCATTTTTCGACGCCTGACATGCAATATTCAAACACCTGTATTTGCCTTCTCCATAAACAGCCTGGGAAGACGCGACAATGACCTTCTCAAGCGGAATGTTGCGTTCCACAGCAACTTCATACAAAAGAGCCGTACCCACGCTGTTTACATGAAAGAACTTGCCAAAATCGGGCAGATAATCCTGATAAGCCGCAAAGTGATAAACCACATCTATTCCATCCAGGGCCCTCTCCCAGTCGGCTTTATTCCGAACGTCGCCCTCGACGACCTCACAGTCATCTGGTAAATAGGTTGGCTTTCCTCTGAGATGAACAGGCTTTTCAAGGTTGTCCAGAATTCTGGCCTGGTATCCCCTTCGTAACAGGGCGTCAACCGTATGCGAACCGATAAAGCCGGCACCACCTGTAACAAGAATCCTCATGATCCGCCTCTTAGAATTCACACAAACTCAACTTGAAGAAAGCCGCACCTGGCGGTCAAGTCGTGGCAACCTGCTTACCCCGTCCCACCAGTATGAAAATATGGGTCCTGCCTGCCTGTTCTTAAAAATTTTTTAACATAGTTTTCCAGCGATTGTGTGTCAACCCCGAATGACATTGCCACTGTAAGGACCACAAGCTTCAAACGCCCCGGCAATCTGTCCTGGATACGCACATAATCCTTTTCAGTGGTGATGAGAAACTCGGCATTGAGGCTCTCTCCCAACGCGGCAACCGATCTCAAATCGTCATCTGAATAGTAATGGTGGTCTGGAAATGGAAAAAATTTGACGATATCTCCCCCCAGGTTCATAACCATTTGCCGAAAATCTTCATTCCTGGCTATTGCGGAAAAGGCCAGGAGCCTTCTCCCCCTCAGAAAATCGAGAGGATAAGCCATAGTCTCTCCGTTTCCCACTAACCGATGAGGGACGCGAGTGCAACAAAAAATCGGCCGTCCCGCAGCAATTTCTTGGATGGATGAGATCCCTCCTGCCAGCGCCCCACTGGCCGAAGAGCTTGTTACGACAAAGGCATCTGCTCGGTCCAAATGCCTCAAAGGCTCCCGAAGAACACCCCTTGGGAGTAGACGACCGTTTCCAAAAGGATTCGAAGCATCCAGAAGGACAAGGTTCAGGTCTCGCTTTAATCGAAGGTGCTGGAAGCCGTCGTCCAGCACAACAACATCCGAGCCGAAGGTATCAATTGCCACCTGTCCGGCTTTCACCCGATCTTGTCCCACAATCACGGGTATCCCCTTCAATTTAAGGGACATCAAATACGGTTCATCGCCAGCCTGCTGAGGCCCCATCTTTGTTGCCTGACCGTCTGAGACAATCCCGCCATGTTTTTCGGCTGATCCGCCGTACCCGCGGCTGATGACTGCGACCTTGTAACCCATCCTTTTCAACAGGTCAGCCATGAACACGGTGACCGGCGTCTTTCCGGTTCCACCCACGGTAATGTTTCCGATCGACACAACCTTGCAAGAGAGGCATTCTTGTTTAAGGATACCTCTTTCGTAAAGGCGTATTCTAAACCTGGCGGCCAGTTCATAGACCTGAGAACACGCATGAAGCACCTGTTCAAAGGGCGATGAAAACGCCGACTCGGCTACACCCCCTTGCGTCAGTACCCTTTCTATTCTTCGTCGAAGAATACGCACCTTTACAAGAACCCTTCAACCACCTGCAGAGTCTTATCAACGGCCCCCCGGTTCATACCCAACACCTCATAGGCCCTCATGCCCATTATGTCACATCGTTCGGCATCGAGTAATAGGCTTTTGACTTGCTCCATAAGTTCCTTCTCATTTGCCACCTGAACAGCCGCGCCGTGATGAATCAGCATTTCAGCCACCAGCTCGAAGTTGAACATGCACGGGCCAAAGAGTATCGGTTTTTTGAAAGCCGCAGGCTCCAAAGGGTTTTGACCTCCGAGATTCACAAGGCTTTTTCCCACAAAGACCACATCGGCTATAGCATACAGTTGTCGGAGCTCTCCCATAGTATCGACAATAATCGCATCTGGTGTGGAGGGTCGGTCCATCTTCTCCAACTCCGTCTTCAAGAAGGCTGAACAGCCAGCCAGCCCAAACATCTGTTGTATGCTATGGGCCCGTGCTGGGTCCCGCGGCACCACAACCAGAACCAAATCCGAAAAACTCTTTTTCAGGACCTTAAAGGCGTTTAATAGGACTTTCTCTTCCCCTTCATGGGTACTTCCAGCCAGCAATACCCTTACACGGGGGTCTATCCCCATCGACATTCTCAGCGCACTTATCTCTTCCTCAGACAACGGCGTCAACTTGTAATCAAACTTGAGGTTTCCAGTGACCTCAACCTTATCCTTAGGCGCACCAATAGCGACAAAGCGTTTGGCGTCCAATTCAGTCTGAGCACAAATGAACGAAATGTTAGAAAACACAGACCTCATGAAAAAAGAGATTCGCTTGTAATTCATGTAGGACCGAGGGGAGAGCCTGCCGTTTACCAAAATGGCCGGCACACCTTTCCTTGCCATCTCATACAGACAATTGGGCCAAATATCCGTCTCTACGAGGAGAAGAACCAACGGGTCAATTCGACGAACCAGGTGTCTTATGTTCCATAGAAAATCGTACGGGAAGAAAAAAATGAAGTCTGCCTCTTTGGCCAAGGCCCTATTGGCTATCTGGTGGCCGCCATAGGTAGAAACCGAACAGACAATAGGGCGATCACAATGGCACGCTTTGATCGCCTTTATCAAGGTTACGGCAGATAGAACCTCTCCCACGGACAGGGCATGTATCCATATCGGCCTCCTTGGGAACCCGGGAATGCGGAAATAAGGACACAGCCGCTTGAGCATCGTCGTGTGCCCGTGTTCAAGCCGGAGGGCCCTTATTGCAAGAAAAGGGAACACCATAACCCAACCCAGCAAAAAGAAGATGTTATATAAGAAGGTCATCTTGCCAATACCCTGTGAAACGGTCTGCATGGTGTAGTTCAGTCAACGTAAATCAGGAGTAGAACGCCCAGAGAGGCAAATATCATATTGGTCAGCCATGGTGCCAGAGACGGCCGCAACAACCCGTTGTACGCCAAGGACAAGCACAAGCTGTTAATAACCCAATAGCAAAACGCTATGCCGATCCCATACGTGACCCCAATGGCTATCCCTTCCCCCTTTTTGTTCCGCAGCGCAATGGCGGTTCCCACAATAATCATGATCAGACACACAGCGGGAAAAGCGAGCTTGGCATGCCAGTCCACCCTGTAAGGGGTGGCATCATAGCCTTCGTTTTCCACCTTCTGAATATAGGCAGACAATTCCGTGAGGGTCATCTCGTCGGATCTCTTGGCTACCTTCTTAAGGCTGTCAGGCTCAAGGTCTATTGTCAGGTCAATTTGGGACGGACACGTCACTTTGTAAGTTCCATCTTTGAGGCGAACCTGTTCCAAGCAATTCGTGAGGATCCACTTTCCGTCTTTGTAAATTCCCCTATCCGCATCAATGTGCCTGGCGATTTTGAACTGGTCATCAAAAAAATTGAAACTTACGCCAGCAATCGTCTCATCGGCGGGATTGAAATAGGCCACATGATAGATGGCCCGATGGCCTTTGATCCAAATATTTTTCTGTCGGAAAGTCGCTATCTGCTTGCGAACCTCAACATTCCAGATATGGTTGGCCTTGACCACCGTGATCGGCACAATAATCTCGGCCAGGAAGAACAGGAGAATACTGAAACCAACACCCAGAAAAACAAGGGGTGTCAGAAGGTAACGGGTCCCTATTCCACTGCTTTTCAGGGCTATCAACTCATTGTTTCTGGCCATCAGGCCAAGAACGATGAGTACAGCCAATAGCACGGCCACGGGGGTTACCTGCGCAATGACAAAAAAGATTCTGAGGCCAAAGAAAACAAAAGCTCGGGATATGGGCATGCCGGCTTCAAGAAAATCATCAACTTTCTCAAAAAAATCGACAACAAGATATATGCTGACCACAGCGGCCAACGCCATACAGAAGGTCATAACAACTTCTCTGACCAAGTATTTCTGGATTATCTGCATCTGCCCCTGCTACTGTTTCCTGACAACAGCCTCGCACCATTTCAGCACAGATAGCGCCATCTGAATCATTCTTACGGGACGCTCATTTGCTGTCATATGTATCAGATATGCCCCAATGATACCCAGCACCAAATTGGGAACCCACATGCCTATTATGGGCGGATACACACCCGCCTCACCGAAAACCCAACCTGCTGACAAAAATACATAGTAAACTAGAAAGAAAAATAGCCCGAGACCTATGCCGAATGATCGCTTTGCATCTCTTGATTGTATCCCCAGCGGCACCGCTATCAGTCCCAGGACAAAACACGCAAAGGGTATGGAGAACTTCTTGTGGTATTCCATCAAGGTCAGATAATACTGCGTATCTTTCTTTGTCGCCTCTTTCAAACTCTGGCGCAACTCGGCCAAGCTCATCTCCTCTTCGTCTTTGGGACCATCCCTTCTTGCGGAAATGACGTCTGCAAGATCAAGGCTAAGATCATACGTATCAAAGGAGACACAATGCCATGACTTCTGCTTGAGGTCCACCTGATAGATAACCCCGTCATACAATCTCAACTGAAAGGTGAGTTTTTCCGGATCGCTTGAATACCGCCCCTTTGGAGCAACGACCGTACCCACTGTTCTGGGGGATCGACGGTCATCAAGAAAGACATCGACAAGTTCTCTATCCCTCACCCCTACCTTATTCACGTAAAGCATCACTCCCTTGAAGCTGTCGTTGAATGTTCTCTCTTTCAGCGCCACACCCATATTCGATCTGGCAATCTCAAACGCCAATTCCTTGAAAGAGACCCGACCCCACGGCAATCCGTATATGGACATGAAACAGGTCATCGAGAATCCCATTAGACAAAATGCAACTACCGGGGGAAGAAGGTCGTAGATGCTGAATCCGCCCGCTTTCAAGGCTACGATCTCATTGTCGCCGGAGAACCTCAAGAACGTCAGGAGCACAGCCATCATAATCGACATTGGGATTACAAAGATCAAGAAAAAGGGCATCGAATAGATCAATATGAGGAAGACAGAAAAGATGCTAACCTGCTGGTTGACGACCAAGTTGGTTATGTCGAGTATGCCGGCCATCAAGAAAATAAAGGAAAGGACCAAAAGGGTAACTAAGAAAGGAGGAATCATCTCCCTGAAGATATATCTGTTAACTATTGTATTGAGGTGCATGAATTCGTTCGCTCCCGACGTGAGACTTTACCGGACAGCAGCCCAAACAATGTTCCTTTCAGCGACCACCAAAACGTCCTTTTACGGTCTCAGAAACCCTTTTAACTTCAGCATGTTGCAAAATCCGATGAGGTACGACATCCTATTGATTTTCCACGGCTGAGTCAATAGAGCATTAACACCCCCCCCTTTTCGAGATTTTCGCGTGGAAAGTTGTTTATTCAATAATATCGAGATATTAGAGTAGTTCCCAGAAATGACTTCCGATTTATGTGGCTCTTATGGCTTCCGCCCTCGTTCGTTTGCCCATTTTTCCAGGGCGTCTGCCGTGGTCTTTGTCTTGATGGCCTGGCGGCTTCTGATCCATAAAGACCGGCAACCTCTTCGCCGAGGTGATTTGGGCAACAATCCGTTTTGCCTTGACATTCTGTTGCCCGGACACTACTTCCTGTCACCGTGACTTCAACGAGTGATCGAATCTACACAAGGGCCGCCTGGCTGTGGGTCATAGGGTGGACTCTCTTCCACCTGATCTACGCCAACACTTTTCCATTGGTCCCTGATGAGACCAATTACTGGCAGTGGAGCCGGCATCTGGCGTGGGGATATCATGATCAGGCCCCGATGATCGCATGGGCTATCAAACTCTCAACCCTGATCTTTGGACAGACCGAGTTTGGTGTCCGCTTTCCCTCGGTCATTGCAATGGCAATAGCTTCAGCCTATCTGCTCTTGATTTCATCGCGCTGGATAGGACCCAGGACCACCTTCAGCACGGCAATCCTTACCCAGGGAATACTCGAATTTAATGTGGGAGGCCTGCTCGCCACGCCGGACGGCCTTCAGGCCGCAGCATGGGCCGGTGCCAGCTACCACTTGGCCCGGGCCTACGAGAACAACAAGTGGTCGCAATGGTTGATCACCGGAGTGTGGTTCGGTTTTGGCATGTTAAGCAAGTATACCATGGTCATATTTCTCCCCGGGGCTTTTGCCTACGGCGTGTTTTCCGCAAACCACCGCAACAGACTGGCCAGCATCCGGCCCTATGTTGGAGGCCTGTTGGGCTCGGCCATGTTCATCCCGGTCATTGCCTGGAACGCCCAACAGAACTGGAACTCTGTTCGGCATGTTGCCCACCTCGGGGGAGTCAGTGAGCAGTTTACGCTCCATCTAAAGTATTTCGGAGATTATCTGGCTTCCCAGGCCGCGCTTTTATCTCCCATTGTGTTTTTGCTCATTCTGGTGGCATGGGCTTTAACCATAAGAAAACGCCGCGAAATGAACCAGTGGATTTACCCATTCCTATTCTGGAATTCATTTCCCATGTTTGCTGGATTTGCCCTCCTTAGTCTTCATACGCGTGTACAGGGAAATTGGCCTGGCGCAGGTTATTTGACCGCATCGGTACTCGTGGCTGCGTTTTTTGCCGGTGAAGGCACAACAAAAGCTGTAGACGGGCAACCGTCCCGACATGGCACACGCCCACAAGACAGGCTATGTACTGGAGTAGCACATACCCCATCCAAAGTGTGGTCGTGGGCGATCGGGATGTCTTACGGGATCACCGGACTTGTCTTGCTCCAGGTCGTGTGGCCAGTCCTGCCGATCCCCTTGAGGTTGGATCGAACAGCAAAGGAGATGACTGGTTGGCAGGAACTCGGAGAGAAGGCCCGGGAAATGGTGCTCGAAATGCCGAATCCAAGGCAGACATTTCTCTTTGGATTACGCTATCAAGTTGCAAGTGAACTCGCTTTTTATACGCCAGGTCAACCTGAAACGGTCTCGATCAACCGATGGAAACGGCCGAATGTCTATGATTATTGGTGGAAAGATGAAGATCTTTTGGGATGGGATGCGATCGGCGTAACCTATGATCCTGATAGCCACAAAAGGCAACTGAACCAAGTCTTTGTTCGAGTTGACCCCCCGGTCAAGCTGCAGGTATTTCGAAAAAACGTTTTTTCAAAACAACAGGATGTGCCCGCGGAACCTGTCAAAACCTTTTACTTGTACCGTGCCCATGGCTTCCGCGGGGGGCTTGGGTGGATGCCTCCTGACAGATTTGATATAAGAAAAAGCAATTGAGGAATGCAGGCATTGAAAGAACGCCTGGGCACTTTAGCCACTCAATCGATAAATCCATCAATGTTTAAATGAGTTTTTTCTATGAAGCTCCTTTATCCTGAATAATTCCTTGAACACAAATATCGACTTTTTAAGATTATCGTATCTTATGCGAGAGTCGGCAACATGCGTCCATTGCACGGGGAATTCTGCAACCTTGAAACCATCGTGCTTTGCAAGCCATAGAATTTCTGCGTCAAAAATAACGCTGTCGAGTTCTTGTTTCCCAAATAATACCTTCGCAGCTTGGTTCTTGAAGATCTTGAACCCGCACTGGGTATCTTTGTAGTTGATCCCGAGATAACAATTTTGAATAAAAGTATAGCTCTTGGCTGCCCATTCACGGAGTGCGCTTTGATGGGAAATGACCGTTGATCCTGAAATTGCCCGTGACCCCACGGCGATGTCGTAACCATCATCGATCAAAAGTATCCCTTTTTCGACCTCTTCAATTGGAACCGAATAATCGGCATCCATAAACAGGAGCAAATCCCCAAGTGCCCTTAACATACCGTAACGGACTGCAAACCCTTTTCCGCGATTGGGATGATACTCGAATACCCGGACTGAGACCCTTTCGTTTTCTTTAAATCCATCAGCAACATCTTTGGTGGTATCTTCGCTACCATCACTGACGACAATAACCTCACTATTAAAATCCTGATCCTTCAAATAGTTCAGTGTATGATCAAGGGTCCCTACGATTCTGTCCGCCTCATTGTAAGCGGGAATCACAATAGACAGCTTTCTCATGGACCAATCCTTCTAAACCGCAGACCTCTGCTCAAAGAATCTTATCACATAATTATTGGCCCATATACCCAGTACCCCACACAGCACACCGGTCAGCCCGCCCACCAGAACATCCATAGGGAAATGGACACCTAAATAGACCCTGGAATAGCCGACCGTAAAGGCCACCAGGAAAAAAAAGGGGCACCATTTGCGAAAGTAATAGCTCAGGAAGACTGCTGCAGCAAATATATTGGTGGCATGCGAAGAGGGGAGAGAGTGGGATCGGCCCCTTATGGGCTCCTTCAGTTCGGGGGTCACGCTCCAGGTCTTCTCCACCCGATTGTAAAGGTGAACACCCGAAAGGGAATGGCGTGGTCTGGGACGATCAAAAGCAGGCTTTAGCAAGTCTGTGCTAACCCATTCTGATAAGGTGATGACAAGAAGGATGCAAACTGCAACGGACCGGCACTTGATGCTTTTTCTCGTGATTAAGAAAACCCAAAATAGCGCCATCGGGATGTAGAAATTCTTTACGTTTGACACGAACGGCATCAGAAAATCGAACGAGGTGTTCTGGCCGGATTGATTTATGAGGTAGAAAAGACCAACGTCTATGTTTTTCACAAAATCCCACATGAGTGATGTTCACCGGTAGTGCAGTCGGGAGCCTCTCGCCCTTCTATTTATTCTCCACGGAGCTGCATTTCGTAAAGCTTATGGTATTCTCCCCCCGCAGCCAGGAGGGTGTCGTGCTTTCCCTCTTCCACGACCTGTCCATTGACGATAACGATGATTCTATCGGCCGAACGGACGGTTGAAAGCCGGTGTGCAATGACCAAGGTGGCACGGCCCCTCATTAAATTCTCTAAGGCCTTTTGGACGGCCCGCTCTGACTCTGTGTCGAGCGAAGATGTTGCCTCGTCAAGAATGAGAATCGGCGCGTTTTTCAAGAGCGCCCGTGCAATACAAATCCGTTGCTTCTCTCCACCAGACAGGCGTGCGCCAAGTTCCCCGACGCCTGTGTCAAACTTATTCGGCAGCGCTTGGATAAAATCATAGGCATAAGCGGATTTGGCCGCTTGGATAATATCCCCATCCGAAGCTTGCCGGTTTCCGTATGCAATATTGTTTCGAATGGTATCATCAAAGAGTATAGGTTCCTGGGTCACAATCCCTATCTGCCTGCGAAGTGAGGCAATGGTGACATCCCGGATATCATGCCCATCTATGAGGATGGCTCCCTCCGAAACATCGTAGAAGCGGGGAATCAGGTTCACCAAGGTGGTCTTGCCACCACCGCTCATTCCCACCAACGCTACAACCTCACCGCTCTTGACCTCAAGATTAATGTTTTTCAAGACCATCTGGTCTTCATATTTGAAAGATACATTGCGGAAAACGACTGAATGGCGCTTCGGTTTAAGCTCTATGGCATCCTCTCGCTCTACAATGTCCGATTCAGTCTCCAGAATGTCGTAGACTCGAACAGCCGCAGCCAGGCCCTCCTGAATGGCATTGTTTAGTCGAGCCATCTTCTTCACGGGATCGTATAACATCAGGACAGCGGCCATGAAGGAGAAAAATGTGCCGGGGGTGGAGGTCCCCTGAATGACCCGGTAGCCGCCGTACCAGATAATAAACGCTATTCCAAGCCCACCCAGAAATTCCATGATCGGCGATGAAAGCGACCTCGCAACCACGGCCTTCATCTCAAGCCTAAACAAACGAGCAGTCTTTTGAAAAAACCGCTCTTTCTCATATCCCTCCATCCCAAACGCCTTGACGATCTTGTTCCCGGCAAACGTCTCATGGAGAAAAACACTCATGTCTGCCATCGCTTCCTGGCACCCTGTACTCACACGCCGGACCCGTCTTCCGAATGCCACAACCGGAAAGAATGCTATGGGCAAAATGACTAGAGCAAATAACGCCAATTTCCAATCCCGGTAAAAGATAACGCCTGTCAAACCCACAATGGTAAAACAATCTCTTAGCCCTCCGGTCACGGCGGTTGAAACCATGGCCTTGACAATATTCACATCATTCGTAATACGAGACATCAGGACTCCTGTTCTCTCCCTGTGAAAAAAGGAAAGCGGCAAGTCCTGAATCCTGTTGTACAGACCGTCTCGAAGGCCCCTAATGATACTCTCGCCCACATAATTCATGAGATAGGCCTGACCGAAATAACAAGCACCCCGCAGAAAATAAATAAGGATGACAGCAAGCGGGATTATTCTCAGCATTTGAACATCTTTTTTAAAAAATATATCGTCCAGCACGGGTTTGACCAGAAATGCCGTGGCAGCCGTGCATGCAGCTATGACAAGCATACACCCCATCGCCGCCAGCAAGCGAACCCAGTGGGCTCTTACCAATACCAACAAACGTTTTACGGATCCTTCAAATATCTGGGGCATCTGTTTCATCGGTCAACTTATTCGGTGGCCATAGTAGTGGTCCACGGTTCTTGTAATGCGATTGAGCTCCTCTTCAAGTCTCACCCGATAAAGTTCTTTTGTTGCTGCATCAACTTTCCACGGAACTGAAATGGGTGTGCCGTAAATAACGTGACCTTTGTTGAACGGATAGGGCAAAATAAACCGATCCCAACTGGCAAAAACTTTTAACCTCTTGGCACTGTAGCTGATCGGGACAATAGGATATCCCGTCTTTTGTGCCAGCGTAATGATGCCAGGCTGAACCTTGAACCGCGGCCCCCTTGGACCGTCCGGAACCATACCGCCAGGACGAATTTCTTCTTTAAGGGCCTTAATGAGTTTGGCCATAGCCCGAACACCG
>SDBU01001969.1_pt1 | contig 28174 bp, 26 predicted proteins | sample 2277071 | NCBI WGS metagenome assembly SDBU01 (sample SAMN10397929, study PRJNA504765) | marine sediment metagenome | isolation source: marine sediment core GS08_GC12, 126 cmbsf | place: Arctic Ocean: Gakkel Ridge, Loki's castle | collected 2008 | reverse complement strand
ACAGGGGTGTGGAAAAAACATCTGGCCAGTAGGAGCGGGCTTGCCGGTCTACCTCTCCCCCCGGCCCCCTCCCCGCGCGCGGGGAGGGGGTGTGGGGGTGGGGTTTGGACCGCACAACGCCATCCGACCGAGCCCGACGTGGTTCTTCAACACTGCCGTGTCCGACCATATCGACATCGTTTCTGATCCATGGTATACTGGAGTCGAAAGCTCACACCGTTGGTGTATCGCGCTGAAAGCACGCCCGAAAGGGAGGAGCCAGGGAGTGTGTGCAGCCCTGGCACGGAGTGGGTTTTCTCTACCTCCCAGGCCGCTGCATCCGGTGAAATGTAAGGACAAATCGGTTTCCATCCGCTTCTGTCCTTACAACTGCTCTCCACCATCTTCCCTTTTCATCTTGAACGTAGTGCCTTTTGACTCGTGAATCCTTCGGATCAGCAGTCACCACAACAGGACTGCTTAGCTTGTGGCAGTACCGCTCGTTCAGCTTCACAAGTCACCTCTGGGTGTCTGGCCCTCCAATGCCTTCTTCGTTCAGCCCTGATTCCTATGCCTGCTACTGTCTCGGGAACCCCGTCTTTGCTCTTCACTGTGCGCTGATCGGTCTGTGGATTCCCCTCGACCGCCAGCACACTCGTACACAGACGAAAGACCCAACTTCCATCCTCAGACCCGCCTAGCGCACAGTGGTAGTGATGACGCTGCTGGCGCCAGCAGAGAGGAGAGACGAGAGCACCTCTGCGCGTGTCCCATCATCGACCAGGGCAATCATGCAGCCGCCCTTCCCCCCGCCCGAAAGCTTGGCTCCCTTCGCCCCCGCGCTCTCCGCTGCATGTACCAGGCGGTCAAGCTCTGGGCTAGAGACTCCCAGATCTCGCAAGAGAAGCTGATTGCGGTGCATCAGATGACCCAGGTCCCCAACCTGGCCCGCGATGATGGCTCGCCTGCCCTCCTCGACGATGGCCCCGATGCGGTCGAACAACCTCTCATATCTGCCTGGATCCGCTCGCCACGCGCGACGCACCTCCTCGACGGCATCCCGCGTCTTGGACCGGATGCCCGTATCAGCGATGAGCAGGGCGAACTCTCTCCCCACCTCGAGTATGTGTGCCCGTTGGCCCTTTTTGAAATGAACGGGCTTTTCGAAGGCAACCACGGTGTTGTCAATGCCGCTCGGGGTGCCGTGGAGGATCACTTCCGTTCTGAAGACCAGATCCGAGACGTTGCCAGAGGTGAGTTGATGGCCATAGTGCTTGGCCAAAGCCCGCACCAAGGCCGTGGCCACGGCTGTGCCGCTACCCATGCCCCTGGCGATGGGAACCTGAGAGTGTACGACGATCCTCAATGCTTGAGTCTCGGCCTGGACGCCCAGGTGCTGCAGAGTGTTCCGCACCGTGGCCCGCAGAGCACGCGCGGCATCGGTCTCGCAGGGCTCATCCAGACGATAGCTTTGGCCCAGATCCTCAGCGACGATCAGGACGCCGACATCACTGGCAAGTGGGGTTACCTCTGCCGTAGCGCGCACATCGCTGACCGGGACGGCAATGGCCGGCCTGCCGTAGACGACGGCGTGCTCTCCCAGGAGAATCACCTTGCCCGCGGCAGAGGCCTTGGTCACCGCTTGCACCCTCTGTTTGCCCAGTCTATCGACAGGTACTATATGCGATGGCCCAGCAAAAGTCAAGGCGCTCGAGTGCTTGCGCCACGTGTGCCCCATACGGGGCACGTGTCTGGCAAAAGGACGCCGGAAACACCTCTGCCAGGATGAGGCTCCCCGGTGACGTTTTCATTTGACTGGACACGGTCTGGCCGACAAGCAGCACCCTGCACACTCCTTGCGCTTTCGTTCCGGCGATAGTAAGATGTTCTGGCGAGGGGGAATGTGACTGCTCAAGACAAAGCCATCGTTTTGGGGCACCCTAGCTACGTCTGGCGGGAAGGGCAAGAGCGCAGGTTTGAGCTGATTCGGCGCTGGGTGCCGTTGGAAGGAGCCCGCATCCTGGATGTGGGCTGTGGGCTGGGGCTGTATGTTCGCCGCTTTCGAGAACTCTGTGACCGGGTGTACGGTGTGGACATTGACGCCGCCAAAGTGCGGCAGGCCAGTCAGACTCTGGCCAACATCGGGCAGGCAGCCGCCGAGTGCTTGCCCTATCAGGACGGGTCCTTTGATGTTGTGCTGGCACACGAGATCCTGGAACACGTGGCCGACGACCGAGCGGCGGTGCGCGAAGCCTACCGCGTGCTCAGGCCCGGGGGGCGCCTGGTGGTGTTTGCCCCCAATCGGCTCTACCCATTTGAGACCCACGGCATCTGCTGGGGAGCCAAGTATCACTTTGGCAATTACCCTCTGGTGAACTACCTGCCTGGCAGGCTGCGTGCACGGCTGTGTCCCCATGTCAGGGCGTATACGCGAAAGAGCCTACGCCGTCTCTTCGAGGCACTGGCTGGGAGAATCCTCGTGCATCGCTGCATATTCCCCGGCTACGACAACATCGCGGCACGCAGGCCCTGTCTTGGCAAGTTCTTGCGACGGGTGACCTACGCTCTGGAGAAGACGCCATTGCAGTTTGTGGGCCTATCCCATTTCATCGTCTACGAGAAGGCCCCTCGACAGGCGTGCGCCCAAGTGAGATGTCTCCAATGGAAGGCCAAATGAAAGTCAGGTTTCGACCCCTGGGACTAACCATCGAAGTGGAGTCCGGCAAGACCCTGCTCGAGGCTGCCGTCTCGGCTGGTGTGGAGATCGAGAGCGTATGTGGGGGGCGCGGCACCTGTGCCAAGTGCAAGGTGATCGCTTCCGACGGACTCTTGGCCCCCAGCGACATGGAGCTGAAAGGACTGACGGAGACAGAACTCCGGAGTGGCTATCGACTGGCATGCCAAGCCATCATCCATTCCGACGTCGATGTGGTTGTGCCGGAAGAGTCGCGAGTGTCGCGGGTCAGTATTCTCTCCGAGGGGGTCGATCGCGGCGTCCCGCTGGAGCCGTGGGTTCGGAGACATGTCTTCCGGGTGCCCCCGGCGACCCTGGATGATCCGATCAGCGATCTGCAGAATGTGATCCGAGCCTGGCAAGTCCGCAACAGCTCCCAATTCGCTCCCACACTGCGGGCACTGCGCCAACTCCCCCTTGCGTTGCGCGAACGAGATGGTCAGATCGCCTTGATTGTCGTGGACGACTGGGTCGTGCGCATCGATCCTGGGAAGGGACCTGAACGCATCCTGGGCATGGCCTTCGACATCGGCACCACCACAGTCGTTGGCTACCTCATCGACCTGGAGACTGGCCAGGAGTTGGCCGTATCCTCCTCGTTGAATCCCCAAACCAGGTACGGGGATGACGTCGTGTCGCGCATCGGCTTCTGCTCAGAAGACGACTCCGGGCTGAAAGCCCTGCAGGGTGAGATCGTAGGAGCAGTGAACAAGATCATCGCAAACGCAACGCTGGCCGCCTCGGTTCCGCCCGAGGACATCTTTGGTCTGACCGTCGTTGGCAACACCACAATGCTTCATCTGCTCCTGGGGATCAGCCCGGAAGCCCTTGCCCGGTCACCCTACGTACCTGCAGCCACCGCTGCTATGCGATTCTCTGCCGAGGAACTGGGCATTGCCGTGTGCCCCGACGCCCACGTATGGGCTCTGCCTGGCATCGCTGGATGGGTTGGCGCCGATGCAGTGGGTGTGATTCTGTCCACTGGCTTGCACAAGGGTGATGGGATCACTCTGGCAGTTGACATCGGCACCAACGGCGAGATGGCCATGGGCTCGCATCGACGTTTCGTCACTTGCTCCACTGCAGCAGGACCCGCTTTTGAGGGAGCGCACATAAGCTGTGGTATGCGTGCGGCAGATGGGGCCATCGATTCGGTTGGCATCGATAGCGATGTGCACTGGCACGCAATCGGCGAGCGCCCTCCGAGGGGCATCTGTGGCTCGGGCCTGGTGGATGCGGTGGCCGAGATGCTCCGAGCTGGCATCATTGACTCGACTGGCATGATGCAGAACAGTGAGACTGTGCGAGCAGATGGTCACGGACAGCTCTCCGAACGCATTGTCCAGGTGGGAGGGCAGCGCGAGTTTCAATTGGTGAGAGCCACCGAGGGCACCGGCAGCCGAACGATCAAAGTGACTCAGAGGGACGTGCGAGAGCTGCAACTGGCCAAGGGCGCGATTCGGGCCGGCATAGAGATACTCATGAAGGAGCTGCGGGTGGGGCCTGAGGAGGTGGAGCGAGTCTATCTGGCCGGTGCCTTCGGCAACTATGTCAGGCCAGAGAGCGCTCTGGGAATCGGCCTGATCCCCCGGTTCCCCAATGCAGAGATCGTTCCTGTGGGCAATGCCGCGGGCTCTGGAGCCAAGATGGCTCTTCTTTCTGCGTCGGCCAGAGCCGAGGCCGTCGAGCTGGCGGCCCGCAGCGAATACTTGGAGCTATCCGCGAGGCCCGACTTTCAGGGCGAATTCGTGGAAGCCATGCTCTTCCAGGTATGACTGATCGGCCGGGGCTCCTATCTCGCGAGGAACGTGCCGGACGAGGGGTTTCTGTCGCCCAAATGATTTGCCAGAACCGCCCCAAGATGATATACTCGTCTGTGTAGTCGGGGCGTAGCGCAGTCAGGTAGCGCACTTGAATGGGGTTCAAGTGGTCCGCGGTTCAAATCCGCGCGCCCCGACTGCTTTGCGTCTATGTGCGGGGGTCTTTGCCCGGCGACACACAACGGGCAGTGGCCGACGCGCGCGCCTCGCCAGAGCGCCGGCCATTCTTATTCGCTATCGCTGCTCAGTAGTTCTCAGCCATGATCTCGTAGTAGGCCTGGGCATGGCTGCAGGCCGGGCACACCTTGAGTGCCGTCTTGCCCTCATGCACGTACCCGCAGTTCCTGCATCTCCACTTGACCACTTGAGCCTTTTCGAACACTGTGCCCTCACGCACGTTCTTGAGGAGTTTCCGATACCGCCTCTCATGCTCCTCTTCGACCTCTGCGATTTCGGTGAAGGCGACGACCACTTCATTCAAGCCCTCGTTGCGCGCGGTCTCTGCAAAGCTCGGGTAGAGGGTCGTCCACTCCAGGCGCTCGCCGTCGGCTGCGGCCTCGAGGTTCGCAACGGTATCCCTAATCGCCCCCGCAGGATAGCCGGCCGCAATCTCGACCTCGCCACCCTCCAGCAGCTTGAAGAAGACCTCCGCGTGTTCCTTCTCATTGTCGGCAGTATCGCTCAAGATCGCGGCAATCTGCTCGTAGCCCTCTCTCCTGGCCACAGAGGCAAAGAAGGTGTAGCGGTTCCTCGCCTGAGATTCTCCGGCAAACGCGGCCAAGACGTTCTTTTCGGTCTGCGTACCTCTGATGCCCGCCATCTCTTGACCTCCTTGTGCTTTCCCAGACACAGCGACATATCCAGACTCGATACCAATCATCGGCAGTGTAGCAGATGCGACTCTTCTGGGCAAGTCGCTCAATGTCGCCCCTGAGAGAATCCCAGCTGGGCAGATTCATCAAGACTCACGATGTCACTGAGTAAGGACTGGGGTACAGGATTGAGAGCATGCGGATTGCACAACACTGTCCAGCGCCGCAACAGAGCCCCACGGTGAACGGACAGGCCGCTAGAAAAGAGAGCAACCGCCCCAATCCGTCTGTTCCTTGTGGGCTGGAAGCGACGTTCGATTAGGGGTGTCCAGGTTCGGATACCACCTGGCACCTTGGTGACATCCATTGCCAGAAGATTGGTCTGGTCGCGAGAGAAGTGACGAGCCTCGGTGTGTACGAGCCTCTCGGCTCGCTCGTCGGACATTGGTAGGTCAACGTGAACTCGTGTGACAACTCCAGATTGCTTGCGCACGGACTCAACGAACAGTGTCGGGACTCCTGGTGAGAGGGGTGCAGGCTGGAATGGGGACAAGTTCGGGGACGCCACCTCGTACTGTACCAGTGCCATGTCGCCCAACTGATGTACGACCTTGGTTAAGGACGGTGTGGCGGCAGCAACAAAGCTAAGAACAGAGTCAAGAACCTCTCGGTCAGGTTCAGCAAGGATACGTACCCCAACTCTAGTTCCAACGGTCTCGTTCACGAGCCTCTCTGCAAGTGTCTGCATGCTGGCATAGGCTTGCCTCATCACATCCGACAACTCAGGGCATACTACCTCGACGTACACCCTCTGGCCGTGAACGAAAACAACGGTATCAAGCCGTTTGCCCCGTAGCCACGGCTCCAGTACAGGATGATATCCAGCCTTCACAAGCGCAGCCGCAAACTGCGCTTCTGACAGAGCAGCTGTGTTCCCTTGCTGCATCCTTGAAAGAACACTATTGAATCCTACGAGTTGGCAACACGCCGCTAGAGCTAGCCCTCGGTCGACCACAGGTGCCATTACGCCGACGCCCCTGGCTCCTTCTGCTAGCACTTTGTCCAAGTATTCCGGCCAAAGGCACTCTAGCGTTCCAAGTGCATTCCAGCCAGCCTCGGGCCCAGTCTCTGGTCGCACTCCCAGGTACCAGTTCGCTACAACATCAGACCAGGTTTTGCCAAAGTCAGAACGTTTCCCCACTATCCAGCTCCAACCGATCCAGGGTTACTACTACCTGCTCGGCCTACGGCTCGGCAGAAGACACATCTGCGTCTCACACAGCCCTCCTGAGCGCACAAATGGGCCCGCTCCGAAGTACGGCAACACTCTCAGAGCTTCTTTCGTCTATCTGAATGTACTCTGAGTGTCAAAGCCCAGCAGCGGCCACCAACTCGGTTTCATGCGGACTACCATCCGTGTGCTGTCTGGATGGAGTTCGTGAAGCTACCTCACGCGCGACATGGCTGCAATGATGTTGCTGATGTTGCAGAACATGTGGTGCAGCGACTGAAAACTGGACCCTAGAGGATTCTGGTCATGGTCGTTTCTCTCCACACGAAAGCGTCCTTCGTCATCCGGGCCAACCAGAGCGTGTAGGACCAACTTGGAGATGGCCTGGAGAAACGATGTCACAAGCTCGGATCTTTCGATCTGGCGGCTTTGGCAACGCTTTCCGCCAAGAAACCGGTTGCCCCCAAGGTCTGACACAGTGTCAAATTCCCGCCAGTCAGAGATTGCGCAGCCCTTTTCTCGGATTCTGACTGTTCCTTCTCGCTCGAATCTCCCCCTATCAGTCTCAGGAATGTCAAATCGAAACCGGACGCTCCGCCACAGGGTAGCCCGTTCAAACTCTGGAGGTATCTTGCCAAGACAGCAATCCTCTGATGACCCAGCTCGACGTTGTCGATAACGAGAGAACCAGAACCACTCTAGGCTTGGATGCTCGTCAACCAATGGCTTGATGACTCGCCCTAAGAGCGTTTCACACCAATCATCATTGTCGTAGGGCTCCTCCCACGGAACGAATACGCGCGTCTGCCTTGCCGCCATTGGATTCCCCCCTTTCTTGCTGGCTACATCGCTATCCTATTCTACTTCAGACTCCAACGCATCGCAAGGCGCCGCACTCTCCGGGTCGAGGGCCGTGCCCGCGTACCGTTCCCCGGTCACCAGGCTCGCGTGGCCCAGGCTCAGCCGAAGTTTGTGGGCGCGGCGCAGCATCAGATCGCGCGCGGGCGAGGGAGCAGCCCGTGCGCCGATTTGACATGTGCTTGCCCCACAAGATACAATTCTCGCTGGTTTGAGCCACGCCGCGACGGTGAATCTCTCCGGGGCGGAACCCCTGAAATGGCGATCTACAAGGACTATGCCCAGGTCTACGACCATTCTGGACAGCTTGCCTTCAGCCTGCAAATGATTCCTTACCTGAGTCGCCTTCTTGAGCGTCATCCCGCTGAGGGCAAGATCATGCTGGAGCTTGCCTGCGGCACCGGCACTGTGGCCATGGCCCAAGCCGAGGCTGGTTGGCGGGTATTCGCCGTCGATGGCTCGGCAGAGATGCTGGCCGAAGCCCGCAGGAAAGCCAGAGACTCTGGCATTGCCCCCCTCTGGAGCCAGCAGGACATGCGCCACTTCACCTTGCCCGAGCGCGTCCACCTGGTCACCTGCCTATACGATAGCATGAACTACATGCTGACCAGCGATGATCTCTCGATGGTGTTTCGCCGGGTCTACGACGTGTCGCTGCCCGGCGGTTTGCTCCTCTTTGATATGAACACGGCGTGGGCTTTCGCTACCTTGTGGGATGACGAAACATATTTCATCGATTCGGACGATCTCACCGTGACTATGAAGAGCGACTATGACTTCCGGCATCAGCGGGCTTCCGTAACCGTCACCTGCTTCCAGCGCGTGGGTGATCTCTATCGCAAGATCGTCGAGCGGCATACCGAGCAGGCCTATCCTCGTGAACAGATTGCCACGCTGCTTGCCGACGCGGGGTTCTGGGTGGAGGGGAACTATGACTGCTTCTCACTTGACCCACCCACACCTTCGAGCAACCGGATCATGTGGGCTGCTCGGCGGCCGGGTGCGTAGAGCGCGGCGAATGAGTCGGCAGATTCGATAACACTTGGGAGGGAACATGGCGAGGCGAGAGGAACTGAGCTTTTGGGATTGTGCGAGCGAGATCCTTGCAAGGATGCGGAGCGGGGGCGTCCTCTGCTCAGTAGTGGACAAGGCCGGCAACCAGAATCTACTCACCCTCGGCTGGGGGCAGATCGGCCCCGCCTATCACGGTCATCCGATCTTTGTCATCGCGGTGACTCCCTTGCGCTACTCCTGGCGCTTCCTTGAGGAGGTCCCAGAGTTCGTTATCTCGGTGCCCGATGATAGCCTGAGGGAGGCGGTCGATTTCTGCGGCACCAGGTCTGGGCGCGACTATGACGACAAGTTCGCTGCGGCTGGGTTGACCGCCATCCCGAGCGCGCACGTCGCGGCACCATCCATTGCCGAAGCCCCCATCAACGTGGAGTGTCGCATCTATGCGCGGATCGCTCCCCCCCACATGCTCCTCACTCCGGAACACCGCCGGCGTCCTCTGGAGCAACAGCACACCATCTACTTCGCCGAGGTGCTGGGGACATACCGTTGGCAAGCTGACTGAGAGGGCCTGCTCAACCAGGTGGGCCGCGGCCCAAAGCTCGTGACTACGATCGGGGCAGATGCAGTGCCCGGCCACGCGCGGCAAGCGCCGCCTCGTGAATGCACTCTCCGAGCGTGGGGTGCGGGTGGATGGTGTGCTCGATCTCATCCAGGGTGGCTTCCAGGGATATGGCCAGGGTTCCCTCCAGCACCAGGTCGCTGGCGTGCGGGCCAACTACGTGCAACCCGAGGATGGCACCGTGTTCGCTCTCTGACACGATCTTGACAAAGCCGTCGGTGTCTCCCATGGCGATAGCCTTGCCGTTGTTGGGCAGGGCAAAGGTGCCCACCTGCACATCGTAGCCACGCTCGCGGGCCTCTTCCTCCGAGAGGCCCACGCTGGCTGCCTCGGGCAGAGAAAAGATGCAGCTCGGCACAGCCGCATAGTCCATGGCCGCCGGGTGTCCCAGAGCGTCCTCCGCCGCCACGACCCCCTGGTGCGAGGCCACGTGGGCCAGCATAGGACCTTCGGCTGCGACGTCGCCGACGGCGTAGACGTGGGGCACCGCAGTGCGCATGTGGCTATCGACCTGGATGCCCGCGCGCACCGGCCTGATGCCCAGGACCTCGAGCCCCAGGCCCTCCACGCTGGGGGCGCGTCCCATGGCCGAAAGCACCAGTTCGGCCTCGACCTGCCGCTCGCCTTCAGGCGTGGTCATCGAGACGACACAGCCTGAGCTGGTGGGAGCAATGCGAGTCACGCGCGTGCTGGTCAGAACATCCACTCCACGGTTGGACAGGGTCCAGGCCAACCCATCGCCAATGGCGCGATCCATCAGTGGAGCGAGCCGCGGTAGCATCTCCACCAGGCTCACCCGGACGCCCAAGGTGTTGAAAAGGCTGGCAAACTCCAGCCCAATAGCCCCTCCGCCGATGACGCAAATGCTCTCGGGCAGCGACTCTAGCGCGAGAGCTCCGCTGTGGTCGATAACCCGCGGTCCGTCGAGTCCAGGGATCGGCAGCCGCATGGTGTGGGAGCCCGTGGCAATGATCACGCTGTCAGCGACAACCGTCTCCTGCCCGTCGCCCATCCGCACAGAGAGGGTGTTCGGTCTGAGAAAGGAGGCCTCGCCTTCGAGGACCCGTACCCCGGCTCGGTCGAGGAGCATGCTCACCCCGCTCACCAACCGCTGAACAATCTGCTGCTTGCGCGACTGCACCCTTGCCCAATCGAGCTTGGGCTCATCGACCATCACGCCATAGCTGTGGGCTTCCCTGGCGAGAGCGAACACCTCGGCGCTGCGCAGCAGAGCCTTTGTGGGGACACAACCCTCGTTCAGGCACACTCCCCCGAGCCACTTCTTTTCCACGCACACCGCACTGGCTCCCAGTTGGGCGGCGCGAAGGGCTGCCACATATCCGCCGGGTCCCGTGCCGATGATGGCGATGTCGGCATGCACTGTCATGCTTCCTCCATTGAGTCAAAGCTCGAGTGACAGATCATCTGTCAAGGATCCGTGCCGCCACCAAACGCCGGATGTCTTTGCCGGAGGCCAACTGGTAGGGGTGGACGGATTCTACAGGCTGATTGAGAGAGAAGACCTGGACGCGGTGCTCCCGGGTGAAATGCTCCATTCTCAAAACTCACTGTCCCTTCGCGCGAACAGGTTGAAGGCGGTGCGGAGTTCGTCCACGAAGTGCTTGAAGCCTGCGGCTGCTCTGCCGACCGTGTAGAGGTCGAGAGCAGCCGCGATGTCGCTGCCGTACTCAATGCCACCAAGTGGGGCGACGATGCCTGCCTGCAAGAATGCGTCCCGCAGAGCGCGCTTGTAGCGCTGGCGCCTCTGGATGACTCTCTGGCCCTATCACCCTTCTCAGTGCCTCAGTGTCTACGAGATACCACCGCTCAATGTGGGGATTCGGTATTGCATAGACCACCCTAGCACGGTAGACAGTATGTTCCACCACACGAGCCAACTCCTTTCGCTTGCCAACATAGCTCTGGCAGTTGCCATCTATAGCAACGATCAGCACGTCGAAGGGGCGTTCGAACCCGCGTCTCACATCTCGCAGGAAACGCCTCAGCTCACTGCCCGCGGTGCCCTTTCCTCCGACTGTGCTACGTGGATCGTGGTGCAGATCGTCGCGCGCCAACCCCACCTCTTCTGCGATCCTCTCCACCAGCGCCATGAGAAAGGCTTCTTGGCCCACGTCTTCCAGGAAATAGCCCAGCCGGATCTCAGCCACCGAAATCACCTCTCACAATCCGTTCCATCAGCGGAGTCACGCCTTCATCTATGGTTTCATCCAACGCCTCCTCGACCGCTGGTCTCCGGAAAAGGGGCAGATGATGCGGCGTGAAGTGCGTCGATCGCTGCTCCTTGGTGCAGATCAGTAGCAGACCGTCAACGAAATACTCGGGCAATCGGGATGAATGCGTGTTGACAATGATCTGTTTGCCGGAATGCGCTGCGTTTTCCAGCAGGTCAGCGATCAGCTTCAGGCGATGAGCGTGCACGCCGTTCTCCGGTTCCTCATAGCCGATGACGGTTGTTCCGGACAGGGGCACAGTGATCGCCAGCAACCCCAGGATGCGCAAGGTGCCCTCAGATACGATCCGCGCAGAGAAGGGGATTCCGCCCTCAAGAACCCTCAGTTGGAGGAACCCTTCACCGCTGCGTTCCACGTCGAGCCCTTCCAAATCTGGAACCAGAAGGTGCAGGGCTCGACTGAGTGCCTGGAACTGTTTGGGGCTCTTGGCGCGCAACGTATTGCAGAAAGCGGCCAAGTCATTCCCAGAAGGTCCTAGAGTCTCGATTTCTTTCAAAGATGACTCTGCCCGCATCGACTTGGGTTCCAGGTAGTAGAAGCGCCAGCGGGACAGCTCCTCCTTGAACGCTGTCACGTGTGGATACTGGGGCGGATAGAGGGGCATCGACACCAGCGTGTAGTCCAGCCCCACCTCGTGCTCAGTCGGCCGGCCTCGACCCTCCATTCGCAGGCTCAAGCGATCCTCTACCTTCTCGATAAAGGCCCGCCGCGTTTCTCGTACCGAACCGTCCTGCTTCAGTGCTACCAGGCTTTCATCAAGCACGCGCAGATAGCCTGGGTCGATCACCATCTGCACGGTCAGCGAGTAGCGCAGCGAGCGTTCGACCACTCGACGTCGGATCTTCCCTCGTGCTGCCTTCCCATCTGGTAATCCTTCACGCATCTGCCGAATACGTTGTTCGACAGCGTCTACCGCCTCGTCGGAGAGTTCCACATCCACCACAATGGTGAAGTGGGCTGTGTCCTGGGTGAGCAGACCTTCCAACCCTTTATCGCCATAATAGAAGGCTTCGAGAGGGGCACCCCGATGTTCGCCGAAGGCCTCGTTGAGAGTCTTGCTGGTCACCATCCGGCTGAGAAGCCCGAGAGCGTCCAGTAGATTGCTTTTCCCAGCCGCGTTGGGCCCGACAACAACCGTAAGCGGCGCCAGCTCAATGTTCACGTCTTTGAGCGACTTGTATCCTTGCACTCTCACCCGTCTGATCACTTGCTGCTCCTCTCTTGCACACGGCGGCGACCACGATGGTGCGCATATTGTCTCGCAACTCCACACTGCTTGATGATGAGGCGGGAGCACCTGGCTAGGGTATGTTTTGCGCTACTTGTTGAAACGTCAGCACGTTGTCAGACCAAACAGAAGACCCGCGCCCAAGTGTTTTGACACTCAGCGCGGGTCGTGTTACCTTATCCTCGCCTGGGTGCCATCGCCACCTGGGCCATGCTCCGGGTGCTCATGACACGTCGGAGCTTCTTCCATCGACCCAATTGTACCACCTTGTGAGAATCTGAGTCAAGGTGGCAAGGAAGTGAATGGAGCGGGGCGGTCTGCCTAGCCGTCCTTGTCCGTAGGACTATCACTTTGCAGCCCTTCTTGCACACACAAACTGATAGTCCTGCGGATGGCGCCACGCGCAGGCCCTCTACAGATAGTGGATACCATGCCCTGATGTCCACTATCTTAACAATCTCCGGTTTTGTGATTCCATGAGAATGTGGTAGACTATAGATGCAATCCCTGTGATGTGCGTGATGCTCATCTGTCTTGAGCCAACACATGGGTCGAGGGAGCCGGAGTCCATGCGTGATACTGGGGGCCTGGGCAGCCAGACCCGCTGAATCACCGGCAGGCTCCCACCTGCGAAAGCAGGTTCAAGACTTCGAGCGCACGGCATTGTGGGGATTGCCTTTTCTTATCGGCGGGGAGTCCCTCGCGTGCTCCGGTGCCATGCAGGGAAGAGTCAGGACAAGGAGCGCCTAGCGGCTGTTCCCTGGGAGGACCCATTGTCGAGCTGCCTCGAATCTCTGCGCGCGGTCACGCACGCCCTCCACATCGTCAGCCCCAAGGGCCTGCACGATGGCGTCGAGGAGCGTGGCCATCACTCCCAGCGGTGGCAGTAACAAACGGTCATCCGGCGGGCAGATAAGGGCCAGTTCTGCAGCCTGGGTACAGGGATCCGTCGGAGAACAGGCCAGGGCCACAGTCCCCGCTCCCATTTTCCTGGCGTAAGTGAGTGCGTTGGCAATCTCGCGGCTCTCCGACGTGGCCGAGATCGCAATCACAGCCCACTGCTCGTCCACTTCAGCCAAAGCCATCGCCAGACCCAGAGCATCCGCCGGAGGACTCTCGGCCAACATGCCCAGCGAGCGTAGAGACATGCTGAGGAGATTCGCCAACGGCGCCGAGATGCCCTGGCCTATGACCACAACCCGCCGGGCTTGCCGCAGAACATCTAGCACCTGAGACGCTAACTCTGGCGAAATCTGGCTGGCGGCACACCCCATACTCTCGATTTCTTTGCGCAATGCGGTCAGAAAAGGGTCCTGCGCATCGGTCATTGACTCTGGTTCATACCTGGCCCGCAGTCCGGTGCGAACGATGGCCTGAACATCGCGTATGAAATCGGGATAGCCGGAATAGCCCAGGCGCTGCGCGAACCGAATGACCGTCCCTTCGTTCACCGAAAGGTGGCGCGCCATGACCGAGGCGGTCATGAAGGCGGCCTCTCGGTATGAGGTGGAACAAAAGTCGGCGAGACGCTTCTGGCTCTCGGTGAGCTGTGGATACAGTTGTCTGATCCTCTCAAGAATCATCCTCGGTCGTCTTTCGCTGAACTGCCTGCTCAGGCAAAGACCGGTCAGGGCCGACGCGGCACCTCTAGCGAGGGTGGCAGCAGGTAAGGAGCCGGGGGCATTCTAGGATTGCGACGATGGGTTGTCAAGCGGACGCTCTCACCAGGTATCGTTGACATTCATCCTCCAATGCTATATGCTCTCCCGAGACCAAGGGGAAAGGAGCTCAAGTGCGCTTCGACAGGGTTGCGGAGGACATCTACGTCTTTGCCAGCGGTCTGTATGCCCAGGTAACGGCTACCGTCCTGCTAACCAGGCGGGGCGCGATCGTCATCGACACGATGCCCTTTCCCATCGAGACGCGCCAGATCGTTTCCTTTGTGGCAAGCAGGCTGGGCCCCGATAGGGTGCGGTATGTCGTCTACACGCATCACCACGGAGACCACATCTACGGCGCGTATCTGTTTCGGGGAGCTGAGACCGTGGCCCACGATCTTTGCCGGGACACATTGAATCGCTTTGGACGTGCCGCGCTAGAGGGGGCAAGGGCGGACACTCCAATGCTGGCGGAAGTGGAATTGCGGGTCCCCGACATGACTTTCGAGAGAGAGATGCATATCCACCTCGCCCACAGGCACGTGAGGCTTTTCCACACTCCCGGCCATACCCTCGACGGCACAAGCGCTTTTGTCGCGGGCGAGAAGGTGCTGGTGGCCGGCGACGCGATGATGCCGGTGCCCTACATAGTGCATGGAGATCGGGACCAGCTCAGAGAGACGCTCCTGCGCTTCAGGGCTCTCAGGCCCGCCTTCGTGGTGCAAGGACATGGTCAGGTGCTGCTTCGGGGAGAGCTCGAAGAGACCATCGATAGCCATCTCAGCTACCTGGACGCGATCGTGGACAGAGTTGAGGGCATCGTCCAGCGTGGTGCCCCCCCCGAGAAGCTGGCCGAAATCGACATCGAGTCGTGTGGCAAGTCGCGCGTACCCCTAGACGGACTGGTCAGCAAGCTGCACCACGACAACCTGGTGGCACTGTACGAGGAATTGACGGAAGCAGGCCGACTCTAGACGGCTACATCCGCTGCCGGCCAGTTCAGAAGGTGATCTGGTCCCAAATCGAGAGAGAGGGAAGCTTGTTCCTATCGGGACGAGCTATCGGACAGCCATCCTCTCCTCCGTAGCTCCTCGCCAACAGCCGTCCGAAGGCTCGCAGTCTCCAACTCGCACTCGCCCACGCATTCTTCAAACACCTTGCGCGGATCAAGAGGACCGAAAACCGCCTCTTCGGCCAGACGATCCCATATCGCATCGATGTTGCGGCGCATGACCCCCAGCGCGTAGGAAACAGTCAGGCAACGTTGGAACTCGTTGTCCAAAGGTCCTCTCACGGCCTCATAATCGAAGAGGAATGCATCCACAGTTTCCATCAGCTCCGACGCGAAGCAGATGGTGCCGTCTTCATCTAGCATGGGCGACTGCTCCTGACTATCATTCGCTACTCTCGAATCGCTCGCCCGCAGACCTTGCGTCCTGGGTCTCGAACCGCGATGGCCCAAATGAGATCGGAGAACAGGTTCACTCGCGATACCAGCTCGCTCGAGTGGGCTGGGCGATGCAGGCCACTCTCAGCAGTGAGCATCGTGTCTGGTTTACGGTCTCCCGCAACGGCAGGATCTTTCAAGGACTTGAGCAACTTACTCCGAGGGTGTCTTCAACAAAGCTTCCACCAGCAGCCCGCCCAAGATGGCCAGGTCGTCTGTCGGCAAGTAGTGGCCAGCAGCGCCGTCATAGAGCACCCTTGCCGTGGGAGGGAACTCCTCGTCGCCTAGATGGAGGATGATCGACATGGGGACTCGCGGCAGGACATCGAACATGAAGGCCGCATCGCCAAAGTCTATTGGCCGCCCGCCCAGAGCACGCGCGGCGTGCCGAAAGCGGTCCAGATTCTGGCCAAAGGCCGAGGTGAGAGGAGGCTCTGCCCTCCGGCGGACGGCCCTCTCATACATGAGCCCGCCGGGTAGCTCGCGGAAGGCGATCCACCGGTCGGCCAGGCGACGGCCATCCGCGTGGCCGAGATAGTGAAGGATCAACAGACAAAGTGCGTAATTGGGCTCCTCCGCTGTATCGACCGACTTGACCAGGCCATCGGGATAGCTCACTTGGTATCGACGGTTCAGACATGCTAGCTCAAAGGAGCCCCGTTCGTCGCTTTCCGCTCGATAGCGCACGCGTGCGCGGCGAGCCACGTCCATCGGATGTTGCCCCCTCAGGTCCTCGCGTGCCAATCGCAGAGCAAGCCCTCTTGCGCGCCTTCGATCTGCTTGAGATGAAGCATTCATAGACGTCTCCTCGCAGGGGCCGCCAGGCCCGCCGATCATACTCCGCTCTCAAGTGGGGCCTATTGTAGTCTACCAGATTGTGTCTGGCAAGGGGCGCGGGGCGCGCAGGGCCAGGAGGCGCAAGAAAAAAGAGCCGTCCTCCACGGGGCGGCTCTCGTCTGGCTCCAGTGCGGTGGTGTGGCTGCGGGCCCCGTCACTCTCCTCCCGCAATGAAAACCTCTAGCCGACGGCGTGCCTCATCGTCGTCAAACTGCACCGGTGGCGACTTCATAAAGAAGGCTGACGGTGCGACCACCGCCCCGGCAATGCCGCGATCCAGGGCGATCTTGCAGCAGCGCACCGCGTCGATCACCACGCCCGCCGAATTGGGCGAATCCCAGACTTCCAGCTTGAGCTCGAGTTTCAGGGGGACGTCGCCAAAGGCGGTGCCATCCATCTGGATGTAGCAGAACTTGCGATCGGTCAGCCAGGGAACATAGTCGCTTGGCCCCACGTGTATGCTGTCAGGATCGACCTCATACCCGAGCTGGCTGGTGATAGCCTTGGTCTTGGACTCTTTTTTCGACTGTAGGCGTTCCCGCTCCAGCATGTTGAAAAAGTCCATGTTGCCGCCAAAGTTGAGCTGGTAGGTGTCATCAAGACGCACCCCGCGCATCCGAAAGAGGTGGGTCAGCACGCGGTGGGTGATTGTCGCTCCGAGCTGGCTCTTGATGTCGTCGCCCACGATGGGCAGGCCTTTCTCCTCGAAGCGTGCCTGCCAGTAGGGCTCCCGAGCGATAAACACAGGGATGCAGTTCACCATGCCGCAGCCAGCATCGAGGATCTGTTGTATGTACCATTTGGTGGCCATCTCGGAGCCAACGGGCAAGAAGTTGACCACAACATCGGTGCCAGTGTCCCTGAGGATTCCTATGACGTCGTCGGTGGGCCCGGGGGCCTTGGTGATTCGTTGTTTGAGATAGTGCCCCAGACCATCGTGAGTCATCCCCCGATAAACGGGAACCCCCATGCGGGGAACCTCAGCGAACTTGATGGTATTGTTCGGGCCCGCCCAGATCGCCTCGGATAGATCCTTGCCCACCTTCACCGAGTCGATGTCAAAGGCTGCGCTGATCTCGATGTCGCCCACGTGGTAGTCGCCAAGACGTGGGTGCATGAGCCCGGGGATGAATCGATCGTCTGGCACATCCTTGTAGAAGTGGATGCCCTGAACCAGTGCAGCCGCACAGTTTCCCACGCCAATGATGGCCACTCTGAGCTTCTTGTCTGCCATGAGATTCCTCCTTACCAGATGAATGGCCAATCAGTCTTCCGCAAAGCTTGTGCAACCTGCTCAAAGCTCGAAGACTTTAGCCTCCCTGCCGGTCCAACTGTGATAGATGCTTCATCGCTCGCCAGGCATAGACTATGGCCGTGATGGCAGCGTGCCCGGCTATGAAGGCCAGGGCATAGTGAGCGACGCCCAGCAGTATGCAGATCAGAATTGGGATGTTGTACAGGTTTCTCCTACCTGCCACCCGTCTGAAGATCCTCTCAAACCCTCCATAGTCGTCCAGACTCCTTCCCGCCGCCCTCCCAAAGCGATCGTAAATGCTTCGGTAGAAGGCTATGAAAAGGATGATGAACGTGGTAAGGATCAGTGGCGTAGACGTTCGCGTGGAAGCAAGAAGGTACAGAGAAAGGGCAATGAACCAAGAGAATTCGAACAGCAGGTCAAACGAATGCTCCAGCGATCCAAGTCTGCTTGTCTTGAGGGTCACTCTTGCCAGCTTGCCGTCCAGTCCGTCCGCTATCCCGACGACAAACGAGAGAATCGATCCGGCAAGGAGGTGTCCGGACAGGAACAAGCCAGTTACCGTGTAGGCCAGCACGTTGACTATGATCGTCACTTGATTGGGGCTAACATTAAAGCCTGAGATAAGAGCTACCAATCTGTTCTCGATCGGCTTGTGAACGTAGCAAGCCAATGCATCAGACGGGTTCTTGCTCGCGTTTTCGATAATCGTTTCCTCGGCTCTTCTCAGGTCCTCCTCCGTATCGACATCTATCCACCAGGGCGCTATGCTTTTCCTCATCTTTGAGGCGTAAGTTTCGATCTGAGTGATGTCGAATATCTCAGCATCGCTGCTATTGGCGGCTCTGGCGACGCCATCTGAAAGCTCAGCGTGGCCTTCTTTCACCGCTTCTTCGAGGTAAGAGAATATCTTCGGCGAGCAGAGGAATATGCCAGTATCTATGCAGTTTGCGTTTGTTATCCCTTTTCCTATACTGACGATCTGCCCGTTTTGCTCCAAGACCTTTGTGTCTCCTGACAGCGATTCCCCTCTGTCAACGACCAACACAACGGAGCTTCTTCTGTCGCAATGCACCAGTTCCCTCAGAATGCGAGGGTCAAAGATGTGGTCGGACATCAAGAGGACGAAAGCCTCATCGAAATGGTCCCTGCTCTTCAGGACAGAGACCCCATTCCCTTTCCTCCATTCGTCGTTCTCCACATAGGCTATCTTCACTCCCCACTCACTCCCATCCCCAAGCTTCGCCCTTATCTCGTCGCCAAGATAGCCGATCACCACCACGAACTCCTTGATCCCTGCCTGCTTCGCGGTCAGTATCACTCTCTCGATCAAGGACAAACCCAGCAGCCGAATCAATGGCTTGGGCGTGGCTTCAGTCAGATGGCCCAACCTGCTTCCCTCGCCAGCGGCAATTATCAAGGCCTTCATACTTCTCCCCACACTCCAAGTTCTTCTGGCACTTCTCTTACCTCTCTGGGTTTTCAAGCCCGCGTATCCGCCGTAGAATCGAACAAGGAAGCAACAGAGGGATCGTCAGAGACGTGCTGATATGGCGAAATGCCCCAGGGCAGTAACCCGAGGTTGACACACACGTGGCATCACAAGTGCACAGCGCTGACCCGAGAGGAAGAGCTGACGCCCTGAGGAACGTGCACCCCATCTGCATGAATCAGGCCGCATTCATCGGTAGTCACAGCGAGGCGAATACCACTACCGACTCGCCAGCCTATGCAGTCAGAGGTCAACGATAGTGTATCATACCTTACATACTGTGTCAAACGAGGGCATCGAAAAACGTTGTGATTTCGCCCGGCCGCGTCACTCTGAGCGCAAGTACCCCGTAGTGAAGGGGCACAAGTGCCCCGAACTTCAGGGGTACAAGCGAATGGTCTGAACCGCACAAAAGAGAGATTCCTGGCCTCTGCCACGCCGTGGCCGGCTTGTGACTATGGGCGTTGTTTTACAGACACTGATCTGCACGTGCGATGCCCTCCCGAACGCGGCTTGACAACACGGTATCGCAATGGTAGAAACTGAACGCAATGGCGTTGGATTCGCGCTCACGAGAACATTCGCACAAGATCAGAAGGGGCCACAAAGCTGAGGAGGTCGTTCCGTGGAATGGATTATGTTCACCAAGCATCTGCAGGTCTATCCGGTCGAGGAGGCTGCTGACGTGGTCAAGAGCCTTGGGCTAGACGGACTTGACCTGACCGTTCGTCCTGGTGGCCACGTTGAGCCGGCGGATGCAGAGAATCTGTTGCCAGGTGTGTTCGAGGCGGTGAAGAGTAGGGGACTGTCGATCCCCTTGATCACCACGGGGATTACCAGGGCAGAGACTCCCTACGCCGAGTCGATATTCCGCCTTGCGGCAGAAGGCGGCACCAGGTACCTCAAGCTGGGGTATTGGCCCTACGAGGGCTTTGGGAACATGGTGCGGCAACTCGACGAGGTCAAAGCCAGGCTGGATGGCATCGAGAAGCTCGCTCAACGCTACGGCGTGACCGCGGTTATCCATACCCACTCGTCCGTATTCATGACCGCCAGTGGCGCCATTGTGGCTGAGCTGCTCAGGGATCGTGATCCCGACGCGCTGGGAGCCTACCCCGATGCCGGGCACCTCACTGCTGAGGGCGGGGACGCTGTTTGGAAGATGTCTCTCGACCTGTTGGCGCCCTGGATCAAGGTCGTGGCGGTCAAAGACATGATGTGGATCTCCCATCCCGACGCCGAGCTGGGCAAGATGCGCTGGCGCACCATGATGTGCCCGTTCACCATGGGCTTTGTGCGGTGGCCCGAGGTCTTTGAATGCTTGCGGCAGGCCGGATTTGACGGGGTGGTCAGCGTTCACTCAGAGTACCAGGGCAGCCATAGTTGGCGAGACCTGAACACCGAGCAGCTCATCCAGCAAACCCGGGCCGACCTGGAATACCTGTGGGACGCCATCGGCGGCAAGTAGGCCGCCCGCTTGGAGGGGAGTGCGGGGGGCTGGCCTGGATGACCTGCCTGCGCCTCTTGCATTGGCGTCGGGCACTGGGTATCATGGCTGGTGATCGGCGCTAGGATCGAGTCTCCGCGTTCGTGTGCCAAAGGTGGGAGATCGTGTCCAGGGTGAGACCAGGGGAAACAGTCCAGGCCGTCCCAGAGTACCGCTGGTACCACAACATCACCCTGAATGCCTACTGGTTTGGCACCTCTTTCATGTGGAACTCGCTCCACCCCATCATCCTGCCCACGCTCTTGTTGTCGCTGGTGCCGGAGAACTCAAAGAACACGGGCTATGGTCTGCTGACCTTTGCTGGGCTGATCGTGGCCTTGGTGATGGAGCCCGTCAGCGGCGCGCTCAGCGATGGCACTCGCCATCGCTTGGGCCGCCGGCGCCCCTGGGTGCTGGCTGGCACGTTCCTCGGCCTCGTCTGCCTTTTGCCCCTGGCTCTGGCAGGCAGCTTCTGGATGGTAGGCGTCGGCTATGTGCTCCTTCAATTCACCTCCAACCTTGCCGTTGGCGCGGGTCAGGGCCTCATCCCCGACCTCGTGCCCCAGGGAAAGCGCGGCATCGCATCGGGCATCAAGTACCTGACCGACATGACAGGCGTCATCTGTGCTGCGCTGGTGGCCGGGCATCTGATGGGCGGTGGCCATCCCAGGACCCTTCTGGCAGTAGGCATCATCGCCTGCGTGCTGTTGGCAGCCATGGCCATCACCGTCGTGGGCTCCCGCGAGGTGCCAACCTCCCGCTCGGGCGAGGCCCGGCCCAGGGGACGAGCAAGCTTGAGCGAATTGCGGCGGCTTCTCAGGGTGGACCTTCGGGGCCAGCGCGACTACGCGCGGCTCTTGGTCGCCCGTTATTGTGTGCTCTTGGGGACCTATTCGGTCCAGTCTTTTGGGCTTTTCTACTTTCACGACGCCCTGCAAATGTCCGATGCGTCAGCCGCAGTGGGCAAGGTGATGGTGGCTGTGGCAATCAGCGTCACTCTGATCACCTTTCCTGCGGGCGTCCTCTCTGAGCTGTGGGGACGCAAGGGACTGAGTCTGGCTGCCTGCGCGATCACCGCCGTGGGCATGGGCCTGCTCTTGCCGGCTCGCAGCATGACCGCGCTCCTGGTGCTGGGCTGTATCATCGGCGCGGGCATGGGCATATTCGCCAGCGTCACCTGGGCCTGGGCGACCGACCTCGTGCCCCGAGCCGAGGCGGGCAAGTACCTGGGGCTGTCCAACCTGGCCACCGCCGGCTCGGCGGCCACAGCTCGCCTGCTCGGTCCAGTCGTCGATCTGGTGAACGCCCACCGCCCCTACGTTGGCTACTCGATCATGTTCATCGTCGCCACGATCGGAGCTTTGATAGGTCTGGTGACGCTTATCGGTGTGCCCGACAAGCGACCTGGTGCTGACCTGGCAGCGGGGCAGGTTGGGAGGTGAGCCTGGGCTCCTCGGCCAGGGCTGAGCCAGCCACAAGGAGGAGGTGAATGAGGATCAAAGGCGTCTATCCACCCATCGTGACCCCATTCGATGAGCAGGGGCGTCTACACGCCGACGCTTTGGCGAGCAACATCGAAAAGTGGGATGATACCGGCTTGAGCGGCTACGTTGTGGCCGGCTCCAACGGAGAGGGCCCCCTGCTCACCTTCGACGAAGTCACCAGGGCCATTCACATCGCCCGGCGGGCTGCCCAGCGCGACAAGCTGATCATCGCTGGGACCGGACGGCAGTCCACGGCAGCGACCATCGACATGACCCGAGCCGCCGCTCAAGCCGGTGCGGATGCGGCTCTGGTGGTCACTCCCTTCTTCTATGGCGCACAGATGACGGGGGACGCTCTTCTGCGCCACTTTGAGGCGCTGGCCGACGCCTCACCGATTCCCATCCTCATCTACAATGTGCCCAAGTTCACCCACCTGAACATCGCACCCAGCACGGTGGCCCGCCTCTCTGCCCACCAAGAGATAGTGGGCATCAAGGATAGCGCCGGAGACATCGGCCAGATCATCGACCTGGTGCGCCTCTGTCGGCCAGACTTCCACATCCTGATGGGAAATGGGCCGGCCTATCTGAGCGGCTTGCAGGCGGGAGCATCGGGCGGCATCCTTGCCCTGGCCAACGTGGCTCCTCGCGAGTGTGTTGCCATATGGAACCTGGTTCGCGCGGGACGAGCCGAAGAGGCACTCACCATACAGCGGCGGCTTATGCCTGTGGGGCGCGCCGTCACCTCGGGGTATGGTATCCCCGGATTGAAGGCAGCGCTGGACCTCTTGGGGTATTACGGCGGGGATCCGCGACCGCCCCTGCTTCCTGCAGATGCCGCAACCCGAGAAGCCATGCGAGAGATACTTGCTGAGGCGAGGCTGCTTTCGTAGGCACTCATGGTCGTAGCTTGGCGCGGCGAGGAGCTCGCATCTACGCCAGCTTTGCTCACTCCTCCTCCGTCCTCCAGGCCACCTCGCAAGCCAGGCCCCGCAGGAAGCTCAGGTACTCCTCTTTGCTCATTGGGGGCTGGTAATCTTCGAGGATGGCCTTGGCCCTGCGAGCACCATCGGCCAGCAGATCAATGAGGGTCATGGCAGCCACCTTGGCCGGCGCGATGTAGGCCATGTCCGGGTCGAAGATGCGATAGTCGGCACCATGCCCCGTCCCGCACGCGCCCCTGGCGTAGGCATGCACGGCCGGCATGATGTGACTGACGTCGCCCATATCGGTGGAGCCCGCGCCGAAGGTGGGTTCCCACCATTCCTCCTCGCCCGCCAGGGCAACGGCGTTCTCCTTGTATACCTCGACCAGTTTGGGATGGACCAGCCTTGGGAGATACCCGGGCAACGTCGTGATCTGGACGGTGGCACCCAGGGCCATGGCTCCCGCCTTGAGCGACCGATCGACCTTCTCCGCGGCAGACATGATGGCCTCCACGGTGGCTCCTCGCACGTAGGTCTCCACGCGCACATCGGCGGGAATCACGTTGACCAGCTCGCCGCCCTTGGTGATGATGGGGTGCACGCGAATGTGGTCCTTGTCTTGAAAGGTCTCCCTGTTGGCGTCGATGGCCTGCAGGGCGAGCATGGCCGCCTTTAGGGCGTTGATCCCCTCATGGGGTGAGCCACCTGCGTGGCTCGCTTTGCCGATGTACCGAATGCGCTTGACCACGCAGCCATTGTTGGGTGCACCAGCGCTGAACTTGCCCTTTTCGTCGCGACACGACTGGTGAGTCATGAGGGCCATCTGCACGCCGTCAAAGGCCCCCAGCCTGATCATCTCGGGCTTGCCCCCGAGGAACTCGATCTTTCCCGCCTCCTTCAAGCCAAGCCGGTACTCGACCTCCACGTATTCCTCCGCCGGGACGGCCATGAGGGCGATGTTTCCACCAAGGTGAGACATGACCCCACTCTCGACCAGCCCGTAGGCGAGAGCGATCAGGTTGGCGATCTGGGCGTTGTGTCCACAGGCGTGGGCGGCGCCCGTATCGGGGTCGGCATCTGGGTGATCGCGCACCAGAACGGAATCCAGCTCAGCCAGATAGGCCACCGTCACCTGAGACTCGGCACCTTTCAACATGCCCTTCAGGCCAGTGATGGCGATCCCCGTGGTGTGGGGAATGCCCAACGCGGTGAACCGGTTGGCGACGATGCTGGCGGTGCGGAACTCCTTGAAGCCGAGCTCGGGATGCCTGCGAATGTCCTCGCCGATAGCCAGAATCTCCTCGCGGCGGGAGTCGATGCACTCGCACACGCGGTCCTTCAGTCGTTGCACATCAATCATAGTGGCTTGCCTCCATGGCCCGGTCGCATCAGGTTGCCTGCACAGCCAGACCAGGCCTCGACGGCGTTCTCGGCGACAACCGAAGCGTAATACGCAGCACTGTCCTTGGGAATGCGCGACCGCAGCCTGTTGGCCAGTGAGGCTCCGCCCTTGCGGGGAGCTGCGGGAGGAGTCTGCCTCTGCGGCTATGAAGGGGTTTGGCCGTCGGGAGTGGTTCCCTCCGGAGATGCGGTGCTCGTGGCCACCACCGCCGTCTCCTCACCCTCGGCGGGGGGCTTGCCGATGTCCGCGATTCGCGCCAAGATCACGCCCACCTCGTAGAGGAGGTATAGGGGCACCATCACGATCATCATGTTCACGGGGTCAGGCGTGGGGGTCACCACGGCGGCGATGATAGCGATCACCAGCACGGCATACTTGCGAAACCGCCCCAGTTTCTTTGCGGTGACCAGGTCGAGCTTGGCGGCAAAGAACATGATCAAGGGCGTCTGAAAGACGATCCCCATCCAAAAGAGCACGCGGGTGACAAAGCTGATATAGTTGTTCAGGGTCCAGCGGTTGTCTACGATGGTATCGAGGAATCCCTGCATAAAGTTGATCGCTGCGGGCAGCATGACCAGCGCGGCGAAAGCCACTCCCCCGGCAAAGCAGATCGTAACGCCGGGTAGCAGGAAGTAGAGGTACTTCTTCTCATCGGGAAGAAGCCCCGGCAGCGCAAAACGAACGACCTGATAGACGATGACCGGCATGGCCAGGGTCACGCCCCCCATCAGGGCGATCTTGAAATAGACGACAAACGACTCGGTTGGGTGAATCGCTTGGGGTCTCACTTCTCCGAGAGGCGCTGAGAGTATCTCTAGACCTTGCTTGGCGAATATCACGCTGAACGCTGTGGTGATAACCAGCATCAGCGTCGCCTTGACCATGCGCGACCGAAGTTCGCTCAGGTGCTCGAAAATCGTGAGTTCTGCGTCATCGGCCATCAGGTCTACGCCTCGCCCTCTGTGGCCTGGTCGGCCATGTCCGCTTCGGCCACCAGCATCACTTCGTTGACCTCGGCCGGCTCCAGGTCTGCATCTGCGGGCACCAGCGTCGCAACCTCAACAGCCACGGCCTCCATGCTGAGACTGGCTAAAGACCTCCCGTCTCCGCCAGCTTCCGCCCCTGCGGTGGCCATTTCGGTCAATGGTCTGACCTCTATCTCGCCGTCAACCAGCTCGGAGGCGAGTTCCGCCTGCAGTTGCGCGGCTTCGGAGACTGGACCGGGAAGGCCGGCAGGCCCCTCTGGCGAGCCGGCCTCGAGCGCCGGGACGACCTCCCCATCCACCGTTGCATGAGCAGCATCTGCCCCCCCTGCAACTGTCGGGCTGCCCTGGCCGCTGCTCTCTCCTTCCTCATCCAGTTCAAGTGAGAAAGTCTCCCGAAACTCTTTCGTTACGCTCTCGGTGATCTGGCGAAGCTTGGCCAGCGCCTTCCCCGCGTCGCGTGCCATCTTGACCATCCGCTCTGGCCCAACAACCAGCATGGCGATAACCAGTATCAGCAATAGCTCTGAGGTGCCTACACCAAAGATGTTCACGGCTGGGGTTGACCTCCTGGCTGGGATACCCCTTCGTCCCCGGGTTTGATCCTACTGGCATCTGGGGTCGCGTCGGGGTGCGCATCTCTCGACAAGCTGGCCGCCAGTTGAGACCTTTGAGTGAAGAGCGTACCCAACACACCATTCACAAATCGGCTTGAGCTCTCGCCGCCAAACATCTTGGCCAGCTCCACAGCCTCGTTGATGGCCACCTTTGGCGGAGCGCTTTGGTCCAGCATGATCTCATACGTTGCCAGGCGAAGTATGTTCCGATCTACAGGCGACAATTGCCCCACGGGCCATTCGGGAGCGATGCGCTGGATGATCGCATCCAGGCCAACGTGCTGCCGCAAAACCCCGAACAGGAGCCTCCTGCAGAAACCCTCGGTCGCCTTTGGAAGGGGCGATTCCGCCAGTCGCCAACGCAGCACAGTGTCCGGATCGTGATCGACCGTGTCAACCTCGAAAAGCGCCTGCAGGGCCGCGATCCTGGCTCGCCGTCTCGGCTTCAACACTCGTCTCCGTCACCCTACCTATCCGCCAGGGACACTCTCAACGTCCTCTACGCGAACGTTGACCGCCAGCACAGGCATGCCCACCATGTCGGTGATGGCCCGCGAGACGTGAGCCTGTATCTCGCGGCCCAACTCGCATATGCTGGTCTTGCGGGCGGCGACTACATGGAGGTCCACCAGCACCGCGCCATCTACAACCTCCACGCGCACGCCATCGCCGACTCCCCTGCCCTTCAACAAGCGATCAACGCCGCTGGGAAGAGAGCTGAACATGCTCACCACGCCCGGCACCGAGAGCGTGGTGAGCCGCGCGATGGTGACCAATACCTGCCGTGAGATACGGACGGCTCCCAGTCTGCCCTTCATGGCGTTTCCCTCCAACAAGGGATCCAGCAAGCGAACCGGCTCCTCGTGCCCTGCAGCAATAGCACACAAAAGGGCCGTCAGGACGCATCCTCAGACGGCCCGACAAAACGGAGCAGTGCTAGCTTTCGGACTCGACATGCAGCGCCAATCGGCCCCGGTATCTGCCGCAACTGGGGCATGCCTTGTGGGGCAAACGCATTTCATGACACGACGGGCATTCTACCAGAGCGACTGGGTGCAGGGCATGATGGCTTCGACGGCGACGGCTGCGCCCCTTGGACTGTTTGCGTTTCGGTACGGCCATCTATGCGACGTTCCTTTCCTTAGACTTGTTCTCCACGCCCCGGCGTTTCCAGCAGTCTTGCCAGGGCGGCTAACCTCGGGTCAATTCCGACACTCTGACACTGACACTGACCGAAGTTGAGATTCTGTCCACAATTCGGACAGAGTCCCTCGCAGTCAGGGCGACAGAGCGTCCAATCGGATGCAGCCAAGATGGTGTGCTGCCGGAGCACCTCGGTCAAATCCAACACCTGATGCTGATCAATGACCAGCTCCGAGGCGTGGTCATCGGTTCGCGGTAGCCGATCACCAGTCCTGACGTCCGCGGAGGGCATGAATTCCTCCTCGAACTCAAAGCACACCTGGGTCTCGGTGAGCTCCAGACAACGCCGGCAAGCCTGGGCCAGTCTGAGACGAGCACTGCCGCCAGCCAGGATCCCCCTTGCAGTGCGCTGAAGGTTCACCCTGCCCCGCACACCTATGGCTCCTGGATTGCTCTCGTCTATGTCGCGCACCGATCCATCGATCTCGAACTGACGAGAGGTCCCGATACTCTCTTTGAGCAACTGCGCCACGTTGTAGAGCATTGTCCTGCCCTGGCCTGGGGGTGCCCACGCTGATTATATGTGACGGCGGCAGGCATGTCAAAAAGCCCCGCCCTCTGGCCCACGGGCGGGAGGTCTGCCCTGGCCTGGGCGTGCCAACTCATGCCTGATCCGGCTCCTCTGGGCCAGACGACCAACCGACTTGTTGGTGCACGTCGTCTGCATGGAGCAGCGCTCGTTCCCTGTCCGGAACGGCCTCCAGATCCTCGCCCTGACGCTTCTTCAGAGCCTCTATCCCCCTCCAGATGACCTCTTGCACCTGAGCAAGGCTCTCTGCCAGCTCCGTGAGCCTGTCCTCAGCGTATTGGTCGGCTCCAGCGCGAATGCCCGATGCC
>SDBU01001968.1_pt1 | contig 28202 bp, 32 predicted proteins | sample 2277071 | NCBI WGS metagenome assembly SDBU01 (sample SAMN10397929, study PRJNA504765) | marine sediment metagenome | isolation source: marine sediment core GS08_GC12, 126 cmbsf | place: Arctic Ocean: Gakkel Ridge, Loki's castle | collected 2008 | reverse complement strand
ATAGATCCAGTATTCATATCGATAGGAAAGAGGAAAATTAAAGAGCTTATGGAAATGTCTTATGAGGATTTATGTAACCAAACTAACCAACCGGTGGATGCTGTTTCCACCTTAAAAAGAGACATATCCACATTATTATGTGCATTAAATAACGGCCTTATACTGCCAAAGCCTCTTGAGGATGTACTTATGTGGTAAGGTGCTACAGAGGGAGAGGTGCTATAATAGGTGTGTGTGAGATAGCCTGCCAGGGATTTGCGGCTCACTTCGTTCGCCCGAATGCTTAGCCACTTCGCAAAGCCCGGAAACGTATTGCCAAGTGAGTATTTTACCTTTGCCCATTGGTAGGCCGATGATGAGCCAAATGGTGAGAAAAGTTCGGATTTCCCCCCGCTCGGGGAGATGAAAACCTTTACAATGGGTTGGCTTAAGCGATGATAAGGATCGTTCACTTTGCTGACCTCCATCTGGGTGTGGAGAACTATAGCCATATTGACCCAACTACTGGGCTGTCCACTTGTTTTGGCGACTTCCTGGCTACCCTGGATGAGGTGGTAGAATTCGCTTTGAACAGCGATGTAGATTTGGTTTTATTTTGCGGCGATGCCTACAAAACCCGCGAGCCATCTCAAACCCATCAACGGGAGTTTGCCAGGCGGGTAGGAAGGCTAGCAGCAAGCAGCATACCTGTCTTCCTCGTAGTGGGAAATCACGACCTCCCCAATGCTATAAGTCGGGCTACGGCAGTAGAGATTTTTGATACCCTAGCAGTAAAGAATGTAACTGTAGCCAATCATCCTGGCACCTATCGTATCGACACCAAGAGGGGGTCTGTCCAGATAGTAGCTCTGCCCTGGTCAAGACGTAGCTCCTTGCTATCCAGGGAGGAGACTAAAAGCCTTTCCATAGATGAAATCAACCGCCGATTGGAGGAGATGCTTAAAGCCATCATTGCCTCTGAAGTAGGACGACTCGACCCCACCGTGCCAGCCATCCTGGCTGCCCACATTTCCCTAGCTAACGCCAGAGCTGGCTCAGAGAGGGCAATGACTATAGGACAGGAGCCGGTTCTCCTTCCAAGCAGTGTAGCAAACCCAGCCTTCAATTATGTAGCTCTGGGACATATCCACAGGAACCAGATACTCTCCTATAATCCGCCTTCAGTCTACTCGGGAAGCCTACAACGCATTGACTTCGGCGATGAGGGGGATACCAAGGGTTTTTATTGTGTGGAAATAGGCACAAGAGGAGAAGCCATTCCGGAGTTCCACCCAGTAAAGGCACGCCGCTTTCTGACTATAAAAGTCCATATCCCTTCTCACGACCTTGACCCTACTACCACTGTCCTGCGAGCTATCGCACAGCGTGGGCATGAAATCAGGGGCGCTATAGTGCGAGTGCAAATCACCATCCCTGAGACTATCGAGGGTTTAGTTCAGGAGCAGGAGATTCGCAAGGCATTAACAGAAGCACAGCATATTACTATTGCTAAGGAAATAGAACGCAGGCAGCGCACTAGGTTGAGCGACTGGACGGTAGAGGGGATGAGCCCTATGGATATACTCGATATGTACCTAAAATTGAAGAAGGTTCCTGCTGACCAGGCTAAGACCCTGCTACAGTATGGGGAAAGACTTATCCAGGAGAGTATAGGCAAAGATTAACATGGGAGTATTGCCCCAATAAAGCCCCTTTGCCCTCTGACAAACTCCTCAATGCTTATAACTCGCTTTCCTTCGAGTTGAACCTTCAAGATTTGCAAAACCCCTCTGCCAGTTTGCACCCCTATAGCTGTGTGGTCGGGTTGCTTTATAGCTACTACCAAACCTGGCTCGCCCTCCTTCTCAAGCAGAGGGAATGATTCGATAATCCTAATCAGCTTTCCTTGCCAACGGGTATAGCACCCTGGCCAGGGTTGAAAGGCTCGCACCCTGTGCCATAGCTCAACAGAGGAAAGGTGCCAATCTATCTCCCCTATTTCCTTAGTAATAAGCTTGGAGTAGGTGGCTTCCTCATCAACCTGTGGTTGAGGGGTTAATCGATTATCAACCCATAAGGGCAGGGTTTGCATTAGAAGCTCAGCGCTTAGCAGAGCTAGCTTCTCAGTGAGCGACCCGGTGGTATATTGAGGCAGGAGGGGTATTTGCTCTTGAGCTAGGATGGGGCCGGTATCAACGCCCTTATCCATAAGCATAATGCTTACCCCAGTGAATTCGTCACCGGCTAGAATAGCAGCGGCGATGGGAGAGGGACCACGATGCCTTGGGAGCAGTGAGGGGTGAACATTGAGGCAGCCAAATTTTGGGATGTCAAGCACACTCTGGGGGATGATTTGCCCGAAGGCAGCTACTATAATCACCTCAGGGTGTAAACTGGTCAGTCTATCTATCTCCTCTGGGTGCCTTAAAGAAGTGGGTTGCAATACTGGCAATCCGTGGGCAAGAGCCGCCTTTTTCACTGCTGAAAAAGCAAGCCCCCTCCCTCGCCCCGCAGGTTTATCTGGTTGGGTGTAGACAGCCACTACCTGGTGCTCACTATGGGCAAGGAAGTCCAGGCTGGGGACAGCAAACTCGGCAGTGCCCATGAAAACAATTCTCATTATCAGCAATTTTAGCACCAGGGGCTGGAATCCGACAAGTGGGGCTAAATTAGGCAAAAATGAAAGAAAAACCTAAGGTATGTTATAATTAGATTGAGATGAAGCAGGAGCTGCCTGAGGCGATACTTTATGAAAAGCTTCCTGGTTCCCGAGTGCAATGCCATATCTGCCAGTGGCGATGCATTATTTCACTTGGGAAGCCAGGGTTATGTAAGATGCGCCAGAATAGGGATGGGGAACTCTATGTCTTAAATTATGCGGAGGCATCCTCGGTGGCGGTTGACCCTATTGAGAAAAAGCCACTGTTCCACTTCTTCCCTAAAACTCAGGTCTTCTCATTGGGCACCTGGGGATGTAACTTCCATTGCAAGCACTGCCAGAACTGGCAGATCTCCCATGTGAAGTCCGTCCAAGGCTCTCAGAGGATCCCTCCTCAGGCTGCCATTGAGCTTACCAAGCGCTATAACTGTGGTGGCATCGCCTGGACCTATAATGAGCCTGGGATTTGGTTTGAGTATACCCTTGACTCAGCTAAGTTAGCTAAAAAGGAGAATCTTTACACCGTCTATGTGACTAATGGTTACCTTACTACTGAGGCTCTGGACACTATCGGTCCTTATCTTGATGCTTGGAGGGTCGATGTCAAGGGCTTCTCCGACTCCTTTTATCGTCAGTTAGCCAAGGTTTCTCGATGGCAGGGCATACTTGGGGTTGCTAAGCGTGCTAAGGAAAAGTGGGGTATGCATGTTGAGGTAGTAACTAACCTTATCCCCACAATGAATGATGATGAGGAGCAATTGAGGGGGATAGCCACCTGGATAAGGGAGGAGCTGGGTGAGCTTACTCCCTGGCATGTCACCCGCTTCTATCCACATTACCAGTTGAGCCATTTGCCGCCCACTCCTGTAGCTTCACTGGAGCGAGCCTCTGCAATTGGAAAAGCTATGGGATTGAAGTTTATCTATACAGGCAATGTTCCTGGTCATAGTGGAGAGAATACCTTTTGCTACTTATGTGGCAAGCTCGTTATAAGGCGATGGGGTTATGACACCGAGCTAGTGGGGATTGATGGCTCAAGGTGTAAGTTTTGTGGAGCTGACCTCAATATAACAACAAGCGCTCGAAGGGGTGAGGCAGATGGAAGCTAGAAGTGAAGGAGAAAAGGGGGATGCCCCCCTAGTTCGCTTGGCTAAGGAAACAGTGGAGAGCTATATAAGAGAGGGGAAAGTTCCTAAGCCCAGGGAGCTTACTCCAGAGATGAGGGAAAAGGCGGGGGTTTTTGTTTCTATAAAGAAGTTCGGGGAGCTGAGAGGTTGTATAGGCACATTTGCGCCAACTAAGGCAAATGTAGCTGAGGAGACGATTGCCAACGCCATATCATCAGCAACTCAAGACCCACGCTTCCCCCCAGTGAACGCCGCTGAGCTTCCCCATCTCAGCTATAGTGTAGATGTGCTATCAAAGCCTGAGCCGGTAGAAGACCCGAGCCAGCTTGACCCAAAGAGGTATGGGGTTATTGTGGAGAGTGGGGGGAGGAGGGGACTTCTCCTCCCTGACCTTGAAGGAGTAAATACAGTAGAGGAGCAAATCGACATCTGCCGCCACAAAGCGGGCATACTCTCTACCGAACCAATTAAGCTGTATCGGTTTGAAGTCAAGAGGCATAAGTAACCTGAAGTAGGTTACCTCGATGAATTTTTGGACTGAGTATTTTCTTTTGGTTTTCGGTGCTTTAATTGGGGCACTTCAGATAGCGGTAGCTCACAGTAAACTTTTGGGGCTATCCTTTTTTAGTCGACGGCTTTGGGGATACCTATTCGGTATCCCGATGGTGGTTGGCTCTTTTTGGTGGTTCTTTGCCTCATCAGATCGCAATATATTAGTCCTTGAATTTCCAAATTTCCACACCGGAATGATGATAAGTTGCACTGCCTTGGCTTTGCTGGCAACCTTTCTCCTCACCCTCAGTGTCAGCTCCTTGGTGAAGGCTAATAGGTTAAAGGTCAATGGGGATATTGAGCATGGGCTAGAGGTTCTGAAGCAAATGACCTATTTTCAAATTATCCGTTACCTGTTTAGAAAAAAGAGGCAAGGATAATGCCTCCAGACACAGGATTGCTCCTTCATATTCACAGCTTAGTGGGGACATTCCCATGGCTTGACAGTTTGATGAGATTGGCAGTGAACGACTATCTTATCCCACTGGTCTTATTCCTCATCTTACTTGGACTATGGTTTGGTTCCCAGGATGCAATGCGACGGGAGCGTAACCAGCGAGCAGTGGTTTTAGCTGCAGCCGGAATGGGTATCACCCACCTAGTAATAATTCTTCTCGAGGGGACTTTCCACTTCAACCCTTGGCTTCGACCCTTTGAGGCATTCCCTGACAAGGTAAATCCCGACCTCCTTTTCTATCGACCTTGGGATCCTTCCTTCCCTTGCCATGCGGCGGCAGTTGGTTTTGCCCTAGCTACTGGGATTTTGCTAAGCAATCGTAAGGCGGGAATCATTATGTATTTTATGGCTGCTCTCTGGGGATTTGCCCGAATCTATGTTGGGGTTCACTATCCCTTAGATGTGGTTGGGGGGTGGGCAGTGGGAGCCTTATCAAGCTATATCGCATATAAAGGGAGCCCTCTTTTTAAGCCATTACTTTCATTACTATTCAAAGGGATGAATTGGCTTTGCCTTGCTGATGCTCATAATCACAAGGGTTGAATTATACCGCTTCGAGGTTAGAAGACATGAGTCCTGAGGGGATAGGGGCTTTGAAGAGACTCACCCAATACTCAGTCCTATCTATGAATTGCCTCCCAAATTGGGTAGTAGGCTCTATACAGGAATCCTCATAGTAGTTATTCCAGCTAGCTATAAGAACGATTTCGGGCTTATTGCTAAGAGCGATTTCCCAAAGATAATCGTAGCTGAGCCCATCGTCTATTTTTACCGGGATATTGATCCATGACTGGCTATAAGAAGGCATGGTAGTTGCTATAGCTGGCGCCCTATAATTATTGCTGCGCTCAGAAAGCAAGCTTATTCGGCTTTCCCAATAGGTTAAGGCTTCTTCACTGTTAACGGCATTAGACTGAGCGAGGGAGGAGGGGCAAAGAAACACAGCATCGAAAATTTGATAGGCGGTATCTAATGGGTCATCTATGCCAGGCTGCCACCCCCCACCATAATCTCCTATCCAAAATATATCGCCATGTCTTGATTCAACCTCATCCTGAATATCCTTCCAGAATTGCTGCCACCCATATTCGAAGCCATCAGCCCAGTCCTGTTCAACCTGGTTTTGTGACTCATAGAATGCCCTGGTTGACCTGGGGTAGAAGTAAAATGTCATATCCTCCAGGCTGGTTATGGTTCTACCCCAATTTTGGGAGATTTTCTCCATTGCGGTGATTTCGCCGCAGTTGTATTCCCTTTTATAAAGCTCGACCACAGAGTGGGCTAGGTATTGCATGTCCTCCCTTTCCCATCCAGGGTAGAAGTGAAAGGTATCATTGAGGAAAACCACCGGCTTTTTGTCATAAGTTAGGAATGCCGATGAATCCTTTAGTTGCAGGGCTGAATCTATCATGTCTATAATTTTTGCCTTCGTTTCACTGGTCAAGGAAAGGCGCTTTTCTGCGAACGCTCGCCCTGTGGGGGCAAGGGCTAGATACTTATCCCTTCGCTCAAGGTCAGAGAGCTCTATCATAGGCGCTAGATAGAAACCTTCCTCCTCTGAAGCTTCGGCGAAGGTGATATATCTTTCAAGATAGTAGTCGTGGAAAGATAGCAGGGCAAAATCTATCCCCGCTTCCTGCATCTCAAGGATGTCACCCTTCATATAGGCATAGGTGCTGGAGTAATATCCTTCCTTAGGGGTTAGTCTCACCCCAAGCCAATCATCGCTTCGAATTTGAGGGTTGTGAGAGGAGTTATCCCACCAATAATAGTAGAAGGCGCCAACAATTTTATCCCCCTGGTGGAAGGAGGAAGGAGCAGGGATATATTCCTCCTCTCCTGACACGACTTGATAACTAACTGCTCCAGCAAGAAGAGGCACGGTCACGAAAAGGGATACCCCAAATACAGTAAGAGGTTTTTCAATAACCCCCCTTCTCACCACCCTTCTCATTTTAATCAGATATGCTGAGACCTGCTCGGAAATGGAAGGGATGATTTTTCTCAGCGATTTATAGACAATAAACCCTGCTATGATAATTGCCGGAGCTATAAGCAATGCACGGCTTACTTGTGGGATAAAATAGTAGAAATCCTGGGAGATAGGGAAGCTGGCTGCAATTTGAGAATTAAGCTCAGCGGCTGTTCTCCCCATCAATGGTAGGGCAATATCAGTGGGGATAAATACCAAAAAGTGGCATCCTTCAAGGATTGCTGCACCTAGATAGGGAAGGACGAGATACTTGTAGTATCGCTTTACATCTCCCAATTTGATAAGGCTATAACTACCCTGGTAATAGATAAGAGCTATTGCCAATACCATAGGGATTACAAAGTATTGGGGATTTACCAGTTTATTAAATAAAGTGAACATCAATATTAGCAAGAACAGAGAAGCCAAAAGACCCCCCTCACTCCTCTCCCTTTTGAGATAGTAGTGAAGGGAAACTGTCGCTATAGCTGTGGCAAGCAATGCCACGGATAGAGCGGTGATGGTAGACATTGGTAAGGATGGAAGGCTGATAAAACGCAAATTATTTAGAAGCTCGCCTAAGTAAAGCAGATAAAGTGGTGTATAGCCCCCCATAGGTCTACCAAGATGCAGCCCTATAACCTGATTTGTGAACCCCTCAGGGCAATGGATAAAGAAAGGAAGGGAGATTGCTGAAAAGGTGATTATTGCTGCAAAGGCAAAAATGGTCGTTTTTGTAGCGCTCCTTGTCTTATTCCAGGCATGGACTAGAAGGACTGGGGCGAAGATCACTAGTATGGGTTTAACCAGGATACTTAAGCCAAAAAAGATGCCAGCTCTGCCCAATTTATCCTGACGAAAACTGAGGATGCTCAGCAGCAGAAAGTTCACCATCCATATATCAAACATACCCCAGGCTGCAGCAATGAAGATGAGGAAGGGATTATATAGAACTATCTTTTCTGCCTTGGAGGCGTTGGCTTTGGAACTTACTCTAGCAATGAGCCTGTAAACTAGATAAGCACAAAGCAGGTTCCCCAGGATGAAGGCTAGCTTGAGGAATATTCTTCCCAAGACTGGGTTTTCACTCAGAAAGTGGAAGTAGGGGGCATAGGTGGATGAGAATAGAAGCAACGGCAAAGGTGGGTAGGCATACCACTCCTGCATCCATAGGGTAAAGGTGTAAGGCGCTTGCTGGAGGGCTGTCTCATAGGGGGTTATACCCTGTAAGAAATTCTCTGCTGAGGCGCTAAACACGAAGCCATCCCAGGGATGGATGAGAAGCCCCGCCAGGACTATTTGTATCAGGAAAGAGAGGATATAATGCTTATACTTGCCGAGATAATATAGAAGTTCCACCTTTTCTCCAGGTCCAGAATATATTCATCCCAAAATTCCATGCGAATGCCACTATAATTGCTAGGAGCATGGAAATTAAGTAATGTATTCCTACTAGGTCAGTAAGGGCTAGGAAAACCCCATATTGAATAGCGGCTCCGGCTGCACATACCAGGTTAAACTTCAAGCCACGAACCAGCGTGGCTTTTGCTCCAAGGACCCTTCTATCTCGAAAAGTCCACATATCATTTAAGATAAAGTTAGTTATGATTGAAGCTTCTATGCTGACAATCCCGGAAATATAATGAGAAATGCCAGCCAAGTAAATAAGTGCCCAAAGCACCCCCATATTGACACCGACACCACTCAGTCCAACTATGCAGAATTGAATAAACCTTCTTATCCCTCTTTCCTTGGTTGCTAAGGTGAAGACATGCTTCAGATAGTTTAATTGTTCCCCGAGGTCAAGGCTGCTCTCCCCCCATACCCTCTGCTCGAAGGTGTAGGGAATCTCCTTTACCTGTTCTGCTTTCCCTTTCGCCAGTATCTCGAGGAGGATTTTATAGCCGATGGGCTTAAGTTCAACCCCCTCTATCACTCCTCTTTTCAGTAAAAAGAAACCCGATATAGGGTCCTTTACCTTTCGGATAGAGGGTAAAAACAGGCGGGCTAGTGCGGTGGCTCCTCGAGAAATTATTCTCCTTTTGGTGCTCCAACCTTCAATGCCACCTCCAGGAATATATCTGCTGGCAACTACTACATCAGCCCCGTTCTGGATCGCTTCCACAAGCTCAGGGACCCTTTCCGGGGGATGCTGTAAATCTGCATCTATAACCCCAAGAACCTCCCCCCTGGCATGGTTGAATCCAGCTATCACCGCTGAAGCCAAGCCCCTCTCATCTTTCCGGCAGATTACCCGAATAGGATATTTTGGGGATAGACTTTGGGCAAGCTCGGCAGTTCCATCAGGGCTATTGTCATCCACAACAATAAGCTCATAGTTATAGCCTCTTAGTGCCCTGTGAACCCTTTCCACTAGAGTGGGGATGTTTTCCCTTTCATTATAGGTGGGGGTTACCAGGGAAATGGTGGGGGAGGACGAAGCTTGTATCATTTAACCCTTCTCACTTATTATAACGATATCGAAAGAGAAAAGTTCCTTTGTATAGGATGATTTTGTGTCACCATTCTAAGCCTTCAGGGTGTAATAATAGCCCCTGAAAGGAAGAGTGTCAATAATTGACGCAATACTTTGGCTCAGGTATAATCCTACAAGGAAAACAGGGGTTTTTAAGAGAAAGGAGGATAGGAGTTTGGCAACAGAGGTTATAGAGGTTCCCTTAGCGGGGAGAATAATAGAAGTAAAGGTGAGCGTGGGAATGAAGGTCAAGGAAGGGGATGTTATTTGCATACTAGAATCGATGAAAATGGAGAATCCTATATTGGCTCCAGTATCAGGCACAATTACGGAGATTCAGGTCTCTCCGGCTCAAGTAGTTAAGACTGGGAATACCATAGCTGTCATCGAATTTTAAGGTTTTTATCTACGCATACCTAATAGAGCAAAAACAAAGTAAGCCAGCGTAGCCATCGCCTGAAGCAGAGCAGCCACATATGTTAAAGCGGCAGCCGAAAGAACTGCACTGGCAGCGTTATATTCTTTGGCTGAAACTAGCCCTGTACTACGCAGCATCTGTCTGGCTCGGCTGCTGGCATTATACTCCACTGGCAGGGTAACCAATGAAAAAAGCACTGCCCCAGCAAAAAGGACAACACCAATCCAGGCTATACTATAGCCAAAAGCCGCCCCAAAGGCATATAAAATAAAACCAAGGATAACAAAAATATAGCCCAAATTAGTGCCAAGACTAGCTACCGGCACCAGGGCACTCCTCAGCCTCATAGGAGCATAGCCTACATTATCCTGGACAGCATGTCCCACCTCGTGGGCTACAATCCCCAAGGCAGCCACTGATGAGCTGGTATGCACACCTTGGGAAAGCCGCAATACTTTGTGCCGCGGGTCATAATGGTCAGTTAGCTGCCCCCGGGTCCTCTCAATGCTAACATCGCTTAGCCTATTAGCCCGAAGCAATGCTTGTGCTGCTTGCACGCCAGTTACCCCGTGCATATTACCTACTCTGGAATATTTTTTATAGGTGGAAGATACCTTGCGCTGAGCATAAAGCATGAACAATATGGGGGGCAACATAAATAAAAAATATATTGGATCAAAGAAAAGCATTCTATCCTACCTTCCTTCAACTCTTTTGCTAGAATTTAGCACAACTCTCTATTTAAGTCAAGAGGACCAATTGCCTCATAATTATTGTTACCGAAAGTGGTATCGTTGCCTCAAAAAAAGTGTTACCCAAAGGAGGGGGCATGACAAGAGGCAGCATACGAGAATACACCGAGGCAGTACGAGGGCGATATATTCGGGCATCGAAGGAGGAGATGGCTCGCCTGATTAAAGAGCTGGAGTCTCAGATGAGGACGGCAGCCAAGAATCTGGAATTTGAGAAGGCAGCCCTTCTGCGCGACCGCATCATCGACCTGAGAAAAGACCTGGTTTAGAAGCCCCCAATTTCTACCCCGTGTTTTGCCCTCATTCATCATATCTAGCAAAGGCAAATTTCACCATATAGTAGGCAGTTCGAATACACTATGGCTCGCGAAACTTGGGCACATAACCTACACTCCGGGATTCGACCAACTAAAAGTTGACAGTAACATTGACCATTCTGGGCATTCAGGAGACGCATTAACTTCAGGGAGATGGGTCAGTTCATTAGCCCGACCGATCTCCGGAGTGATGCAACGTATGCACAAATGTGATAACATACAATCAGGGACGTAGGACGTGAGAGAACTGATAAGACTGTCAAAAGCCCTCTCCGATGAGACCAGGATCAGGATGCTGAAGCTGCTCCTGGAAAGGGACATCTGTGTCTGTGAGATGCAGGAGATATTCCCACTATCTCACTCTCAGGTATCGAGAAATCTGAAAACGCTTATGGACGCTGGCTTTCTCAAGCGATGGCATGAAGGAAAGTGCGTGATCTACATCGCCGATAGAGTCAATAGCAACAGTTATTGCCGGGCACTGCTTGATGTACTGGCCGACTCCTTCAATGACGATGAAGTGGTATGCAGTGACAGGGAGAGGCTGCAACAAGTAATCGCAGCGCAGGTCAGGGAGAGGAAGAAGTAAGCCCCCTTTTTTCTGTCGAATAATTGCATCATTGTGCACTTTTGCAATTCTCCATCTTTTCTGCTATTATTTCTTGCGGAGAATCGGGGGTATCCCCCGGCTTTAGACTATCTTAAGGAGGGTGAACTATGGAGCTAAGTCGAAGAGACTTCTTGAAAGCCGCCGGTGCTGGAACGGCAGGACTTGTGGTATTACCTCCAATCCTGGATGGAGACCTGAAGGCTTTCGCCAGGGATTCCTACAGGATGAAGTCTATCGTGTGGGAGAAGGTTCTCTACCAGTCCTGCAAGGTATGTGACAACAACTGTGGCATGCTAGCCTATGTGACAGAAGGGCGAATCAAGTGGATAGAGGGGAACCCGGCTGACACCCTGGGGGGAGAGGGCAAGGTCTGCGTGAAGGGTGCCTCGGCCATGAGGACACTGTATGACCCCGACCGCCTGAAGGCGCCACTGAAGAGGACGAATCCCAAGAAAGGAAAGGACGAGGATCCGGGATGGGTAAGGATTTCCTGGGACGAGGCCTTCAGCACTATTGCCGCAAGGTTCAATGAGGCTATTGCCAACTATGGCCCCCGATCTGTGCTGCTTCTGAACAGGCCGAAGGAGCCCGATACCAGGCTACAGAAGGCCATTGGCACGCCAAACCAGGTTTGCCATGTGGACACCTGCTACTTCAACCATGACATAGCCTGGAAGGCTTTGGTCACCGGCAGCGGCAGACCATGGACCATGGACCTGGAAAACGCCAGATATTTGCTGATATTCGGCTGGGACCAGCCGGGCAAGTCGAAGCAGTCGCACCTGCACGGCTTCATGAAGGCCAAGGAGAGAGGCGCTAAGGTGGTGGTCTTCGATCCCCGCTTTTCCCTAACAGCTAACATGGCTCATGAATGGATCCCTATAAAACCGGGGACTGACCTGGCGGTTATCCTGGCGATGATAAACGTAATCATCAGCGAGGGGCTCTACGATAAGGGCTATGTTGCAGAGTATACCTCGGGCTTCGATGAGCTAGCGGAGCATGTCAAACAATATACCCCAGAGTGGGCCGCCCAGGTATCAGATGTACCTGCCGATGACATCGTCCGAATAGCCCGCGAGTTTGCCACCACAAAGCCGGCGACCATACCGACCCATAAGCGCGATGCAGGTGGTCCCATTTATGCCAACTCCTTCAGCCTGGCACAGGCTGAGATCATCATGTGCGCGCTGGCAGGTACCATCGAAAGGCCAGGTGGCTTCTACAAGGACCGAACGCCCAAGACCCGTAAGATGGACGAGTTTGCCCCAGTTGAATATCCAGAGATGGAGGAGACACGGAGGGTAGACGGCCAGCACCTGTTCCCGCTGGCAAACAAGCAGCGCAAGGGCGCCTTCGCCCATCTGGCGCAGGGGATGTTGAGCGGTGAGCCGTACCGGCTCAGGGCGGGGCTGGCTAAGCAATACGATGTGCTTACCTTCCCCAACCCTGATACCATCACTGAAGCCCTCAAGACCCTGGACTTCTTCGTGGTGGTGGATATTCTGCCGAATCAACTCTGCCAGCTGGCGGACATCGTCCTCCCCGACACGCACTTCCTGGAGAGAGATGGCGTCGAGATCCGGAAATATCACGCTATGTGGCCGCAGATAATGCTCAGACAGAGCGTGGGCATCCTCTGGGAGGAAAAGGGTTGGGGCAGCATCGTCAATGGTATACTGGAGGCCATGGGTAAGCCCGAGTTCAAGGTGGACTGGAAAGGACTGGAGGAAGGCCGACTCCAGGACGCCGGGACATCCATGGAGTACCTCAAGGCTAACAACGGCATCTGGGAGGACAGGAAAGAGCCAACCGGCTGGACGGAGTTCAAGACCCCGAGCAAGAAGATCGAGCTTTACTCCACCGTTCTGGAGAAGGAGGGGCACGAGCCGCTTCCCACATGGCATGAGAAAATCGCCCAGCCTACAACCCAGTATCCGTACTACATCCTGACCAATCATCTGCCCTGGCGCAGGATGGGCAAGAACTCCAATGATCCCTTGCTGGTGGAACTGCAGCCTGAGAACTTCCTTCACATGCACCCGGATACGGCGGCAAAGATCGGCGTGAAGGAAGGCGAACATGTTATTGTGGAATCCCCAACCGGGAAGAGCCTCAAGATAAGGGCGCACCTCACATGGGGCATCCGGCGTGACTGTGTGATGACGGAACACAGCTATGGATACTGGAGCAGGGAGCTTCATGTGGCCTACGGCAAAGGGACCAACGATGGTAAGCTTCTTCCCGAGCGTAGGATAGAGGATTCCTTGAAGACCTATGCATACAATCCTACTATGGCAAGCTCTATCCTTGATGTATGCGTCAACGTGCGGAAGGCATAGCGTGAGATGGGAGATGGGGAAGCATCCGAAGCACAAAGCGGGGAGTTTTGCATCGCCCGCGCTGTAAGCTACCGGGTGCTTGCCCGGTGCTTCTCCTCTCCGGATAGAGAGTTACTAGACCTTTTCGATAGCGCCAGAATCGAGGACTTCCTCGAAAGCTGGCGCTATCTTGGTTTGGACGCAGGACAGAAAATAGCCCGAATTGCCGGTTGGCTGGGGGAATGCCCTAACCGTGAGGCTGCCCTGGAGGAGTTGGAAAAAGAATACACCCGCCTATTTGTCAATGCCTATCCCCATGTAGTCGCCCCGCCTTATAGCTCGGTATACCTGGACAAGGACCGCCAAGTATGGGGGCCGAGCACCTCCGAGGTGGTCAAACTCTACATGGCCGCTGGTCTGGGGATAGCCGAGGATTTTCATGACATCCCCGACCACATAGCGGCGGAGCTGGAGTTCGCCTCCTACTTGATAGGGGAACAGCAAAAAGGCAGAGGAAATGACTCCGCTCCCATTCTAGAGTTGGTTTCTATTGAAAAGAGGTTTCTGGAAGGACATCTATTCAAGTGGGCCCCCGTCTTTTTCAGCCAAGTAATCGAGTGCTCGAGGGTGACTTTCTACAGGGAGATAGCCCTCCTCGCCCGGGAATTTGTTGAGTGGGATGCAGCTAGTGTCTAGTCTCGTAAATAAGTTTCATTAACCGCCGACGGCGGCCTCGATGAAAAACAGGCAGCTGGAGGTTATTAAAAGCTTTGTCCAAATGAAAGATATCTCAGGGACTGGATACTAGCTTTATTCTTGCCGAGATTTTCTCTCTTCGTCCTCAAGCTGTTGCATAAGCTGTGTAGCCCGGGTGAAGCCGATGCGCAACTGCCGCTGTAGAAAAGAGGCTGATATTTGTCGGTGCTGGCTTGCTAGGAGCCTGGCTTGCTCCAGGAGCGGGTCTTGAGCCTCAGCCATATAAACAGGGGTCTCGACTAGCTGAGGTGGTCTCTGCTTGCCCCAGAAAGATACCACCCGTTCAATCTCCTGTTCTGAGACGAAGCACCCTTGAAGGCGTTTTGGCTTAGGTGCATCCGAGGGCAGGTAGAGCATATCACCCCTGCCTAGCAGTTTCTCAGCACCAGCGCTGTCCAGGATGGTGCGTGAATCCACCTGTGAGACTACCGCAAAGCTGATGCGAGTGGGGAAGTTAGCCTTGATGAGCCCGGTGATTACATCCACCGAGGGGCGTTGTGTGGCAACCACCAGGTGAATCCCCACAGCTCGACCCAATTGTGCCAGGCGACACAGCAAAGGTTCCACATCTTGGGATTTGGCTATCATCAGGTCAGCAAGCTCATCGATAACAAGTATGAGATAGGGCAATATTTTTGTCACCTTCTTGTTGTATGAATCAATATTGTGTGCTCCCACTTGAGCCAATTTCCGGTAGCGGTTGTCCATTTCCTGACCAAGCCACTTCAATATCTCCACAGCCCTTTCACTCTCGGTGATAACCGGTGGTATTAAATGTGGTAAAGCACTGAAAGCCACTAGCTCCACCCGCTTGGGGTCAATCATAATGAACTGTAATTCGTCTGGTGTATTATTCATCAGCAAGGAGGTAATAACGGAATTTAGGCATACTGTCTTTCCACTTCCAGTAGCTCCAGCGATGAGCAGGTGAGGCATCTTAGCTAAATCCCCCCCCACTGCCTCACCAGCGGTGCCTCTGCCCAGGGCTAGAGCAAGCTTTGACCGACCAGTGAGTTTTTGGAAAGGGATGCTTTCTATAACTTCACGAATAGCCACCACCCTCATAGAGGAATTAGGGACTTCAATCCCCACTACAGACTTGCCGGGCACCGGGGCTTCCATCCTTATACTGGAGGCAGCTAGAGCCAGGGCAAGGTCATTGGCTAGGGAGGTGATACGCTCTACCTTGACCCTGGTTCGGGATACCTCCTCATGCCTCACCTTCAAATTACCATTCTTATCTACTCCTTTTATCTCTTTATACTTACGATCCCAACCTGGCTCCACTTCGAATTGGGTAACCGCAGGACCTGCGTTCCACTGCACCACCTTGGCTTCCACACCATAGCTAGCAAGTGCCTCCTCGATCAGCTTTGCCCTTTTCTCTATATCAGCTTGGCTGATCTCGATCTCCGCCGGCTCATCAAGCAAATCTGTGGAAAGTAGCTGCCAGCGTCCTGGGGGAGAAACTTGAGGTGGTGTCGGCTCTGGTGTTCCCTTCGGGGCAACCTCTATTGGTTGCCGTGTCCCAGTTATCACTGGAGGAGGTATAGAGGGGATTTGTTCCACCACAGCAGGGCGCCTCTGTATCCGGGCAAGGAGGAGTTGATGAACAGGGTGCTGAGAGTAGAATCCACGCAGCCATTGAATAGATAGCTGGCACCAGCCTATAAACCGCTTCCCCGCCGATGGTGCTTTCTTAGCTAGAGTGTTCAGGAACTGCCAGGTGGAACGAGGTGCTACCAATACTATCCCTACTACAACTATACCTACTATCCGTAGCGCTCCTACCAAACCACGAGTGCCGATAATCACTGTGCCCCAGCTCCCCCCACTGAGAATGCCCTTCCCTTCAATGAAAATGAAGGCGAACAAGCTGAGGAGAGCAACTGCAAATGAAATGGCACCTAGCCATCGGTTCCAAAATCGCCCCAGGAGGTAGAACTTTCGCTGCCACACAAACCAGCCAAGTATTGCCACAGCCAGCGCCAGTAAGGTCGTCCCCACCCCAAGCACCCCAAGCAGCTCGCCCCAGAACCCGACTAAAAGACCTATAGCAGCAGCCGAACCAATAAGACGCCAGGTTACAGAAGAAGTAAAGATTTTCAGAATCCTTCTCCAACGACTTGGCTTGGTCCCCATCCTTTGTAGTTTAGCTCTTGGTCGTCTTGCCACCTTGCTCCTCTTTTAGAACATACTTAATTGCTGTGGTCTCTCTCCTGTTTCAGGTATCTCCTGGGCTGAGGCAAGTAGTGAGGGAATTTTGGACATATCAGCTTGAATCGCCTGACGCAAGCTTTGCTGATGAAGAGCGGCAGCGGGGTGATACATAGCATAGCAGATAGTATCACCTTGTCGGCGAGATTTACCATGAATCTTGCTGATAGATTCCCCGGGAAAGAACCTAGCCATAGAGTAGCGACCCAGGGTGACAATCAATTGGGGATGGAGCAACTCTAGTTGGCGCTCAAGCCATGGCTGGCAAGCTTTTATCTCCATTGGTAGAGGGTCTCGATTTTCGGGGGGTTTACATTTGATTACATTGCAAATATAGACCTCCTCCCTTTTTAACCCGATAGAGGCAAGTAACTCATCCAGGAATTTCCCAGCAGCACCAACAAATGGGCGACCTTGTTGATCCTCATGCCAGCCAGGTGCTTCACCAATGAAGACTATAGAAGCATCCTCAGCACCTTCACCAGGGACAACCCTAGTGCGATGCTTAGCTAGGTCGCACTGCTGGCAATTGGCAATCTCATTATGAAGCTCAGCCAACGCTGAGGCTTTGCCTACCATATTTTGACTGATGATACCATAGCTAATAGGTTAAGTCAATGAAACCTTTCAGTCCTTAAATCAGCGATTAACTTCAAAAGTTGAAATTTTGGGTGAACAAATTCCCTGTCATTGTTACGAAAATAGATGTTTTCCCCGTTCGCCCTGAGCCTGTCGAAGGGCGTTCATGGTTCGACAAGCTCACCACGAACGGCACCTGGCACATCAATTTTCATCCTTCGTGGTGCCGATGGCAACCGGCATAATAGATTGCTTCGTCGCTTACGCTCCTCGCAATGACATGTGAGGTGACAAAGTCAAGTTGGATTCCAAATCGCTGTTTTGGGGCAACTATATCTTCCCCATCAAGATTTTGAGGAAGGGGGAAATACCAAGAATAAGGATAAACAGACTAGAGCCAACAAAAGCAGCTAGTAAGTTTATCTCAGCAATCTGAGGACCAAATTGCCACAGGGCACTATCTAAAAGGCTTCCAGCTAAGCCGCCAATCCAGCCTACTGCAATAGTCTTCCTCCGCCCCTGGGGCATAATTACTAGGAAAAGCTTATTGCCCACAAATCTAATCAGAATAACGATGGCTAGCAAGAGGAAAAGACCTGCCACAATCATTTCCAACAACCTAGTCTACCCCTTCTGGCGGCTTTGTCAATTGTAGACGTTGGAGGATGTTTAGTTGTCACCCTGAGCGATAGCGAAGGGTCTCTAGATTCTTCCCCTTCACTTCGTTCAGGGTCAGAATGACAGGTAGAATGGCTAAACAATCTGGGCGTTGACTTCCTTTCCTTTTAGCTGTATCTTAACCTGAAGGTAAGGTGGGATACAAGATGGAGAGAGAAGAGAAGGGTCAAAAAGTTAAAGGCTGGTATTTGACTGTATTGGCTGGGATGATCGTCCTGGGAATAGCTGTAGCCGCGGTGATTTTCAGAGGTAAGGTGGCAGATTTCAGAAGCTTAGGTTATCTAGGGGCATTCCTCATCAGCATATTAGCCGCCTCTACCGTGATCTTCTATATCCCTGGAGTGCCAGTAATATTCGCCTTAGGTGGTATAGTCTCATTTCCTTCAAATCCTTTACATCCTTTATTTGTGGGGTTAGCCGCCGGGCTTGGTGAAGCTACTGGGACACTTACCTGGTATCTGGCTGGTCGAGGGGGGCATGATTTTCTCAGACAGAAGCATGAACAAGCTTATTTTCGTGTGGAGAGATGGATAAGAACAAGGGGTTCATTAACCTTTTTTGTCTCTTCGGCAGTATTTAATCCCCTCTTTAGCCTTATAGGTATTAGTGCTGGAGCTCTCCGATTCCCACCCCTGAAATACTTCCTCCTATGCTGGGCTGGGAAGACAGTAAAGACAACAGGGATTGCCTTCTTGGGGTGGTGGGGACTGGGTTATATCTTAGGCTGGTTTGGTATAACGGTTTAGACCTATGAGCCTAGACTATCTCTGGGTGTTCCTTATCTCTGCTGCACCTGTGTCGGAACTTCGAGGAGGGATCCCAACAGCACTATTTGTGTGTGATCCTCCTCTTTCCTGGTATGCTGCTTTTTTAGTTTCCTTTGCGGGCAACCTCCTCCCTGTCCCCTTCCTCCTCTTATTCCTTGGTCCACTATCAAAGCTTCTGAGCAAAATAAAGCCCTTGGAAAAGATATTAAATTGGGTCTTTGAACGCACCAGGAAGCGTGGAGGGATGGTGGAAAGGTATGGAAGGATAGGTCTGGTGCTTTTTGTTGCCATCCCTCTTCCCTGGACTGGTGCCTGGACTGGCTCAATCGTTGCCTTCCTCTTTGGACTGAAATTTAAGCAGGCTTTCCCTTCCATCCTCTTAGGAGTATTTATTGCTGGGGTGATCGTTACCACTCTCTGCCTTGCAGGGTGGCAGGGGTATTTGTTGCTGAAGTAATCGTCTCGGAAATCTTATTCAATAGACTTAGTGAGAGAAAGTAAAGAGTGGGTTAAGGGAAAGTGGGATGAGTTGTGTAAGGGGAAAGCTGAGGATTATTTGGATTTACTGCGTTTCTGAACATCCGAAGGACAAACCAACTTGGATTCCTAAGCCCCCTTGAGCAAGGGTAACCACTTCATCGAATTACTCATAATAAGGGTAAGAATTCCTTCACTGCTAGCCCTGCTTCTCTGATTATGGCTCTGAGGGTTCCCTTTGGCAGGTTTCCTAGGTGCTTTAGAGAGCTACTTTTACCCGATCCTCGATAGGGATGTTGCGTCCTAGCTGGTACAGCGCCTCTATATGACCTCGAATGGCCTGTTGCACATTAGCTAGAGCTTCTTCTCGGGTCTTGCCCTGGCTGGTGCACCCGGGTAAGCTAGGAACAAGAGCCGCATATTCTCCAATCTCCTCGTCATATTCTAAAACTACGGTGTATTCATATTCTTTAGCCATTTTAACCCCTCCCCTTATGAAGTAGCTTAATAAATTGTTCGTTGCTTAACCCTGCTTGCTTCAAAATACTTTTAAGCAAAGGCATTGTTAAGGTGGAGCGCTCCGGGATAGTAACCAGTCCTGCTTTCGTAGGATGAGCGTAGTGATGGTGATCACCTGTCTGTCTAACTTCATACCAGCCATCTCTTTTAAGAACTCTATCACACTCTTTCCAAGATACTCTAGGAAGTTTCTGCCCCATTCTGAATTATCTATTCTCTGTCGACTTCACTAACTGTGTTATCATAGACCCGAACTCCGCATTGCTTGCATTAAGTTTTCCCCTCCCGTTCATAGAACCGGGCGGCGACTTCAATAGTTTCAAACTGGTCTGGTATCGGCACGCCTTCCTCTCTAGCTACACTCAGCCAGCCTTCCATGGCATCTTTTATCACCTCCATAGCCTTCTCAAAGGTCTCACCATAGGAGATACAACCAGGTAGGGAGGGAACAGTTATTGTATAGCCACCCTCAGGCTCAGGCTGAAGCTCAAAAACGATACCACTACGAATTACTTGAAAGGTCTTCATGCTAAATCACCTTCCAAATGATGCCTGGTAACCCTCACTACGGTGAGTATATCATCTGGTCACCTGAATTAGCAATATAAAAACTTGTTCCTATCTTTTTGTCTCCCGCAGAACCGGTGACTCCGGGCTGCCCTTGGCACTGCGCTGCTTATAGTGATTTGCTGCCTCTATCACCAGTGCCAGGCTCATTAGAAAATCATCATGCCCCTCTGCTGGGTCGACATAGAAGTTCATCGTCTGGTTGGAGCGGTAGTGCGATTTGGCTCTTTCAACCTCGAGCCAGAATTCTTGATACTCCGCTGAGCCATCCCCAGCATACATCTTCAATTTACCAGAGTTGATAGCAGCGAGAAGATTAAAGCCTAGCTCTGACTTGCTACGCTGGGTGAACTTGAAGGGGATAACCCGTAAGCCGAGGGCTTGTCTCAAAAAACTAGCTACGGGTTCGCCAATACCAGTGGCATCTACTATGACTCGCTTGCACCCCCAGACATTCCTGAGCAAGTCCACTAGAGTGGAGTAAAGTTCGGTATGGGGCTTCCCCGTCCACCAATAGTGCTCTACCACCTTTATCTGAGGGTAGGGCTGACCGATCCCCCTAGAGGGTGTGGTGAAATCAAGTTCACCGAGGGTGACCACAGTGGAGTCCTGGCGAGGTTTCATGGAACGCAGAGCCGCATCCTCGACTTCTTCAGCCTCCCCAGCAAGGTCAATGCCGGCAACATAGACTTTGCCTGGCTCCTTATGATGTTGCCTGGGGTGCTCACCCTGGAGCTGAGCCCTCTGTGTTGAGTTAAGAAACCCTCCACCACCGTGAAGGGGAACCAAGGCATACTGAGTCAAGAACAAAGGGTGGTTCTCCCCCAGCCTCCCCCTCTCTGATTCAACATACTTAAGATAGTCGGGATTGTATTTAGCCACCTCTTGCCAGTCGTAGCGGAAGTGGCGCTTTAAGCCGTCCTTTCTCTCTAGTTCAAGATTAGTCTGCTTGATCTCCTCAAGGAGGGTAGAATCATCCCAGGTAGTGCCATAATGGACAGTGGTGACATTAGTAGCTGAGCCCATAGGACGGAATTCTTTGCCATACTTCTCCTTGGAGACATCCTGAGATTCGTCTATCTCCAGCAGGATATCAGCAGTGTGACCTACTACAGAGGATGATGCATCAGCAGAGAGAAATATCTGCCTCGCTTCCCCCAAACAGATAATATAGCCCATCTTCGATTGCCAGATTCCAGCAAAGCCATATTCATCCAGCCTTTGTTTGAGCCTCGTCATAGAGATGACGGTTTGAGGTTTGAAGGTGGGAGAAGCCTTAATAGCGTTGCCCCCCTTGCTTATGTGGAGGGTTAGCAAAATCAATTCGATGATTGCTGAAAGCTCGTTCTTGCCACCTTGGCGAGCGATTTCAACAGAAAAGGTAAGCCCTTTCCGGTTCATCACGCTGTCAAGGATAGCCTTAGCAACCTCTTGTTGGTAGGGTCTAAGCTTTATCATACTCAGGGCAGGAACTTAATTCCCAGAGGGGCAGCCACATCTCGGAGGACTGTAGTTATTGCCTCTTTGAGGTTTTTCTTCTGTTCAGCGGTCATCTTATATCTGGTATGAACCAACCGAGCCAGAGTAGTAGCTGCCTTGAGCTGAAGTTCCACCTTCTCGGGGTATTGTTCCAGAAGTTCTCTGAGCTTAAGCCTGAGGAGGGCTATCTCAAAATCCAGACCTTCAATTCCAGCAGCTTCCTCAAGTTCAATTTGTTCGGCTTCGTCCAGGGCTTTGGAGTAAAAGGTGGGCTTAGGAGCTTTTTGGCTTTCTGGTGGAGCGCCTCTTTTTGCCATTGCTATCACCTTTTTGCTTAGCCTGAACCATTCCAATAACTAGGGCGTGAGCCGCCACATCCCAACGCTGGTTCTCAATAGCGGTTTTGAGTAGCTTCATAACACCCCTTTTCACATATTAGCACAAATGTTCTAATAGTCAAGTGGATTTTGACATTGGTTCTACTAGGGAGGAAGACTATCACTTTCGGGCTACGCCGATGAGTTCTGCTATCTCCCCAATCCCCTCTTTCTCCATAAACCTCTCTATCCCCTCAAGGACATTAAGCGCAGCCTGAGGATGGACAAAGCTTGCTGTGCCTATTTGGATAGCAGTAGCACCAGCCATGATGAACTCCAAGGCATCCTCAGCAGAGGAGATGCCTCCACAGCCTATGATAGGCACTTCTACCGCCCCGGCTACTTGATAAACCATATATAAAGCTACAGGCTTTATAGCTGGACCTGAGAGCCCACCAGTGATATTCCCCAAGAAAGGTTTTCGCTTACCTATGTCGATGGACATCCCTCTCAAGGTATTGATCAAGCAGATAGAATGGGCACCAGCCTCAACTACAGCCGAGGCAAGCTCACAAATGTCAGTCACATTAGGTGTAAGCTTAACGATAATAGGAAGGGAAGTAGCTGCTCTTACTGCCATAGTTACCTCAGCAGCCAGATGAGGCGATGAGCCAAATTCTATCCCTCCTGCTGCCATATTAGGGCAACTGATGTTCACCTCTATACCACTGACCCCTTCTACCCCTTCCAGCTTTTCAGTTATTTTGGCGTAGTCTTCAACACATTCTCCAGCAATATTGACAATAACAGGGAGCTGCCAGGTCGCCCATATTGGGGCTTTCTCCTTAATCAGGGCATCTACCCCAATATTCTGTAGACCTATAGAGTTGAGAAGCCCTGCCGGGGTCTCCTTGAGACGAGGCTGGGGATTTCCTTCTCGGGGCTGGAGAGTGGTGCCTTTGCACACCATAGCCCCCAACCTCTGTATATCGAAACTTTGAGCACATTCCACACCGTAGCCAATGCTGCCAGAAGCAGCTATTATGGGGTTCTTTAGCAGCAGACCCATTGGGTGAGCCGGCGCCAACTGAACTGATAGTTTCATAGTATAAGCATAACCCCATTTACCTGGCTTGACAAATCTATCTTCAACAATCCCCATTTCGAGGTTGTTTAACAATTGTAGGGAACGAACTCCGTGTCGTTCCCAGCCTTGGGTGGACAGAGACGTCCACCCCTACGGATGTTTATTATTCAACAATCCCCATTTTTCTCTTGTATAAGGGGGATGAGTGATGTTATACTAACTAAAGGGAGGTGTGGTATGAAGCTTTCGTGTCTTCAAGAGAATCTAAGTAAAGGTCTGGGTATTGTGGGGAGGGCGGTGGCAACGAGAACCACCTTGCCTATTACCAATAATGTGCTTCTATCTACAGACCAATCACGCCTTAAGCTTGCTGCTACTAATTTGGAGATTGCTATCAGTTGTTGGCTTGGAGCCAAGGTGGAACAAGATGGGGCTATTACTGTGCCGGCAAGGCTCCTCACCGAGTTTGTCAACTCCCTGCCTAGCGATAGGATTGACCTGAGCCTTTCCCATCGCACCCTGGAGTTGAAGTGCGCCAGGTTTGAGGCACGCATAAGCGGGATAGACGCTGGGGACTTCCCACCCATCCCAACAATCAGTGATGGCATAACTGCACAAATTGAACCAGAAGCCTTCCGTCTGGCAATCAGCCAAGTGGTATTTGCTACTGCCTCAGAGGACACCCGACCTGTGCTCACTGGCGTCTGTGCTGAGTTTGATAAGGACATCCTCACTTTAGCTGCCGCTGATGGCTTCAGATTAGCAGTGCATAAGGTTACCTTAGCTACGCCACTAGAGCAGCGCATAGAGGTTATCATCCCAGGGAGGTCCCTGACAGAATTAAACCGCCTTTTGGCAGACCAGGAGGAGCCAGTGGAGATAGCCATCAACCCTAACCGCAGTCAGGCACTGTTTCGACTGAAGAATGTAGAGATGGTCTCCCAGCTAATCCAGGGTGCCTTTCCCAACTATAAGCAGCTTATCCCTCAAAGCTATACAACTCGAGCTGTAGTTAGCAGCTCAGAATTCCTCAGGGCAGCAAGAACCGCCTCAATATTTGCTCGCGATGGCAGCGGAATTGTGCGCCTTCAGGTAACCCCAGGGGAAGAGCTGGCACCAGGAAAAGTGAGCATTGCAGCTCGTTCCGAGCAAATTGGGGACGATGTAGGTGAGATTGATGCCACGGTAGATGGTGAAGCAGCTAAGATTGCCTTTAATGGGAAGTACCTCATAGATGTGCTCAGCGTGCTCCACGAACCCCAGGTAGCTTTGGAGGTCACTACCCCATCAAGCCCAGGGGTTATCCGTCCTTTAGGCTCAGACAAATATGTTCACGTAGTTATGCCCATGTTTGTTCAGTGGTAAAGGGGTGGAGAAATGAAGCGGTGGGGAAAGGTTATAAAGGTCTACAAAAGATTTGAGGCACGCATAAGCGGGATAGACGCAGGAGACTTCCCGCCCATTCCAACAATCAGTGATGGCATAACCGTACAAATTGAACCGGAAGCCCTCCGTTTGGCAATCAGCCAAGTAGTATTTGCTACTGCCTCAGAGGACACCCGACCTGTGCTCACTGGCGTCTATGCTGAGTTTGATAAGGATATCCTCACTTTAGCCGCTGCTGATGGCTTCAGGTTAGCAGTGCATAAGGCTACCTTAGCTACGCCACTAGAGCAGCGCATAGAGATTATCATCCCGGGGAGGTCTCTGGCAGAATTAAACCGCCTTTTGGCAGACCAGGAGAAGCCAGTGGAGATAGCCATCAACCCTAACCGCAGCCAGGCACTATTTCGGTTGAAGAATGTGGAGATAGTCTCACAGCTAATCCAGGGGACCTTTCCCAACTATAAGCAACTAATCCCTCAAAGCTATACAACTCGAGCTGTAGTTAGCAACACAGAATTCCTCAGGGCAGCAAGAACCGCCTCAATATTTGCCCGCGATGGCAGCGGGATTGTGCGCCTTCAGGTTACCCCAGGGGAGGAGCTGACACCAGGAAAAATAACTATCGCAGCTCGTTCCGAGCAGATTGGGGATGATGTCGGCGAGATTGATGCCACAGTAGATGGTAAAGCAGCTAAAATTGCCTTCAATGGGAAGTACCTCATAGATGTGCTCAGCGTGCTCCACGAACCACAGGTAGCTTTGGAGCTCACCACTCCATCAAGCCCTGGGGTTATCCGTCCTCTAGGCTCAGACAAATATGTTCACGTAGTTATGCCCATGTTCGTTCAGTGGTAAAGGGGTGGAGAAATGAAGCGGTGGGGAAAGGTTATAAAGGTCTACAAAGAGCCCATGCTTAATTGCTGCGTGTCCTGGTATTGGTAATGTGGCTCTTGGAGCAGCTAGCTACTTAAAGGAAAAGTTAGCTGCTGAGGAATTTGCTGAGATTGACCCCTTGTCCTTCTTCGAACTCGGGGGGGTCTTCGTGCAAAACAATCTGGTGCAACCTACCGGATTCCCCCAGAGCAAGTTCTATTACTGGAGGAGAGAAAAGCCTGGCAATGAAGGGGAATAGGGTCGTAGCTTTCTGCTCCCTGCGGCAAACCAGAATACCTATCCTTTACTAGAGGATGGATAAAAGACCAGTCGATATTGTCGAAGATTACTTTGGCACCAACAGGATCATTAGGCTTGAGCTTTAGGGAAGCCTCATAGGTAGTAAAGGTGAGCTGATTAGCTGTTCTCATAGGGTTGATCTCCTATGCTATTTAGCTAATTCTACCACATAGCTGGGGGTGAAGAAAGAAAAAGGAGGCTGAAAACCCCAAAATCTGAAGCTAAAAATGGGGCTTTTGAAAACTAAACAGCCTCTATTCTATGAAGGAGGTGTATAAAATGAAGTATCTCGTAACCATGGAACTCATCGGAACCTCTCCACTAGCTTCCCCTCAGGAGGCTGTCCAGTGGCTGGAACAGATGGCCATGCCCCAGATCGAGACTATGATGAAGCTGGAGGCGGAGAGGAAAATCCTAGCGGGAGGAGTTCTGACTGGAGGGAGGGGTTCCGCGTCTATCGTGGAGGCGGCATCCAACGAGGAGTTAGATCAGCTATTAATGAGCCTTCCTCTCTGGGGGATGATGAAAGTGGATGTAACCCCGCTTGTGAGCTTCGAGGCTCGGGCTGCACAAACTCGCCAATCGCTCGAGCATCTCAAGGCAGCCCTCAAGTAAGGGATACTGTCCCGATGGTATAGGAGCTGCAAGGCTCACATTGGAAAGCAAACGGGCGCGCCAAATCACCTAACACGGGCTATGCGGCTCACTTCGTAAAGCTCAAAAACAATGAATGAAAAAATGTAGGAGCGGTCTCCTGACCGCGATTATCGCGGCAAGAATGCCACTCCTATATTAGGGATTTTCGGATAGGCTCTAAGCGAGGAAGATTATGAAAGCAGCGGTTTTATACAGTGAAAAAATGAAGGAATACGATTTAGGTCATGTGCTCACTGGCGAAAGATATGAAAATTTTATGCACTTATTTAAGGATATACTTGGTGGGAATCCTGATTTCGAAATGATTGAACCCTCATATGCCACGGATGCCGAGTTAAAACTTGTACATACTGAGGAGTATATCAAAAGAGTAGAGAGATATGAATCGAAAGATCCGCATGATACGCCGCTTTCGCCAAGTGTAGTTAGAGCTGCAAAGCTCCTTGCAGGGGCAGGAAAGCTTGCAGGTGAGCTTATTCTATCAGGTAGATTTAATAAGGCTTTTGTGATAGGAGGAGTTCAACATGCGAGAAGAGACCATGAGAGAGGATTCGGCGTATTCAGCGATGTGGGACTATGCGCTGAGAACTTGATGCGAAATCATGGTATAAAAAGGATTTTAATCCTGGATACAGATGCACATGCAAGTGATGGTATTTATCAAATCTTTTCCGATGACCCCAGAGTCTTGCATATATCGATTCATCAGGACCCTCGTACCCTTTACCCCGGAAAAGGTTTTATTGATGAAATAGGGGAAGGGGAGGGTGAGGGCTATTCTGTAAATATACCATTGCCACTTTGGACAAGCGACGCCGCTTACGAACATGTGCTAAGAAGTATTTTTATCCCACTGGCTAAGGAATTTAAGCCAGAGTTAATAATGATGATAGACGGGAGCGATACGCACTTTGCGGATAGAATAACACAAATGGGATTAACACTCAAAGGCATCAAAATGATTGGTAATATAGTGAGAAAAACAGCTGAAGAAGTATGTGAGGGTAAGGTTATTGATTTTGTAGGTTCTGGTTATAGCCGTGATTCAAGGGTAGTAGCGCTTGGTTGGCTAGCCTCAATAGCTGGGGTAACAGGGGTCAAAATAGAACTAGAAGAGCCGGTCCCAATTCCTAATGAACTTAAGAAAGGCCTCAGATTAAAAGAAACAGAGAAGATAATAGAATTTGCCAAGGGATATCTTTGTAAATATTGGAAATGCTTTGTTACATAAGGAAGATGCTGAGATACAGGGAAGAACGGTTGACTTTGATCAGGGCAGAAGTGTAAAATCAGCCCAGCAGGGTGGACAAAGGCAGTCGAAAGTGAGAAGAGGAATACTATGGTAATGCCCGGTCAACTGGAAAAGTTCGCCAAGACCTACGAAAAATCTGAGGTTGTGTTCCAAGAGAACACCCCGGGGAAGGAGATGTATATTATCCGTTCGGGGGGAATAAAGCTTTATAAAGAGCAAGCACCGGGGCAATATGTTCTCCTGGCTACTTTGGAATCAGGGGATTTCTTTGGAGAGATGAGTCTCATTGATGGCAGTCCGCGCTCAGCAACAGCCGTAGTTGACGAAGAAGGTACTCGGCTTCTAGAATTAGACAGAAATAAGTTTCTCTTTCTGCTTCGTCACCAGCCTGAGTTTGCTTTAGTTGTAATGGAGAGGTTGTGTGAGCGGCTACGACAGGCTAATCAGACTATAGCGAAGATGGAGAGCCGGCTATACGGGGTTTTTTAGCTGCCAGCCAATTTTTCAGCCCACAACACCTCGATCGCTGATTTTCGCGGATAGTGCTGACTATGTAGTCAAGAAGCTAGAATAAGACCTTTTATCTTGAAGCAAGAATAATACCACTTGGGCGGGGTCCATCTACAAAAAGAATAGACCTCCTTCTTTGTT
>SDBU01001967.1_pt1 | contig 28205 bp, 20 predicted proteins | sample 2277071 | NCBI WGS metagenome assembly SDBU01 (sample SAMN10397929, study PRJNA504765) | marine sediment metagenome | isolation source: marine sediment core GS08_GC12, 126 cmbsf | place: Arctic Ocean: Gakkel Ridge, Loki's castle | collected 2008 | reverse complement strand
CCCAGAATGTGTAGCCTCTAAAGCACAATCCCTTGTGCCAAAATGGGGCGGAATCTCTGGGTAGTCATTAGATAGATGTGTTCATCCAGATGAGACATATAAGCCGGTTGGTCTCCTAGTCAATGCTTCCAAGATACTGACGACGCCAGAGCTTAAGTTCAACGAATGATTTTGACAGGCCGCACTCTGCCTGACGTGTTTTCGGTGCCTCGAAGCTTTTTAGTCACCGACGGTCGTCAGGGACGCCATTCATGGCTACAAATCTCGATAGACCACTTGGAATCCCCGCGAAGGCGTATCTCCTACTATGTGCGATCACGAGCTATTCACCATCCCCTCAATACACGGTGCTCCACCAACAACCTACATCAACCAACTCAGCCTACAGATCAACACCAGACACCACACATCACATCACCACCACAACATCCACCCCACAGCAGCAGAGCACGCCAAGACGACACAAAACCACCTCACCACTCACACAGGTCGACCGTCACAGTGATTCTTCTTCATAACATAACCACACCACACCACACCTCCACTTACCAACCAACCAACACAAAACACAATCAATCAACAACATCAAAAACACAAATAGCACCGCCACCACATACATGCTCACAGCACTCAGACTGTCCATCCTGTTTACCGGACTGGTCGAGGAAGGGGGGTGCGGGATCTTTGATACCGCACCCCCCTTCCGAGAAGTCACTTATAGAGCTAAAAATGGAGTGGTGGCGGTGCGTCAGGGTGTAGCGTTCAATAGAGCTACACCCATCACTACACCCACGCTGGATCTCTATTCGGCATCTTCATCTCCGAAAACATCTCTCAATTCAAGAATGTATGATTGCCTGCTTCGCATAAATTCTTCGACGCCTACCAATTCTTAGATTTGGAACGTACTCCCTTTAATGGACACTTGAACTTGAGGCATTTTCTATGATTTGTAGTTAAAGATCCTCAACGTCGACAGCCGGTAACCTGGCCATCCGGGCCTTGTTTTGAAAGTTCCTGTCTCGTGTTATTAGGACGACTCGCGAGGTCAGATGTGTATTCGCGAGCTCAAGAGCGGATGCTAGGATGCGATCGTCGCGATGGTCTGGATCGAGCCAGTCGGGAGCGTTCTGCATATCAGGGTCAATAGGCACTTCTTTGAACGAGAGAGGCCCTTTCAATGGCACACCATCGAACGTATTTCCTCGTGTCGAGTAGCCCTTAAAACGCCTTATAAGTGATTCGGCCTTTGGCTGGATACTCTTGTTCCCTGTAGTCTTCTTATCATCGAGTTCAGCTTGCACTTGGGGAACGATAATGATCGATGCTGGTTCGTTTCCTGTTGTCCATTCTTCGATCTCTGGATCTTTCAGTAAGGCGTTCGTATCTGGAACTATTAGGGTCTGTGAAGGCTCGTGAGCAGCAGGTAACTTTTTGAGAAGTTTGCGCTGCGCATCGAGTGCACAATGGGCTAACTGACGGGCCGATTGCAGATTGTCGGCAGGTGGTCCTGGTCCCGAGCTCCTGCGGAAGACGTACCTGCGAAGAGTTTTGTCATGATCATCAAACTCAGGTAGGAGTTCGGGCGCGGTCACAGTCAACGTCAACCGCATAGCGTCAAGCCAATCACCCACGCTTTTCTTTGCTTCAGCAAGAAGGCTAAGGTCGTTCTGCGTTAAATCAGCCCACCTCCAAGGGTGTGGTGGTGCATACGCAACGTTCTCGACAATATGGATAGCTGATACATCTAGTAGTGCATCGAGGGTATCGCGTGCCTGGTCCGCGAGCTGTTGAAGAGTCTGTAATCGAGAGGTAGTCTCAAGCAGTTCAGGTGGGGGTTCGGAGGGACGATCTTTCGATCGACCTTGGTGCTGGGAAGCTTGTTGACGAATCTTGTCACGGCGATCAAAGATGGCCGGTGTGAAGCGGAAGTACGTTCCAGAAGAATCCCCCCGAAGCTTTTCCAAAAAACCAGCTTTGTGCAGCTCATCAAACTGGCTAGACGGTTTCCGGCCGACGAACTGCTTGGGTTTGGGTCCTCGTAACCAGTACCGGCAGCCCGAACGGCCGGATGAGCTAATGCGCAGTTCGGGTAGATTCTTGTCGGTTTTGTTCAAGCCATCAAGCAGTTCGACAAGAAGTTCCTCTGTGGCTGGCAGGAGCTCTGTCATGGATGCAAGATTAGCCAGTGCTGAGCGTCAAGGGCGACTGTAGGTAGCTTTGTAAGTCTCTCGAAACTTACATCCTTAGTGCTCCACCAAAGGAGCGCACTTTTCAACATCTGCCCTGCAGCAAATTTGCCTCTCTTACCTGTTTTCGAATTTCACTGAAACGGCTAGCCGCGCCACTCGCGCAGTCAACCCCTAAAGGGGTACGGATCTCTTCGAGATCCTTGACAGCGCTCCCTTAGGCGCGGCTTTAGGCTGGTTATGTCGGGCATGGGCCCGACATACGTCAACGAACTAGGCACGTTTCTTTCATACCACTCTTTCTCCTACGGTCAGCCGTTGGTCTTGGCTTAACCTGCCATGCTTTTAGTGAACCTTCGTAGGCATCTGACTCCAAGCAAAAGAAAATCCACTCACGTCCTCTGTAGGTTGGACTGCCTTTAGTTGAGCCAATCTTGCGTCGACGTCCCTGTAGTTCACGGTCGGCAGTATCGAGATAGAGTCGGAGGTGATCTTCATCTTTGCAGACAAAGATAACTTGCGGTGGCCTATGACTTTCACCATGCTCAGTTAGTTGCCACCACCAATTAAGAAGGAGGTCATAACGATCGAGCTTATGACGTAGTTCGTCGGCTCTTCGAGTGCGGTCGAATTCAACCAGGTACCGTACATAACCTCCTCGACCAGAGTTGACGAGTTGAATCATCGCATCCGGGATCACGTTTCTTGCTTTGGTGAGCTTTATCCCATCGATGAGCCACTTGGTTCCTAACGCTAGTTGGCCTTTAGGTATCTCTTGGACCGGAGCCTGTAGCTTAGATTCGGCTTCACCCCAGAGTCCTTGAAAGTCTGCGTTCGCAGTCTCCTTTATTTCGATGAGCCATCCATTGAGCTCCAGATCGTGCATGACATAGGAGAACCCAATCTTTGTTCGATCGATCCAGGGAGCATCTTCAGGTAGGCCGTTAAAGCCTCTCAGAAGATCGTAGCCGTCCCTCGACAAGACATAGGTCCATTCATGCGATCCTGGGATGCAGTTCGGCCTGAATCGCTCTGAAAGACCGCTACGGAAAAGTTTCAAAAGACGCCTTCTCCACGCCCATTCGTTAGCTCCGTTAAACCACAGCGCAGCGATTTGGCTTGTAGTTAAAAACTTAAGTCGCCACAGCCCAATCAAGATGTCAATGTCACGCTCAGTTACCGCGCATGGCTCGATCTCTTCTCGCCGATCACGTTGGACAAACGAGTCTTTAATCTGTTGGATCGAACGCCGTCTATTAAGTGGGGACGAAGTCTTCATCGGAATCTTCCTTAGAGGGTGGTGACGAAGTTCTAGTCGCATCTACCGGAGGCGCGTATGTCAACGATGTATCGGGCTGCTCAAGATACTCATAGAACCTGCCTCCACGTTTGAGTTGATTTGCTGTGTGGAACTTCACTCGCTGACGAGACTTTGCACTTTCAAGCTCACTCGGATCGATCGTCTTTGCAATAAACGCCGGTTGGGGCGATTCGCCGGCAACCCACATACAGATTGCGTGCCACTTCGGCAAGTGAGTGATGTCTTCCACCGAGAAGCGCATTCGCTCCTGGTCTTCCTCGTCAGAACGGATCGAGTCTGTATAGACTCGTTGAGCTAAACCAGCGTAGCTGCGAGCATCGTCGAGCTCACGCAGTCGAAACAGGAAGATCGATTGCAGCAGCGACCTCACTCCAGAACGAATCTTCTCATCCTGTATCTGCTGAGAGTATTGATATGCAAAGCAGGCTTGAAGTCCTGCTTTCCTGCCTTCTGCGAGTAGATCGGCAACTGTCTCTGTTAAGAAGTTGTGAGCCTCGTCTAAGTGAAGCGCCACTGATCCCCGCTCTTTTTCAGGCTTTGAAAGCTGCGCCATTATCGATCGATATAGAAGATGAAGAATGATCTGCCCGATGAAAACTGCGTTGTCTTCTCCAACGGCTTCTTTAGCTCCGTCGATAATCAACACCTCTTTGTTTTCGATAATGCTGTCCAGGTCTATCTGACGCGGATGACGCAACAGAGTGTCGATCGAGCTGACAGAGAGGATTCTTTGTAGCTTGTTGCGCGGTGGGTTAAGGCGCTCGACGGCAAAGCGGTTGTTTGATATGAGCGACGGGAACTCCTTAGCCCAGTATTCATATAAAAACTGACTATCGGGTCTCTTTTTTAACGCATGAACGACCCTGTTTCTGTAATCGTCATTCTCGGTGTCAAGAAGGCTGTATACGTGATTGAGTGTGGGCGTGTCTTCAACCGTGCATATAGCTGTCACAGCCTGTCTTAGAAACGAGTCTGAGGCCGCCTGAATCGAGCCTGGTGGACTTGCCTCTATCAATGCGCTCATAAAGATCGACGACAGCCGATCCGGGCTACCTTTCACGCCTAGCGGGTTGATACCTATCTCTGGACGAGAAAGGTCAAGGTAGTGGACCCTTCGATCGGGTGGGACCATCGACAGTGCACGTTTGGCAAGATCGCTGTGGGGGTCGTAGACGATGACCGCCTTATTGCGGTCATATAGATCGTTCCTGATAAGCCACGCCTGCCCGGTCGACTTGCCCATTCCCTGTCCGCCGAGGAGCTGCACACCGTACTTTCTCTCTCGCTCCCATAGCCCCACAGGTCCGAACTCATCCTCCATCACCTTATACAGCTCGTCCCGGCAGACATGATGGTTGGCGTTGGCTCGTCGAGTATCTGAGCGGGCAATGTCTGCGTGTTTTACCCTTTGCCTCGGTAGCTGCCAGAGCGTCGCTAGCTCCGATGACGAGAGCACGCCTTTCTTCCATGACGGTATCGGGTTTGGCATCGCATCGACTGCACGGCTTATGTAAAGCGATCGTCTCAATCTCATAGAGCGCTTCACAAAGCTGTTTTCTGAGATAAGGGCGGAGAACGTACCCGCTATGTGGGTTGCAGTACGGTTGGACTCGGCAAGTATGCGTACGTCCGACCACCAGAGCGTTCGGTGCAGCCGCTCAAGTCCCCCTTTTAGCTCTTTGGACTCGACCACGGAGCCGCTGCCGGGGTCGGCCATACTCTCACTCTTCCTTGCACCGAGGCCGCGTTCATGGCGCTTGATCATCCGCCGCTGACGGCCAAGCATCATCTCCGGGGTCGGCATGAGTGACAACTGAACGCAGCTCAACTCATCGTGGGCGCTCATGGTGTTTACAACCTGCTCCATAAATGAGTGCTTGTAGTCTTTGGCCGTCTGGACCGAGAAGATGTGGCTGCGCTTTAGCTTCATGCGGATCACCTTCAGATGGTCTTTAATTGGTCTCCAAGCAACCGGCTCCCTTACACACACCCCTTCCTTGATCGTTGCGTCAGGATAGATTTGATCCATGAAGCCCCTAATGCTTTTCTCAAGCCACTCCGGAGCGGATACTGAGAAGATAATCCTCGGCGCTCCAGCGCCTGATGGAACACATAAGACCTCAAATGCAACCGGGTCTTGTCCTTGCCATCCCCGCTCATACCATCTGGCAATCAACTGACCGTTTAGCGCGTCAAAAGCCTTCTCGATCTCAAAGGGCTCGGCAAGATCCTCACGACCGAGATCGAGCCTGAAAGACATCATCGATTCTCGTCTGCGACGTCGATACAAAAAACGCAAGATCATGGGAGCCAGTACTGCTCCCCAACTCAGCACAGAGAAGATGACGAAGTAGTCTCCGACCGTTGCAGCTGAAACGGTTGCTGTAGGAAAGCGTGGGGCAAAGTTGATCGAGCCTGTCGATCCCGATTTGCTCTTTTTCTGTTTCTCCCTAATATCTTCAAACTGCTTTTTAGGGTCACTGTCGCCTATCTTTTTCTTTATCTCGTTGAATCCATAAGAGACCAGCTTTCTTACATCGTCTGTGGTTACAAGCCCTGTTGCTTGAAGGTACGAAAAGCTAAATGCGACCAATGCGATACCGATTGCCAATTTTGTAAGGCTGAAAACCCTCATCAGCCGATCACCCCAGACTCGATCAGCGCCGCCATAAAAAGCAGGCAGACACAGATAAAGACGGGCATCACAGCATCGCCTATTTTCATATGTCCTTGACGCGCTCGCAGATACGTCTCATAGGCCACAATCAGACCGACCAGCTCAAACGGTAGGTGCGGCACCAGGTATGAAAGCGCATCCATTCCGTAGCCGGTAACTGCAATACCGAGCAAGAGCATGTTTATAGATAAAACCGCGGCAAGCCCGACATCTAGGCCCAAACGCAACCATCGACTCTTGTGGGTAGATACAAAATAGGCGGCACCGAAAGGCAGTAGAGTAACCCGCAAATTGTTGGAAAATACGTCAACGAAATCGCCACCTCGCCGTACAGGTGAGAAGTCGAGATCGAGTTGAGCGCTAGCCCAGTCTTGGCCGAAGGCAATATAAGTAAACATCGCGAAAATAGCGATCAGCCCGACCCCTAAAAGCGACAGCGGCAGTGAGGCACGCATAATTGATAAGGCGCGGGCTAGGCTCATTTTCTCACACCCCTTTTGATCTGCCTTGCTATGTCTTCGGCAACGTCTAAGGCTTTCGGGGAGCTAGATTTAAGATCGCCTATGTCTTTATGCCGTGGCACAAGCAAGACTGCGCTTGCTCTGTCGCCGGCGATGTCACGAAGCGATTTAATGTCTCTACGACTACTTGATGACTTTGTAGCGACGATCGCAAACAGCTCATGTTCGGCGCCAGATCGTAAGGCTCCTGAGAGACTGAGTGAGCGAAGCTTCTCTACGCCTCTTGATGTTGCCTCAGAAACCCACACGGCGTGTGTTGCGGCCGCGAGTGCGCCGTATGCGGCCTCATCTCCGATCCTCCCGCAATCGCAGATCGTAAGACCGTGCCTGGTGCCGACATGGGTGATAAATCGATGAAGGTCGGTACCGTTTGCAAGTGCGGGGCGTCGGGGCTTTAAGGAGTCCGCGACTCGGACGCCCGAGACTCCGATTCCGTAGAGATCACGTGCGGTTTTTTTATCAACATAGTCTTCACAGACCTCGTGAATCGATGCCTCGACTCCACCGCCGAAAAGCGCGGCCAGGTCGCCGCTTAGACTGGATACGTCACATGCAAAGACTGGACGGCGGCTTGCTTCAGCGCAACAGACGGCCAAAAGCCCCGCCAGGGTCGTTACACCGCAGCCACCGTGGGCCCCGGCGAAGGTGACGATCGGACCATCCAGATCATTGAAACTAAGTGGACCGGCAGCTTCCATCGGTACGTGTCGAGCGTGTCTAAAAAATCGCGGCATGGCTGTAGCTAAAGCTGTGGAGTCCATCTGAGGACCGCCCATCCTTTTTTTATATCTCTGACGTCAGCCAGGTAGACGTTGTAGGTCGCACCCTCAAGACCGCGACGACCGCCCTCGAAGGTCTCCTCACGAGTCACGACAAGCACGCGACGCTCTCCGCCACGTCCTCTTACATCGACTACTTCAACTCTTCCCCGACCGGAGGGCTTTGCACCTTCAACCAGTACGGCTTCTTGTGAGCTTTTGGCCGACGCCCTCAGACGCTTTGCGTAGGTACCTGTCGCAAGCACAGAAAGATCAAGCTGCTGGTCTTTTACACCATCTTCTGCGAAGTTGATCCAACGCTTTGCAAATGCGCGAGCGACCGAGGCGGGCGAGCTGCGATCAACCACTGCCTTACTTTTTACCTTGCCTACCTTCGGAGCCCTCGCCGGTTTCTCATCAGCCCGTGGCGTCCCGCCTTCATTTTCGCCACGACTGTCGTTCCGAGTCCTTTCTAGCTTCGTCTGCTTTTCGTCTTGCTCGTATGGATCGCCGCATCCGGCACCGATGAGAACAAACACAAACGAGATCGATAAAACGGATATGTTTCTAATGCTCAAAACCATGACATTGGATCTACTGGTTGTGATCGAGGAGACGACCCGCGTCTTACCTCAAAGTGAAGATGGGGCCCGTAGCAGTGGCCGGAGCAGCCAACGTAGCCGATCAAGCTCCTGCGCCTTACTCTCTGGCCGACCGTTATCGACCCATAGGCGATCATGTGCGCGTAACAGGTCGTCACACGCACTGAGGCGTGATAGATGCAGGCATACTTGCCGTAGCCGCCCACGGTGCCTTTGAGAGTGATACGACCGCTCTCTGCGGCAGCTATCGGGGTGTTGGTTGTCGCCGCGATATCGACTCCGGCGTGCAGGCGACCCCACCTCATGCCAAAGCCGGACACGATCGCCCCGCTAACAGGCTTTGATAGTCGTCCGCCGACGCTACCGGGAATAAGCTCCAGCTCGCCACCGGCAGGTTGACGCTTCTGCCACGCCTTAGCGATTGCAAGCGTCTCTTTGGCGTATGGGATCGATGCCGGCGGAGTGCCTTTGTAGCGAGTGAGTGCGGCAAGCATCTTCTCATCGAGATCCATGCCCCCACCTAAGCCCTTTATGTAGAGTGCGGCGGCCATGGTTGCATCAAAAACGTCGGCCGTGTTTGGATGTGGCTTTACTTCCGGTACGCCGCCCGGCCTCTCTCCGCGCTTGTAGGCGTCTTTGTAGCCGGTCCAAGTCGAGGGCAAAAACTGCATATGACCGATAGCACCGGCAGAGGAAGGCCCCTGGTTTTCTCCGTAGCTCGACTCGGTCTTGTGTAGGGCCGCCAGGATCAGCCAGTTGACTTTGTATACGCGCTCCGCCTCCCGGTAGACCGGAATAAAGACAGCCGGTATGTCTGCCCCCTCCGGCACCGACGGATTGCCCCCGCTGCCAAGCTGACCCGTGACAACCATCAAGGGAACAAAGATCAGGATCATAAAAGCCAGAAGCAGCCCCAAAATCACTATCAATGCACGAACCAGCAAGTCGCGTTGAGACCAGAGAAGCCATGCAAGCGCAGCGTTCATACATCGCTTCTCCCATCTGCCAGTCCACCTTGACTTAGCTCATTGAGAGCTTTCCAGGAGTCTCCGTTGTGCTTTGCCAACGCCGCTTCACGCTCCGGTACATCCCTGAGCGGATCACTTGTCGCGATCCAATACTCGGTTGGGCCAACACGGAGTTCAACGATGGCGCGACCGCGGGTGCCGTTGATCCAATAAAGCTCGGAATATCGGCGCTTGACCGTCTTTAGACGAGAGATGGCTGCGATCTCTTCGTCGGAGAGCCGGAGAGCATCACGCACGTACTCCAACTCTTCCACCGCCTGCTTTAGTTGAAAGTGCTGCGTTGAGTTGCGAAGCAGTGCCTTGCCGTACTTGCCTGCAAAGTCCGATAACTGCTGGGTGACGGCAAGGAGAAATAGTCCCTCGTGACGCGCACGACGGGCACGATCGTTCACCCACGAACCGGAGTCATCGTTTTCAAAGAGCTTCCAGACCTCTTCTAAGACAAGAAACGTCTTACCGGCAAAAAGACCGCCTTGATCGGGGTTTTCCAGATACAGGCGTCTTCTTGCCTCGACCTTCCTAGATACATACTCGGCGAGCGAAAAGGTGACTGCGCCTGAGATATCGTCAGGTACTTTGCGAGTGTCAAAAGCCACAAGCGGCGACTCGTCCGGCAGAGAGGTTTCCCTGTCGAGCAGATAGGCGTAGGTACCTTCTCCGCAAAACGACCGTAGGCACTCCGCAAGGTGTCTGTACCGATCACCAATCTCAGAAGTGCCTTCGACTTTCTCTTCGCCCGCTTTCTCTAATAGCTCCTTACGCAGCTGCGACTCGATAGGCGCCTCACCGGACCTTGCGGTTTTCTCATAGACGTGTCGTATTGCGGCCTCAAGCAAGTTTCTGTCTAACGGACTCAGTGAGCCGTGTTTTTCGCCAGTGTTACCCAACAGCAAGGCATGTAGCGAGACAATAAAGCTGACCTTCTCATTAGGTACGGCCGAGCAGTCCGGCGTATCCCACGGATTTACCGTTGCGCCGTCGAGCTCGCCTATATCTACGTGCTCGGCTCGGGGCACAAGCGAGGTAAGAAACTCGTAGTGTCCTGCACGATCAATGATGAAGCCTCTGGCGCCGTGAGACAGACAGCGCGAGATAAGTACGTTTACCAGTAGGGTCTTGCCGGAACCGGACTTGCCGTTGACTATACAGGTGAAGTTGTCGTGGGCAGGATCGTAGGGATTAAAGCACTCAACCGTTCGGCCGTGTTTGGAGAATACAAACGGTATGCCGGTCGGGGAGCCACAGGATGTACCGACCAAGGGGATCGTGTCACCGACGTTCCGAGTGATGTATTTTTTTGTCTTTCGGGCTTTGTCGCGTCCCAGCGGTAGCGATGAGAGCCAAAGGTCTTCCTGCATCCACTCCCCGCGCTGCAGGTTGGCGTCTGAGGCGGTCGTGAGTGTTCGTTGTTGTTCTTCGACTGACTCGGACAGGTCGATATATTTGGCCTCTGGCCCCGGCTCCCTTACCGACTGATAGATCGCAACTTCATATATGGCCGCTCTTTCCTGCCCCGACAGCTCCGCAAGAACTTCTCTGTGCTCTTCTTCCTGCTGGACGTTTTCAAAACTGGGTATCGAGTCATCTAACTCTCTGCCGCGATTAAGACCGAACAATCTCCGATGGCGCATACTCATTCGGTGCTTTTCACTCACCCGGTCAAGGGCGTGTACGTGAACGGAAAGGGTGTATGGCTTTCGCACCTGCATCGCATCCATGAGCCAGCCGCAAAACGTCTCATCCGGCGTGTTTGAAACGTAAAGCACCTGCTCTAAGTCCTGGTCGATACGTACGGAGCGCTTGTCTCCGAGATCAAACGGCGACCGGGCAATCTGCTCTTTGAGTCTTTTGGCGGCCTCTATGGCCTGATCGTGGTCTTCGACCTCATCGAGTGTTCCGACCAGCTCATAGCCTCTATCTGCGGCAAAGGGGCTTGTCCCTGACAGATGATCCGCCGCAGTTGGATTGAACCTACGCCACAAAAGCTCCCCGACCTCATTGCCACCGAGGATCCTGGTTGCGAGATCAAGCGCTTCCAGCTCGGACCTTATTCGATCAACGAGCTGCCAGTGCTCGCGTATCACCTGCCGGTGAGAACTCTGGGACCTCTTCAGTGGAGCCGTCGCGGCTCGGCCACCGATAGGCAGAAGATCCCTTAGGCCCACATGATGACTGACGCCGGGTATGTATGGGATCACCACGTAGTATCTGGTCGTCACCGCCGCCTGCTCGTCGGCGTGCAAGGTCAACGACTCAACGTGGGCACCGTGGAGCCTCGCCAGGGCTTTGGCTTCCTCTTTTGCCCCACCGCTTGCGAGTATTGCCTCGACCGCCTGTCTTGCCTCTGCCTCCGACCGGCTTAGTAGCTCGTCCAGCTTTACCGGCGTGGCCTCCACGTAGAACTGAATAGACTGTCTTGCGGGGATATGGCTTGCTACATGACCGAGGGCTTCAGCATACGAGCGCCTAGTCTCCTCCGCCATCACGCGAGTATTCTTCGCACCGACCTCGATTACGCGAACCAGCGCCCCTTCTTTTGTGACGATCAGGCCGGTTCTGTCTAGGGCCTCAACCGGCAGCAGCTCCCCGACCTCGGGAAGCTCGCCACCATCCTTGACACCTCTCTTAAAAGCTAAAGCTCCCATAGCTCTGAAAGCTCCCCGGATTTTTTTGTTGGAGGTCTGTAGGCTTTCTCTACAACGGGCTCGACGTAGTAGGCACGCGGAGATTGCCCGCACCCTGGCTGATAGATATGCGGCCTTCTTTGCCACTTGATGAATGAAACGATCAGCGTCGGGATAGAGAAATCGAGTCCCATCGCCGCATAACCGGCCGCTAAAGGCAGGCCGGCCAAGATGATCCCCACGTATGCAGTCAACATCAAAGACAGCGGCGAGATGTAGAAAAACCCGATTGCAAACGATGCTGCGACACCGAACTGAATTAGCTGGCTGATAGTGAAGGGGCCGGCACGAAACGGCTCCTCGAGATACCGATAAGTACGATTTACCCGCATGATTATGATGCCGCCTTTGCAGCGGTCGAGGACTTAGAGCCTGCGGATTTACCTGCCCTGGCGGCGGTTCGCTGCGCCCCTGCCTTTACCGTTTGAAAGACCTGTACGGAGCCTTTAGCGGAAGGGATAGCCGAGTTCATGAAGGCCGCCTGGGCGAACATCATCGGCAGCTTTATGCTCGCATAAAGGGCTGATAGCGCGATTAGTGGCTGTATGATCGATGTCGGTACGGCCGTTAGGTTTTCGGCATCGTAGATGCTGTTGGAAAGCAGAGCGAATACAACAAAACAGAAACACCAGATGACCGGCCAGGCAAAAAGCGCACCGAGCATGTGAAACATGGTTCGCGCTACCCACGATGTCTCGGGCAGAATCCAGAGAGCGATAGCTAAAGACGCACCGACATAGGTAATGGCCAGCAGCGCCGATATGCCTACCTTCGTCACCATCAAGAAAAGAAGCATCAGCGGATTGGTAAAAAACGTGATTAGCCCGATTGGATTGCCGCTGGTTTTTGGCGTGAAGAGCTCGGCCAGTTCTTCTTCGACGACATCGGGGCTTAGAAGCGCATGAGTTAAGTAGTTGGTCCCGATGGATAACTCATGGAATATGAACGGCCAAACAGCCAAGAGGCCGATCGCGATACCGGTACGTGTGATAGCCGTGACCGCCTCAGAAGAACCGGATGATTTAAGTCCGGCAAGCCAGAAGCGCATTGACGCAACTACACCCATGAGCGTCACCAGACCAAGGGATATGACAGTTACATACTCACGGTATTCGTTTAGATCGGAGAACTTCTGCGTGTTTGCAAAATCAGGATGCGCGACAAGCCACTTAACAAGCTTGAGCTGTATTTCTGCCTGGAGGTCGCCGAAAAGCACCTTCGAGATCGCAGAAATAGCTTTTTCGATGACGGATTCAATCGAGCCTCCGATTGCGCCACCGACCTTGTCGATAATCTCTCCCGGCAGAGAGGCATGCGCACTCATCGGTATTAAAAGCAAGAGAAAAAACAGTGCAACCGTAAACAATGCGATGCCCACAAATACACTGCATTTTTCTCCCAGCTTTCTCATTTATAGGATGATCACTTTTGCGAACACGATGATGAGATAGCCCTTGAGTACCGCCTTTATGAAGGTAAAGGCGTCACGGTCTCCACCCATCGCTCTTAGTCCCCCCGCCGCAAGCAGAAGAACCGCTATTGCGGTAGCGAAGGCGAGAACCCAATTGGTAACTCGATCGATGAGCTTCATAATCGGGCCCAGCTCACTCGCTGCTTTTCCCTCACTGAAACCGGCCGCACCCTTTAGCGCCGAGTCGGCCAACTCTGGGAAGGCCAGAACCACCGCGATCCCCATCATCAAGAACGCAATAGTTACTTGAACTAACTCCTTCTTTATGGGGATACCTCTTAAAACAAACAACATCCTCTACTCCTTTCCAATTGACTACACACTTTTTCTATTGCCCCCATGGAGCAAACTCTTCCGACCCATCACCGACTGAATCTTTTGACGCGGCCTTTCTAGGCGTCGAACTTGAGTGTCTATACGTCGGAGTAGGTTTCAATGAGGCGCCGTCTTTGTTTTGCGATCCCACGTTTGGGCGCCTTGCATGCCTACTGCTGCCTCCGCTGGATTTGCGAGCAACGTTGACGCTCGTTATCGAGTGCGTTGAGCGTGATCTACTTATCTTTGTCGGCTGACGACCCGCGCTGTTATTGGAGGTGCTTTGGCTACTTCGGGTAGCGCTCTTTTTTGTCTCTGAGTTGAAGCTGCCGAGCGCCAGTCCCAAGATGACTCCGAAACCGCCGATCAAAGACGCTGCGGCAAGCCACCTTTTATTTGACCTTCGCTTCGGTGCCTGCAAGACGCTTTTGTCACTCTTTGTCGACCGCCGCCTATCAGTATCTAGATCCTTGGAAAGACGCCGATCGACTAGCGCGGGTGATCCCTGAAGCTTATCCGATGTATCGCGCTTTAGACGCGATCTAACGTTTTCGGGGTCCGCCTCTTCAAATAGCTCAGTTAGCTCTTTTTCGAGATCGCCTTCTTCGCTACTCGGTGTAACAACGGTCGAGTTTTCATCACATGTGCTTGCCATCGCCCTATATACCTCCGGCAAGGCACCTTTTTTTGTAAGAATCTCGATTTGCTTCCGGAGATCCACCTGTCACGACACGCAAGAGATCGCGGGTTCGACTCCCGCCGTCTCCACTCTAAAGCAGGTGTAAAGCTGCGCATTTCTGTGTCATCAAGGTAGGCAGCTGCACTTACTTGCAGATCGTGCAAACTTGCTACCTGCCTCTCTTCCTTAAGCTGCTTGCTTTTCGGTGTCAGAGATCGTCTGGTTCAGTTCGACTTACACCGTCTCCATATATTGGTCACAATACCTGCGCAGATGTACACCAAGCCGCGCAACGCAACGCAAATACACAACCTTATTTGCAGGGACCATGTAAGCGATTCGGCCAATTGACGAACAAGGCCCGCATATCGTCACGGGATGTTTATAAATGTATAAGTGGCACTATGAGAAACTCCAGATCTTTGCCAAGTCAAAGAATCACGACGCTAATTTGCACAGGCCAGCGCAACGCAACAAGGGGGGCCAACTGCGACCATGCATAAGAGCTTCGTTACTCGGGCGCCAGCAACGCGGACGCTGCGACCTGCGCCATTCGCAAGGCCAGGTGTTTGGTGGGGTTGTTGTACTTGAGTTGACGCAGCGTGTAGCCCATCACGACTGCGGCGATTTCTGAGTCAGACGTCGCTACGGAACTTGTCCACGCACGACACTCTTTTACAAATTCCGCAAATGGGCAGCCCTCCGTAAAGACATCGATATCTGCCCATGCATCAGCCTGGTCTGCCGACGGCCAATCTCCTCGGGTGCTCTCACCAGCCGGATGGAAGATCGTGCTCAGTTCTAAAGTGATCGGATCTACCGTAGGGCTACTCCGCCGCACGTCTGCATAATCAATCACCACGGCATCGTTCGACTTATTTACGAGGATATTCATTCCATGAAGGTCGCCATGCTGGAAGCAAACGGAGGCTTCGACCTCGACGACATCAACCTCCTTCACAAATGCCACATCGAACGACATATTGTGGAGATCAACGTCGCTGATGAAGTCGCGTCTGATCTCACGGACTGGCTGATTGGCTGTGCAAGCGCTCGAATAAAAGTCCTCGAAGCCATGGCGGAGCTTTTGGAGGATTTCTAAAGCGTCCGACGGTGAGGACTGTAGGCTGTCGAATAGCGTTTGCGTGTGCTCATTCGCCAATCTATAGAACGCCCCACCCGAACGTCCCGCTCCAGCTTCGATGACGCAGAGGAGCGGCGCCCCCAAGCCCACTGGAAGTATGCTCTCGATTTGCTTGTAACGGACGGACTCGTGTAACACTCGCTCACGGCGTCCAAGTTTTGCTGCGACTTGCGCACGTCGAGTGCCATCCGGCTCTAGTACCTCCGCCCGTAGGGTCTTCGCACCCGATTTCCCTCCCGATAGTTTGGAGACGTGAATTTCTGAGCCGTATCTACGCCCGAAAATCTGCATCACGCGAGCCTCGCTTGCAGTCAGATTTAACCCTGGGCCTGGAATCAAGGGGAACTTAACCAGTGTAGAGGCCCGGCCCAAAAGTTCCTTGATCTCATGGAGGCATTCGGGGAAGTTCTGTTTCTCAAAGAACTGAACCATCGGAACGTTGATTCCAATCCCAAAGAGATCAACTTGTCGGCACGCTCTTGCCAACTCCTGAGCTACCTTTATATCCAGGTGTCCCGACAACACAATTACTGGTGTTCCAGCGCACTCTCGCTGACTGGTCCGAAACGTCTCCAACCCGTGGTCTCGCTCGGGATGAATTGTGCCTGCATCTGCGGGCAGAGCTAAATCGCAGACTATGAGGTCAAACTCATCGTCTCGGAGAAATTTCATAGCATCATCGGCGTTCCGCACAAGCCGGATTGCTGGATCTGCTGTCGCCGCCCGACACTCTTCTTCCAATGCCCGGGCTTCCGTCATGTCGTCCTCGACTAGCAGGATGCGGATGGGAGGCGGCATGTCACTTCGACGAAGCCAAGGCCGGCCACGTCAGGATCACGGTTGCGCCGCCGTGCTCGTTATTGCTAAGTTCCACTGTACCCCCTAGAGATTTCATTGCCTGCTCTGTCGTCCCGAGACCGAAGCCGGGATGGCCCTCTTTAGTAGATGCGCCAATGTGGAAGAGGTCTTTCCCACTCGGGGGCCCAGGACCGCGATCGATGACAGAGATCCAGTAGCTGTCCGGACCGTGGCCCCATCGCATATCTATCGGTCGCCTTAAGTCAGGCGACCTGACAAGCTCCGCAGATGCTTCGACTGCGTTTCGGAGGATGTTCCGCACGGCGATTTCAATGAAGCCTTGATCTGTGACGGCGATGAACGGCTCCGCACCACTTCCACGGATTTCATACTCAGCCTCCGCCGACTCCGTCGTCGCAATCAAATGCAAGACGGGGGCTAGGTCTAATTCGGTTAGCTCGGGGACGCTGGTTGCATCAGCCAGACCACTTATTGCGGTGCACACGTTCGAGAGTAGATCAAGTTCATGTTGGAGACGGCCATCTGCATCTACCTCTCGTTCGGCTGCCACGCGGGCTCGACCGATAATTGGCGTTATCTCGTGGAGGATCCGGCGAGTTGTTTCGTGCAGCGCGTCCGCATAGATTTGACGTCGATCAAGTGCAGACGCAGGCTCATCATTATCGGGTTCCTCTGGTTCGAATGGAATAGGCGCTGGTCTCTGGTCCTCTGCAGCACGCAGCGCTTGCCGTAAGGCAGTTCGGACCCAAGGGACATTCTCAACCGCCAGTGTCCGACGAATAGTCGCGATCATTTCCGGATCAGGCGAGTGGGCAAGACCTCGGGCAGCGGAAAGGCGCTCGTGGTCACTTCCCGTCAAAGTGGTCTCCGATGGAGAGGGATGATTGCTAACCATTAGGGATGTTCTGCGTAGAAGGCGGCGCGTTGCTGGAATGCCTCCATCCCGCCCTCCATCAAGCTTGTGATGGCTTGAACAATTGGTTCGTCATCGAGCGGTGCAGCCTTGTCCAGATAACCCTGCCTGCCGGTCGATGCCATGACGATCACTTGATCGGCGTGGCCGAGGACAGGGATGTTTGCGTTATGCGTTGCGATCAGGAGTTGCGAGCCTTGCTCGCGTTGTTGCACAGCCCGCACGAGCGTGTCGACGATGAAGGCGTTGTCGAGATGATCTTCCGGCTGATCAAGAATGGTGAGCTGCCTTTGTTGAGCCATAAGCAGAGGAAGTACGACTGTACATCGCTGGCCCATTGAGAGATCCGCCGTCGGCTTGTAAACCTGGCCATCGAGAAGTGCGAAATCGACAGCATCATCTATCGACGCGAGAAGGATTTCGCGGCCCCCGTGGGCGCGAAGGTGAGCGACAAGGCGCTCGGCTCGGTCTATCGTGATCTCCCCGGCTTCGGCAACGTGTTTCACATCCCCTCGTTCGGTCGCCTCAACGAGTTCTCGTGGACTCATCCGGCGGGCGAGGTCTTGGGAAAGCGCCTTGTATTGGAGTCCGCTTCCTTGAAGCGCTTCGCCGAGCGATGCGCTGTACTCGCCGACCGCTCCGTCCTTCTTGACACGAATCTCTAGCTCACCGCTGAACTCATCGTTGATGGTGGTGGACGCGGTAAGCCGACGCTGAAATCGCTGCTCGCGAATTTGGTCGAGTTCGTCTAGGGCAGCCCCACGTACCGTAATTTGACCGTCAATAGCCTTTTGCAGTTTCTTGGCCCGATCATCCAGAGCTTCGCGCTCCTGCATTTGCTGCCGTAGGAGTCCGACCTTTCTGGCGAGGGTGCCAGCGCCTTTCTTTGCTTGCTCCAGACGCTTGCTTAGATCCCGCAGCTGTCGTTGCTTCTTGAGAAGTGCGTCGGCTGCCGCGGAACGTTGCTTAGTTAGCTGATCATGGACCTCCGCCGCGGATCGGATCGCGGTGTCAAGATGTTGCGCTGCGGCATCGAGAGCTGCATCTGCTGATTGACGTTCGTCGATTGGCGCATCTGTGATATCCGGCCTCTCTGCAGCGGTAGCTTTGATCTCTTGCATCCAGGCGCTAATGGCTTCGACTACGCGCTTCAACGCTAAGTCGCGTTCCTTTTCGCGCCCGATCAGATCGGACAAAGCTCCTACGTTCCGCTGAAGTACCTCAAGTTTCTCGCTCTGGCCAGTGGCCTTTGTCTGCTCGGCTTCGGCTGCTTGAAGTGCCTCTGGAACTCTCGCAAGCTGCTGGGAACGATCAAGGGACTCATCGCGCTCCCCAATCAGATCTTCCAAGCGTTGCGCCGCATCGTCGACTTTGGCATAGGCATGTACGGATTGGTCAACATCGCTGGTGGTCTTGTCTGCTAGGCCATCGAGGATCCGACGTCGGCTATTGCTGTCGAGTCCAATCGCTTCTATCTCATTCTGAGAAACAAGAAGAGGTTGGCCCAGGTCTGTATCGAGTTCGCTGCGGGGCTGGTCGTCGCTGGCATACCTCTTGATTACGAACTCAGAACCGCCCAGCTCAGCTGTGATGGTTACGCAGCCGTCCGCAAGAACCGAGCTGGCATGTTGCCACGTCGCTTGGCGGGCCTCTTCAGTAACGGCTGGAACACCGAGGCAGTAGCGAATGAGTTCGATCACCGAAGTCTTTCCCGCGCCCCGAGCACCAATGAGGACGTTAAGCCCCTCGGTGAATTCGAGGTCGAAGCCATCGAGAAAACCGTCTTCCACTTCGAGCCGACGAAGCTTCATCTCAAACTGTTCTGCACTACGGATCCAAGCATCCACGTTAGTGTATCGTTGACTGACGGTTACTCAACAAATGGGTAGTCACGGACATTTGACGGACATTGAAAATCGCAACCCCGCTGCCCATGCGAGATGCGTGGTCTTTAGTTCCCGCCGTCTCCATCACTGGGTTTGCGGGGAGTTTTTCAAAGGGGAGAACATTTGTTCGATTCTGCTTATACGAAAAGCCCCCCATAGTCACCTGTAAATCCTCTGGTGAAAGCTCTGCCAGATATGTTTCGGTCGTGCCGAGGCCGCTGTATGGGTGGCACTTAATATTCGACTTCGGACTAGCTAACGTTCTCTGCGTGGACAACGTCCTAGCCAATTTCTTTGAGATCGTGCGTTTTCTTCTGCTTGGACTAACGCAGACTGGTGTCGCGCAGAGCGTGGACTACGACCTAACCGATCTCTCTGAGATCGTGCCCTTTCTTCTGGTTGGGATAACGCTTACTGGTGTCGCACTGAGTGTGTTCTTCACGCAGTCATATCGTCGCTTTGACTATCCAGCCGGATATGCACTCCTGCAGCGGCCGTTTTTGGTCTTGTTGCCAGTGATTTTTCAGGTACTCGTCGTAGGCGCTTTCCTTTGGTCTTATGCCGATGGGGAGCCCGCGGGGGGACGAGTATTCATGACTGTCTCGGTTGCGGTGAGCTTTTCTGGGGCTGCAGCTATGGCGACTGTAATTGCGATCCTTGTTGCCAAGCCATCCAGATTCTTGCGCGTGGTTACGTACCGTTCCGCTCTGTACCGCCTCTTTTGTCGGTGGTCAGATTGGCTCGACAGTAAAGCATTTGAACAGGCCGTTCAAGTCTTGCTTGGGGCCCTCCGAATCGCAGTTACGAACGGTGACCGGGCCACTCAAGATGCCGCTCTGGATGTGCTTGGACGCCGTGCTGGCCAATACAAGATCAAGGATAAGACATCAAAGCTCCTCATAGCTGAAGTTCGCACATTGGTTGAAAGAGAGGCCGAGCAACATCCTACGATATCGGGACAAGCTGCGAAAACTCTTGGCCTAACAATAACGCGAGCGAAAAACACTGAGCCCGAGGCTCGCACTGCGATTCTCAGGACTGTACTCGGCGAGCTTGTCGAGCTAGCAAAGTCCGATAAGGTGCTGGACAAACCTCTTGTGCTCTCGGGCTGTCTCGAAGGGATTCACGCGTTACTTAGTAGTGAGCCTTCAGAGGTTCTGCCCCACATTCGGAATCTCGCCCGTGTGATAGTTATGGAGGTTCGACCGCCACGAATCGGAGAGCTACCCGGTGATCTGAAACAGACGGCACAGCCGTGGGAGCATCTGATCATGACATTGTGTGATGCAAGAGAAATCGCAGTCCGCCGTAACGATATCGATCTACTGGTTTCGGTTGGGATGGTCAATGTCGCTATTGGGAAAGAGTTGCCTGGTGTACAGGACTTCACAGCCTACAATGATTTTTTAATCGAGCACCAGAAAGTGGCCCTCGAGCTAGCCAAGCGAAGTCCGAAAAACGCTGTTGAGCACGCGCAGGTTCTTTCAAGGCTCGGGCTTCCCGAGTTCAAGTCTAATATCGACGAAGAAGTTCAGCCTCATCGTGTAGATGCAGTATACGAATCGGTTACGAGAACCCTTGTTGATGTGGGCGCGTGGTCCTTGCGGGATAAAACTTCGGTTCCTTCTCTTCGAGACCTGGGGAAGCGCTCAGATGTGGCAGTGGAAATCGCTCATCTTGTTCTCGATCGCCAAGAGGCCGAATTCACTGCTAAGCCCTACCGGGATGTGCCAGTTGACTATGAATCGCGGAAAATCTTAGTAGACCTCCTCGTTACTCAACGAGCAGAGGCGATACCACGCAAATACAGAGAAGAGTTTTTCGGCATTGTCCAGCTATTAAGCAGCGATGACATGGAGCGCTCTCAATTTCCGGTGCCCGGCGTCAGTTAATTTCACTACCGCGTCAGACCCTAGCGACGGAAAACACAATCCGCCTAACTCTTTAGACGCACAAAAGACTACGGCCTTCGCGCTTCTGACGGTGCCTGTATGCGGACCCTGACTGGCTCTCCATAAGTATCCATTGATCGGCGGACCGAATTATGCGGCTTCCGTGACTTCCTGCTCAATTTACTCTACAAATGGTTTCACATTGATGCCAGCCCGAGCAGCACTCGGCCTCCAGCCAGTCGCGCTCAATAGTTACAATATAAGCCAGATGACAGTCTCCTTAATCCGAGAACACCCCTGCGCAAACGCGATGGCTAGGCTATGGGGCGCTTGCGCGGGTTAGACTCCCATCGTCTCCAATCATGACTGAACTCCCAACTCTGTTCGAAACCCAGTGGAGGTTGAACGAGCGGACATCTGCCCATCTGCCGCCGCCGGAAGAGGTTTGGGAAGTTCCGTGCTGGGGTTGGGTGAGTACGAGGCTGGACCGGAAGACGCTAGAGGACTATCTTGCCGCAGACGAAAGATCGCTTAGCAGTGGACATGCAGCAGTGGACGCGGCCCTCCAGCTCGCAGCGCTGCGGGGCAAGCCGCCACCCGTCGAAGTTCTCTTCTACGCCGCCAAACAGCTAGGCGCGGCACGTAGGAAGAGCAAGTCAACTCTTGCGGCCCTGTGTGAGGCACGCGACGACCTCATCACTCGCTGGCCCCCACCCGTTCCCACGGTGCCTGTCGAGGCAAGCTGCGTTTTGATTGCCCATGCCCTTGCCAACATGTCTGGTGCGGAGCCGGGAAGCGAATACTGGTATTGCCCAGCACCGGGAGCGCTCCCGGTGCCGTTCGAGCATCCGTCTGTCCGCGAGACTTTAGTAGCGGTTGCGCAGGCTGCCGACGCGTGGGCCCCGTCCACGACGCAGCAACTCTCGAAACACGTGCTGAGTGCGCGGTCCCGACTGGAAGGGTACCGACTATCGACTCCCTTCAAGTACGGCCGCGGGTCAGGCAGATGTCCACACACGTGGATGAAGATATTGAACCTCTGGGCAGAGGTCCGTGAATGGCTGTGCCTGGAATGTCTCGGTCGGTTTCTCTGTTGCTGTGAGGTCCGTCTCTACCATGGAATGCCCAACTACAGTAATAAGGCGCTGCCCGCCCTGGAGGAGCTTTGCCCGCATTGCCGAGGTGAGCCTGATCTGATGCCGCCCTCACCCAACCAACTCATGTATCACTCCACGATGTTCGATGTCGTCCACTTACGGGAGGTGCGCCGGCTAGAGCAGGTGGCGGTTCGGGAGCGAATGGAAGAGCAGGATGAGGATCGCTTAACAGCCATGCAGGTCCTCAGAGGAGAGCGCGGCGACTACTGGGCACGTGAACTCATTCGCTTAGCGCATGACTTCGAGATTCACGAACGATGGGTCAGCGAGACGGCCATGGTCCAGGCAATACGCGAGGCTTTTCCGGATGAGTGGGTGGTGCGTGAGGCGAGCCCCGAGTGGCTGGGAGCACAGCGATTGGACGCCTTCCTGCCACAACTCGGTATTGCTTTCGAGTACCACGGGCAACAGCACTTTGAGCCTGTCGAGTTCTTTGGCGGGCAGGAGGCATTTGAGCGACGGAAGCGACTCGACCAGAGAAAGCGTGATCTCTGTGAAGCTCAGGGTGTCCAACTGATCGTCTTTGTGGAGCCTGAGCATGTGGGCCCAGAGGAAATTCAACGACGTGTCGTCAATCTGCCCGCGAATCACGTCATCGGCAAAATCGAGTAAGGGATGCTGCGCTCCCGAACCGCCGCCGTGCTGTTGACCGTCGCCGCGACTGAGTACGAGACGGATAGTTAGCACTTCTAACTGAGATAGCGGCCTGCTCTCTCTCCGGACGATTACAAGCACCACACTGGGGCTACTGCCCCAGCGCCAAGTCCAGTGTGATGTTGTCGGCGAAGGTGAACGTAAAGACGCTAACGAACCGTTACTCGTCGTGACCGCTTTGACGGCTTGTGTTCATCACTACCACGAAACTTCACAGTGACGCGAAAACGTCCACTTATCGGCACCTTAACGGTCTTTCTAAAGCGGCGCTTCTTTATTTTGGCAAAGCGCTTCCTGGCTTTGCGAACCCTCTTCCTCAACCGCTTCGATCTAGGTTTCTTGCCGATGTACTTGACCGTGATCCGTACATTGCCCTTTACGCCTCTTGTGATCGCACCGCTGATTCTCAGCTTTCGCCCCTTGCGCCTGATCTTGAACTTTGTGATTTTGGCCTTTTTCTTGCCACAGAAAGGAGTGCAAAGATCGCTTACAGCAAAAGACGTAGATCCCACTCCGAGGTTTCCGGCAACATCTACGGCCGAGACACCTACGCTGTGGCTGCCAGAATTCAAGCCTGTCAGATGGAACGTATCTCCGCCGAACCCGATAGCTCGTCCACCATCGACAGAATAAGCTTTGTAGGCAATACCCGAGGTTGCATCGGAGATCGCAACTAGAAGCGTCACATCCCGACCGCCAGGTGTCAGATTGCCTGGTGTCACTGTTACCGACGGGCCGACAGTGTCCACCGTAGTTGTACGTGAATAAGCCCACGCACCGGCGTTTCGGAGTTGATCGATACCTCTTACACGAAAACGGTATGTCTTTGACTCGCGACCCGTGAAGCTCGCAAAAGTTGTGGATGCCGAGAGGCTTCCTTGAACGTCGGTGTAGGTGCCGCCGTTTTCAGATACTTGAACCTGCCAGTTAGACACTCCTGTACCTTGAGTCCCGTCTGATCCGGTCCAGTTAAGCCCGATCGCAGGTGACGTCGAAAACTCGGCAAGCGCACCAAAGCCGGCCGATGGCCCGGTCGAGTCAACAGTGACGCTAAACGACTTTTCTGACCTCCAGACCTCACCAAACGACTCCCCTCGAGCATCGACTGTGATCTGCTTTAGGCCATCTGAGCTGCCGCGAACCGTCCAGGCCGCCCGATCGGACTCCGATGGCTGTAGGTCATTATCGGCGCCACCGACTGCTTGAGTCTGCGATCCGCCAGTAAGGGTTACACCTTCGGGCAGGTTGATCGTCGCCGTAGCATTACCGGCAGTTAGCTCACCACCGTTTACGACAGTCGTTTGGATTGTCACATCGGTTGTTAGGTTGACCTGCGTATTGCTCTGCGTAGCGGTCTGGTCGACCGTCGGTGTAGTGCGCTGCGTCAAGGGCTGCGTGCCGGCGATTGCAAACTCTTCGGTATTGGCGCCGTCTATAGAGCCGTTTGCATCGACCTTATAGATTGCAGCCTCGGTCTCGGCGCTCGGCGATACCACCTGCTCTACGTTGTCTTCCATCGATGTCGAGGCATCGCGTTCAACCTGACCTGTCGTGTACTGACGTAGGTTCAGATCAGATACATCGTACAGGTTCGTTGGTGTACCGCCTGGCGCGGGAACAAGGTCGTAGGATGCTCGCCGGTGCCATACAAGGGTTGCCTTGTCACCGTTGCCGACGTTTGCCTCAAAGAACTTAGCTCCGTTTACGCCAACCGAGTTAACAATCGAGTTGCTACGTTGCCGGTAGGCCGTATCCATTGCCAGCTGACCCCATCCGGCGTCTGCTTGCCAAGTAGTCTGAGCACCGATGCCGTCAGCCGAGTTGATCAGGATCGCCTTCTGAGACTTTGGGTTGGATACGCCAACGCTTGCAAGCAGCGCGACACCACCGGCAACCATCGGCGCAGATAGGGATGTGCCATTTTCGGGGGTGCCAGGTGTGCCGACACAAGGCGGATCTGGATATTCGGCGCAAGCGATAATCACTGCTTGTCCGGGAGCGACTAAATCTGGTTTCTTCCTGTTCGTGTCTACTACCGGTCCACGAGAAGAGTCGCTCCAAATAGTGTCATCGGCACGCGGTGATGAGCGGTTGTCGTAGCTTGCTCCGACACAGATGTTGTTGTAGGTGGAACACTGCTTATGAACTGTCTCATTATCTGGACCGTCATTTCCTGCGGATTGGGTCTGAATGATTCCCGTTGTATCTATCAGAAAGTCATCGAAGGGAATCCCCTCAGCATCAGGAACACTTCCACTGCTGTCAGTAAAGACGTCGGGAGGGTTAGTAATACCGGGTATAGGTTGACCCGCACCCCAATCACAACGCTGGTTGATCCCATATGCCCAAGTCTTTACAGATCCAGAACCACCGATAGAGCACGTACTGCCCAAGTTATCTGCATCTATCAGACGATCTATGTTGTAAGCGATGCCCTTGTCTGTCGCATCCTTGCTTGCAATCACGCTTACTGTTGCTGACCCATGAGTTGTGCTGCTCGAAGTCTGGTCAGGTGCAGTCACAACCGTATGGCCTCTAAGCCATTGGTGATCCCGATTCCATTGATCTTGTAGAACTCCTATCGAGGCACCATTACCTGTTAACCCTACATCCCACCAAACACCAGGCAGATTCACTCCAGTTGTAGGTACGGCATCCCTTAACGCTCCCGCCGAGGCAGGAAGCATTAAGGCCACGAAAATCGGTAGCAGTGCTGTCAATAATCTTTTTGGCATCTATATATAAAGTCTCGACAGCTCATTTTTAGTTGCTTAACCAGTGCGTGACGTACTGGTCGAATGTTTTTAGTGCCGATAACGTAACCCTTCCTTCTTGGCTACCAACGTAACTTTTGACCGATAGCACTAGCTATTCAGTTGATGTCTGCATCATTGTGGACCGCTACAAACCTAACACTCGCTTCGGCGACGGTGCTGAACAGATCGACTTAACTAACGCACCCTTAGTCAGGGTCACGATTTTCAACCTGAGTCCCACAATCCTCCTCTCGATAATCACCGCGGCCTCACTCTCAGCTTCCGTATTCTCGAATACGAAGTCTCGTATGCGTAACCCTCGCCATCGACCAAAGCCCGGAATCTGAAGATCGCCGATCTCTTCCTTACCCGAGTGAAGCGATAGCTTGCCTTGAACTTGCCTGTCTTGGAGTTGATCTTTGCCTTTATAGGCGATCCGGACCACTTGCCACAGCGCCTCTTCGCCGTGTTAAACAGACACCACTGAACCCTCACCTTCTTACCGCGAGCGGGCAGTTCAGCACCCTTCAAGCTGATACGTCCAGAGAACCGCACCTTCTGTTTGTTTTTGATCTTGCGTCGGTTGATCTTGAACTTGATTTTGTTTTTAACAAACAGGCTGATGGCTTTGGACTCTGCACGCCTACGGGTCTTTGATCCAGAATAGAAAGCCTTAACGTGAACTCCGGCAGATGCCGGTAGCCGGTAGCGGAATACACCCTTCTTATTGGTAGTCGCACTACCGACGATTGCGTATACGCGATCACCGGGCTTTTTGGCTACCGAGGCCAGGCCGATGTCGATCTTGAGCCCGGCTATGCCCCTACCGTTGCGCTCCACTAGCTTGCCGCGAACCCATACCCGCTTTCTGTAAGTAACCCTAAGTGTGGTCGCAAACTTCGCTTCCACAACTTTAGTCGGCTTCTTCTTTTTCTTCTTTCGCTTGCACTTGCGTCTCTTGTCCTTCTTCTTGCATTTCTTCTTTGCTGCAACGTAGACTTCATTATTCAGCGACTCAAGTGAAGCCTTCTTGGATCGCTTCTTCTTCTTCTTGGAAACACCGTATCCACACAACTTCAATACCTGTTTTCTGTAGCGCGTCTGTCTCTTGCTCCAACGTCTCGCGCTTTTCTTCTTGCCCTTCTTCTTCGCACGCGCCTTCTTGGATCGAGCGTTTTTGTACTTACTCTTTGCAGATACACATGCTGCAATTGAGACTGGGCGCTCGAACACGATCCCTGGGCTCTTGCCGTTCAGGAAGTAAGAGCCGAACTTTATTGGGGTTAGCTTCTCGTATTTGTTGCCGTCTTCATCGGCATTTGAATTGCCGGTGTTGCCGGCGTTATCCGTTGCCGTTGCATAGAACTCAACCGTCTGATCCTCTGCAATCGAGTCATCGTCTACCTCGGCGACGAGCTGCTTGGTCTGTCCATCATAGGAAGTTGCCAGGTTCTTCCAATTGGTAGAGCCCTTGACACGGTAGAAGATCGTCCCGTCTTTTAAGCCGGAGTGCTCATCTAAGGCAACGGCACGTATTTCGGTTGGGTTCTCTCTGTTTTCAGCCTTGGAGAACTTAACGACAGGAGGTACGTTGTCGACCTTGACTTCGTATGTTGCGACTTCCGTCTTGTTGCCGGCGACATCCTGTGCATAGACGTTCGCCTTGTGTACGCCGGTGCTTGAAAAAACAAGCTGGGTCGAGTTGCCCTGTGCTGCCTGGTAGCTGCCGCCATCGACTGCATAGATCAGTCCAGATCCCGGCCAGCTCGAATCGATGCCTGATAGAGAGTCAGACGCGCTCATGTTAAGCACAGCAGATCCCTTAACCCATTCGGCCCGATGGCCGTCAACCTGCAAAGCAGGAGCAGAGCGATCTACCCTTATCTCTTCTGTGTCAACTGGCCCCTGAACTCCCGCACCTGATATCGGGCTGACGTGGATGTAGTTCATACCTTCCTGTAAGTTGACTGGGTATGCGATCTCACGGTTTTCCGTACCAAGCACATTAGGTACCGGCCCTGGATTACCGCCTTCATCTCTATCGAATACAACTGAGTAGCCTTTGATACCAGATACAAAAATCGCCTCCGCTTCATCCCACTTTGCTGTTTGGTTTGTTATCTCGGCGTCGTTTAGCCAGCCGTTCACCTCATCAACCTCGGATATGCCGGGTCGCTGATCATCGAACTGAAGGCTCTTAGTCACCGCATTGGCAACATCCTGGTTGCCTGCGGCGTCCTGAAGCCAAATCTTAATCTCGTGGCTGCCGACGACGCCGGTCTCGATGTCTGAAAGATTCCACATCTCCCCAGACGTCTTTTCTTGAACCAGGCCTCCATCTATCTGGTATAGAACCTTTGCAATTGGCGATCCGCTGCCCTGGTCGGGAACCTCCCAGGATAGATCGAAGTTGTCTATCGATCTCCACCCGTCTCCCTCTTCGAGCTGCAGAATTGTTACAGCAGACGGAGCATTGTTATCTATGTGAACCGTTCCCGATGTACACGCGCTATTTACGTTTGTTGCATCGTAGGCGCAAGTTGACCAGCCGTGCGGTCCGTCTCCCAGGGACGCGGTATTTACTGAATACACGTGCGTACCCTGAAACTGACATGGCTGTATGTAGTTGTAAGAGGTATTGCCCCCGACGGGTCCGCAGTCAAACCACCTCTCTTGCTGTCCCATGTTGCCGATCGAAAATGTCTGCCTACGCATGCCAGAAGGAGAATCCTGTGAAAC
>SDBU01001966.1_pt1 | contig 28213 bp, 42 predicted proteins | sample 2277071 | NCBI WGS metagenome assembly SDBU01 (sample SAMN10397929, study PRJNA504765) | marine sediment metagenome | isolation source: marine sediment core GS08_GC12, 126 cmbsf | place: Arctic Ocean: Gakkel Ridge, Loki's castle | collected 2008 | reverse complement strand
CTGTTTTTTTGCCCGAAATTGGAGCCGCAGGGGGTAAACGATGACTAGGGGCCGAAAACCTAAGCCAACTACACTCCGAATCCTTCAGGGCAAGGCTGGTCATCGGCCAATCAACAGCGCCGAGCCCCAGCCCAAGGCGGGCAAGCCGAAGATGCCGGTCAACGTCTCGCGCGTCCCGATTGCCAAGTCATGTTGGACATGGCTAGTCGCAGAGCTTGACGCGATGAAGACATTAACGACAGCCGACGCCAAGATCGTCGAGTTCTTTGCCGTGACCTATGGTCATTGGCGGACAGCGACCAAGGCTATCGAGGCGGGGGGGCTGACATACGAGACGGAGGTGGATGGTGACCACCGGATCATCGTCCGGCCGGAGGTAGCGGTTGCTGCCCAGACGGTTGCCAGGCTGGAATCGCTCGGCGCCGAGCTGGGCCTGAGCCCGTCCAGCCGCACGCGGATCAAGATCAACAAGCCGGAGGAAGCCGGCAACCCAGTTATCGAGGCCATGCGGGCGGCTGCTGCTGCCCGCGCCAGCGGATGAAAGGAACGACATGGGAGTGAAACCACCACAACCAGCACCGGAAGGCCCGAAGCCTACGCCGCCACCGCCACCTCCCCCGCCGCGGCATCGCAACGAGAAGCTAATGGGATCAAACGACCACATGGACCTGCCCGGGCATGACTTGGATGAGCCGCCAACGGTCGAGCAGGGCGAGACGGGCAGCATTACCGCCGCCGAGATTCATGACATGGTGGCTGCGATCGAGCCCCACTACCCCGCCCACCTCAGCATCCTCCGCCTGGAGCCCGGCGACCGGCTGGTATTCAGGCTGAAGGGGGAGCTAACCCAGCCGATCAACGATGCCATCGGCAACCTCGTGGCTACCCAGTTCCCCAACCACAAGCCAGCAATCATCCTGGACAACGGCTGCGAGCTTGGGGTGGTGCGGCCGGCAAAGGGAGGGGTAACATCCGACTTCCCCGGCGATCTAGCAGCCGTCCCCGAACCCCCGATCGACCGGCCGGACGTCAACCCGTGCGACGGGCATAGGCCGAAACCAGACGACGAGGTGGAGGAGGTGGACGAAGCCTCGTCTGTGCTTCCTCCGCCACCACCTAATAGACCACACACGATGTCCTAGACGACGAGGTGGACCATTGTCAGCAAGCCGAGAACTGAGACACAGAACAAGGTTATCGCCTATTGTCTCGACGTCCTTAGCGGTGCTGCTGGGGCGGGACGCCTTGAACGTCTGGCTGTGGAGCGGTATTACGTCCGCGATTTGGCGACAGCCCATGAACGCGGGTTCTACTTTGACACCGCAGCGGCCGAGCGGGTCGTCAATCTCGCCCAGCTTGTGCACCACAGCAAGGGTAACCAGTGGGCCGGCAAGCCGTTCGACCTCTCGGGATGGGAGTTGTTCATCATCTGGAACCTGTTTGGATGGCGGAATGAGGACGGCATGAGGCGATTCCGCACAGCGTTCATTCGGATGGCCCGCAAGAATGGCAAGACCTTTCTTGCCGCCTTCATCGGTCTTGTTCTATTCGCCTTTGATGCCGAGGCCGGAGCAGAGGTTTACACCTGTGCAACCAAGATGGATCAGGCTCGGCTGGCCCACTCGGCGGCAAAGGCAATGGTTCGGACGTCGCCGCAACTGTCAGAGCTGGTCCAGGTCATGCGGGACAACCTGAGCATCGTAGAGCTGGAGGCGAAGTACGAGCCGCTTGGCGCCGACATGGGAACCCACGACGGGCTGAATCCGTCTGGCGTTATCGTTGACGAGCTGCACGCCCACAAGTCACGCCGCATGTGGGACGTGATGGAGACGGCGGTAGGGGCACGGCAGCAGCCGCTGATGTTCGCCATCACCACGGCCGGTGAGATCAGCCATGGGATCTGCCGCGACACAGACGATTACAGCATCGGCATCCTGGAGCAGCGATGGGACGATGACTCATTCTTCGCCTTCATCTGCGCGCTGGACAAGGATGATGACCCGCTGGATGAGAAGGTATGGCGGAAAGCCAACCCGAACCTCGGCGTCTCGGTCTTCGTCGATGACCTTCGCCGACTGGCAAAGAAGGCGAGTAAGTCACCCGGCGCGATGGCGACCTTTCGCGCCAAACGAATGAACGAATGGGTCGGCGCTGTTGACGCTTGGCTCAGTCAAGACGCATGGAAGAAGTGCGGGGGCAAGGTGGACCGCGAGGCGCTGAGGGGCCTGCCGTGTTGCGGCGGGCTTGACCTTGCGAAGACGTCCGACATGACCGCTCTGGTATTGTCGTTCCCCGACCCAGGCGGGGGACCGCGGTTCACCTTGCTGCCTTTCTTCTTCTTGCCTGAAGGCGAGATAGACGATAAGGAACGGCGGGCGGGGCTACCGAAGGGGACCTATGCCGACTGGGCAAAGCGGGGATATCTCACCCTAACGCCGGGCTTCACTTGCGACTACAATTATATCAAGCAGAAGCTCCGCGACCTGAGCGAAGAGTTTGACCTATCCGACGTGGCGTATGATAAATACAACGCCTCTCAGCTCGCCAACGACATGGAAGACGAGGGCCTGACCATGGAGGTGTTCTCGCAGGCGATCGTCAATATGAACGAACCGGCGGTGGAGTTCGAGCGGCTGATGATGAACGGCGAGCTGCTCCACGGTGACAACCCGATAGCCAACTGGCACATCGGTAATGTCACGGTTAGGCGAAACGAGAACGGGTTGATCGCCCCGATCAAAGCGGGCGGGCCTGACGGCAAGGACCGCGGCAAGAGCCGCAACAAGATTGACTTTGTAGTGGGGGCTATCATGGCGACTGCACGGGCCGGCACGTTGGCGGGTGGGCGGTCGTGCTATGAGGATGAAGGGGTGATGGTGGTATGAAAGACAACACTGCAAAGGGCATCGGCACCCTAGTATCAGTCCTTCTCATAGGCGGTGGCGCCGCGCTGGTGTACCCACCGGCTGGCCTGATAGTTATCGGCGCCCTCGTCTGGTATGACCTGCAATTCGGGAACAACAACAAGCCGGGCGGGATACTGTAATGGGCGCAATCGCAAGGATGCTAGGGGTCACAGAAGAACGCAGCACACCGCTCGGCGGTATCGTTCCGGGCACTGAGCTATTCGATGTGTTGACCGGGAACTTCGGTTTCGGATCGAAGAGCGGTGAGACAGTCAACAGCAGGACCGCTCTCGGCTATGCTGCGTTCTGGCGCGGCATAGCGATGGTGTCTGCCGATACTGCCAAGACACCACTGATTGGGTATAAGAGGTTATTCGAGAATGGGGAACAGGTTGGAAAGGCGCCAGATAAAACACTTCCCGCATTCAAACTGCTTAGGCGCAAACCGAACACCAGGACCAAGACTACTGACTTCATCGGAGCACTGACGGGCCACATGAAGATGCCGGGCAATGGCTACGCGCATATCCTCCGCAACAACGGGGGTGTGCCGCTGGAGCTATTGCAGCTTGACCCGTTCCTCGTCAATCCCATGTTGGTCAACGGCGAGCTGTGGTATTTCGTGTCGCCGTCTGGCGACCTAGCTTCAGACGTGCCTATCCGGGTGCCGGCCGAGGACATGTTCCACATCAAGGGTTTTGGGTTTGACGGCATCAGTGGGTATGATGTATTGAGGTTTCACCGCGAAACAATCGGAGGGGCGTTAGCGAGACGGAACTACTCATCCTTCTTCTTCGCGAATAACTCTGTTGGTGATGTTGTGCTTGAGCATCCGGGCAAGATTGAGCGCAAGGCAAGGGAGAACATTCGTAAGAGTATAGAGGATGTCCACAAGGGAAATGCGAACGCCCATAAGCTGATGATTCTGTGGGAGGGAATGACCGCCAAGAACCTGTCTATTGATGCGCGTAAGTCGCAACTGATTGAACTACAAGGCCTCGACACACGGCAGATTGCGAACATCATCGGCGTGCCACCGCACAAGCTGGGCGACCCGGCGAGAACATCATTCAACAGCCTGGAACAAGAAGACCAGTCCTACCTCGATCAATCACTGGACCCGATCTTTGTTCAGTGGGAGACGGAGTGTGACGCCAAGCTGTTGACACAACAGCAGATCGACAACGACTCTCACTTCTTTGAGTTCAAACGTGAAGCGGTGATTCGCCTTGACCACGAGACGGAGACGAAGTCGCTGATTGAGCAGGTCAATAATGGACTGCTCAGTCTTGACGAAGCACGGGCAATCAAGAACAGAGGACCGCTACCGGATGGTCTCGGCGAAGGCTTCCGGATGCCAGCCAACCTGACGACCATCGGCGAGGACGAACCGGAGCCGGCACCCGTGATGCCGTTCCCGCCGGCGGCCCCAGTCGGTGAACCCGAACCTGAGCCCGATCCCAATGAAGACGACGAACGCCAGGCCGAACAGAAGGCAGCCCATCGGCAGCTACTCGTTGACGTGCTGCGGCGGATGCACAAGCTGATCGGTGACAAGGCGGTCAGGGCAGCTAAGAAGCCGGACACGTTTATCGACTGGATCGACAACAGGATGGACCAGGACAATCGGGCGGTGTTCATCCAGGCGGTTGGGCCGGTGTTGCGGACGATCAAGGCGATGCCGTGGTCGGATGTGAAATGCGACATAGATTCTTGGGCTGATGGGTTTTTCAACGGGACTCGGAATACACTCCTGCTTGCAGCCGAGTGCAAGTCGGGTGAATTGGTCGCTGCTGTCCAAGGGTGGACGGACACGGCAGAGTCGCGGGCGATAGGATGTCTGGAAGCGATAATGTGATGACCTGCGACGAATGCACAGACAAGCAAGACGCCACGGAGAACAAGGGACAAGGAAGCGAGATCACCGAATGTGTATCATGTGGTAGCGACCTGTGCTCTGACTGCATGAACGACCACGAATGCGATGGAGATAGAAACGATGGAACGAAGACACTGCCCACAGAAGACGTCCCGAGTTACCCTAGAGAAGAGGTCGGATAGCTCGACGGCTATTGTCGGGCTGGCGGCTGTGTACTACGATGGGACGCTGGAGACGGAGTATGAGCTATGGAAGGGGACGGTCGAGCGGATCATGCCCGGTGCCTTCGATGTCGCGATCAAGCAGAACGACACCCGGGGGCTGTTCAACCATGACCCGAACAACCTGCTCGGTCGTCAGTCGGCCGGCACGTTGAAGCTGGCGTCGGTTGACCGTGGCCTTCAGTATGAGATTGACGCGGCTGACACGACGGTAAGCCGAGACGTCCAGGAACATGTCCGGCGTAATGACCTCCAGGGATCGTCCTTCTCTTTCCGGATCACCGATGAGCGGTGGCATGAAGATGGGGACACCGAGGTCCGAGAGATTCTTGCGGTCGAGCTATTCGACGTCGGCCCCGTCACCTTCCCCGCGTACGATTCTACGACTACGGGCCTACGGTCTGCTGGCACAGATGAGGCTCAGCGGTCGTATGATAGGTGGAAGGCTGGCCGGGCCGATGCCGGGCGACGCCGGGCGGTAGTCGAGACGACCACGCGGCTGGCGGAGATTGAGGCGGGAGGAGATTGATTATGTCACATGCTGAACGATGCCCTGTGTGCTTCGGCTCGGGGACCAAGGTGGTGGAACGTCTAGCCAGCACTTGTGCTCCGTATGAGGAGACCTGCCACGGCTGTGGCGGCAACGGATGGGTGACGGTGGGGCAGGAGGCGCTGCCGATAGCGGAGATGATCCCCTGTCCCGGGAATAGTTGGCACTGGCAAGGATCGTTGGTGTTGATGTGCTGAGTTCCCTGTTCCACGTGGAACAGGCCCAACTTGCCAAACTCAGAAGCACCGCCTACACTCTTAGCGACTGGACCAGCTGCCGACACAAGCGGCTGAAGAACAAGACACACGCCGTGCAACGACGTCTGTCTGTTGACGCTGGAATACTGGCGTCGGCGGGCCTGCGTCGTTTTCTCATGCCCTCCGACCTACTGCGAGGGCTAACCCCATGGAACTTAAAGAGTTACGCGAAAAGCGAGAGCCGATTGTCCAGAGGATGCGGGAACTCGCCGACCTCTCGAACGATGAGAAGCGGGAATGGACTACCGAAGACAAGATCAACTGGGAGGCCGTCAACGGCGACCTGAACAACCTCAACCGGGATATCGGCCGGCTGGAGCGGTGTAAGGCCGCAAGTGCCGCAGAGGCCGCCCTAGTGGCCCCAGCGGGCAACCAGGAGGTAGGCCAGCAGGCGATGGACCCGGAGGTGAGCGAGCGGGCAGCGGGGGAGCGGACCAAGCGGACCGAGCCTGTCACGGCCGAGACTGAGGACCTTGCCCTGCGTGGCGGGTTCATGCAGCTACGTGGCGAGCGCCCTGACGAGCATCAGCAGCGGGCCATGGAGGCCGCGGGCATCCACGTCAACTGCGACAAACACGGACCCGGGCTGGTTATCCCGATCGCGAATACCAGGCAGATCAATACTCTTCGGCGTGAGGGCCGCGCCCTTTCGACCGATTCGGTCGCCACTGGCGGCGGGACCATCGCCGAGGGATTCGTTCCCCAGTTTGAGGGTGCCTTGCTCGCCTTCGGTGGGATGCGAGAGATTGCTGACATCACGCGAACGGCCGAGGGTAACGACCTGCCGTGGCCGACTGAGGACGACACCGGCAATACCGGGGAACTGATCGCCGAGGGCACAAGCGTGAGCGACGCTGATCCGACGCTGGCGACTGTCGTCTTCCATGCCTATAAGTATTCATCGAAGCGAGTCAAGATATCCTGGGAGATGCTAAACGACTCGGCCTTCGATCTTGCGAGCTGGTTGTCAGGCAAGCTGGCCACCAGGCTCGGCCGAATCTTCAACACCCACGCGACAACCGGCACGGGCGCCGCCCAGCCGTTCGGCATCACTCTCGCTTCCACGCTTGGCGTGACGACTGCTGCATCCGATGCCATTACCACTGACGAGATACTCGACCTGATCCACTCGGTCGATCCCTCGTATCGCAGCAACCCGGGTACGGCCTTCATGTTTCACGACTCCGTCACGCTGTTCCTTCGCAAGCTGAAGGACGGCGAGGGCCGGTACATCTGGCAGGAAGGCACACAGGGTGGGCAGCCCAGTACGCTCTTTGCCTATCGGGTCGTGACCAATCAGGACATGGCGTCAACGCTGGCTACGACCGCAATCTCGATGGAGTTCGGTGACTTCGGTAAGTACAAGATTCGCGAAGTCTCGAACATCAGACTCATTCGCGACCCGTGGACGGACGTGGCCACCGACCAAGAGGGCTTCTTCGCGTTCATGCGATTCGATAGCAACTTGCTCGATGCGGGAACTAACCCGATCAAGCATATGCTCCAGGTATAAGGAGAAGCCATGAAAGTCAGATTGACGCACCGATCTTACGCCAAGGGCTCCGAGGGTGGGCCGGGCAACGTCGTGACCGTGGATGGTAAGCTCGGCCGAATATGGATCGAGCGGGGCGGGGCTGTCCCCTACAAGGAAGACGGCGCAGAGGCCGCAACACGATCCGCGTCTGAGAACGCGGCGACCAGAACTAAGGCGCCCGCTGGGCGATAACACGAGGAGATAGCCGTGGGTAACTGGTATCAGACCGACGATGTAAAGATGACGCTCGTGCAAGCTCCGCTTGTTGATGGGCAGGCGACCAGCAACAGTGACGAAGTTGATATGCAAGGTTTCGACGGCGTCATGTTTGTTGGTATCCTTGGAACCATCAGCGGTGCAGGTACGGTATCGATGACCGCAGGCCAGGATACCACTAGCGGCGGGAGTTTTACCGAGCTTCCTACGGCAGTAGCGAGCGCCGTTGCCGCGGACGATGAGCAGTTTATGGTTGTTGATATCTTGCGGCCTGCCAAGAGATACATTCGGACTGTGCTGGTGCGTGCTGTCGGCAATACCGTTTATGGTGGCACGCTCGCAATCCAGTACAAGGCGAGGGCGAAGCCCACAGTGCAAGAAGCAACGGGGGCCGCGGGGGAGATCATCGCGGCCGGGGTAACGCAGGTTACTACGCCGTCGGAATAGGACTGAGTACCGTGTCCTTCAGTGGAATAGGCGGGCGGGTGTGGAGGCGTCCCACCCGCTCGCCACAACAAAGGGAGACGCACTATGGCCGATCTCACTTTCGGACCTAAGACCTATACCACAGACGGCGGCGACAAGCATGTCATCGCCAGCGGCGGCACGCTCGACATTGAGTCCGGCGGCTCGTTTGAGATCGCTGGTGTTCAGGTCACGGCGACTGCTGCCGAGTTGAACACGATAGCCACGGTCGAGCCGTTCACCGCGGACACGGGGGGTGTATCTGCAAACGACCTGATCTTCGTATCCGGCTTCGACACGCCAAATTCCCGAGTCAAGATGGACCAGGCACAGGCCGACTCGACTACCACAAGCGGTGATCTGTACTGGACGGACGCGGCCGTGTTGGTCGGGGCCGCGGGCTCTGGCAAGCGACATGGCTCCTTCACCTCTGCGCTGAATGGCACTGCTGGCGACCCAGTGTATCTGTCGCCCTCAGTGGCGGGGGCCGTCACCTTGACTCGGCCGGTCGGAGCTACCGACGCCATCATCGAGGTTGGGACACTGGCCACGAGCGGCGCTTCTGGCATTGTCCACATCGACCTGGGCGGCGAGACGGTCATTCAGCACGACCACTCGAATACTGCCGAGGGCGGCACGCTGGCGAGCATCGACGGCCTGACCGGCACGACCGAGGCTGCCTTTGAGACCGACACCGACGGCACAGTGCCGGCATTGGCTCTCGGCTCGCAGGCAGCGGGGACGGGCGACTTTACGTTGACGATCAAGCCGGCATCGACCATCACCGGCAACGCAGATGTGATTATCCCCGATGGGGCGGACACCTTCTGCATGATCGCCGACGGCCAGGTCCTCACGAACAAGACGCTCACCACGCCGACCATCGGTGATTTCCAGAACGCGACCCACGACCACAGCAACGCGGCCGGCGGCGGGACGCTGACAGCCGCCACGGCGTCAACAGGCACCAGCAACGCCACATTCGAGATCAATACCACGGGCAACAGCGTCACGTTGTCCAGTTCCGGCCTCGGAGCTAACCGGGTTGTGACCTTCCCCGATGAGGCTGGCGAGACGTGCCTCATCGCAGCCAACCAGACGCTCACGAACAAGACACTGACGACGCCGACAATTGCCAGTCTCGCGAACATGACCCACGACCACGCTGATGCTGCTGGTGGGGGTGCGATTGCAGCCGGATCACTTGTTGCCGACAACATCGCGGTCGGCGGCGGCTACGGGTCAACCGGGGCGACGCTCTCGACCGCTGGTGTCGGCCAGTTCAACGGGGCACTTACTACTGATGGTGCCCTGACGGCGGACAATATCGTATGCACCAATGCCGCAACGTTCGGGGGCGGTTACGGCTCGACTGGAGCGACGATCAGCACCGCTGGCGTGGGCCAGTTCAACGGTGCTCTGACAACTGACGGAGCCCTGACGGCTGATAGTGCGGCTATCGGTGGCGGCTATGGCTCAACCGGTGTGTCTCTAAGCAATACCGGTGTCGGTCAGTTCAACGGAGCCCTGACCACCGACGGACTACTGACAGCCGATAGCGTCCAGGCTGGCGGCGGCTATGGCGCGACCGGCTCGACTCTCTCGAATACCGGCGTTGGCCAGTTCAACGGAGCCCTGACCACCGACGGACTACTGACAGCCGCGACGATTACGGTGGATGACGCGACCACGCCGGCCATCGCCCTGGCCACCGGTAAGACCAACACCGGGACCATCACAATCAATGGCAAGACATCGGGCTCGCTCGTTATCACGGCAGCCGACGCAACGGCCGAGGATATCACCCTGAATGTTGCAGCCCAGACGGTCGGCTCGGCGACGCTGAGCATTCCCGATATGGCGAACACCAGTGCCAACATAGTGCTGAGCGAAGGCACGAACGCTATCGGCTCGACGGATACCCACACCGGCAACCTCGATATCAGCGGGGCAACGGTCGTGTATCGCGACATCGTTAATGCTGACATCGCGGTCGGGGCCGTCATCACCCGCGCCAAGCTGGCACAGTCGGTCGGGAAATACAGCGTGCCATGGCACGCATTCAAGAAGACCGACATGGTGACGAACCTGGCGGCCACCGGTGACGGCACGAGCATGGGTATCGCGGCTGGAACGCACGGTACTGATGCCCCGAAGCTCGTTGGCTTCGATACCGCCACCGACACCAAAACGGACTTGACTCGATTCTTCTTCACGTTGCCACCCGAATATGATGCTGGTCAGACAATCATCCTTCGGTGTCGCGCAAACGTAGACAGCGACCCCCAAGTCTCGGCCACCCTTGATGCGCAGATATTCCTTTCGGACGATGAGGGGTTGAAGGATGGCGTAGACCTGGTGGCGACCAATGCCATCGACATCAAGACTGAGGCATGGGGCAATAGGGACTTTACCATCAATGCGGGCAGCCTTGCCCCTGGCGATGTGTTGGACTGTGAGCTTACGACCGTTGTCAACGATGCTGGCGGCGGCGGCACATCCAAGAGTCAGATTGGCCTCGTTCAATTCATGCTTGACATCAGAGGATAGCCATGTACGCACGAACATTCGAGGTAGCAATCACGACCGCAACCGGCACAGGTAGCGGCCACACGCCTGTACTGAATGGGACGATCCGAGATATCCGGTACGTCAAGGGCGACTTCTCGGACGGATCAACCTTTACCTGCACCGGGGCTGTCAGCGGCAAGAACGTCTGGACCCAAACGGGTGTGAATGCTTCGGTGACTCTGCGGCCTACGGAGGCGGTGCAAGATACCGCTGGGGCGGGCCGTTTCTACAACGATGAGGCGGATGAGCCTGTGGTGTCCCTGATCGTGCTTGCCGATGAGCGGCTGAATATCGTTGTAACCAGCGGCGGAAACTCTAAGACGGGAAGCTTCTTCGTAACGGTAGGATGATGCGCGAACCCAGCCTGATAACTTTGCGGTCTGCCATCCCTGAGCCGGTTACGGTCCAGGAGGCGAAAACCCAGCTCCGCATCGACACCGATGACGAGAATGGCCTCATCGCCTCCTGGGTCATTGCTGCGCGGGAGAAGGTGGAGCGGCAGATGCGGCGGCAACTTGTGACGGCACAGGTGGCTTGGACGTTGGATGAGATCCCGAAGTCAACACCGGCCAACCCGCGGCGGCTGATCATCCTACCGCTCGGTGAGTTGCAGTCGGTGGACGCCTTCGCCTACACCGACACGAGCGGTGACGCTCAGACCCTAGTCGAGAACACCGACTTCGTGGCGGACCAGAACGGTGACTACGCACGGCTGGGGCTGGCCTCGGGTCAGTCATGGCCTGCCACCCTACACCAGATCAATGCGGTGACGATCACCTTTACCTGTGGCTACGGCGCGGCTGTCGATGTGCCGGAGGCAATCAAGACCGCCATCAAGCGGATCGTCAGCGAATGGAATGAGAACCGGGAGCTGAGCATTACCGGCACGATCAGCGCCGAAACAGAGATTAGCCTGAACGACATGCTTGCCCCCTACACCCTGCCGGAGTACGTCTGATGGCACGCGGAGCGGGAGCGAGACGACACCGATTGCAGATTCAGCGGGCGACGTCTGTACGCAATCAGCACGGCGGCTCTACCAGCACATGGACTACTAATCGATTCCGCTGGGGGAACGTCCGTGAGTTGGAAGGCCGTGAGTTTGAAGAGGCTCAGAAGGTCGTGGCCGAGGTGAACATCGCCGTCGATCTGCCGTACGACTCGGCGATGGTCGCGACGGAGCGGATACTGTTCGGTACTCGCAAGCTGAATGTGGAGGCCGTGACGAACCCGGACGGTCGGAAGATCGCGACCCTGGCCCTGTGCCGGGAAGAGGTGGGCAAGTAATGGCTGCCGGCGGGATAGACATCAGGATGATCGGGGACAAGAAGCTGTCCAGGAAGTTTGCCGGCCTCGAACGCAAGACCCAAGGCAAGATCGTTCGGCCGGCGTTGCGGAACTCTGCCAAGCGAATCAAGCCGGAGATTGTCAAGCGAGTATCAGGCTTGCCGGTTGGGGTCGTGACGGGCAGGTATCTGGCAGCATGGCAGAAGGCGAAGATCAGAAGGGGCAAAGGGAAGCGCGGCCTTATTAGGATTGGCATCGCTTCGCCAACCCGTGAGGAGTTGGGGATCAGTCCGCAAGACCCGTTCTATTTTCCGAACGCCATCGAGTACGGCCACGAGGGCGCCCCGCCGCATCCACACATGCGACCTGCGGTTGACGAGAACAGAGGGCGAGAGCACCGACTGATTGGCCGCGAGATCGGCCGTGGCATCGAGAGAGAGTTCAAACGTGCATGAGCATCAGAAGCGCCATCATGAACCGGCTAGTGGAGCGGACGTCCGTCAGTGGGCGGGTGCATCTGACGCTGGCTCCCTCGGGGGAGACACTGCCATACATAACGATCTTCTGGGTAGACGGGGTTCCCGACTATCACCTGGGCGGGCCTTCTGGCCTGATCCAGCGACGGCTGCAAGCCGATTGCTACGCAGTGGACAGCCCCGGCGCGGAGGCGGTGGCAGACAGTGTATGGTTCGCATTGGGCGCCCTGAGGTTTACCGACATAGACGAGGTCCGTATCCAGGATATCATGCTGGATCTGGAGACCGACGTGCCAGAGCCTCCACAGCAGGGCACGCAGCAGACGACAGCCCACATTCGGCACGAGTACATTATCTGGCACGAACACGCTGTGCCGGTGAATTGAGGAGATGAGCTATGGCTAACACTGTCAAAGGCACAGGCGCGACGCTGCGTTTCGGGAACAGCGATTTTTTAATGAACTTGACCAACCTCGCGCACAGCACAACGCGAGAATCGTTGGACGCTACCCATTTGGAAACAGAAGACGGCATGGAGTTTATCCCTGCTGATCTGCCGGACTACGGGGAGATTACGGCGGATGTGCAGTTTGATCCGGCGGGGCTTGTCTCCGGCACCGGCGTTGATATCATCAGCCAGGCCCCCGAAACCCTCACGTTTGTTTTCTCCGGCGACAGCGCAGCGAAGGCGGTGGGTACGGGCTTTGCGACGGCCTTCGATAACGTATCAACCGCCAACGAGATCATGACCGGAACTTTGACACTGAAGATTAGCGGCCAGATGGTCTACACCGCCTCATAGATAGGAGTCTGAGAAATGGCAGCGTTGACGATTACAGCGGCTAACGTATTCGCAGCGGCGGACGTAAGTACAAAGGTGGTTACGTCTGGTGCCACCGTCACCGCAGGCATGGCGGTTTATAAAGACCTGGCAGATGGGAACAAGTACAAGGGTTGCACGACGGCCTCAGCGGCGGCGGCACTATGCGCAGGGATAGCACTGAATGGCGGAACCGATGGCCAGCGGCTGACTATCGGAATGAGCGGAGACATCACCATCGGTGACACCGTCGTGGTGGGGTCCACCTATTACGTCGGGGCCGCGGCTGGCAATGACGGGTTGATAGAGCCGGATGTTGGTAGTGGTGATTTCGTGACCATTCTCGGCGTGGCAATCAGCGCATCGGTAATTCGCTTGCGGATCAATGTGAGCGGTGTAGATGTTCCGTAACAACAGAAGGGCGATGACATGGCAGCGTTGACAATCACGGCGAATCAGGTAACGCCAGTAGCGGGTGCGGGGATCATCCAGGTTACGGCTGGCGATACGATCACGCCGGGGATGTCCGTGTATAAGAACACGGGGAACTCGGACAAATACCATGGTGCATTCAACACGACCAAGCCGGCAGCATTGTGCGCCGGTATTGCGTTGAACATCGCATCAGACGAACAACCGTTGTCGATCTTGACCCAAGGCGACATCATACTCTCGACTGGTTCGCTCCTGGCAGTCGGCCAGGTTTACGTCGTTGCTGACGAGAATACCCCAACCGCTACTGATGGAGGTATTATCAGCTATGAAGACGCTTTGATAGCTACGTCTGACTATGTGACCACCATCGGCGTGGCGACTACTGTGGCAATTCTTCGCGTGAACATCACAGCCAGCGGTGCGCAGCTCGCATCGTAACCTGGAGGTTTTATGAGTAACGGATGTGAAATGGTAGCGGGACCTGTGGAGGAATCCACGGGCGAGCCACCGCATGAGCGACCGGCGGCGACCAAGGATCTGATACTGGGGCAGAAGAACCCAACGATCGAGCCAGTGAAGACTCCAGACTGGCCGTGCGATGTGTACGTCCGTTCGATGTCGAGCGACGTGCGAGACGCCTATGACCTGTGCGAGATTGCTGCGCGTGGGGATAAGCCCGGCAGCAATATAAGGGGCTGCCGCGCAAGGCTCGCAGCTCATACCGTGTGTGACAAGGACGGCAGTCTGATCTTCGCGAACGGTGACGGAGTCCCGAGCAAACAAGATATTGAAGCTATCGGCTTACTGGATTCGAGACCCTTGGACTTGATCTGGTCTGTGGGCTTGCGGCTGAACCGCCTGTCCCAGAAGGACCAGGACGAACTCCTGGGAAACTCAGAAGGTGGGACCGGAGACGGTTCCGGTTCCGCCTAGCGCTGGCCCTGGGGATGTCCTTGCGTCAATGCAGGGCCGAGGTGGACGAGGCCGAGCTGGACGAGTGGGCAGCCTACGCAACACTGGAGCCGTTCGGCGAAGAACGGGCCGACGCGCGAGCAGCCCTTATCGCCTTCACCGTAGCTCGTAGCCAGCACAGCGGCAAAGGGCGCAAGCCAAGGTTCGAGGACTTCCTCTTGTCGTTCGGTGGCGATGAACCAGCAAGGCGAGAGCAGACACCGGACGAAATGGCGGCCGTAATGAAGTCGTTCGCAAAGGGCCACAATCGATCGTTGAAGCGGAAGGGGGCTGGCCGTGGCGACCGCCGCTAATCTTGCTGTGTCGGTGACAGCCCGGACTCAGCGTTTCGAGCGGGGGATGAACCGCAGCCGCAAGTTTCTCGGCCGGTTCAGTAAGTCTGTACAGGCGTCACAACAATCGTTACTGGCGTTCGGTAAGGCCATGGCGGGGGTGCTCATTGCCCGTGCCGGCATTCAGGCATTCAGCAAGACTTTGCTTAATGTGAGCGCTATTGGAAAGTGGTCCGACAAGCTGGGGATAGCAACCGAACGGCTCATCGGTCTGGAACACGCTGCCCTTCAAACAGGTGTGCAGGTAAGTCAGTTTCGGTTGGGCTTACAGAGAATGACTCGCCGCATTGCCGAAGCGGCTCTTGGCATGGGTGAGGCCCAACAGGGTATCAAGGACTTGGGGCTCAGTGCGAAGGACCTCGCCAAGCTTGCACCCGATCAACAATTCGCTGCCATTGCCGACGCCATGGAGAGGGTGACGACACAGGGCGAGCGTGTACGACTAGCGTTTAAGCTGTTCGATTCTGAGGGTGTTGCCCTAGTGAACACGCTGAGAGGTGGAAGTGCCGCACTCAGAGCATTCCAGAAAGAAGCCGAGGCGCTTGGGTTGACTTTGACGCGAGACCAAGTTCGGCAGTTTGAGAAGTTGGATTCAAGCTTGATACGAATCGGGGCGCTGTGGGAAGGGTTGAAACGCAATGTGGTTTCTTTCTGGGGGCCAGCGATCGAGAGCGTGCTGGAGGCAATGAATGACAAGCTCAAGACCACTGTTCGACACTTCAAAACGCTCGATGACTTCGTGGGTGGTTTTGCGTCGAAGATCGAGCAAGGGCGCAGGGAAGAGGCTAAGCTGTTGGAAGAGTTCGATCGGCTAAACTTCGTCATTGCGACGTTGAAGTCTAAGAAATTCGCGGAGGGGGGGCTCAAGTTATTCGAGCGGGATGCGTTGCGAGAATCTCTGAAAGAGTTAGAGATTGTACGCCTCAGCATCTTCCACGTTCGCGGCTTGATTAGATCAATACGCATGGAGGAAGCGTTTGGCCCCAAAGTCCCCAAGCCTGGACCGCTGGGTTTATTCGGCGGATTATTCGGAGACAGCGAACAGGCGGTGGCGGACTTCGCAGCTAAGGCAATAGAGCAACTGTCGAGCGTGCCTTCGTCGCTACGGGACATGATGACCGATGCGGTTGATACGATCAGGTCTGGCATCGACCGTGCCGGTAAAGCAATAGCCAGGTTCAGCGCGGTGCAGAATACCATCAACGATCTTATCCGCGAGATGCGCACACCGCTAGAGATATACAGTAACGAGATGGCGGACCTGCAAAAGCTTTTCAAAACCGGACTGCTTCCGGTGATAACTTTCTTTAGAAAGATGCTGGAGTTGCAGAACCGCCTGAAGGATGCGACAAGAACCACAGAGCTAGAGCCAGCCATGCCCCAGCTCGTCCCAGCCTTCCGCGCCCCCTCCGCCATCCGCGCAGGCTCAGCCGAAGCCGCACGAATAGCAGCAAGGTCAACAGGCAGGAGCGTGTTCGACGATATCAAGACCAGTGCCCAAAAGGCAGCAGAGACGGCAGCCAAACAACTAGCTGAAGAGAAGGCCATCAAGCGTGCGATCATCGCCTTGCATATTCCGATCATTGTGGGGTTCTAATGCCTACAGTAACCGAACTACCGCAGCGCACATCGAGGTCAGCTTCGGATTCTCTCGGCGTGTTCCGTGAACAGACTCGCACATTTCGTGTCATCAACGACGCAGTATCAGACGGGGCAGACGGTGCCAGGCTGGCTACCGGAGTCCCTCGCCTTGGCGACTTCAACCTGCCGGACGATCCGCAGAGCTTCGCCCAAAACGTCGATGCTGTCCCCGTCGCAAATGAGTCCCGCCGCTTCGAGGTGACTGTCTTCTACTCCACGCGGTCGCCATCCGGTGCCACGCCTTCCGACGATGGCAACCCTTTGACTGTCGATGCCGTAACCCGTTGGGCTACGCGCACAGGCGAGGAAGAGGTGGTCAAGGAAGTCGATAGGGATGGCGAAGAAGGGCGGGCGATTACAAACTCTGCGCGCGATCTGTTTGACCCATCAGTCAAGCGCAGCAAAGGCCAGCTAATCCTGACCATCACTCGCAACGAGTCGGTATTCACACCTGCATTGTGGGAGGCATGGATCGATGTAGTGAACTCGGTCACATGGGTAATACAGAACGACCCACTGGTAACGGCGGCGGCGAGAACAGCCAAGATCGCATCCATCAATGCCGATCCGCAAACCGTTTCATTCCAAGACAGCGAAATCACCATATCATTCTTTCGGGTTACTACTGAGGTGAGCTTCATCAAGGGTGGGTGGCAGCCGGTGCTAGTCGATCAGGGATTTGCGGAGTTCGCCGCGTTTAGGGGCCGAACAGAAATCAAAGACGATAACGAGAATGTGGTAACAACCCCGCAGTTGCTAGACGGTACCGGATTGGTCTTGGGTGTTGATGCTCAGGGAGATCCAAAGACACCTATAAACATGCCCCGCGATCGCCCGGACAATGACCCCGGATTCCACATCTACGACGAGGCGCCATTCTCCGATTCGCCATTCGTCCAATTCTAGGAGGCATCATGGCAGAGCAGGGTGTCCAGTTCACACCGGATGCAGCCCGGCGGGTAGTTGCTGCGACGAAAACCGTTGAACAGAACCCGACCGTATTCCAAGGCACGAGGCGTGGGCGCGACCGTTCAACGGCCAGGCCATGGCAGGCGAAGGTTGTCTGTGCCGGCCCACGGGGTGAAGACGAAGACCCGGACTTGACCGGCCCTCAATACTGGGTAGAGAAGGTATATGCGACCAACGAGGATGAGACCGATCCGCTGGCAATGGAGATCGGGCAGACTCGCTACACCATCATCGGCGAGCAGGACAGGGCTGGCACGTTTGTTGTCGGTGAGGAAGTAAGCCAGACCGTCGGGGCAGGCACGGCGACGGGAACAGTGGAGAGGATCAGGCTGGATGATGCCGACCACGACAACGATCAGATGGTGGTCCTGGTTACGGCCAACCACTTTGAGGTGAGTGCTGTCGAGGCATTGACTGGTGCCACCGGATCAGCAACCGTCGATGACATCACGAGCCGCGACCATGTAATGGTCACCAACAAGGCCGAGACCATCACGAACACCCACTATCTCGAATTAGGCCAGCTTGTGGACGTCCACGTAATCAGGGATGAAACCGACCCGCGCTTTCCACGCTACTACATCACCCTCCTGCCGCTGATTGCCGCTTTCTACTTCGGCGCCGGCGCGAGCGCGATGGGCACGATCCCGGTTGACGGTATGGCCATGATACTCGCCAGCCGGTTGACCACTTTCCGCACCGCTCCAACCCAAGACAACGGTATGTTCTTCAACCGGTTTGCCGAGTTCGAGGGCGTGATATATGGCTGTGGTGAGGCAACGATAGACTCCGGCGGCGGGGATGTAGCCTACACCCTCGTCAGATGGGATGAGGACGCCGAGGAATGGGTGGGGGTGCTGATCGAAGCAGGCGGCCCGACCAGCCTGGACGCGATCAACGATGTGATCGTGTGGGACGACGGCGGGGGCGATGCGCTGTATGTCTGCGGTGTCGGGGTCAGCAACAAGCCGGTCTGGAAGTTCAATGGCGCTGCTTGGTCCTCTCTGGACTTCCCCGCCGCCGGCTCACACACGGGCAACGTCCTGAAGATATGGGACGACGGAGGTGGGGAAGAGCTGTACTGCGGAGGCTTCTTCATCGGCGCGGCCAACGAAGGCATCTCTCGGTGGAATGCGGGCACGACTACCTGGGTTGTGTTGGGGGCTGGCCTGAGCCGAACCGGCCCGGAGGCCAACATTCACGCGATCGAGTCGCACGATGACGGCGGCGGGGAGGCTCTGTATGTGGCCGGAACCTTCGACGGGGCGGCGGCCCTGACGGTCGCCAACGTCGCCCGCTGGACTGGGGCCGATTGGGAAGACCCGGGAGGCGGGCTGGTGGCTACGGCAGCAGTACGGGCCTTGCGTTCGTTCGATGATGGCGAGCGGATCATGCTGTATGCCGGTGGTGAGGGTCTGGAGTGGACGCTGTTCGCCTGGGACGGCGCAGCTTGGAACCGGGTCGGCGACTTCCTGGCGGAGACCGTGGACACGAATCCTGCAGTCCGTGACCTGGAGGTACATGCCGGCAAGCTGGTTGTGGCCGGCAAGTTCCACCGCCGGTCAGCGGCCGGCTCGGCGATCGACGCCAATCATGTCGCACGATTCGATACCGGAACTAGTACCTACCTTGAGATGGCCGGCGGCCTGAACGACACCGTGAGGGCCTTGGAGATCTTCGATACCAAGCTTGTAGCGGGCGGCACGTTCACCCGGCAGGATCGGACGCCCATGCCCTACATCAGCCAGTGGGATGGCGACGTAGGCGAGTGGTCGGCGATTGGTCTGCCCTTCGGGGGCCCGGTCAATGCCCTCAACAACTTCGGCGGGGTGCTCCACGCTGCCGGGGAGTTCCTGACCGTCGGCACGCAGAGGATGATTCGACTGGCCAGGTGGAACGGCACGGCCTGGTTCAGCGTCGGCGACATCAACGGGCCGGTCCATGCCATGGCATCCGGGGCCGGCAACCTCTACATCGCTGGTGAGTTTGACTCGGCCGGCGGGAATGCCGGGCACCTGGACCTGGCCAAGTGGACAGGCTCGGCGTGGGTCAAGATCTGCGAGCAGATATCGGCCATCAACGGTCGGCCGATCATCCGTGCCCTGTGGCTGGAGGGCACCGACCTTTATGTCACCGGGAACTTTGATCAGATCGACAGCGTGGCCGCGGCGAATATCGCGGTGTACGACACCGTGGGCGACACCTGGTCTGCCCTGGATGCCGGGATCGATGCTGAGGGGCGGTCGCTGGCGGTCTTCGACAGCAAGCTCTACGTGGGCGGGGCGTTCACGACCGTTGACGGCGGCACGGCATCCCCATACATCGCGCGGTGGAACGTGGGGGTCCCAGCGTGGGAGGCGGCGAGCACGTTCAGTGCGAGCAACTGGGCAGGTCCCATCAATGCCATGTCAGTGCATGACCCCGACGGCGGCGGCGACAAGTTGCACGCCTCGGGCTTCTTCGGGTCACTGACGACCGCCCACGTAGTCCGCCGCTTTGACGAGCCCAACTGGAGTACGCTCGGCGGAGTGGATGGCGAGATCAGCGACGAGGTTCTGGCGATCCGGTTCGGCGATGCCGGCGACGTCGGCGGCTCCGAAATGTTCATCGGCGGCCGGTTCACACCGACAATCACACACGGGCGCCCCATGGTGCTGACTGCCAACTACACCAGGCAGGGCTACGAGGACCTCTTGGGTGGTTGTGGCTTTGACCCTATCGGCGGCCCCATTGGGCTGAACAGCGGCCAGATCAACGGAGCTACGAGCATCCACAGGGCGGGCGACCGCTGTGCCACCCTATTCCTGGCTGGTGGGTTCCGGCTTGCATCCAAGCGTTACGGTAGAGGGCTCGGCCGGGCCACCCCACGCGGGCTGTTCGGGCTGTCCAGCGGCACGGACGATGGCTCTGCCGGTGACATCTTGGGCGGCCGGGTGTTCCTGGTTGCCGCTGATACGCGGGTGCTGATGGGCGGCAACTTCGATCAGGTGTTCAACGACTTCATCCCGCCGGAAGACGATAGCGATGCACAGCCGGTAGAGGATGCAGTCGGCGTGACCTGGTGGAATGGGACAACTCTCACACCGGCCGGCACCGGCCTGAGCCTGCCCATCACCGGCCTGGCTTTCTTCGAAGATGAATACTACGCCTCGAGCGAAGGGGGGGCAGTCCCGAGAGTGTCGGATGCCGGACCTGCCGATGTTTGGGCAGTCGTTCACGCCAGCTTTGACGGCGGCGGCGAATATCGAACGATGATCACATGGGACGACGGGGGCGGTGAGTTGCTGTACATTGGCGGGCTGTTCACAATCAGTGGCGGCAGCAATGAGTTTGTCGCCACCTGGGACGGTGCGGTAGTTGCAACCTTGGTCGTCAACAACTGGATCAACACTCGGGCGTTTCTCGTAGGTGACATCACCGGCACGGGCGACGCGCTGTATATGTGCGGCGATGCCTCCAGCGGCAGCCCGGTCCTGATACGCAGCGGGGCGGGCTGGGCTGTGGTCGGTGCCAACATGACTGGTTCGGTCGAGGACATTGCGATCGTGGGGTCGGGCAGCGATGCCGTGTTGTACGCTTGCGGGACACTGGATGTAGACGCAGGGACAGCCGCTACGGTTGCCCGTTGGAGCGGGTCGGCATGGGTGGCTATTGGTGGTGGTGACAGCCTGACCGCTTTTGTGAAACTGGTAAGCGCTCGAGGCGCACTCTATGCAGCGGGCCTCTTCACGACCATTACTGATCCCGCCTCGGTAAACCCGGATGTGGAGACTCCCTTCCTGGCTAAGTGGAACGACGCTGACTCAGTCTGGGAGGTGCCCGAAGGCGGGGGCCTCAATGGGCAGGCTCTGGGGCTGGGGGAGGCTGTGTAGGGTTCTCCCCCGCCACCTTGCCGCCACCCCCGCAGTGCCGGCACTCGGCGCAGGTGCAGCAGGCGTTACATTTGCCACAGATTACACAGCCATCAAACTCCCACGAGCGGCAGCCGCACCGTAATTGTTTCAGGCAACTACACTCGGGCTCCCCACACTCGCACTTCCGTTCATCGCTCATTGCCCTGCCTCCGCACTCCCTATTGTTGTCTCCGCTACCGCAAGCCTGGCGAATAGCTTCTCTGATGGGCGGCGACGAAGCCGATAGCACACAGCAAGGGCCTGGTGCGCTTTAGCGGCTTCGAGTAGTTTTCTCTTTTGTTCGCGGCATTCCTTGTCAACACAACCAACAAGATCACTCATCGTCATTCTCCTTCACAGCACACGCCGCAGTTGTTGTAGGTGGTTGGGGTCATGGTTTGCCCTTCGGCCTACATCGCAAGCAGTTCTTACATGTGACGTCGGCCCATAGTCTTCTACACCTCACCCTGCGGACATAGTAGTTAATTCCACACGGGATGCCCGTATTTTCGCCGGCGGTCTTGTGGAACACCTTCACTCGTGCCATCACCCACCCCCCTCCACCTTGCCGCAGCCGTCGCAGGTGGGGCACTTGGTGCAGGTGCAGTGGTTCTTGCACCGATTGCAGACGTCACAGTCGCAACCATCACACGAGTCGCAGTACACCCGAACCATTCCCCGAGGCACCGGGCGGCTGGGGAGTATTCCCCCACAACACTCGCACTTCCATTCACAATCGTTCATTGCCCCGCCTCCGCTACATCAGCAAGGTGGCGAGCAGACTCCTTGTCGATTATCTCGAAGAGAGCATCCAGGCATTTGCCTTCGCGGAAAGTTTCCCTGTTCTTTTCCAAGATCAGCATGGCCAAGAGGCTATCTAACCGCCCCCGATACCGGGCACATCTAGCCTCCAGCTTTTGCACCTCAAGGGCTAAGCCTATTGTGACTGTCGCCGTCTCACACCCTTGCCCGCTCATATCATTCTCCTTCACAGCACACGCCCGCACTTCCGTTCATCGCTCATTGCCCTGCCTCCGCCTTCCATGACATCCCTTCTCGTGTGGGCAATTGACACACTCTGTCTCGAACCAAGCACCCTTCTTAAATTTCTCGCACACCGGAGGCACATCTTCTACCAGCCAAAGGTCGGGATCACATACGCACCCTTCCGGTATTTGAGCTTTCATCTCAATCTCCTTCGCAGCACACGCCGCTACTCTATTCCACGTTCCGCACGCATCCTCATGCACCCCTCGCCGCCGCGCTTGAATTCTCGGCAGACATCTGGGCGGTAATCGTGGTGCCTGCACGCACCTCCGGCAGTTGCCGTATGTTGAGGTTATCCCAGAGCGGCCGGGGCTTGGTACAACTACCGGTCGATTTGTAAAATAGCGGCACCTTTGCCTTTAGGCAAACACACACGGCAGCACTGGCCCATTCCGAATCCATTGGCCGCGCCCCGCGCCCCGTCTCCCCGCCGACGATCAGCCAATCGATGTGTTCCGCCCACGGCTTGAAGTCCACCGGCCCCAACGCCGGCTCGTAGCTGACCATGGTTCGCCAGCCGAGCTTGTGTAGCTCGACGATGTGGGGCATTCGTTCGTCGGCCCGTTGCTGGTCTTCGACTGTGGTGCCGAGGATGATAGTAGACTTTGCTTTCCACCAGTCTCCCCTGTCTAGTGAGTGAATGATGTAAGAAGCACGGCGAATGCGCTTCGTAAGGATGCAGATGGTGTGCGGTTCAAATCGCCTATCGGTACAGAGATTGAGCACTCGCATGATAAACTCATTCGGCACACTCTCATGGTACAAGTCCGTCCACACCGCATAAGTTGTAGGCTTCCGCCGCTTCATCGGCTTCAGGAGTTCGGCTTCGTTGCAGCGGATCGTGCCGTTCCAGTTGCCCTTGTCGTTGGTGAGTCCGCCGTACCGCTTCTGCATCGCCGGGTTGGCCTGCCCACCTCTGATATGCGCCATCGCCGCTGCCCAACAGTTCACACACGCCGGGCTGACCTTGGTGCATCCCTCGATCAGGGACCACGCCTCCATCCACCACATGCCCTTTGTAATTCGTTTCGGGTCGCTCGGTATCGGGGTCATCACCGCACCTCTACTTCGCCATTCACAATCCAATCCATCAGTGTATCCCCAATGCGGGCAACTTCCTCACATCGCTTCCTATCAATGCCGTAGCTCGTGAGCCGAACCTTGCCGCCGGAAGGGCAAACCCTGTCGAATGTAATCAACAGGCCGCCTTCCAGGTGGCAGTCTTTCACGATCTGTTCCACGACCTTGATCGCCGGTGTTCGTATATCTGTTGTCATCCTCGTTTCTCCAATAAAACCGCGCACGTCGCCGCCAGGTGCTCACCGACGATTTGCAATAGCCTCAACTGCTCATCCGTCTCGGCTTCAACCGAGCGAACGGGGCCGCCGACTGTTAGCATCGTTGACACAACAATCAGATTGCGATCAGCTTCGATTGTCAGCCGACCACCACAGCCGTCTTCGTAAATCGCGGGTTTTTTCAAGCCTGCCGCGCCGATCTGTGCTCGGATCGCATCATCGAGGGCGAGCAGCTTTGCGCGTTCGTCGGCACGCGCATCCTGGCCCATCCGCCACACCACCGCACGCGGCACGGCAGCGTGGTTGCCGGGCTCGATCTTCAGCCCCAGCGCCTCGGCGCCTTCGGCGATCAGCTCGTTGAGGTCTGCGTTTTGTTCGTCGGTCATGGGGAGTCCTCAGTCATCCTGCGAGAGAGACACAATCTCCCATTCCTCGAACGTGTCACCCTCGCTGCCTGTGCTAGTAACTCGCGGAGACAATTCCCCTACCTGTTTAGGCGACAATTCGACTTGCACAATGCGGGTTTTGACGGGGCTGTGAATCTGGGCATGAATCATGTCCAAACGTGCGCCATCTGCATTCGTGAACTTAACTGTTAGCATCTTAGGGGGCAATATGATTTATCCTTTCGTTTCAGTTCCCTCGCCGCCTGATCCGCTCGCCGGGGGTGTGCGGTTATCCACTGTAGGACTCTTTGGCGCATTCGACGAGCCGTACATCATCCCGACATTCGACGAGCTGTACATCATCCCGACATTCGACGAGCCGTACATCATCCCGACATTCGACGAGCCGCGCATCATCCCGACCTTCGACGAGCCGCGCATCATCCCGACCTTCGACGAGTCGCACATCATCCCGACATTCGACGAGCCGCACATCGTCCCGACATTCGACGAGCTGTACATCATCCCGACATTCGACGAGTCGCGCATCGTCCCGACCTTCGACGAGTCGCGCATCATCCCGACCTTCGACGAGTCGCACATCATCCCGACATTCGACGAGTCGCACATCGTCCCGACATTCGACGAGTCGCGCATCATCCCGACCTTCGACGAGTCGCACATCATCCCGACATTCGACGAGCCGCGCATCGTCCCGACATTCGACGAGCCGCGCATCGTCCCGACCTTCGACGAGTCGCACATCGTCTCGACCTTCGACGAGCCGCGCATCGTCCCGACCTTCGACGAGTCGCACATCGCGACAATACGGGCACTCACGGCCTTCGTGATGTTGGCCTTGCCGGCAAGTATCCAACACCCACCCAAGAGAATATCTTGTGTATCAGTGACGAGCATTCGCCTTACCAGACTGCGCAGGTCTTCGGCAACCTTCGCTTGTAGCTCGTCCGTCCACCACACCGGTGATGTGGTTTCGTCTAGTTTTAGCACATAGGTATCGGGCTCGTCGATCTTCATGTAGTCGGGCGGCATAAACTCCACGCGCACCCAGCGGCGAGCGTACTCCCTGGAGTCGTCGAGTTTCCAATGAGCCACCAGGTGTTCGTGTGAATCAGTGTGCTCTGGATCGACAAGGACGTCACCGTTCTGAAGTACAAGTGCGCTGAGAAAGTTACACATTAGGGTTTCCTTTCGTTGTTGGTTTTGATCCGCTCGCCGGGGGTGACGCCGCGGCGGCGACGGCCCGCCAAAGCTTGGCCTGCCGGAACGCCATTAAGCATTCGGGAGAACAAAAAGATTCCCTCGACGCCTGGTGGGCTGTTCTCACGATTGTTGTAATCTCAGTCCAAAACGTAATCTGGCGGTCGCATCCATGACAAATCGGATAGTTACTCATTGTTCGTTTCCTCCGCTGCGGCCTTGCGATTCTCACGCCAGTGGACCAGCGTCGCCATGAGATCGCAGTAACACGACGCGCACATTTGCACTAACACACCAGATGGCAAGCTGGTGCCAATTCGTTTCTTGTCGAACATCCGACGGCACGCGTAGCACTCAGCTTGCATCACTTCCCCTCCGCGGCGATGGCGGCCAGGGCTTCGTCGATGGCCGCTATTAGTTGATCTAGGGAATACACCACAATACCCAACCCACCAGCATCATTGACATTCAAGAGAAGCGACCCTGGTATGGGCTTAACTTGTTCCGCCCGATCTTGCACTCGATTGCCAAGAAGCTGCCACCCGGCAAGATGCCGATGATGTCTGACATTCCTTGCGGAGCAAGGTGTATAGCACGGCGCTTCTGGCCTGGCTGTACAATTGGGATGCCACCGCCTGCATTGATACGCCAGGCCATGACGCCTTTCAGCTTCAGGTATTGCAGACAAGCTTTGACTAGTTCGGTTTCCTTCATGCCGGGTCTTCCTTGTCTGAATCAACTGCGAGGATAATCTCGCGGAGTCGGTCATCCGTCGCCAGTTCTTCGATCCTCGCTATGGCGATGTCGGATACGGTTAGTTGTTTCTCACTCATCGGTGGCCTCCGTGGCCTTGGGGACGAGGGAGTCCATCACGGCAAGTAGGCTACAGGCCAGCCCGTGCGACATTTCACCAGTGATGTGATTGGCTTCAAACCTCTCCCGCAACTCCCGCCACGCATCCTCCAGCACCTTGACGCGGGCGAGGGCTCCCGCCTTTCCCAGCTTGGCGACAGATGCAATCTGGCGGAGACATGGCAAACAAGTGTCGGAGTTCTTACACAGCACCCACCCCCCACAACCGCCTGTGCCGCTCTCGGGGGTGTCCCTGCCAATCTTGGCAATATGACAGCCCTTGCTATGCTCGTCACCTGGGCCCCACAGGACGGAACCACACCCACAACGCTCTCTCCCGCTCTCGGGGGAACAACCTTTGAGGTGTACACCGATGTCTCGGCACCCGCAGCCCCGGCATCGCTCTTTGATCCCATCCCCCATCATCCCGTCCGGCACGGCATCCTGTGCCGGCTCCTGGGGCTTGGCTTGCCAGAGCCAGCAACCAAACGGTGCGTTCTCGTGGTGCATATCGTCGCAAACCTTGCAGCAAGCCTTCCGCCGACAATCCTCACACGTCCTAATCAGCCGCATCCCGTCCGGCAGGCGAACGCCCAGGGCCTGACCGCATCCACATGTGTACCACCATTCCCGGAGGTCGCTGACGGCCGTGAAGTGTGCGGTGGGAATCTCGGAGGGAGCTTCGACGTTGTACACGGGCAGGCCGTCCCTGCTGGTATCGGAAGCCGTCTCATCCCCTTGCGTGGCATCAGCGGGGCGAGAGGGGGGTTGCTGGGCAGGCTGTGGGGTGGGCTGAGGTGGCGATTGGGGCCTCCATGTCGGACAGGGTGGTGCATTTGCGTCACCTTTGGGCACGCGGTCATCCATGTCAGCACAAGTGCCGCATCGGGGCTTGTCGGACTCCTCGGCGGCAGGCTCGGGCGGCTGCTCATCCAATGCTTGAACCAAGAACTGCCGAGGCCCATAACCGTCCTCGCCAAGATTGGCACGGGTGGTTTCAACGAGCTTGACTTTCCTCGGCAGATTGCCAGCGAGGGTGAGTGTACCTTCCTCGAAGCCGGGCAACCGCTCTACGACGGCAGGCTCGGGCGGCCTTAGTTCGCCGGCCACAGCTACGCCCACAGCCCATCCCTCGCTCGGCTCCTGCTTGGCCAACCAATTCTCGTGTATCTCGACAACAGCCACGGCCAGGAAGTGAGCCTGTGCGGCGTCCGCTGTCGCAACACCACTATCTTGTACCACGGGTAGCGACTCTATCGCCGCCTTCAGCACTTCCGCGTTGCGTTGGTTGGGGGTCATGATTCGTCCTCGGATATCGTGATTGTGAGCGTGCCGGGGGGGAGGGGGGTCCAGTCGGCGGGCTTCCGACCCTCAAGGTCGATATCCCATGCGCCAACGTTGCGGAGCCTGATGCTACCCACAACCTGCGTGCAGCGGTAAATGTGGTGAGGCTTATCGCCGGTACAATGCTCATACAACTTGCCGAACTGGAACTGGAACTGCACCGGCTCTCGCTTCTCCGGAGCCGGCGTGAATTCCACTTTGTGATTCATAGCATTCTCCTCTGTTCAAGTTCCAAAACTGCCGGGCGAGCGGCAAGGGGTAATTGGTTTGGTTGCAGCCGCTCGCCCGGTGTTGCTCAACGCGTCACTCCGAACAGCCCCCAGTCGTCTTTATGTGGTCTCATTTTCGGCCCTTCGGTTTGGCGGTGTAGGATAATGCCGCCGTACGATAGCTGCGCAATCGCGAAGAATCTTCGGTCTCTCATCGTAGGCGGCGGCGGCGTAGGCGGCGTAGGCGTCGGCGGCGGCGTCGGCGGCGTAGGCGGCGTAGGCGTTGGCGGCGTCGGCGGCGGCGGCGTAGGCGTCGGCGTCGGCGTAGGCGTCGGCGGCGGCGTAGGCGGCGTAGGCGGCGTTGGCGGCGTTGGCGGCGTAGGCGTTGGCGGCGGCGGCGGCGGCGGCGGCGGATCGTACCTCGGATAATAC
>SDBU01001965.1_pt1 | contig 28216 bp, 30 predicted proteins | sample 2277071 | NCBI WGS metagenome assembly SDBU01 (sample SAMN10397929, study PRJNA504765) | marine sediment metagenome | isolation source: marine sediment core GS08_GC12, 126 cmbsf | place: Arctic Ocean: Gakkel Ridge, Loki's castle | collected 2008 | reverse complement strand
AATCAACAAAAGTGACCGCATCCGACTTCTGGCTCAAGGTCTTCGTTATCGCTGCGGTCAATGTCGTCTTGCCATGATCCACATGTCCTATCGTCCCGATGTTTAAATGCGGCTTCGTTCTGTCAAACTTTTCCTTTGCCATTTTACTTACCTCCTAAGTCTAAGGTTTTTTAGTCCACACATTCTATTCTATCAAAGCCCACGACCAGATTCGAACTGGTGACCCCGTCCTTACCAAGGACGTGCTCTACCAACTGAGCTACGTGGGCAGCCTTTCGGCAAAGCGGGAAACGGGACTCGAACCCGCGACAATCGGCTTGGAAGGCCAATGCTCTACCAACTGAGCTATTCCCGCTTAAATGGGAAGGGGAGGATTCGAACCTCCGAAGGGTTACCCCAGCGGGTTTACAGCCCGCCCCATTTGGCCACTTTGGTACCTACCCATGTATTTATCATCTTATTCTATTTCACAGCCAGCGAGAGGAATCGAACCCCCGACCCGCTGATTACAAATCAGCTGCTCTACCGACTGAGCTACGCTGGCACAATCTGCCATAAAAAGCTATTCAAACTATACTTTATACTAATAAGGGGTTGAAAAGAGAAGAGAAAAGGGTACACTCGGTCTCCGTGCGCCTTATATTTTCCTATCTACTCCGGTCTAACTCTTCTTTCTTCGAAAAAAAAAGTGAGATTTACTTCCATAAGGCTACACGAACTTAAGTCTTATGTCAATAAATTTAAATGTTTTTTTGAAAAAAAAATACAAGAAAATTGTAAGTTAAAATTTATGAATCGAGGTCTGGAAAGGTTTCGAAATTCGGCATTACTTTCAAATCAAGAACGTGATTGTTCAACCCTCCTCATCTCTTTTTTCTTCTTAACTGCTGCGATCTTTGTTGATTTCTTCTTGCATTGTCCAGCTGCTGCTGTAATCCCCTGTAGAATTCCTGTGAAAAGATGATGTAATTGGCCTGCTGGAGCTGTCGTTTTTCCTCCTCGTTCTTATTCATAGCCGGCATAATCGCAGCGACCTGGTCTTCAGTCAGGTCCAAGGCCTGAACCATCACGGCCAATCTCAACATGTTGATGTTGGTTCTCACTCCTCGCTGCCGTCCGCCCCTTGAATTCCAGAACTGTTTAATAAAAAGATCTCTATCATGATCATTTTTCAACTTTAAAAAGACTTCTTTTTCCCTAGAATGCATGAATCTTTCTGTCTCGGCTAAAAAGGCTTTATATTTTGGGGCGAGCACAGTTTCTTCCTTTTCTTGGCCCGGGTATTCTATCGCCACAAGCGCAGAAATGAATGAGGTTATAAAAAAGACAAGTAGGACAGAAACAAATAAAGTTTTTTTCCTCATGATCCCCCTCCTATGATTTTATTTCCTCTTCTAGTTCTAGTTCTAGTTTTATCTTGGATTCAATAATTTTCAATTCCTCTTCACTGAGGCCATCTCCATAAAGAGGATTCTCTATAATAAAAGGAATCGTCTCCCCATCCAGCTCTTCCAGTGCCTCATCGGGAGAGGCCAATATCATCGTGTTAAACAATTCCTCCAGCTCAGCATCGTCATTGATCTCTCCATAGATATCCCCTATCGCATCTTCAAATGACAGCACATAAAACTCTTCTGTTTGGATGGATGTCGGTTGGAGGACCACAAAATAAAGAACCAGGAAAAGGACAACAATAAATCCGGCGGCACTGTAGGCCCAATTTTATCCCAAAAGTTTGACACAGCAAGGAAGAAGTTGATAAAATTCGATCTTATTTTTTTAAAGGATATTTTCCATGATTGAACGATACACCCTCCCTGAAATGGGATCTATTTGGACAGATCAAAACCGGTATCAAAAATGGCTGGATGTGGAGATAGCCGTCTGTGAAGCCTGGAACAGGTTGGGAGAAATTCCTTCAACCCCTTTAAAGAGGATCAAGGCCAAAGCCGGTTTTTCCGTCGAACGGATAGATGAAATCGAACGCGTTGTCAAACATGATGTGATCGCCTTTCTCACATCGGTTGCAGAGCATGTGGGAAAGGACTCCCGGTTCATCCATCTAGGATTGACATCTTATGATATCGTCGATACGGCATTTTCTATGCTTATCAAAGAAGGACTGGAGAAAATCCAAAAAGATCTTCGTATCCTTCTCAAGCTTCTTAAAAAGGAAGCCCTCCGCCACAAGATGACCGTGATGATAGGAAGAACCCACGGAGTGCATGCCGAACCCATCACGTTTGGGGTCAAGCTATTGGTCTGGTATGAAGAGATCAAACGCCACCTCGACCGTATAGCCCGGGCTCTTGATGTAATCAGCTGCGGCCGAATTTCCGGATCTGTCGGTACATATATCCACCTGAATCCCAAGCTGGAAATCTATGCCCTCAAAAAACTGGGACTCAAACCCGCTCGGGTATCCACCCAAGTCCTCCAGCGGGACCGGCATGCTGAAGTCCTGTCAACGCTCGCTCTTATCTGTGCCTCTTTCGACAAATTTGCCGTAGAGATTCGCCTCCTCCAAAAAACCGAAACTCTGGAAATGGAGGAATCATTCACCAAAGGCCAAAAGGGTTCTTCGTCGATGCCGCACAAAAAAAATCCTGTCCGCTGCGAAAGGATTTCTGGAATGGCACGGCTGACTAGAGGCAACCTGCAGGTCGCCCTTGAAAACATTCCCCTCTGGCACGAAAGAGACATCTCCCACTCCTCAGCAGAAAGAGTCATCTTCCCCGATTCTTTTATCATTACAGATTATTTGCTATCAGAAATTACGAACATTATTAAAAGATGGAAAATCCATCCCGATCGGATGCGAAGCAATATCGATGTGACCCGGGGCCTTGTCTTCTCTCAAAGTGTCCTCCTTGCCCTTACAAAAAAGAAACTATCTCGAGAGCAGGCTTTCGAGCTCGTACAGAAAAACAGCATGAAGGCATGGGACAAAAATCTCGACTTCAAAGAACTGATCCACACAGATGAGGACATCAACCGCGTTCTCAAACCCAAGGAGATTGAAGACTGCTTCTCGCTTGAACCCTATTTAGATAAAATTGACTATATTTTTGAGAGAGTGTTTGCCAATGAAAGTTAGAGTGCTTGTTTCTTTTAAAGACAGTGTCTTAGATCCACAGGGACAGACCGTCATGAATGCGCTTCATACGCTTGGGTACAAGAACATCAGCGATGTGAGACAGGGCAAGGTTTTTGAGATCGATATCACAGATATTTCCGATGCCGATATTGAAAGTATCATTCCAGAAATATCAAATAAGGTTCTGGCCAATCCCATCATAGAAAAATTTACTTGGGAAATTCTTAAGTAGATGAAATTTGGTGTTGTTGTTTTTCCAGGGTCAAACTGTGATTACGATACTTTTAATGTGCTCCAAGACGTATTCCGGATGGAGACCATATTCCTCTGGCACAAAGATCATGATATTAAGGATGTGGATTGCATCATCCTGCCTGGCGGATTCTCTTATGGAGATTACCTCCGGTCAGGGGCAATCGCCAGGTTTTCTCCACTGATGCAGGAGATCAAAGAATTCGCCTTGAGGGGAGGGCTTGTCCTCGGGATATGCAATGGATTTCAAGTTCTCCTTGAATTGGGGCTTCTCCCGGGAGCCATGCTTAGAAACAAAAATCTCAAGTTTCTCTGCCAGCATGTCCACATCCGTATCGAAGAGGAGAAGACGCCCTTCACAAATAAAGGAAAAAAAGGGCAGGTTCTCCGGATTCCCATAGCTCATTTTGACGGCAATTACTACGATTCAGGAGAGGGCATTGAAACACTCAAAAAGAATAACCAGATTGTCTTTCGGTTTTCGGAAGCTGACGGCCTCATCTCTGATGAAGGGAATGTCAATGGATCTAAAGAGTGTGTCGCTGGAATCATCAATACGGCCGGGAATGTGATGGGGATGATGCCGCATCCTGAACGTGCCTCCGAAGCCATTCTGGGCAGCGTGGATGGGAAAATTATCTTCCAATCCATCATTGATTGGATAGCTTAATATGATCGATAAAAAAATCATTAAAGAACACGGTTTAACCGAAAAAGAATATGAAAATATTGTCAATCTAATAGGAAGAGAGCCTAATCTCACCGAACTCGGCATTTTTTCAGTCATGTGGTCTGAACACTGCAGCTATAAGAGCTCAAAAATCTACCTGAAAAAACTGCCAACATCCGGCAAAAATGTCATACAGGGTCCCGGGGAAAATGCAGGCATCATGGATATTGGAGACGGTCTTGCGGTTGTTTTTAAGATAGAATCGCACAACCATCCTTCTTTCATTGAACCTTATCAAGGAGCGGCCACTGGTGTGGGTGGAATATTAAGGGATATTTTCACTATGGGAGCGCGTCCGATCGCCCTTATGAACTCTCTCCGTTTCGGCCCACTTTCTCAAGCTCAGAATAAATCCATAATGGAAGGTGTTGTCTCCGGTATAGCTGGGTATGGCAATTCCATAGGCGTTCCGACTGTCGGAGGTGAGATTTATTTCAATGCTCGCTATACCCCTAATCCTCTGGTCAATGTTTTCTGTATTGGCCTGGCCCAGAAAGAGAAAATTTTCTATGCCAAAGCAGAAGGAGCCGGAAATTTTGTCCTCTATGTTGGCTCCAAAACCGGACGGGATGGCATTCACGGCGCCACAATGGCTTCGGCCGAATTCGATGAAGATCTTGAAAAGAAAAGACCCAATGTCCAGGTAGGAGATCCCTTCAAAGAAAAGCTCCTTCTCGAGGCCTGTTTAGAAGTCATGGACAAGGACCTCATCGTCGGCATTCAAGACATGGGTGCCGCTGGTTTAACCTGCTCCACCTCGGAAATGGCATCCAATTCCGGTTCGGGAATCACGATCAACCTCGACCGTGTTCCTCAACGTGAAGAGGGCATGACTCCCTATGAAATCATGCTCTCAGAATCACAGGAACGGATGCTCATCGTCGCCAAAAAGGATAAGGTCCAGGCCGTACAGGAGATATTCGAAAAATGGGATCTGGAGGCCGTCCACATAGGTCATGTCACGGATGGAGATAAACTCAAAGTAGAGGCCAACGGACAAGAAGTCGTCAATATTCCCGTGGACTCAATCGTCAACCTCTGTCCGGTTTATGATCGTCCATACAAACGTCCCTCCTATCTGGATCAAACGAATCGATTAGAATCTTTTCCTCTTCCCGTTGATCTCAACCAAACTCTCCTCGATCTTTTGACATCGCCAACTTTAGCCGATAAAGAATGGGTATTTCGTCAGTACGACCACATGGTACAAACCAACACTACCCTCCTCCCTGGAGCGGATGCCTCTGTGATCCGGATTAAGGGCATCAAAAAGGCTCTCGCCATCACCCTCGATGGAAATCCACTGTATTCCTATCTGGATCCAAAGACCGGAGGGAAAATAGCCGTTGCGGAAGCCTGCCGGAACCTCAGCTGTGTGGGAGCCTACCCGATGGGTGTCACAAACTGTTTGAATTTCGGCAATCCTGAAAAACCGGAAATCATGTGGCAGTTCAAAGAGGTCGTCGAGGGAATTTCCGAGGCATGTCTGGCCTTTGATATTCCTATCACCGGCGGGAATGTCAGTTTTTACAATGAAACAGACGGAGCTTCCATTCAGCCCACACCCGTTCTGGGCATAGTCGGGATTATTCCAGACATAGACAAATCGATTGGCCCGGGATTTACGGACAAGGGAGAGACCGTCTTTCTTCTGGGTGAAAACAGGGATGAAATAGGAGGTACGGCCTACCTGAAATCTCAATTCCAACTGGAAAAAGGACATCCACCTCAAATCAATTTTGAGGAAGAGAAACGCGTCCAGGAACTCTGTCTGGAAGCCATAGGTGAGGGGCTTCTTTCCTCCGCCCATGATATTTCGGAAGGCGGGATTGCACTCTGCCTCATTGAATGCGCTTTTCTCAGCGCACAAAAAATAGGATGTTCTGTCCGTCTTTCCGATGATATTCGAGCGGATTCTCTTCTTTTTGGCGAGACCCAATCAAGAATCCTTGTGACAGCACCATCCCAATACCTGTCCCGGCTCTTAGACCTAGCCAAAGATAAAGGTGTTTCCGCCAAAAAAATAGGCGTAACCGGCGGCACCAACGTAAAGATTGTCCACCAGGACAATACGCTCATCGATCTCGATGTTCAAACCGCATTTCAGGCCTGGAAACAGGCCATTCCAAAGTTATTCAAAATCCGTTAGTACCACTTCTCTTGATAATTTCTGGTTGAACCATTAAACTGACTGCATCTCCCATGAAGCCAATCAGAGTCTTAATTTTATTCTTTTTAATCACACTCCTTTTCATTCCCCGTACCCATGCCGTAGAGGTCAGTCTCAAACTTTCCGGCGGACGCAGTTTTTTTAAATTTCAGGACATCAACCGCCTTCTGAAAGACTGGGCCGTAGTGGAGAAGAAGCAAATCGAAGCAATCTCCGGTTGGACATACATCGGAGGAAACGTGTCAGAACTTCATTCGGGTTTTGACTTTGCCGGCGAGATTTTGGTAGCTGTCACTTCAAGAATCACAGTCGGAATTGGAGCCGGATACATCTACGGCGAGCTCATTGAAGACAAAACCGCACTCACTCTTGAAACATCTGTGGGGACTTTTCTTGAAGTCAAACCCATTAAGATCAGCGCCCTGCCTTTCATAATTTCAGGGTATTATTTCTTTCCTCTCAGCAGCAGCTCAAGACTCTATGTGATGGGAGGCGCCGGAAAAGTCTGGGGAAAATATATCGAAAGAGAAGGGTGGCGTCTGACAACAGAAGACAATTTCACCTATCCATCATTCCAGCGGACGTCCGGACGAGGGTCAATGGTCCTTGCCGGATTCGGATTTGAATACGCATTCGAACCCGGAATGCGCATTTTTTTCGAAGGGTTTGGAAGGATGTGTCAAATCAGTGATTTTCAAGGAGAAAATAATCAGGAGGAGACCGGAACTCTGTATTATTTTGAAGAATACATTCAAGATTTCGAGATATGGCAGGCTAAAAATCAAATTAAAGCAGCAGCGCCCTCTGGAGAAAACTACAGATCTGTCCAGAAGGCAACCGTTGATCTCAGCGGTTTATCGATAAGAATCGGATTATTTATAAAATTTTGAGAGGACATCATGTCTGAAAATAACTTCCGGAGTCCAAAAAAAGAGGGGAAAATTGCCGTTTTTCTTTCCGGACGAGGTTCAAATTTTCTCGCCATCCATGATGCCATCCTAGCCGGAACCATCCATGCTGATATCGCTTTGGTCTTCAGCAATAAAAAAGAGGCTCGCGGACTGCAGATCGCTGAAGAAAGGAATCTGGAAACGCTGCATCTGAATCCGAAAGATTATACGCCAAGAGAGGATTACGAAAAGGCTATTATCAAAGAGCTGAAAAAAAGGGATATTGATCTCATCTGCCTTGCGGGATATATGAAAATCCTGAGCCCTTTGCTCTGTGAGGAATTTTTAAACAAAATCATCAATATTCATCCGGCATTACTGCCATCTTTTCCGGGCCTGCATGTCCAACAAGCTGCTATCGATTGGGGAGTCCGGTTTTCAGGAGCCACCGTCCACTTCGTCACCCCCAATGTGGACATGGGCCCGATAATACTTCAGGCTGTTGTTCCTGTTCTCCAGAACGACACGGAATTCACCTTGAGCGAAAGGATACTCAAAGAAGAGCACAAGATTTATCCGGAAGCCGTAAAACTTTATTTCGAAGGAAAACTGGAGATAAAGGATCGCCGGGTCTATATCTTGTAACCGTTAATCGTTGAAGGAAAAACCATGAAATCAGTCGAAGAACAGTTTGAGTACTTAAAGAAAGGCTGTGTGGATATCATCCGAGAAAGCGAACTCAAAGCCAAGCTCTCCCGCTCGATTAAAGAAAAAAAACCATTGAGAGTTAAAGCCGGATTTGATCCCACCGCCCCCGACATTCATGTCGGACATACCGTGCTTATCCGAAAGATGAAGCACTTTCAGGACATGGGACATGATGTCATATTTCTCATTGGAGATTTCACAGGCCTTATTGGCGATCCCTCAGGACAGTCTGTGACACGTCCACCGATGACTCGAGAGCAGATCAAAAAAAACGCCGAAACCTATAAAGCACAAATTTTTAAAATTCTCGATCCGGAAAAAACCATCATCGATTTCAATTCCCGTTGGCTCGAAAAACTGACGAGTTTCGAAATCATCAACCTTATGGCCAAATACACGGTAGCCAGGATTTTAGAGAGAGATGATTTTTCTAAACGCCTCAAAAATGGCAAACCCATTTCATCCCATGAGCTCCTCTACCCGCTCATGCAGGCCTATGATTCCGTCGCACTCAAAGGCGATGTCGAGCTTGGAGGAACCGATCAGAAGTTTAATCTTCTCGTGGGAAGAGACATACAGCGGGAATATAACCAGGAACCCCAGATCGTCATGACCATGCCTCTCCTTGAAGGACTTGATGGTGTTGAAAAGATGAGCAAATCGCTCAACAATTATATTGGAATCACCGAACCCCCAAATGAGATATTTGGGAAAGTCATGTCAATTTCAGATCCCCTCATGTTTCGCTATTATGAACTTTTAACAGACGTCTCGGCATCACGAGTAAGCCAGTGGCAGAAGGACATTCAAAACAACACAATCAATCCAAGAGACCTCAAAGCACAGCTTGCAAAAATGATCGTCCGTGACTTCTGGAGTGAGGACGATGCAGAAAAAGCGGCGCAGGAATTCGACAGGATCTTTAAAAAAAAAGAACAACCTGAAAACATGCAGAAGATTGAACTCAAGAGCTCTGCAATGCCTCTCATTGACCTGCTTATCGAGCAGAACATCCTGCCATCCAGAGGTGAGGCGAAACGCTTAATCCGACAGGGAGGCATTTATCTCGACGGACAACGGGTGGAGGATATCGGACAAATTCTCAACTTCGACTCAAAGGATCAAATCATCCTCAAGGTTGGAAAAAGGAAATTTTTTAAACTGATCTTTGGAAAAATTTGAACAAGTTTCTGCAGTAAATCTCTGGCCAAAGCCATGAAACAAAAAATGTTGATTGTTCTATTCATCATTCTTCTCCTGCCCCATTCTTCCGCCGCTGCCTCCGTGAGACCGATTTTTATCTTCGGCCTGGGAAGCGGATATTCTATGATCATGGACGGGAAAATGAGATCAAATGAATATGTGTTCGATACTCTTATAGATTTCAAAGAAAAATTAAGGCTGAAAAACCTCTGGAGATTTTCCATTCAAGCCTATGTGCTACAAGATATCGGAATACAGGTAGAGTATACTCATCAAAAGGCCAGTTATTTTTCCGAGTTAAAGTGGTATGGATGGTGGTACAACGAAGGAATTGAACCGGTGTATATCCCTATCAATCATTTCGAAGATGCCTACTGGAGTCAATGGAGTCTAAAATCCTACAGTGTTGGGTTCATCATCGGAGGAGACCGCCCGTTGTTTGGAGAACTGTTTCCTTACGCGACTGCAGGAATCGGTTCTTATAAAATAAAAGGAGATCCGGAACTTTTTTTGAACCGCACTCGTCTCGGCTCTCTTATCCAGGGGATGACAATCAACATAGGCGGCGGCGTGAGGTACAGAATTTTACCCTTCCTGGGATTAAACTTGAGAATTTCAGGCATTACAATTAGGCGCAGCGAATCACGCATCGACGAAAGTATCTATATGGGGCCCGAACAATTTAATATTGAAAGGTATTCTAAAACAGGAGAGATTTTCAGAATAGGGGATGTGTTGGCAAAGACATTTACTTATCTCAGTATTGAAATTAATTTGGAAATTATCTTAAAAATGCCGAGCCGGACAAAGACAAAGAGCGCACCCCGGATGTCACAATTCAGGAGGTTTTAATTTTGGAGGAGAGCCGAAAACATTCTGGTAAATTTCCGGATAGATATCTTTCCCGCCGATTAAAAGACACGTGAGGGGCATCACTTTTTTGGCTAAATCGCTCATAGTCCTCACCACATCCTGGATATCCCATTGGGCCGAGGCATCCTCCCTAAGCCGAGATATATGGTAAAATTCTCGCGCATTGACTTTGAGCAAAACCCTTCTTCTGTGGGCATTGGTCAACACATAATCGGCGCCGAGTGAGGTCTTTTTATTTATCAAATTGAAGGCTTTATCTGTTCTTTCAATGACATCCATAAAGTCTTTTTCGGCCCCTATCTCCCGGATAGAGGATGGAATGATCACCCCAAGACCTGGATCATAATTTTGAGCCGTGAGCGTAGCCATCCGGTGGCGTTTAAACTGGGCAAAACACGTAGCAGATATAACCAACTCAAAAACCAGATCCGCATGCTCGAACTCGCGCAGAACGGAATCGAAAAATTCCATTTTCTCCATCGCTGTTTTTACAATCTCCCTCTTTTCCTCTAAAGATAGACGGCTGGCATGCCGCTGACATAAAGAATAAGAAAGATTAGTCGATGTGTGCAGAAGAACGGAGACAATTTTGGTATCCGGATCTTCCGTAAAACCGACAAGGCGAACGGACTGTTCGTCCGGATGAGACAAAGAACCCGTCAATCCCGAGGCCTTCTCTTTTAGATCCATGTAGGTCTTGGCGTCAAAATCATTGGCCTCTGTAAAAAGAATGATGGACGGAGCGATATCCTTGACCATGTCATAAATTTTAAGGCCGAGTTCATTCAGCTCTGCTAAAGGGTGCGAGGCGAACCGGCGGATCATAAATTCCAGGTTTCTTGCATTAATCGTCAACCCCAGCTGTCCTCCAGTGGCAAGGCTGACAATGTACCGGGCATCTTCAATAGCCCATCCCTTCAAAAGAGTGTGTTTTTTCTGATTCTCAGCGAGTTCCTTGTTTTTATCGAAAACATAAGGTTCAAGTTTCTGATGAAGCTTATGGTACAAATCATTCTGAGCTTTAACAGTATTAAAAAAAATATCCTGCAAACCGGACTTTTTGATTTCTTCAGGAAGAACGATATCTTCCGAGAGTTTGATATACCGCTGTGATTTTTCCGTGTATGAACACAGCCTGAATTTTTCAATTTCTTCGATCGCCAAACGGCTGACTCCGATGATGTCAAAATTAAAAACGGCGTGCTCAGCCACAGAATGATGCCCCATCTTAAAAATGATGTTTTGATTGGATCTCCGAGCCCTTCCCACTTCCTGCCTGGCAATGGCCCGCAGCTCGTTTGCAGGGCGGGGGTCTCTGGAGATCCGGGCATAGGCAGCGGAAAGTGTTTCCGGTGTGACATCCTCTCTGGGAGGAGAATTTTTCTTGAGATCTTCGAGGACCTCGCTGTCGACATTGTATCCCGCCAAATAGACTTTCATGATTTGGTAACTAAAATAAAAGGTGCCGCATCAAATGTCAATCTTCCCGTTTAATACGCTTTTCCCTTAATGATTCACGGGCCGAAGTTACTGCAGATGCGAGGCATCGGCCCATGAAGCTGTGGTTTTCCACCGCGATCCGTCCCAACCTAACCCGGGTCGTACGGGGCAGATGTGGTAAGATCGGTTCGCCCCCTTGGGGTAAAAAATGCCGACAGGTCTTTGTTATTGTTAAAGAAAAATGAAAATGTCGGCAGTTTTTATGAATATTCAGGTTATTGAGTTTTTGGGAGAGACATAATAGAATAAGGTGACCAAGGAGGGAAACATGACAGATTTTTCACAGTTATCCATTCAGCAACTTTTGGGAATGGCCGGCCGGGCCGAAATTGACGCCAATAGAATTTATTCTGATCTTGCTCACTCTCTTAAAAACCCTCTTCTTAAAGAAAAATTTCGGTGGCTGGCTTTCGAAGAAACAAAGCATAAAGAATCTCTTGAAAAACTTTTTCAGACACTTTTTAAGGAAGAAAAAATGACAATACCAGACAAGACCCCCGAAGCTCTTCTTCCTTCCATCAATTTCACATCATCCGCCCCTCTCGTCGAAATCCTGTACCAGGCCATGAAAGCGGAAGAAGCTTCTGGAGATTTCTATCTGAGTTTAGCCCAACGAGTCAGCGATTCTCAACAAAAGATCCTTAAATATCTGAGCCATGTCGAGCACAGCCACTACACAATGCTCAAGAGTGAGTACCTCATGGCTCAGGAATTTGAAGACTATGGAGAAAGTGACATCGAAAAAGTTGTCACATAGACATCACCAACAAAATCATATCCTTTTCACCTTTCATCTACCCCTTCATCACACCCACTGGCACAACGCGGGCCACAAGACGGCCTAATCCCACTCGATGAGAAACATTGACAACTTCATCCACATTTTTATAGGCTCCCGGTGCTTCTTCGGCCACTCCCCTCCAACTAGTGGACTTGAGTTCGATACCTAATTTTTCCATTTCTTTCTTAATTATTTCTCCTCTAAACCTGCGCCGCGCTTCATGCCTGGACATCATTCGTCCCGCTCCATGAGCCGTGGATCCAAAACTCCGTTTTTCTGCCTCGGACGTTCCCACAAGAATATAAGAGGCTGTTCCCATGCTTCCAGGAATAATTACGGGCTGACCTACTGAGCGGTAAATTTCAGGGATCTCATCCCGGCCGGGGCCAAAACTCCGAGTGGCCCCTTTTCTGTGCACACACAGACTCCTTTGTTTCCCGTCAATGTTGTGATTTTCAAATTTGGCCACATTGTGACAGACATCATAGACCTGATCCATTCCTTCAGAACTTCCCATAACTTTGCGGAAAACATTTCGGACCAGATGGGCAATCATCTGCCTGTTGGCAAACGCGAAGTTGACGGCCGAACTCATGGATTGGTAATACTGTTGTCCAAGATCGGAATGGAGAGGAGCATAAATTAATTCCCTATCCGGTAGATTTTTTGTCCCATATCTGTCTTCCATCAGCCGTATGTAATCAGAAGCCACTTGGTGTCCCAATCCTCGACTCCCGCAGTGGATCATGACTAAGATTTGATTTTTGGAGTGAATGCCAAAGGTTCGACTGACTTCCGGATTAAAAATTTGATCCACTTTTTGGATTTCCAAGAAATGATTTCCTGAACCCAGCGTCCCCAATTGAGGGGCTCCTCTTTCAATAGCTCTACGTGAGAGGTATTTGGGATTTGCACTCTTCATCCTGCCATATTCCTCTGTTTTCAGCAGATCCTCTTGTGTTCCATACCCATTTTCGACCGCCCACTCTGCTCCCCTACGGCAGACGTCAAGCAAAATGCTCTTATCAAATCGTATTTGACCTTTTCTTCCCAAGCCGGCAGGAACTTCCCTATAAATTTCGTCAAGAAGCTCACTGCACTTTGACCTTATATCCGGTTCAAAATATTCTGTTTTGAGCAGTCTGACGCCGCAGTTGATATCGTAACCCACACCCCCAGGGGAAATGATCCCCGTCGTTCTATCGAAGGCCGCTACGCCTCCGATGGGAAATCCATATCCCTGATGTCCATCAGGCATAACATAGGCCTTTTTCTGGATTCCGGGCAAACAGGCAACATTCTGTGCTTGAAGAAGAGTTTTGTCTCTTTTTATGCTCTCTAAAAGTTTTGAAGATGTGTAGATCACGGCCGGGACTCTCATCTGTCCCTGTTTGGGAATCTCCCATATATACTCGCTTAACTTTTTTATTTCCATAACAGAATGATTTTTCATGGTTTTTGGGATTTAAAGATCCCGGCAATCGGATGCCCACAGAAAACACATTTTGAATTCTTCACATCCATATTCCGGGTATCGAATCCATGCCTGCGAACAAGAACCTTCCGGCAGTGCGGACAAAGGGTGTTTTCAGACTCACCCGAAACATTTCCGATATAGATGTATTGCAGGCCCGCCTTTTTCCCGATCGCAAAGGCCCTTCGAAGGGATTCAATTGGGGTCGGGACACCGGCTTTATACTTAAAATCGGGATGAAACCGGCTGATATGCCAAGGAATATCGGCACTGACTTGAGAAATGAATTCTGCAATTTCCGTCAGTTCCTCGTCCGAATCATTTTGCCCTGGAAGAATTAGAGTCGTGATCTCTATCCAGATTCCCAGTCTTTTCATGACACGGATGGATTCTAAAACGGGTTCGAGATGTGCCTGGCACATCTCAGTATAAAATTCCTCTCGAAATGACTTGAGGTCCACATTGCAGGCATCGAGATAGGGATGAATCTCCTCCAAGGCTTCGGGAGTCATGTAGCCATTTGTCACAAAGACATTGCCTATCCCTTTTTTTTTGGCCAGCTTGGATGTATCGAAGGCATACTCAAAAAATATCGTAGGCTCGGTATATGTGTATGAAATACTCTGGCAATCGTAGCGTTCAGCGGTCCGGACAGCATCTTCGGGGGACAGTGGCGATTCATCACAAGAGTCCTCTCCTCTCTTTGTCTTCTGGGAAATCTGCCAGTTTTGGCAGAAGGGGCAGCGGAAATTGCATCCGGGAGTGGCTATGGAAAAGGAAAGGGAGCCGGGGAGAAAATGAAAGAGCGGTTTTTTTTCGATAGGATCGACATGAGCGGCAATCACTTCGCCATAGACATGGGAAAAAAGTGTGCCCTCAGTGTTTTTCCTTACCCCGCAAATACCAAACTTAGAAGGGGCGATCAAGCACCTGTGCTGACAGAGAAAACATGTCGTTTTTCGATCCTTCTCCTTCCGGAAAAGCATGGCTTCTTTGATCATAACAAGCAGACATCATTATAACTCGATATCGGGAAAAAATTCCACAGCTGAAGGGCAGAGAGATTTTAGTGCACATTCCGGGCAGCGAGGCTTGCGCGCCTGACAGACATTCCGGCCGTGGTTGACAAAGACATAATTGAAATCCAACCAGTCTTTTTTAGGAACCAAACCCAGAAGATTCAACTCGATTTTGTCGGGATTATTTTCTTTGCTCAATCCCAATCTTCGAGACAATCTTTTGACATGGGTATCTACGGCGATACCTTCCGCACGGCCGTATCCACTGGACAGCACAATATTTGCCGTCTTTCTTGCCACCCCCGGCAAGGTGATGAGTTTCTCCATGCTGTCGGGCACTTTCCCATCAAAATCTTCCATGATTTTACGTGAAGCCATAATAATATTTTTAGACTTATTCCTAAAAAATCCCGTGGACCGGATTTCTTCCTGAAGTTCTTCAGGATTGGCCCGGGCAAAATCTGAAGCACTACGGTACTTTTTAAAAAGAGCCGGGGTAATCAAATTGACACGCGCATCGGTGCACTGTGCCGAAAGAATCGTGGCCACAAGAATCTGAAGCGGTGTGTGAAAGCTAAGTGCCGTACGACTGTCCGGATTCTTGCGGTATAAGATACGTACGATCTCAGTGATTCTATTCTTAGCACTGTCCATTAATTTAAGGTGCAGGCTAGAACTGTGTGAAACGATTCTTTGGTGTTCCACAGACCGGGCATATGTCAGGAGCGTCCCCTTCCATTGTGAAACCACAAACCTGGCAGACATAGATAGATTCGAGATCCACATCCTGCCCATCATCAACAGCACTCTTTGCTTTTTTATAGAGTCCGGCATGCACTTCTTCGGCAGCTTTCGCCCAGATACACATTTTTTCGGCTGCTGGCTCTTGCTCTTCTTGTGCATCTTTAATAAACGCAGGGTACATTTCTTCGACTTCATATGTTTCCCCCTCAAAAGCAGCCTGCAGATTTTCGGACGTGCTCTTGATTCCGGACAGAGTTCTCAAGTGATTCGTGGCATGAATCTGTTCGGCAAAGGAATTGGCGCGGAAAATTCGGGCCACATTCGGCAAATTCTCTCGCTCGGCTTTGTCTCCAAAGGCCATGTACTTCATATGTGCCTGACTCTCACCGGCAAAGGCATCATTCAAGTTTTTCTCTGATTTTTCCTTCATTTTTTTACTCCTTTAATTTGGATCATTTTTTTAATACTTCCCAGTGCTTTTTTGCTGATTTCCGGAGGTACTTCCACTTTATATTTCAAGTCTTCAAGAGACTTTAAGACCTTATTGAGATCGATTTTTTTCATATTGAAACAAAAAGATAAATCTTTAGCCGAATAAAATTCTTTGTCGGGATTTTCCTTTTTCAGCCTGTACGTCATACCCGCTTCCGTGCCGAGGATTATCTTATTCTTCTTAGTTTTCCCAGCTTCTTTCACCATTTTCCCGGTAGAAAAGACCTTGTCGGCAATATCGATAACTTCGGGACGGGATTCGGGATGTACCCAGACTTCGGCATCCGGATGAAGACGCCGCTTTTCCTCAATGTCTTTGACATGGATGCTGTTATGGACATAACAATACCCATCCCAGGGAATAATTTTTTTGTTCGTATAACGGGCCACATAAGCGGCCAAGTTTTTATCGGGAGCGAAAAGAATCTCATCTCCATCCAGCGATTCAACCACTTCGACAGCATTTGAAGACGTGCAGCATATATCGCACTCGGCTTTGACTTCGGCCGTAGTGTTGACATAGCACACAATCTTCCGGCCCGGATATCTTTTCTTCCATTCCCGCATATCGGAGGCCGTGATCATATCGGCCATAGGGCAACCCGCATTTTTTTCCGGTAAAAGGACTGTCTTTTCGGGTGAAAGGATTGCCGCTGTTTCAGCCATGAAGTGAACCCCGCAAAAGACAATAATATCCGACTCTATTTGAGCGGCCTTCTGGCTCAACTCTAAAGAATCACCGACAAAATCCGCGACATCCTGAACCTCTCCAATCTGGTAGTTATGCGCAATAAGAACGGCATTATGCTTTTTTTTCAGCTCTTCGATCCTGCTTGAGATATCCGTGTTTTTCGTGTTCTTCACTTTTTACCTCTGGATTCATAACCGAGCAGCGAGCGGATAAATAAGGAACAGTTTCTTTTTTCGATTTTGTTATAGTGAGGCAAATTGATCAATCGTGCTCCTTCTTCATCAATATACGAGACCTTCGAAAAGTCGAGAGCCAATTTCCCCCCCTCGTTTAAGCTCCTCTCAATTTCTGATTGAAGCTCCTCCAGCCACTGTTTGGATACCTTCCCTTCCAGCAAAAGAACGTGGAGACTCCTAGTTTCGTTTTTAACCGTTATTCTCAGCATTTGATCCCATTACTTTTTGACTTTTGTCGCTCCACAGTGAAGACATTCATCTGCCTTTTTATTTATCGGCTCTCCACATTCAGGACAGTCAACCAGCTCAATATGGCAGCTCTGGCAGTAGCTCACCTCTGCTTCCAGCTTTTCATCACAATAGGGACAAGAGCATTCTTCACTCTCTTTAACTTCCTTGGGAGATTCGCCTTTAACAACTCCTTTATCTTTATCTCTGTAGTTCTCGATAGCCGCATGGAGGGCATCCGCTCCTAAGTTTGAACAGTGAAGCTTGTTTTTAGGCAGTCCTCCTAACTCTTCGGCCACCTGCCTGTTGGTAATTTTCATCGCCTCGTCCAAGGTTTTTCCCATCGCCATTTCACTCACGATGCTGGACACGGCAATGGCGGCGCCACAACCGAATGTTTTGAATTTGACATCCGTGATCCGGTTATCTTTAACTTTAATGTGGAATTCCATCATGTCGCCGCATACCGGATTTCCGACTTTTCCCACTCCATCGGCATTCTCGATAGCGCCAACATTGCGGGGATTTTGGAAATGGTCCATAACTTTATCAGAATATATCATGATTTTTTCTCCTATAGATTTCCAGGATAGATCGGAGACATCTGTCTCAACCTATCAATGACTGGAGGGAAAACCTCGAGTAAATATTCGATATCTTCCAGGGTGTTTTCTTCTAAAAAACTAAAAACAAGAGATCCCTGAGCGAGAGCATGGTCGAGGCCCATCGCTAGAAGCACATGCGAAGCTTTTAAGGCCCTCGATGTACACGCCGAACCGCTGGATACAGCTATGCCTTTCATGTCCAGATTGAGGAGCATAGATTCCCCTTCAACAAATTCGATACAAAAACTGGCATGAAAAGGGAGTCTCTTCTCCGGATGACCGGTAACGACAACATTTTTCACTTTCTCAGGAAGGGTGCGAAGAAGCGAATCTCTTAAGAGAACGGCTTTATCTGCTCTTTTCCGCATATGTTCCCCGGCAAGCTCTGCCGCACGTCCGAATCCAACGATTCCTGCAACGTCTTCAGTTCCGGCCCTTCGTCCGTTTTCCTGTATTCCTCCATCTATAAAAGGAAGAATTCTTTTTCCTTTTTTGACGTAAAGGGCAGCCGTCCCTTTGGGCCCATAAAACTGGTTTCCCGCAAGACTGAGAGCATCCACCCCCAATTCCCTAACATCCACAGGAATATTTCCTGCTGCGGCTACGGCGTCTGTATGAAAAAGGATACCCTTTGCCGTACATAAATCTGCGATCTCCGCAATCGGTTGAATGGTCCCGACTTCACCGTTGGCCAGCATAACAGAAACCAGGATCGTTTCAGGAGTGAGGTTTTTTTTCAATTCATCCAGGTTAACTGAACCAAACTTATCGACAGGAATCTGCGTGGATTTTATTCCCATGTGTTCAAGGTATTTGACCGAGTGAAGAACGGACTGATGTTCCACGGCTGAAACGGTGATATGGTTCCCGCGGTTTTTTTGAGCTAAAGCAAATCCTTTGATGGCAAAATTATTGGATTCTGAACCGCTGGACGTAAAGAAGATCTCAGACGCATGGGCATTGATCAATTCCGCCACCCTCTCTCTGGCGCTTTCCACGGCCTGAAGGGCTTCCTGTCCTGAAGAATGAAGGCTTTGTGGATTCCCATAGTTTTCCTTCAAAAAGGGAAGCATAGAATCCAACACCTCGGGATGAAGAGGTGTGCCCGCAATATGATCCAGATAAGCTTTCCGCATTGTCTTCAGACTGATACGACTTCCTTGATTTCAGGAATATCTTTTTTCAACACCCTCTCAATACCCATTTTTAGCGTCATCTGAGACATGGGGCATCCGCCACAGGCTCCGGTCAAACGGACCTTGACCGTTCCGTCTTTGACTTCAACGAGTTCCACATCACCGCCATCGGCTTGAAGTGAGGGGCGAATCTTCTCCAGGGATTTTTCTACTCTTTCTTTCATTGTCCTTTCCTCCTTTAGGTTAGGATAAACACTTAATGTTGTATATCATTCAAATTTTTCCATGATTTTTTCGATCTTTCCGGCCTCTGGGGTAATGTCCAGAAATGCCAGTGGTTTTCGACCGGGAAGAGACAGTTCTTCGAATGAGGGCCGAGTTTCTTTATAAATCAAACCCACAGGCAGCTTGCCGCCGTGTCTCGAAAATACTTCCCAAGCTTTATTTTTATTTGTCGGATCGTAATTTGGATCCAAGTCCACATCAACAATATGAGATTTGAACCACTGATACGTGTCGATCTTGTTGTGAGTCACACACGGGCTTAAAACTTCCACAAGAGAAAAACCTTTATGTTTCATGCCGGCCGTGATGAGTGAAGCCAGCTTCTGTGGAGCTCCTGAAAATCCCCGGGCTATAAATGACCCTCCGGCGGCGAGTGCTATTAGAGGCCCCTCCAACGGCGGCTCTTTGGACCCATAAGGAGTGGAGTTGGAAATGAAATTCATACGGCTTGTGGGTGAAGTTTGTCCTTGGGTCAAACCGTAAATCCTGTTGTTGACGACAATGTATATCATATCGACGTTTCTTCTCAGGGAATGGATAAAATGACCCAGCCCAATGGAGTAGGCATCTCCATCCCCACTCACGGCGATCACAGAAAGTTGAGTGTTCGAGAGTTTCACACCCTGCGCGATAGGAAGAACTCTTCCGTGCAGCGAATGAAATCCATACGCATTAAAATAGCTGTTCAATCGACCATGACAGCCAATGCCAGTAATAATACTCATCTTTTCCGGCTTGATTTCAAGAGTAAAGGCCACCTTTTTAAGCGCAGAAAAAAGGCCGTAGAGGCCGCAGCCCACACACCATGTGGGATCTTGAAGATGATAGTCTTCCAATTTTAACATTTATACGGCCCTTTTAATTTGACTCGAAATATCGACCGGGCGAAAGGCCACACTCGAATAGTTTAATATTTTTTGCAGCCTGATTTCCGGTTTTACTTGACTGTTGATAAGGTCATGAAGTTGGCCGGAATAGTTGTTTTCAACAATAAAAACATGCTCACAGCTCCGGATGAAATCATTCACTCTTTTGGCCGGAAAAGGCCAAACCGTTCGTATTTGAAGATTTTTTGTGCGAATATTCAAATCGCCGAGCTCATCGATAGCTTCTACAATGGATCCCAGAGTGGATCCAAATCCAATAATGCCAACAGTGGCCTGTTTATCCCCCCAAAGTTTGGGTGGAATCATATCTTTTGCCGATCCGGAGAGCTTGTGCATCCGTTTATGCATCATCCGTATTCGATTTTCGGGTTCCTCATCCCTGTATCCTTTCTCGTCATGCTCATTGCCTTCTACCATATGGATACCGTTTTTCATGGAAGGAAGAGCACGCGGAGAAATTCCGTCATTGGTAAACGCATACCTCTTGTAGTCCTTAATTTTCATCAAATCTTTCTGAGTGAGAAGCTTCCCCCGGTCTATTTTTATCTCCGACAAATCAAATTTTTTAACCGTTCTGTAGTTTTGTCCAAAATCCTGCTCGGTCAAAAGAATCACAGGAACCTGGTATTTATCGGCAAGATTGAAAGCCTTGACGGTTAATTCAAAACACTCTTCGACCGTCCCTGGAGATAAGATAATCCGCGGAAACTCTCCATGAGATCCATAAACCCATTGGTTCAAATCAGACTGCTCAGTTTTAGTTGGCATGCCCGTGCTCGGACCAACCCGCTGCACATCGATAATGACAATAGGGATTTCGGCCATCCCGGACAATCCATAACTTTCCATCATCAACGATCCACCGGGGCCCGATGTGGAGGTCATAGCCCGGACACCGGCATAAGAAGCACCAAGGACCATGTTTATCGCCGCCAGCTCATCTTCAGTCTGAACAACAAGCCCATTAAATTCGGGGAACTTGAGAGCCAGCCACTCCCAGATCTCAGTCGCCGGGCAGATGGGATAGGCTGCAAAAAAACGGCAGCCGGCGGCAAGAGCACCAACCGCAATCGCTTCATCCCCGGAAATGAACATTTTGCCTTTATCCTTTTTCTTTACGAGTTTATGCCGTTCGGAAGGCTCTACAATCAATCGGGCCTGCTCACAGCCCAGGTTTAAGGCATCCAAATTCATCCGGACGATCTCTTTTCCTTTTCTTTTCAAGAAAGCGTTTATGATGATGCGCTCAATAATCCGGAAATCAAGATCAAGAATATAGCACAACGCTCCCAGGGCAATCATGTTTTTAAATATATCGTTCTTAAAGTGCTTTTTAGCAAGAATCTTAAGGGGTAACTTATGGAATGTTTTTCCCTTTTTGTGTTTAGGCTTAAGATGGTGCATTTCCGCCCCATCACAGAAAACCACTCCACCTTGGGCCACAAATTTTGTGTATTTTATGATCGATGCACAGTCGAATGAGATGAGAATATCGATCTCATTCCCAAGACCAAAAACCTTCTTCTGGCTGGCGCGAATGGTATAATGCGTTGGTTCTCCTCTAATGTTGGAAGGAAAGTACCTGTATGTGGCCACCTCCCATCCTTCTTTTTTTAAGATTTTTGCCAACACATTCCCCGTGAATAGAACACCATCACCGGCTTGACCGGCAACCGTCACGGAAATATCTTGAATCATTATTTGGTATTCCTTAACTTTCTATACTTATGCAATTTCCGTACCATTTCATACACAAGGGATAAAAAAAAGTATTATCACTATGCTATACCTGGAATTCTAAAAAATTTATAAGAACCACAGGGGATTCAATACAAACTCATTGACCATAATAACACTATTCGACTACTGTGTCACCGATATATCGGTGATTCATTCAGCTTTTCTTTCACTCCATTTACTGGTATTGATTTCTGTCTACGGCCAGTTTTTTCATTCTGCTCTGGAGAGTCGAAGGTTTCATGCCCAAGATATTTGCTGCGCCTTTATCTCCGTATATCGTTCCCTGAGTATGGCGAAGGATCTCAATGATGTAGTGTTTTTCAAATTCATCCATGGAGAGAAGTTTTGATACTCGTCCCCCTTCAAGCGTCTGATTAAAATAAGCTCCGGATATTTCAAAAACACCTTTTTTTGAGATGATCAGCCCGTGTTGGATCATGTTCTGTAATTCCCGGACATTTCCCGGCCAGGAATAGTCCAAAAAGATCTGCATGGTTTCCTTCGTGATTCGATCAATCTTTTTTCCCAGTTTTCTCCCGTAGTGCTCAAGAAAATACGCTGTCAATAGAGGGATATCTTCACGCCTTTCTCGAAGAGGAGGGACATCGACCGGAAAGACATTAAGACGGAAAAAAAGGTCCTGTCTGAACTTTTTCTCCTGAACCAGAAAATTCAAGTCTCTGTTCGTCGCCGCCAGCAGCCGGACATCAATCTTGATGGTCTTTGAACTTCCCACTCGTTCAAATTCACCATCCTGTAGTGCCCTCAGGAGCATGGCCTGTGTTTCCAGAGGCAAATCCCCTATTTCGTCCAAAAAAATTGTGGCTTTATCTGCATATTCAAACCTTCCAATTCTCTTTTGGATGGCCCCGGTAAATGCCCCCTTTTCATGCCCAAACAGCTCTGAAGCGATTAGACCCTCGGATAAAGCAGCACAATTTACCTTCACCAATATCCTTTCTTTACGAGAACTGAGTTCATGGATATAACGAGCTACCAGTTCCTTTCCTGTTCCTGTTTCGCCTTTTATCAGCACAGTCGTATCTGCAGAAGCCACCTGCTGGATAGCTTTTTTGACTCCCTGGATGGCCCGGCTTGTCCCGATCATTTCCTCGAATGGGTATTCGGATTTAAGCTCATCTTTTAAAACCTGTGTTTCCTGGTAATACCTGTTTTTCAATGATTCTGTTTTGGCCTTGTTCAACCTCTCCTCTTCAAGCCTCACGCTGTCCGTCACATCATGGAATGTTCCTCTATAACCAACCGTGTTCTTTTTCTTGTCAATAATGGATTTTAAGGACATTTCCAAATACATGTTTTGACGGCCAATTTGAAATTTGAGCACACGGTTAACCACAGAACCTTCAGCATCAACTTCCTCAATGAAACTATCCCAAGCACCCTTATCCAGATTCAGTTCATTCATTTTGACGGCATTTTCCTGCAGTTTTTTTGGGTTTGAAGATCCAAACAGACTGGCTCCTTTCTGATTGATCTGAAGGACAGTTCCCCTTGTATCCAGCTCAATAATTCCAATCGATGCAGAATCAAAAAGATCCATGACTTTTTTCTGAGATTCTTTCAAAGAGGAATACAGTTGTGAGTTGTGGATGGCAATGCCAATTTGAACGCTCAACTTCTCAAACAACCTGACTTTTTCCAGTGGAAACAGGTCCTTCCTCTCATCAGAAAGGTAGAGTTCCGCGATGGTTTTGCTCCGGATCTTTATGGGGATAATAGCCACGGATTCATACCCGCAGTCCTGGCAGACATTCCTTAGAGTAAGGTCATCCAGCCGATGTTGATACTTTTGAATGTCTGAATCGAGATGACTCATGGAATTCGTGTAAAAAGAGCCAAATTCAGTAAAAAACGGAAGGTTTTTATCAACGTCCCCCTTGGCAACATATCCACACATACAATCTTTCAGTGTCACCCAATGTTCGGAATCCATGAATTTTTTTTCCAATCCAAACTGGGAATAAATTGGGATATTACCGGAAAAATCGATTATCCTGATCGCCAGATGACGGCATTCCGTGACATTCGGAAGAATAGCCAGAATTTCATCCAGAGTGGTTTTCAAATCCGCAAGATGTGATATTTTTTCTGAAACTTGGCAGAGAACATCAAAATTTTCGAATGTTTCAAAGGGAGATTCCTCTCGGCGTTTTAATCCGGTTTTTTTCGACATATCTCCATCGGCTCCCTGCGGACGCTATTTATGTATTCCCTCAATTTTTATTCTTTCCAGATCAATAAGAGGCCGGATCAGGTCCTCTCGTAAAACCGTATCTTCTCTCAGCACACCCGTCGACACGATGGACACATTCGCACCAACAAGATCTTCTATGAAATGGACATAATCTTTGAATTCCTGTGGGAATGAATCAAAATCTTCATAGCTGTTAAGTGTCTTTTTCCAACCACGCACTTTTTTATATATTGGTTCAACTTCCGATAGAACCCAACTCTCGCATGGATATCCCTGCAGCCGTTGGTCCTTATACTTATAACCAACACACACAGATAACTCTTCGAGACTATCCAGAACATCCGGCTTAGTCAAAGCAATATGTTTAATGCCGTTCAACCGGCAGGCATAGGCCACAGCAAAAGCATCAAACCACCCGCATCTTCTGGGACGTCCGGTCGTGGCACCAAATTCATTGCCTTTTTCCCGAAGAAAGGCTCCAATGCCTCCATGTATTTCGGTCGGGAAAGGGCCGCATCCAACCCGGGTTGTATAGGCTTTGGCTATTCCCAGCACCACATCTATTTTGTCCAGGCTCACCCCTAAACCGGTACACACCCCTCCCACCGTAGAATTGGAGGATGTGACATAGGGATACGTCCCAAAATCGACATCAAGCAGAGTCCCCTGGGCCCCTTCAAACAGAACGAACTTTCCTTTGGCAATGTGCTCATTGAGGATAAGGGACACATCTTTGATATATTTTTGAATCTGATCAGCATAATTTGAATAATCCTCAAATATCTTTTCCGGATCGAGCGGGGGCTCACCGTAAAAACCAAGAAAGATATTGTATTCCTCTACATTTGACCTGATCTTGTCTTCCAAAACACTCAGATTCAATAAATCTCCGACTCGAATGCCTCTTCGCGCGGCCCTGTCCGTATATGCAGGCCCGATCCCCCGGCATGTTGTGCCTATTTTATTATCCCCTCTGCGTTCTTCATTAAGGGCCTCGACAAGGCCGTGATAGGGAAGAATGAGATGGGCATTTTTGCTGATGGCAAGATTATCATTTATCTCGACTCCAAAATCCTTTAAATAAGAGAGTTCATTCAAAAAAGCTTTTGGATCGATAACGACTCCATTCCCGATAAGACAGAGTTTATCACGATGGAGAATTCCGGAAGGGATGAGATGGAGAATGATTTTCTCTCCTCCGGAATAGACTGTGTGACCGGCATTATGTCCGCCCTGGTACCGCGCCACTATGTCGAAAGGAGGGGTAAGGAGATCTATGATTTTTCCTTTTCCTTCATCCCCCCACTGCATACCAAGAACAACCAAATTGACCATGTCTTTCCTCAAAATTCAGGATAGATGTTTCAAAAGAGTACAACGTCCGATGATTGAAAACGCATTCTACCAGAAGTCAAATACAGAAACAAGATTAAAAGCTTAGTGCAGCCTGAAGTGTGAGTGTCCTTTTTCTCCGGCCTATCGATTCATCCTTGTCGATATCGTATTCGAGCTTTAGGAGCACGTTCATGGTGGGGATATAAACAATACCAAATGCCCAGCGGTTTTGATTAAAATAAATGCCTTCCCCCTGAATATTCGGGCCAACAAAGCCTTGGCCATGGAAGGGATCCGAATAGTTAAACTTCTGGTAGGAGACAATGGGATGGATTTTTTGAAGAGATATTGAGGCCTGGATAAAATACCCATCAATAGTCCCATTAGAAAATTCCGCGGGATTTTCTATCTCTCCTCGAGTATATTCTCCCAGCACTTGTAAGCTCTTCGTATCCCATGTCACATCCACACACTGAAGAAAGGTTTTTCTCTCGTTTGCTGAATCGAATTTTCCTCTGTAATACGAATAGGCCACCTCAAAACTTTGAGTGATAGACCAACCAAAACGTCCTCCGATGCCCTTGTTCACATTATTGTCAATAAACTGCTGTCCCTCATTCAAATTTATCCCTTCCGAAAGACCGTTGCCTGCAAATAGCACATAATTAAATATGCCGATCCGTCCTTCAATAACAAGGCCGATATCCCGCCAATTTAAAGGAAATGAATGGGCAATATTTAATGGAGTTTGGATCAAAAATGTTTCATGCGGCCGGCCATATTGGTTGTATTTTCCAAATGGCACCAGATAAAGGCCCATCTTCACTTGGAATGATTCCGAGGAGAGAAACCCAATCCAAGCCTGTTCCACTTCGATCTGCCCTTCATGAAAACGCAATTCAGCCAAATACCCGATACCGGGAGTAAGTGCGCCGGAAAAAATGAGCCCAAACTGAACATCCTGAAACGTGCTGTTTTTTTCGACAGTCTTCAAATCCCTTGAATATTCAAAAGACAGATAGCCATTGGTTTCTCCTTCGACACTTTTGAACGACACAAAAAGGACAAAGACAACAATAAAAATTCTTTTTTTCATATCAGCATGATGATTCGTATATATTCTTTTTCTTCCATCATAGTGACTAAATTTTATTGAAAAAATCCTTGGTCACACCGCATTGAGGACAGGTCCAGTCCTCAGGGAGGTCCTCGAAAGACGTACCCGGATTTATCCCATTATCGGGATCTCCCTTTTCGGGATCATAAACATAACCACAAGCAGTACATTCCCATTTTTCCATTATTCTCTCCTTAGAAAAGATAAAGGGCTCTATCCTTCTTCGAGGACATGCTTTTCGTATTCCGTCTCCAGTTTTAACTTATGCTCTTTTTCTTGTTCAATAAAGAAGTCAAACATTTTTTTAAACTGGTCTGATTTTACGGCGGCCTTCATACCCGTGTAGAGCTCGACGGCCTGCTGCTCTTTTTTGGCGGCAAATATGAGGAGATCCTGAAAGGTCATATCAGGTGTAGTAGGTTCCTCTGTCAAAAAATCGCTGATCTTCAAATCGACAACTTTATGTGTTTCCAGGTTTTCGATATCTTCACTTGTGATGTCCTGGAGAAGCTCTTTGTGCTTTTTTTCTTCAGCCTGAAGCTCGAGCAGCAGCTTTTTTAATCCCGGAGTTTCGGCAACCTTGCTCATTTCACCGTAGGCTCTGTAGGCATCCTCTTCTCTTTTGATGGCAAATAAAATAATATCTACAAAGTTTGAATTATCCATTTTTACTCCTCAATCGAATCCCAAAAATTACGAATATGATGTTCTCCAAGAAACCTTATTATAATGAAAGCCTATTTCCCTTGCAACAAAACAGTCGTATTCTTGCTTTTTTGGGCTGTTTACTTTATCATGCGGTTTCAAAAATGAATACAAAAGCCATTGCCTACTTCATCCTGGGTTGGTTTATTCCTGGTCTGGGACATGTTGCCTTAAAGAAGTTCAAGAGAGCTCTCTTCTTCTTTGTGGCCATTACATCCATGGCCGGATTAGGTCTTTTAATGGGTGGTCGAGTCTATTCATTTCAAACAGAAAATCCTCTCACAATACTGGCATTTTTTTCGGATATAGGGACAGGAAGCCTTTATCTTCTAACTAAAATGTTTTCTTTCGGACTTGGCAATTTGAAAAATATATCGTTTGAATTCGGTACAGCTTATATTGCGGGAGCCGGTCTTTTAAATTTTCTAATTGCTCTCGATGCCTACGATATCGCGGCAGGGAAAAAGAACTGATGTTTTCAAGTCTTTTTGTTTCAATGGTTCTCTACTCAGCTTTTGTATCTTCTGTTCTGGCTTTGATTCGAAGACATGATAAAAAAGCGCAAATCCGCTACGGCCTTTCCCTCTTCCTGATTATGGTTGTGGGAGCTCTCGCCTTTGGCTGGTTCATGTATCTCTTCGTCTAAACCTCTCCTTCTCCCACGTCAGCCAGTCCAACAATTCAAATAACAGGGATGGAACCCTTACGCAGCATACCTCAGTCCTCACTCCTCCGTCGTTGTGGGCAGAGATAGACTTGCGCCATCCATCCCTTTTTACAATGGAGTTTTGACCTGGTATATTGTGTGTGGGATGATTGAGCTGTATGGAATCTCAAAACAGTACCAAAAACCCAACTGGGCTCTCGATGATATCACTCTCCGGATTGAAAAAGGTGATTTCTGGTTTGTGACAGGTCCGAGCGGGGCCGGAAAGACGACGCTCCTTCAAATCATTTTTCGAGAAATTCTCCCCACACGAGGTCAGATCGTAATCGATGGAAGAAACACCCTCAAGATACCTGATCACAAAATCTATAAGCTTAGAAGAGCTATGGGCATTGTGTTCCAGAATTTTCGGCTTCTTTTCCACAAAAAAGTGTTC
>SDBU01001964.1_pt1 | contig 28229 bp, 30 predicted proteins | sample 2277071 | NCBI WGS metagenome assembly SDBU01 (sample SAMN10397929, study PRJNA504765) | marine sediment metagenome | isolation source: marine sediment core GS08_GC12, 126 cmbsf | place: Arctic Ocean: Gakkel Ridge, Loki's castle | collected 2008 | reverse complement strand
CTCCAGGAGCACTCGATCGTGCTGGTTCGGGGCGGCCGCGTGCGAGATTTGCCGGGGGTGAGGTACCAGGTGATCCGCGGCACGCTCGATTCGACGAGCGTGGAAGGACGCAAGCAGTCACGGAGCCGCTACGGCACCAAGAGGTCGTAGGACCGCACCGGGAAAAAATTCCGATTGATGGAAAGATAACGATGGGCCGTATCACCGCCAGCCGCACGCAACTGAAAGGGGATTCCCGATACAATTCGGTGCTGGTGACCAAGTTCGTCAACAAGCTGATGTGGAACGGCAAGAAGACCGTCGCGCTGAAGATTTTCTACGACGCGCTGGACTTGATCGCCAAGCGGATCTCCGACGCGGAGCCGCTGGAAGTCTTCACCCAGGCGATCGAGAACGTCAAGCCGCAGATCGAGGTCCGGTCCAAGCGAGTCGGCGGGGCGGCCTATCAGGTGCCCATGCAGGTGAACAGGATACGGCAGCAGTCGCTGGCGATTCGCTGGATCCTCAACGCCGTGCGCGAAAAGAAGGGGCGAGCCACCCACCTGAAGCTGGCCGACGAGCTGGCCGCCGCCTACAACCGGGAAGGCGCCGCCATGACTCGCCGGGAGAACATCCACCGCATGGCCGAAGCCAACAAGGCGTTTGCCCACTTCGCATGGTAATCTGGAGCTAAGTGAACGCCGCGTGAGGCACTCCTCACACGGCGTTCTTCGTGCGCGTTGTCGGTTATCGGTTGTCAGTTATCGGTTTTCAGTTTTCAGTTTTCAGTCGTCGGTTGACAACCGAGAACCAAGAACCGATGACCGACAACGGATAACCGACAACCGACAACCGATAACCGACAACCGATAACCGATAACCGACAACCGATGACCGACAACCGATGACCGATGACCGATGACCGATGACCGACAACCGATAACCATGGGAGGGTTGGCACGTGCAAGACTTTCACAATCTCGATGTCTGGCATAAAGCGCACCAATTGACGTTGGATGTCTATAAGGCGACAGAGACGTTCCCGTCGGTGGAGCGGTCCATAATGATTCTGCCTGGAACCACCTTCGCCATAGAGGGCGACCCTCCCCTGCGGGCCTTTCTTGAGGATGTTGCCCTGGCTCTAGGGGGGCGTCCTTTATCTCTGAAGCCCGGCGACAGGGTGTTGTATCATGCCTCGGCGGTGATGGCCTGTGGCCTCATGGTGACGCTGGTCAAGCTGGCCACCGACCTGTGGAAGACCATGGGATTCCAGCGGGAGGACGCCTTGAAGGCCCTTCTGCCTCTGCTTCGAGGCACCGTGGAAAGCATGGAAGTGCTAGGCGTACTCCGTGCATTGACCGGGCCCCTCACCCGAGGCGACGTAAGCATAATACGAAAACACCTGGAGGCTTTGAAGGCGAGCGCTCCAGAGGTGATGCCCATATACTGTCATCTGGCCCTGGCACAACTCCCCATGGCTATAGAGAAGGGCGTTCTGGTGGACGCTACGGCCAAAGAGTTTCGAGCCTTGCTGGTAGGCTATTTACATAGGGAGCCAAGCTTATTGTTGCCATAAAAACTGTTCATCCCCCCCCACCCATGTAATTTGCCGGGGGACACCCCGAACCCCGGCAAGGAGCCTGGGCGCTGCCCAGATCCTGCGCCTTGCAGCCTTCGGCAGCGGACATGGTCGAGAACCCAGCCAGAGGAAAGTGGGTGCAGGGTGAACCCCGCGAGGAGGTACCAATGCGTATCACCATAAGAGATGTCCAGGAGATGAAGAAACGGGGAGAGCGTATCCCCATGATGACGGCTTACGACTACACCTCGGCAAAGATCCTCGACGCCGCGGGTGTCCCCCTGCTTCTGGTCGGAGACAGCCTGGGCCAGGTGATCCTGGGCTACGACTCTACCATCCCCGTTACCATGGAGGAGATGCTCCATCACACCAAGGCCGTTGCTCGAGGCTCCCAGCGAGCCATGGTAATCGCCGATATGCCCTTCATGAGCTACCAGGCAGACGCTCGGGAGGGCTTAAAAAACGCCGGGCGCTTCCTCAAGGAGGCGGGCGCCCAGGCCGTCAAGCTGGAGGGAGGAGAGTACATATCCCAGACCGTAGAGAAGATGGTCCGCTCCGGCATCCCAGTCATGGGCCACATCGGCCTGACCCCCCAGTCGGTGAACCAGCTAGGAGGGTACCGTGTCCAGGGCAAGACAAGCAAGGCCGCGGCCCAGCTACTCAAAGACGCCCAGGCGCTGGAGGAGGCCGGGGCTTTTTCGGTTGTTCTGGAGTCGGTGCCTGCGCCACTGGCCAAACTCATAACGGAGCGACTGTCGGTGCCTACGATAGGGATCGGAGCGGGTAGATTCTGCGACGGCCAAGTGCAGGTCTTGCACGACCTCCTGGGTCTGTTCACCGACTTCGTTCCCAGGCATGCCAGGCGGTATGCCCAACTGGCCGAGGTCATAAAAGAGGCCACAGGTCAGTACATGAGGGATGTCCAAGAAGGGACCTTCCCCTCGGAGAAAGAGAGCTACACCATGGACGCAGCTATTCTGGAGGAGCTACTGTCCCATACGGGAATCTCTTGAGCTGGCAGAGCAGAGGGATATCCCCATGAAGGTGCTGCGCACCGTCGCCGAGTTCCGGGAGGCCCGGATAGACTCAACACCTCCCCTAGGCCTTGTGCCCACGATGGGGGCCCTGCACGAGGGGCACCTTGCCCTGGTACGCCGCGCCAGAGCGGAGAACGGTACCGTGGCCGTAAGCATCTTCCTCAACCCGACCCAGTTCGGCCCTCAAAAGGACTACGACACCTATCCCAGGGATATGGAACGCGACCTGGCTCTGCTGGAGAAGGAGGGTGCCCATCTGGCCTTTGTGCCTCCCGTGGAGGAGATGTATCCTGCTGGTTTCGATACCTGGGTAGAGGTAGGAGCCCTGACCCGGCGGTTGGAGGGAGAATGGCGACCCGGCCACCTCCGGGGAGTGGCCATCGTGGTGACCAAGCTGCTCAACATCGTCCGGCCCGATAGGGCCTACTTCGGCCAGAAGGACGCCCAGCAGGTCATGGTGATCAAACGCCTGAACGCAGACCTCAACCTGGACGTGGAGATCGTGGTGGTGCCCACGGTGCGTGAGGCCGACGGTCTTGCCCTCAGCAGCAGGAACGTCAATCTCAGCCCCAAAGAGAGGCAGGCGGCTGCCATTCTGTATGAGTCCCTCCGCCTGGCCCAGCAGATGTACGAGAGGGGCAACCGGGATGCGGAGTCTGTGCGTCAGGCGGTACGAAGGCTGATAGGCGAGAAGCCCCTGGCGACCATCGACTACGTCAGCGTAGCCGACGCCAGCACCCTCGAAGAGCTAGAGCGCATCGAGCGGCCCGCCCTGATCTCCCTGGCGGTGCGGATCGGGAGGATCCGGTTGATAGACAACGTCACGCTGGACAGGACATAGCCCTACATCTTCTCTTTATTGGGCCAGTCATGGCTTGCCCGTGCACTGGTTCTGAGGAGTGAGGGTCAGGGCGAGCCCAGACCGTTGACACTCGTGGAAGTTTCATTCAGAATAGGCCTCAGTTTCACATCCCACAAAACTGGAGGAGTTTCCATGATCTACGAGTACCGCGAGTACAAGACGGCGCCCGGCAAGCTGCCTGCCCTCGTAGAGTTGATGGGCAAAGCTATGCCCATCTTCGAGAAGCACGGCATGAATGTAATAGGCTGCTGGACACCAGCCGTGAGTGAGGACAACAGACGCTTCATCTATATGCTTGCCTTTGACGACATGGCACACCTAGAAAAGGCCTGGGCATCATTCAGGTCAGACCCCGAGTGGATTAAGGTCCGCACAGAAGCCTCAAAGGAAGGACATCTCACGACCGTCGCGCACAACTCAATCCTGAACCCCACCTCATACTCGCCGGCGTAGGCCGAGCATCTGGCAGTTCGCCCCAAACCGCTAATCCTGTAGCCTAGGAGGTCCCCTCATGATCTACGAGTATCGCGTATACGAAGCACTGCCAGGCAAGTTGCCCCTCGTGGTGGAGTTGATGGGCAGAGCCGCACCCGCCTTCGAGAAGTATGGCATGAAGGTAGTAGGATTCTGGACCCCGATCGTTGGCGAGGCCAGTAACCGCTTCATCTATATCCTTGGCTTTGAAAGCATGGAGCATCGCCAAAAGGCCTGGGCCTCCTTCTTGGCAAGCCCCGAGTGGAAAGAGATCGGCGCCGAGTGGGCGAGGCAGGTCCCCACATCCAAGACGTTAAACTCTTTGCTGAACCCTACCTCATATTCGCCCCTACATTAGATTAGGCCGTCCGGCCACTTCCTGGGGGCCCTTCTGCCCAGGATAGAGGCGAGGGACTGAGGTACAGTGGGGAACGTCCCTAGAAGTGAATGGAGCGCAGTACTTAAGTGGCGGCAGCCTTTTATGACCTACATGCCCATATACTTCCAGGCGTAGACGACGGGCCCAAGACCATGGAGGACTCCGTGAAGATGGCCCGGATCGCCAGCGAGGACGGCATTCGGGGCCTTTTGGCCACACCCCATAGCAAGGATGTGAACGAAGACCACTCTGTGGACTATATAACGAGCCTGATAAATGACCTTGGCCAGGAGCTACGAGGCCGTGGCATCCAGCTAGAACTGTTCCTTGGAATGGAGAACTACCTGGTGCCGGACCTGGCCCAGCAGGTCTCCCAAGGGAGGGCGTTGACGCTGAACGGCTCCCGCTACATCCTGGTAGAGTTGCCTTTTACCGCCTACCCCACATACGTCAACGACGTCCTTTTTCATCTTCAACTCCAGGGCTTGATTCCGGTCATCGCCCATCCGGAGCGCAACACCCAAATCCAGAAGAACCCTTCTATCCTTGCCAGCCTGGTGGAGCGGGGAGTTCTCGCCCAGATAACCGCTGCAAGCATCCTCGGGGGCCTTGGAGCGGACGCCAAGAGGTCATCCCGGACACTTCTACGGATGGGCCTGGTGCACGTCATAGCCTCAGATACCCATCACCACCTGGGTCCCCGAATTCCAGTGCTGTCTCGTGGAATGACTGCCGCCGCTAAAATCGTTGGGCCGGAACGGGCACGCTCTATGGTGGAAGGGAGCCCCAAGGCACTATTAGAGGACAGCGCCCTGGAGATAGAATCCCCCTGCGGAATGGAACCCTCTAGACCCTGGTGGCACCTTTGGTAGTAAGAGAGTAAGCCTGCTGGAGATGACGCCTGTCATGGACCACGAGAGCGGCGCGACCAGGCGCCAAAGGGATCAGGCCAGGCAGAAGATGCGGGCCAGCCTGATGACCAGGGTCGGTAGAGGCTCCAGAAGTATTCGGACCCTGGACAGGACATAGGCGGCGACTATGCCTATCATCGCCCCAGCCAGTATGTCCGATGGATAGAAGACCCCCGCATAGACCCTGGAAATAGAAAAGACGGAGGCTACGGCAAAGAGTGCCCACCCCAGACCACGGTTAACCGCCCAGACAGTGGCGGCAACGGCAAAGGCTATGGCCGCCGGATTAGCGGGGAATGAAGAGTCCGTGGGTTGATAGAAAAGCAGAGAGACCTCGTACTGGGTAAAGGGTCTGGGCCTGAAGTACAGGTGGTTGATCACAAACACCACCAAGTTCGAGATGCCGATGGCCGAGGCGCCCACGAAGACCGCTTTCTGGTAACGCTCCCTGGTATCGCGGTCCTTCCCGGCAAACCAGAGGGCCAGCAGGGTCAGGGCAAGGAAGACAGGGATCAGGTAATCGCTGACCACCACCTTAGCGATGGTGTCCACGACTGAAAACCTTCCTACCCAGCCGTTTATCCAGAGAAATACCGTTGCATCTGCCGACGCCATTTTCTCCACCAGTAGCTTAGGCTGTCAAACAGGGCCTGAACGTAGTTGCTTTTCTTCAGGGCATCCAAACCAGAGAAGGTATAATGGGAGCGATTCCTCATACCAGCATTGGCTATGGAGGAACCTACCAGCGTTGCCACCACCGCTGCTAGAGAAGCCAGGGCAAACAGAAGGGCCTGGGTATTGCCATCAAGGCCACCCTCTGTGTCGTTGATGTTCCTTGGCGCCGAGACAAAGAACCAGATAACCACCGCCAGCGCCAGTAGGACACCGAAGAAACGGGAGGCACGCGGGCTTGGAAGGAGGAGTAGACCTCTCAGGTGTCCGTAAGATGCGGCTACCTGAAGAGTTCCCAAGCCGGATAAGAAGACCAGTATGAAATAGTCTCTAGAAAGGTCCGCCATAGTAGGGTTTGCCTTCAGGCTCCCAACCCGGTCTCCTCCTCTACACCCCTCTCCGCAGCGGGCACAGACCTATGTACGCTCAGGAAATGAGATATCCCTACAATGACCGGCAGCGCTAGGGAGTAGCCTATATGAGAGTTGGGCGCCCCGGTAAGCCAGGCGACTAGGGCCAAAGGCGTAAAGACAAATGCGAAGTAGATAGCAGTATCCCGATAGAGGAAAAGCGGCACAAGGGCTATCAATGCCAGGGGAATAGTGGCTATGGGAAGCAGGGCCAGGAGGACGCCTAGGGCTGTGGCCGCTCCTCGGCCTCCCTGGAAGTGGAGGAAGAAGGGCCAGTTGTGCGCTGCGATGGCTACTAGGCCAGCCAAGAGAACGGCGGTCTCGGACCCGGTGATCCAGCTGGCCAGAAACACCACCAGGGCCCCCTTGCCAATGTCCACAATCCCCACCAGGATCCCCACCTTCACCCCCAGCTCCCGAAAGGCATTGGCGGCGCCCATGTTGCCATCGCCCAGTTCCCGAATGTCAACTCCTCGGGTCAGGCGCCCCGCTACATACGCCGATGGAAAGGCCCCCAGGGCATAACATAGTAGGAAGAGACCCAACCAGTCCATTATCCCCCCTAAGCGGTTACAAGCCTGGATGCAACGGCGGTGCACCAGTGGGCGTACTTGGGCCTACCGCCCCTGATGACCTCGGAGTATATGTGCAGAAGGCTACGGGTAATCGGTCCTACGTTTCCGTCACCTATGAGTCGGTTGTCGATGTGCCCCACAGGGGTCAGGTGCGCTGCAGTGCCCGTAAGAAAGACCTCGTCCGCCAGGTAGAGCTCACTACGCCTGACAGGCCTTTCCACAGTCTCTATTCCCAGCTCCTGCCTGGCCAGTTGAATGACCGTGTCCCTGGTGATCCCCATCAGGATATTCTCCGAGGAGGCAGGTGTCACCAGCTTCCCCTCGACAACCATGAAAAGGTTCTCCCCTGTACCTTCGGACACAAAGCCGTCCTGGTTCAGCATGATAGCCTCGTCGAAGCCAGCCATCACCGCCTCGGTCTTCGCCAGAATGCTGTTGACGTAGAGGCCACTGATCTTCACGCTGGGCGGGATCATGGTGTCTCCCATTCGCCTCCATGAGGAGGTACAACAACGGGCTGCGCCCTGTAGGTCCAGATACGCTCCAAGAGGCATGGCCATGAGTGCGAATTCGCTGTCCAGGTCCTGAAGTTTTAGATTGGCCACCTTCTGAGAGCTCTTGAAGGCCAGGGGCCTGATATACAAGTCCTCCTGGTAGCCACACTCCTGAAGCAATTCGACAGTGATACGACACAGGTCATCGACACTATATGGGATCTCTATCTTGAGAATACGGCACCCTCGGAGGAAGCGCTCATAATGCTCCATGAGTCGGAAGACAAAAACCTTCCCTTCCTTCTCATTCCAGTTGGCCCGGATGCCCTCGAAGATGGCTGTCCCATAGTGCAAGGCATGGGTCATTATCCCTACCTTTGCATCTTCCAGTGGAACAAGCTTACCACCGAAAAAGGCAAGGGCTCTGGTTGCCATATACTGAGGCCCCTTTCTCTCTACTGAAAGTGAAGCCATTATAATCCACGGGTTTGACAAAGACAATGGCCTTTCGTTGACAGAGACGGCGAATGTAACCTATAGTTGTTTCAACCTTTGACAGGCCTTTCTCTCCATGAAGGTTCTTCTCCAAGTACTCCTTGCGGTAGCTGTGATAGCGGCCCTGTCGGGGGGAATAGTGCTTCTTGTCAAGCAGTCCTCCGGGAAATCCCTGGAGATTCTTCTTCCCACACCGACCCCTGAACTACAGATCCAGGTGTACGTGAGCGGTGCAGTCGAAAACCCCGGACTTTACACTCTCAGGGAAGGGGAGCGTGTAGCCCAGGCCGTCCAGGCCGCCGGTGGCCCTACGGAGGAAGCGGACCTGGAGCGAGTTAACCTGGCTGCCAGGGTCCAGGACGAGGATCACTGGCACATACCAAGGATTGGTGAGGAAGTTACCCCTGTGGATGTAGCCGACGCCGACGGGAGAATAAACATCAATGTGGCTCCAGTAGCGCTTCTGGAAAGCCTACCCCAAATTGGCCCGGTTCGGGCCCAGGCCATAGTCGCCTACCGCGAGGCCAACGGCCCCTTTTCAAGGGTAGAGGACATCACTAACGTTCCTGGCATATACCCAAGCACCCTAGACGCCATCCGGGACCTGGTAACTGCTGACTAGTTTACAGGGGGTGGGGTCCTCATTGGAGGAACCTTTCAAAGGTTCCCCCAATGCCACCTCAAACCTTCATTCCAGAAAAGTCTTGGAAGGGTTCCCAAGACACTAGAGAAAAATCATGACCCTGCTTCTTCTCTCCGGGGCCTGGGCTCTGGGCATCTACCTGGGGGCGCGGCTAGACCTCCCTCTATCAGCCGTGGCCCTTTTCCTCCTGGCCGCCTCTCTTTTCACCCTCCTTTTCCGCACCGCGGGACGCTCACTCCTCCCAGGGCTTATCCTGGCAGTGTTTCTCCTGGGGGTGGTACGCGTAGAAGGGCTAGCCAGCGGCGATGTGGAGACACCCATAGGGGCCTACCACGGCCAGGGAGCGCTCCAAGTCAGGGGCCTGGTGTCGTCCGACCCAGAGGCCGTGGGCTCGGCTACTCGCTTACGCCTGGAGGTGGACGCCGTAAACCGACACGGTGAGTGGAACGGGGCATCGGGGGATGTCCTGGTGACGTTACGCGAGTCATCAGATCTGGCCGAGGAACGGGACAGGCCCTACTTCCGCTATGGAGACTTGCTGCTATTGGAGGGGCGGCTGGACGAGCCTGTCCCCTTTGAGGGGTTCGATTATCCCGCTTACCTGGCCAGGCAAGGGATAACCACCGTCATGCTGTATCCCCAGGCGACTCTCCTGGCCGAGGGGAAGGGGATGCCGTTCTATCGATGGCTTTACTCTGCACGCCAGGGCATTGCCGGCTCCCTGGAGAGGGGCATTCCTGAGCCTCAAGCCTCCGTCTCTCAGGCCCTTCTTCTAGGCCTGAGAAAAAACCTTCCTCAGCAAATAGTTCAGGACTTCAACGCCACCGGCACGTCGCACCTGCTGGCCATCTCGGGACTCCACGTAGGAGTACTATTGGGAGTGGCCCTAGTCATCAGTGAGGCCGCTCTGGGCAGACGACGGCGCCTTTATCTGCTGCCGCCCCTTCTTCTGGTGTGGCTCTACGCCATGACCGCCGGCCTGCCTCCATCGATGGCCAGGGCGGCCATCATGGCCAGCGTGCTTCTTTTTGGACGCTACCTGGGGCGGCCCGGCAGCATCTTCCCCGCCCTGGGAGCCGCCGCTGCCCTGATGGTAGGGCTGAACCCCAATATCCTCTGGAGCATCTCGTTTCAGCTCAGCTTCACCGCCATCGCCGGTATAGCCCTGCTGGGTCAGCCGATGAGGAGATGGCTAGGGGGAGCCGTTGAGAGGCTCAGAGCGGAGGGTTGGCTCTCTACAACGCTAGTAGCCGCTTCCGGCGTCGTTGCCATCACCCTGGCGGCTACAATAGCCACCCTCCCATTAGTCGCCTTCTACTTTCATCGAATATCTCTGGCAGGGGTTCCCGCCACCCTACTAACCCTGCCCGCCATGCCTGCGGTCCTTTCGGCCGGTGCCCTGGCTGGGCTGGTAGGACTGGCCAGTCCGCTGCTGGCGCAACCCCTTGGCTGGGTAGCGTGGGCCTTCACTGCCTATCTGACGGGAGCGGTGCGTCTCTTCTCTATGGTCCCTGGCGCCTCGATACAGGTGGGCCACATGGGCCCCTTTCTGGTATGGGCCTACTACGGCGCGCTTATGCTCCTGCTTTTAGGGGTTCGCTTGAAACACCTACCAGGCAGACTCAGAGCTGGGCTCTCGTTCGAAGTAGGCGGCTTCTTCAAGAGGGCCTCCCTGGCCTGGTGGGCACTGGTGCCGCTGATGGCTGTGGCCACCCTGTTCTGGGTCGCCGCCCTGTCCCTGCCTGACAGCAGGCTCAGGGTCACATTTCTCGATGTGGGACAGGGAGACAGCATTCTAGTCGTCGCTCCAGGGCGACAGCAGATACTCATAGACGGCGGCCCCCACCCCCTGGAGGCCGTCAGGGCACTGGGGGAAGTGGCCCCCTTCTGGGACAGAAGCCTGGACCTGGTGGTACTGACCCACCCTCACGAGGACCACATAACCGGCCTGCTAGAGGTCCTCAGGAGGTACAAGGTAGAGCACATCTTAGAGCGAGGGGTCTCCCATGAATTGCCGGGGTACTCAGCCTGGCGGCGGCTGATTAAGGAGAAGCAGATACCAGTGACTCAGGCCCAGGAGGGGCAGGTGGTGGCCCTCAAAGGAGGAGGGTTTATCCAGGTCCTGGGGCCGCCGGCCGACCTTCTAGAGGGCTCCACCTCCGACGTAGATAACAACTCGGTTGTCCTGCGCCTCGTCTACGGAGGAGTGAGCTTCTTGCTCACCGGCGACATACATGCCGAGGCGGAAGGTGCCATCCTCTCCGGAGGGCACGATATAGACAGCACTGTCCTCAAGGTGGCCCACCAAGGCAGCCGCACATCGTCCTCATCGGCCTTTCTACGCAAAGTAAGCCCTGCGGTAGCGGTCATATCGGTGGGAGCGGACAACAGGTTTGGGCACCCTCACCCAGAGACCCTCCGGTCTCTCGCGCAATACGTTGCGCCAGAGCACCTGTGGCTCACCGCAGAGAGCGGCTCCATCGAGTTTACCACCGATGGCAACGATCTGACGGTAGTAGCGGAGCGGTGAGCAATGGAAGAGGTTATAGATGGAATCGGGGAAGTAAGCCAGAATGGCCAAAGATTTTCGTTGGTTATAATATAGTCCAGGAGTGTTTTCAATAGGTGGAAGTAATGAAACCTGGGAAATGGGTATATCTGTTAACGAGTCTGTTCCGTGTAAGGAAGGCCGGAGAGGTTGGCATAGAAGAGATCGATCTCCAAGGAATAGGAATTAGACTAAAGGGGGTGTTCCTGACTCGAAAACAGAGAATTGGGAAAGTGCATCCACCAGACACGGATGACTACAGATTTGTTTTCTATGTCAATGACGGGACAAGAGATGATAATCTAGCTCAAGGTTTTGCCGATGCGGTGATTCAGTAGATTCGCACATATATGTACTCTCTGTGACCGTTGAGAAGAGGGTCGACAATGGAAAGCGCTTCTTCATGAAACCTGATTACACTTAGGACATCGTGCTTCCTAGCCTTGATAAAGGCCACCTGGTTATCGTCTTCAAATACAATACCTTTAAGAGCATCTTGAATCGGCTTGACTATGTTGTCGAGGTCTGGCTTGTTTTGAAAGCCCTCTGAAAACCAGTCTATCTCAATCCTTGTGCTTTCATGACTCTGAATGGGACTGGGTATGCTGCTACCAGCTGCTTTGGCAACTGTTGCCTTATATCGACGCCTCGATGTTGGGCTGCTCTGCATGCTTACAGGCGACCCAATTACCTCAAAACTGTACCTTGCCCGCTTCGAACCAATCACCCTCATTCCTCCCAAAGCTGAGCAATTCGTCTCACAAGGTTTCTCGGTATTATTGTGAAGGTATACAAACCAAGGTTCTCTGCCTTTGTGTGTATTAGCAGGAGATAGTGGCTTGTCTCTCGCAGACAACCAACGCTATAGACTACTTCATCACGTTCTGGGTCGTGGTATTCAACTTCAACAATTCGCTCATTCATGACCGCTACCAGGATGTATCGTATATTTTGCCATCCCACTACGTCAAATGGCTATGACCTTGCCAACGGTCTAGCAAACCGATGCTCTGAGTCATATTCAGAGTTAACACCTCCGCCATCCATCTTCACCTGCTATTCCTGTGCTACCTCTTCTTTCTCTTCCTCACTTCTGCGATGGCATCCTTGCTACCAAGATATACGCGTCTACCAACCTTCTCCTTTTCTATCAAACCCTTCTGCTCTAGTACCCATGTGGATCACCGCAGAGAGCGGCTCCGTCCAGTTCACTACCGATGGCAACAAGCTGACGGTAGTAACGGAGCGGTAACCGAGAGTACGTCTGTGGTATACTTGGGCGTGCCGGTAGGGTTACCCCAAACCCTTCAGACTGATCCGACCACTAACCCACTGGGAGGTTCCCTTTGATAAGAGTCGACGGCCGAGCCGCAGATGAACCAAGAAAAGTGAAGATCGTCCCGGGGTTCCAGACCTACGCCGAGGGCTCGGCTCTTATCGAGATGGGCCAGACCCGGGTTATCTGTTCCGTCACCACCGAGGACCGTGTACCCCCATTCCTCAAAGGCGGGGGCAGCGGCTGGGTCACCGCCGAGTACGCCATGTTACCCCGCTCTACCCTGGTCAGAACCCCCAGGGAGACGGCGTCAAGGAGGCCCAGCGGACGCACCTTTGAGATACAGCGCCTTATAGGACGCTCCCTCAGGGCGATCACAGACCTCCCGAAGTTGGGCGAGCGGACCCTCACTATCGACTGTGATGTGCTCCAGGCCGATGGAGGAACCCGTACGGCAGCAATCACCGGAAGCTATGTAGCCCTATACCAGGCTCTCCTCAGCCTGATGCAGAGAGGCCAGATCTCTTCCCTACCCCTGAAGTGTAGCGTGGCCGCTATCAGCGTCGGTATCGTAGATAGAGACCTTCTACTGGACCTTTGTTACGAGGAGGACTTCCGCGCCGATGCCGACTTCAATATAGTGATGACCGACAGGAATGAGTTCGTGGAGGTCCAGGGGACCGCCGAGACGCGACCCTTCCCCAAGGCCACGATGGACGAAGTCCTAGCCCTGGCGCATAAGGGGCTGGGCCATCTCTTTGACGCCCAGCGGACTGTAATCGAATCTCTGTAACTACCGGCTCGATACCGTGTCACCCTGATGGCTCGACAAGCATGTCATGTGCCTGTCGAAGGGCCCACCATGAGTGGTGTAAGTGGATTCTTCGCCAAGTTTATCCTGAGAAACCACGGACTCAGAATGGCTGCCGTCTACGAAACCACGTGAGGGTGGCGCCACCATATCCGAAAGCACGCTAGCCTTGTTGAGTGGTTTAGATACCAACGGCTTCGCATCTAGATTAGGGCTTCAGTACGTCCAGACTGAGTCAAAGAGGGTCGTTGTTGCTCCTCGAAGAGGGGTGCTATAATGAACCTCGTTCCGTCGAGATGAGAGAAGCTATGCCTATCATATCGGTCATAGGTGCCAGCAGCCCGGCCCAAGAGATTCTATCCCTTGCAGAGGAGGTGGGCAGGGAGCTGGCACGGCGAGGCGTCATGCTGGTCTGTGGCGGAATGGGAGGCGTCATGGAGGCCGCCTGCCGGGGGGCCAAGGCCGAAGGAGGAACCACCATAGGCATCCTTCCCGGCAACGATCCTAATGAGGCTAATCCCTGGGTAGACATACCAGTCTGCACTGGTATGGGCTATGCACGCAACGCCATCGTGGTCAAATCGGGGAGGGCCGCTATTGCCGTGGGCGGGTCCTTCGGGACTCTATCGGAAATAGGCCACGCCCTGGGAGACGGAATTCCTGTTATCGGCCTCAAGACCTGGACCATTTCCCGGAATGGCCAGGAGGACCACTCCATAATCCTGGCCAAGGACCCCGTAGATGCAGTAGAAAAGGCCCTCCTCGCCGCCAGATCAGAAAAGCAGGCCTCCACTCTATAGATCCGGGGGAGCGAATGAGCACCATTTCCAGAGTAAGGGCTCGAGAGATACTGGCCTCCCGTGGGAACCCCACCGTAGAGGTGGACCTCACCCTGGCCGATGGCGCCTGGGGCAGAGCCGCGGTGCCGTCGGGAGCCAGTACGGGGAGCCATGAGGCCCTGGAGCTAAGGGACGGTGATAAAAAACGATTCCAGGGACGGGGAGTCCTCAGGGCCGTCGCCAACGTCAATGATAGGATTGCTCCCGCCATCGTCGGCTTGCAGGCCCTCGATCAGGAGTCCTTAGACCGCCGCCTCATAGAGCTGGATGGAACAGCGGACAAGTCCAACCTGGGCGCCAACGCAATTCTTGGGGTTTCCTTAGCCCTGGCCCATGCCGCCGCCAGAAGTCGTGGCCTCCCTCTCTTTCGCTGTCTGGACAACGCCGCACCCAAACTCTTACCCGTGCCCATGTTCAACATCCTCAACGGTGGGAAGCACGCCCGGGACTCTACCGACTTCCAGGAGTTCATGGTGGTGCCGGTTGGCGTGGTCTCCTTTTCCCAGGCCCTTCGAGCTGGCGCCGAGGTATACCAGGCCCTGAAGGATGTGCTCAAGGGACGGGGGCTGAACACTAACGTGGGAGACGAAGGCGGCTTCGCCCCCTCTCTTCCGTCCAATAAAGACGCCGTGGAGGCGGTCCTGGCGGCCATCGAGAAGGCCGGGTACAGGCCGGGCCAGGAGTGCTATATCGCCCTGGATGTGGCGGCCTCCGAGCTGTACAGGGACGGCAAATACGTACTGGAGAGAGAGGGCGTTACCATGTCCTCCCAGGAGCTGGCGGACTACTACGCCCGCTGGGTGAGCGAGTATCCCGTCATAAGCATCGAGGACGGAATGGCCGAGGACGACTGGGATGGGTGGAGGATGCTGATGGACGGGGTTGGTGCCAGGGTACAGGTAGTGGGCGACGACCTGTACACCACCAACACCCAACGCATTAAGAAAGGGATCGAGCTAAAGGCCACCAACGCCGTCCTCATCAAGGTCAATCAGATTGGTACCCTCACCGAGACCCTGCAGGCCATCAATATGGCCAGGGATGCCGGCTGGCGCAACGTCATAAGTCACCGGTCCGGCGAGACCGAAGATACCACCATATCCGACCTGGCCGTCGGCACTGGCGTAGGCCAGATCAAGTCCGGTGCCCCCGCCCGCAGCGAGCGCGTCGCCAAGTACAACCGACTGCTGCGCATCGAGGAGGAGCTTGGAGAAGATGCCAGGTACGCGGGAAAGCAGCCGTATAGTATTCTTCATCAATAACATGTTGCGATGAGTCGACGAGGTCAAAAGTACATTTACGCGGCCAAGGAGCCGGCCAGCTAGAAGACCCTACGGGAGGGCAACTATTTTGGTAAGTAGGCCTGAGATAACTTTGATGGGCTTTTTCGGCATGGGGCCCATGCAGAATGTCATAAGAAAAAGGCTATTTGGGGGCCCATACTTACGCTTTGCCGATTACATAACCGTGTCAGGGTATCTGTACGAGTGTGGAGCGTTGCTGGGACGCGCCAAACGGGATGAGTTAATGATAGTGGCAAAGATGATTGCGCAGTCTGGGCGAGAAGGGGAAGCGATAGAATGGTGGCAGGACTCGGCAAGGAAACGTCTCAGTGAATATGTTGATACATATGGCGAGCAGCCAAAATCGTTGCAAATCTTCCTGATGGAAACAGAATATAAAAAAGCGGGCGTCGTGCTACCCTATCGCGGCCCTGAGCTTCACACCGATAGGGAATTCAAGAGATATATGAGGTTGATGACCAAAATCGCTAACGCGAAAATGCCCGTGGAGGACATGGAGCCGCTCATTAAGTTTTTGGGGATGGAAGGCATTGGCTTTGGTAGCAACTTTCCGGAACTGACGGAGAAAATGTATAGAGAAGCCAATGAAAACATTAACCTGGAATCTTGGGCAAAAGCCAGGGAATACGGGGTGATTTTGCCTGAGCAACCCACAATAATCAGCCTTGAGGAACAGGAACAAACGGTTCTTTCTATGGTGGCAATTTACGTGTACGAGTATTTCCCAGAACTGGTTGAGCCTCTGGGTCTTACAGAAATTCTCCGCCAGGCTCAAATTAGTCCAGAGGAGTCGGACCAAGTATAGAGCCATTATTGCCGACATTAGAAGAAGTGAGCTATGGGCCTATTCTCGAAACGCCAGAGTGATCAACAATGGATAACAGACGTGAAGCCCTCGTATGACGCTGCATGTTCCATCATATTTGACCTGAATCAGGCGGTGGACAAGGCTTCATTTGAGGACCAAATCACCGCAATTCAGCATGTACTTGCTTACCTTCCCGCAATTGCAGAGGTGGTCAAGACAATCCCAGGTCCGTCATCCTCGGAAGCACGACAGGCCCATAAGTTTTTAAATTCGGCATTGAAGAAATACATGGGCGGCGCAAAGGTAGAAGCCAAGTTTTTTCGCGAAATGGGCGGAGGAGTAGGCCAGCGTGCACTGCATGAGACGGGCGTGGCACGTAGGGCAGCAGTTGGTCGGCTTGTATTCAACGAGACTTTCTTTAAAGAACTGGTCAAATCTGGACGTAATAACATGGAGCGAGTTTCCAACTACCTGCTACGTGCTGGATAGTCTCTTACTTTGGGAATAGGAGGCATACTATGGCAACCAGAATCGGTATCAACGGCTTTGGACGCATTGGAAGACTGGTGCTCAGGGCATCCCTCGAGCTCTACCCGGATAAACTGGAGGTGGTCGCTGTCAACGACATCACCGATGCCAAGACCAACGCCCACCTCTTCAAGTACGATACCAACTACGGCAAATACCCCGGCACCGTGGAGGCCACGGAAGACGGTCTGGTGGTAGACGGAAAGCCTGTCAAGGTGTTTGCGGAGCGAGACCCGGCCAAGCTACCCTGGGACGAGCTGGGGGTAGATGTGGTCATCGAGTCCACAGGCCTATTCACCGACGCCGATAAGGCCTCGGCCCACATCGCCGGCGGCGCCAAGAAGGTCATCATATCTGCCCCTGCCAAAGGAGAGGATTTTACGGTAGTCCTGGGTGTCAACGAGGATCGATACGACCCCAAGTGCCACCACGTCATCTCCAACGCCTCCTGTACCACCAACTGCGTGGCGCCCCTGGCCAAGGTGCTCAATGACGGCTTCGGAATACGGAGCGGTCTCATGTCCACCATTCACGCCTACACCAACGACCAGAGCATCCTGGACCAGTTCCACAAGGACCTCCGGCGCGCACGAGCGGCGGCCATGAACATCGTGCCCACCACCACCGGGGCCGCCAGGGCCGTGGGTGTAGTCATACCGGAGCTCCAGGGTAAGATTCACGGGCTGGCCTTCCGGGTACCCGTATCTACGGTCTCCGCCACAGACCTAGTCGCGGTGCTGGAACGTGACGCCTCGGCGGAGGAGATAAACGCCGCCTACAAAGAGGCCTCCCAAGACTCCATGAAGGGTATATTGGAGTACAGCTCGGAGCCCCTGGTGAGCATAGACTTCAAGGGGAATCCTCATAGCTGTATCCTGGACGCCCTCTCGACCATGGTCATAGGCGGCAACCTGGTAAAGGTTATTGGCTGGTACGATAACGAGTGGGGCTACTCCTGCCGTACGGTGGACCTGGCGGTATTCGTGGCGGAGAAGGGTCTGTAGGGCCTTCCTTCGGAACGGTGCTGGCCCCACCGTCCATAAAGGGAAAGGGTCCGGCGAAGGCCTCGGCACACCTAGGGTAGCATAGCCAGTAAGTCTGGCTTAGGAGATGTACGTTATCTTTGCTCCCTTTTCCCAGGCCTCCTGGACAGACCTTACTTGCCCGGACTCCCTTTCGACGCCGGCACAGCTACTGTGCCCTGATCATCCTGATGGTCTTGGCGCCTTCCCACTCAACTCTTCTGGCTAACTCCTGAAGGTCGTCAAGGTCGCCCTCGATTATGCGTCCCACCTTCTGTGTCACAGCCTGTCCTACTCGACCAGTACCCTGACCCAGCAAACCCGGCCCAAAGGAACCCTGCCCGTGGACGATGAGGAGACCCTCGTCGGCGCAAAACAGTATGTCTCCCGGGTTGTTACCCCGCATCTCGCGTGGATCGTAAAAGGCGACGGCACTGTTCCCTATTTGTTTTCCCTCGTAGTCTACCGGCCATCTCTCCCTTTTGGTTTCCGCCTCATCGGGAATTTCCGGGATGTTCACCCAGTAGTGAAACAGCTCGCCGCTGGTATGCATGTTGGTAACGGGACCTTCCAGGGGAAGGGCGTTCAAGATTGCCTTACAGAGCTTGGGCGCCCTGTCGTCAAAGAGCTCAATTACCAGTCTCTTCCCTTCGAACTCAATGGCGACCTTTGCACCTTGCCCGACAACTGGAGGGCTGACCTCTTTGCTCTCATCTCCCCGCCGGATGACCAGCTTCTTGGCCCCATCCCACTGGAGACGGTCGATCTTCCGGGCAAACTGACTCATGTCTCCCCCAATGGAGGCAATCTTGGTTACGATCCACTGCTGGCCCATCCAGGCGAACCTGCCTGGCGCATATGAGACCGCGATCTCGTTGATGAGCGGCCAGACTACCACATCTCCCGGTGCCTGGAAGGCGCTGGGATTCTCTATAAACGGGTATCGGCTGGCATCTATGTTCAGTTTGGGATGATTGTTGGTGTGGAGCCTACCCCCCGACCAGCGGGCATGGGTAACCATGTCCTCAAAGGGCAGAATATCCCACAGGGCCTGGCAGGTCTTGGGGGCTTTTTCATCCAGAAGTCGCGCAACAACGGCGACGCCCTCCAACTCTAACTTGATGGTGCGCATGCTAGTCCTCCTAACACAGATATGTGAATTCCGCGTTGTGGTGGGATTATACCCCGTCACACAAGCCCACAGCCATACCACACATCAAACTAGGCAAAACGCCAGGTCCGGGATGGAATGGCGGCCCCACCCAGGCCTGGGCCCGATTCTCTGGAGACGAGCCGGTCAGAGGCCCAGGTTGCGGTCGACCCGGCATAGAAAATCCCGCACCACCTGGAGATAGCGCCCCGTCTCCTCGAGGTGCGGTACGTGGGCGCTCTGCTCGAAAACAGCGATCTCCGAGCCCGGCAACAGGCTCTGATACCACGCCGTGGCGTCCGGGGTAGCCTCGTCGTAGCGGCCGCAGGTGAAGAGGGTGGGGACGGTTATTTCATGCAGGCGACCAGTGCGGTCGTAGTCCAGGAGGTTGCCCGTCATGAAAAACTCATTGGGGCCCCACATAGCGTTGTAGACCGGCAGGCCCACGCCAGCCATCATGCGCTGCATGGCATCCGGCCAGGGGTCCAGGCGGCAGAGGTGGCGCCGGTAGAACTCCATCGTCGCCGCCTCGTATTCTTCGGAGTCGGTGGTACCGGCCGCCTCATTCCGGTCTAGGACCTCTTGCACCTCGCCCGGTAGCCTGCTCCGGTAGTCCGCCAGGTCTTTGAGCCAGCGCGGAATGCTAAGGGGCGGGCTGGCCAGGACGAGGCTCACGAGGCCCGTCGGCCGGGTGAGGGCGTAGTCCGTCGCCAGCATACTGCCCCAGGATTGGCCGAGGATGTGCACACGCTCCAGGCCCAGGGCCTCGCGGACCTGCCGAAGCTCCTCCACGAAGCGCTCGGCGCGCCAGAGGGCAGGGTTTTCGGGGCGGTCGGACCTCCCGCAGCCGAGCTGGTCGTAGAAGATGACGGGCCGCTCGTCAGATAGACGTTCCAACGGCTCAAGGTAGTCGTGAGGGAAGCCCGGCCCGCCGTGTAGGGTGAGGAGGGGGACGGCACCACCGAGGCCCAGGACACGGTACCACACTCGCCCACCGGGGACGGAGATGTAGCCTTCGCGCCCTTGGTAACTGGGTCTAACCAACTGCCTACTCCTCTTCCATCCTGTTCAAGGTACCATGCCACCCGGTCTCAGATAACGGCCCGCGTGGGGCCTCAAACTGAGGCGGACCTGCACAGCGGGATCACCTCTTCCCCAAAAATCTGGGCCTGCTCCTCCAGCTCTGGAAAGGTATCGGCAGCTATGTGCAGGGCGATGCAGTGGGTCGCACCCTCCTTCTCGAACTGAAGGAGCCTCTCGGCGACCTCGGCAGGAGTGCCTACCAGGTTGTTGTTCATCAGCCACTCCTCGCTTCTGATGCGCTTACCCTGCAAGCTCTTCCTGTAGCGTTCGATGGCGGCCTCGCGGGTCTGCGCCAGGCTCACTCCCCAGCTAACTGTCACATCTATCTCCGAGGGGTCCCGCCCCTCCTGTTCCAGGATGGGTTTCAACTCCTCCCAGCGATGGCGGAGGTTCTCGGTGCTGGGGTAGGATACCAGCCATCCGTGGGCCCACTTGGCGACCCTATGGGGAGTCTCTTCACTATGTCCGGCGATATATATAGGGAGAGGCTTCTGAACGGGCTTGGGGTAGAGGGCCACATCACGAAACTCGTAGTACTTACCCTCAAAGCTGGCCTCGGGCTGATTCAGCAATAGGGTCACCGCCTCCAGGCCCTCGTCGAGCATTGTGCCCCGGTGGGCCTTGGCCTCTTTGGTCCTGATGGAAACGAACTCGTCTCTACTGCCGCCTACTCCCATGCCCAGGAGGGTCCGCCCATTGCTGAAGGCGTCGAGGGTCGCCACCTGCTTGGCCAGTAGAACAGGCTCCCTAAAGGGCATCACAATAACCCCTATACCTAGCTTGATCCGCTCCGTAAGGACGGCCAGACTGGCAAAGCTGGTGATCACCTCGTACCAGTTGGGAGGCGGACCGAAGGCCTTACGCATAGCTGGTGGCGGGTTGATGAAGTCGTTACTCCAGACCGAGTCGAAACCCAGCCGCTCGCACATCTGGGTGAGCTTGATTATCTCCTTGGGTCCGGCGAAGGCGCTGAGGTTGTCGCGCCCCTCGCGACAAGTAGGAATAGCAAAGCCAAACTTCACTTCAGTGAACCTCCGTTGGCCAGGATTGTCAGAGCTCCTTGCGAGGCATGGAGGCACCGGTTTCTCAACCAGGTAAGGGGAACCAGCAATATCCTGGTCTCCCTTACTGCAGACCAGTTCTTCATCCTCGTCCCTTTAACTGTTCGAGAGAGGGGTGCTTCTCTTGCTTAGACGTTAGCCGAGAGATCTTTGTCAACCTCATAAACGTCCCGCTCTAGCTTGGCAAACAAAGGGGGAGCGTTGGGGTCCCTGCGGGGGCGGTTTGGATCGTTCTGGAAGTTCTCATAGTCTTCCATGGTCTCCCAGGTTGTCACCGTGGTATACAGTTTGGGGTCGCTGGTAGATTTCAGGACCAACCTGGACACGAATCCCCTGGCCTTCTTGGCCCTCTCGGTATTCGATCTGAACGCTTCGAGACCACCCTCCTTTTGCTCCGGATCCATCCAATGCAGCGCAACCAGTGTAACCATGTAGTCCTCCTTTTTCGACTAAATGCTTCTTCAAACCAAGGCCTTACAGCCGCGGGTGAAACTATCAGAAGGGAGCGGCTCAGGTCTAAGCGCTTGTCAAGATATCATAGCCCTCCAGTTTTTCCCCGAGAAAGAGCTTAGGGGCGTTTGGGTCCCGTTGAGCACGGCGCTGCTCTATTCCTTTCATGAACGTCTCGTAGTCTTCCAGGGTCTCGAAGGTGGTTACCGTGGTGTACTTGTAGGGATCGGTCCGGGACCGTAGCACCTGCCTGGATACAAATCCTTTGGTATTCCTGAGCTGCTCCGTGTTCCTATTGAACGCTTCCATTCCCCTCTCAACACTCTCCGGAGTCGCCCAGTGTTCTGCAATCAAGGTAACCATGTAGCCCTCCTTTTCGACTAAGTATTTGCACAGGCTGGGTCTCATCACGTCCGGTGAAGCCACTTATTAAGCAGCGAGCGGCCTCTGCAAAGAAATAGACCTCCGCCAATTATGGGGCCTAATGATGGGGGCCGGGGCTCCTTCCCTGGGAAGCCACCGGCCCCTTCAGTATACAACTACAGGCTAGCCCAGGCTACTGCTCAAGCCACAGGTCACGGAGACGTGGCATCAGGTCTGGTACCCACTCAAAGCCATGCACCTTCTTGCTCATGGCCATGATGTGGTTGGTGTAGACGTAATACTGGATGTGGGCGTTCTCGGTGATGCGAGTCTGGACCTCGTCGTACAGCTTCTTGGCCTTGGCCAGGTCGTACTCCTGCGCAGCCTGGTCTATCAGCCGGTCGGTGACGGGGTCGTTGTATCCGGTGCTGTTGGCCCACCCCTTGCTGTGGTGCAGTATCTGCAGACGGTTGTGAGGGTCGGCACGAGGGAACCAGGAGGCATACATGAAGTGGCTCTCCCTGGTTGCCCTTAGCGTGTACCAGTCAGATGATGTGGTCCTTACGATGTCTAGATTGATCCCCACTGGTGCAAGCATTGCCTGAAGGAACTCACCATAATTGATGTTGTGTTCGGCGAACCATATGGGCAGAGTGATCCCGTTGGGATAGCCAGCCTCGGCCAGCTTTGCCCTGGCCTTCTCCAAATCGTAGTACAGTGGCTTGAGGTCCGGGTTATACACCCAGCCTATTCCCTCAGGGGTGTAGGCAACGCGGCAGTGCCCTTCGAAGTAAACATTGCATAGAGTCTCACGGTCAATGGCATAGGATATAGCCTGGCGTAGTGCCAGGTTGGTCCAGGGTTCCTCCCACAAGGAAATCTGTGTCCCATAGTAGGCGCCGCTCTCATGCTCATCGATTACGATATTTGGATCGTTTTCTATGATAGGCAGGTCCACCTGAACTATACGATCCATATCCGTCTCACCCGTGCGCAGCATTGAGAGCTGGACCGAATTATCGGGAACATTCATGTGGTGAATCTTGTCCAGGTAGGGTTTGCCTTCCTCCCAGTAGTCATCAAAGCGTTCGATCGTCGCATCACCGCCAGCTATCCACTCCACCAACCGGAAGGGTCCGGTGCCTTTGGGGTTCCTCCCGTACTCTCCAGCGATGCCCCCTCCATACTTCAGTACGGCAGTAGGGGATACCATGAGGCCAGGACGGTCGGATAGGGTGGCCAGAAGAGGCCGGTGAGGCGCAAACAGGTGGAAGGTAACCGTATGGGTATCCACCACCTCAACGCTCTTTATGACCCCCTCAAGGAGACGGCGCTGCGTCGAGCCACGCTCCGGGTCCAGGATGCGCTCTATATTCCACTTGACGGCCTGTGCCGTGAAGTCGGTGCCGTCATGGAATTTGACCCCCCTGGCCAGGTGAAAGGTGATGGCTTTCCCATCCGCGGATACGTCCCAGGACCGGGCCAGGTCCGGCTCAATCTTAAGCCCCGGCACATGCTTCACCAGGTTGTTATAGATGGAGAACATGACCTCATACTCTGCAACCTGGGTAGAGAAGTGGGGGTCCAGGGTCTTAACGGCGAAGCTCGTTGAGATCCCAGCGACACGTAGAGTCCCACCATACTGAGGTTCCACTACGGGCACGGTAGTTGGCGCCGGAACCGCGGTAGGAGCTGGTGCGGCGGTAGGCGCCGGAGCGGCAGTAGGCGCCGGCGTAGGCGTCTCCTCTGCGCCGCAGGCCAGGGAGATGGCCAGAATGGCAGCCAGAACCAGACCTAGTAGGGTTAGACTCCTGAAGTGTCCCTTTTTCATCGTCGCCTCCTCACTTATACTACGAATAGTCAAGATATCGAGCAACTCCCCAAGGAGCTTAGCGACAAAGGAACCTAGAGAAACCACTATGCTGGCAAGGAGGGTAACGCTGGTTCACTTAATTGTATAGCGCAACGATAATATCACCGTCTCAATTTGTCAAGACAAATCATATTACACCCCAGGGCACAGCTCAACTATCATCATTTTGAGAAGCCTAGCTCCCCTTCTGGTGCTACGACGTTGCCCTCCCGATCAGTAAGACCCGGGTAGGGTTCGTCGCCGTTATCGTTGGGCTTCGCCCTCGATGATAGGAGCCAAGGCACCGCTACCTACCCCTTGCTATTCGTTATGTAACTCCGCACCCTGAAGGCGGTCAGTTCAGGCTCGATGGGGGCGATGTAGGGCGCCTTGACCGCCGGCTCCGTTACCTTGGCTACGATGAGCCATGGGCCGTCCTCATCAAGGGCCCTTTGAAGTACCATCTCCAGGTCCTCCAGGTTGCGGACGGTGGCGGTCTTAGGTATGCCGCAGGCGGCGGCGACCTTCTCCAGGTCGGTCCCCGCCGCGGTGTGGCTGGGCTGGTGGCCCGTTTGGCCCCACTCCTCGTTGTCCCACACCAATATAATCAGGTTCTTGGGCTTCTGCCTTCCTATGGTGGCCAGGGTACCCAGGTTCATCAGCAGGGCACCATCGCCGTCTAAGGAGATGACCCTTCTCTTGACGGAGAGGGCCATTCCAAGGGCTATGGATGAGCAGAGGCCCATTGCGCCGTAGGTGTAGAAGTAGCTGTCCCGGTGGCCCGTCTGCCAAAGCTCGTTGGAGGTTGGTCCCAGGTTGGAGACGACGGCCTGATCGATGATGTATCTCGTTAGCAGCTTTATGCCCTCAAACCTCTCCATATTGACCTCCCGAGATAGCAACGTTCAGGGTGCATGCGATAGACCGGGATAGTCTGGGAACCCTTACGGCCTCGGCCCTGTGAAATGACTCTACCTGCCAGCCTGGTCAACTAATGGGTGTAGCTGTATTGGAACCTGAGGTAGGTCATCTCCGGCTCATAGGCGGCGGGGAACCTCATAGGTGGATCGCCCTTTTCAATCTTGGCGACTATGCACCAGGGGCCATCCTCCTTGAGGGCTTGTCTAAAGGTCAAATCAAAGTCCTCCAGGGTGTGGACGGTGGCTGTCTTGGGGATGCCGCAGGCGGTGGAGACCTTCTCCAGGTCGGTCCCCGCCGCGGTGTGGCTGGGCACGTGTCCAGTCTGGCCCCACTCCTCGTTGTCATACACGATCACAATGAGGTTCTTGGGTTTCTGCCTTCCCGTGGTAGCCAGGGTGCCAAGATTCATCAGCAGGGCACCATCGCCATCTAAGGAGATGACCTTCGTATCGACGGAGAGGGCAATGCCAAGGGCTACGGACGAGCAGAGGCCCATAGAGCCGTACATATAGAAGTTGCGGTCGCGGTGCTTGAGGGCCCGGAGCTCCCTGCTGGTGGGACCCAGGTTAGAGACTACGGGTATCTGGTCATCTATATATTCGACTACTTTTTTCGTGAGCTCGTATCTAAGCACCCTTACCTCCATGGAGTAGGGGGCTCATGATGATCCCCACAGGCTGATGACTGGCATAGCATGACTTAATGGCTCCTGCAACGATCATATGCAGTTTGCTCTCCTCCGTAAGGAGAAAGTGCGAGATGCCCAGGACGTCAAGAATCGGCATCGTTGCCCGCCCCATGGGGAACTGGGCTGTGCTGGTATCACCCACGTCCCCTCTAAGGTTTATCAGCAGAGGTACGGGTATGCGGCAGGCGAGGTTCAAACTACAAAGGGCGTTTATGCAGTTGCCCAAGCCGCTGGACTGCAGGAAGACCCCCGCCTTACGCCCGGCGGCGTATGCTCCGGAGGCTATGCCAACGCCCTCCTCCTCCCGGCTGGCGGGGACCAGCTTGAAGAAGGTATCCGACTCCATTATGCGAAGGAGTATCGCCAGACTATTGTCTGGAACGTAGGCGATAAGGTCCACCCCGCTTTCTTTGTAGGCTTGCACGATGGTCTCTGCCCAGCCCATAAAATCACCTTCCTTCTTGCTTACACTGTTTGGGGGTAACGTAGATGAATGAGCCTGACGGAGCGACTCTAGCACCGCTCATTTTGGTTGTCAATAACCTCTTCAGGGCTAAGGGCTAGACCCATAGGAGTGGCTCCTTGCGGACCCCGTCTGGCAACGAATCCAAATACAGGGGGTCGAGTTCCTGGCATATAGAACCCGGCCCCCTGGTGTAGGCCATGTGGTTAGTCGAGGATCCGCCTATCTTTGGAGCCAGATCGGCACAACCCGTAGACGCAGGTCAGGGATCCACCGGAAGCCCTGAACCCTCTTGTTCAAGACCGCTTACTCGTTGCTCCAGAGGGCGAAGACCATAGACGCATCCTCGACATCTGCCGCTGGATCTGGCTGTAGTGCTGCTTAGCCTTGGCGGTATCATAGATGGTTGCCGCCTCGTCAATCAACCTGTCGACCTCGGGGTTGTTGTACTTGGTGGTATTGGAGTTGCCGTCGCTGCGGTAAACGTTATCTATTATCTGCTGCCGGTTATGGCACAGGCGATGGCCTGGCGCAGGGCCTTGTTGTCCCAAGGTGTCCTGTTTGTGGACATGCGAATCGCCCGGAAACGGCCACTTTCTACAAGGTACGATTTATCGCCATTTATCTCAAACAAGCTGTTTTATAGTCACTGTCGTAATGTGTCATACTGGGAGAGGTCTCTCCAGGCACTATGCACGAAGGGCGAAGCGTTACCAGTATGCCTAACAGGGCCTCGGGTTGACCTGGGAGGAACCTCATATTAAAATTCTAGGTGGGTCTGCAGGAGCGTAGCTCAGTTGGTAGAGCAGCGGTCTCCAAAACCGCAGGTCGCGGGTTCGAGTCCTGCCGCTCCTGCCATTCATAAACATAGAGGGCAGGCAGACAAGAGGCCCCAAAGGTAGCGAACAGTTGAACGCGTTGCTGGCCGAGGTGGTGAAATTGGTAGACACGCGGTCTTGAGGGGGCCGTGAGCGAAAGCTCGTAGGAGTTCAAATCTCCTCCTCGGCACCAGACTTCAATAGCGGGGCGACGTAGCCAAGTGGACTAAGGCGGGGGTCTGCAAAACCCCTATTCGGCGGTTCGAATCCGCCCGTCGCCTCCATGCTTTTAGATAAGAAGGGCCTGAGACTCACCACAGAGAGGTTGGGGTTTACGCCTGTAATAATTCTGGGCGAGGGTGCCCAGATATCAAATGTTGTGTCACCATTTGACATCGATCCCCGGAGTTGAGACAGACGCTTTTGCCCAGTGGATGCCCAGGTGGCGGAATGGCAGACGCGGCGGACTTAAAATCCGCTTCCCGCCAGGGAGTGTGGGTTCGAGTCCCGCCCTGGGCACCAATTGATCGTAGCTGGAGAACCGCCAAAACGGCCTTCTCAAGTGAGGCCGTTTTGAATTTGCCGACATTGTCTCAAAGTCAGACATTTGCGGCAACGGCTCCGCTTCTTGTAACCAAAGCCTCAAAGGCTTTTGCTGCGGCTTTCTGTAGGCCCGGTGACACGTGACTATAGGTGTCTGCCGTAATGGCAATCGTGGAGTGTCCCAGCCTTTCCTGAACCACCTTGAGATGGGTTCCCGCCTGGAGGAGTAACGATGCATGCGTGTGTCTCAGGTCATGGAGTCGTACTGGTGGAAGGCCGAGCTCAGTTCGGATAGCCATGAAAGCCTTGCTAACGGCGTTTGGGTTCACGTGATTTCCATCGGCCCTAGTGAATACCCACCCTCCATCATTCCAGACAGGACCCGCCAAAAGCTGCTGCTGAGCCTGAACTGAGCGATACCGTTGAAGCGCTGAGACTACATCAGACGTTATGTCGATGGCCCGCTGACCCTTGGCCGATTTGGGCGGTGTCACGAGGTATCCCTTGCCTGGGACGAATACTATCTCTCGTCTTATCGAAATGACCTGGTTTTCAAAGTCTATGTCCGACCATTTCAGCCCTACAAGTTCACCTCGGCGCATTCCCGTATATGCAGCGACATAAATCGGTACTCCGAAAGGTGGTGCGGCCACCGACTCCAACAAAGTGAGTAATTGGTCAACATTCAAGGCAGGCATCTCTCTTCGTTGAAAAGCAGGCGGGTCCACCATCTCGGCCGGGCTGCGGCCGATGAGGTTCCATCGTACGGCTTGTTTGAGGGCCTTTTTCAGGATGCGATGCAACTGTGTCACCGTCCTCGGAGAAAGGCCTTGTTGCTGGAGCGACGCATATAAACGTTCAATTTCGATAAGCTGAAGTCTCACAAGGCGGGTCAGCCCAAGATTGGGAATCACATACCGCTTTAATACATTTCGATAGCCATACATGGTCCGTTCTCGAACTCTCGAAGCATGAGATTCTATCCAACGCTCCAGGTAGGCAGCTATAGTCAATCTGGAGGTGTCTACTGGCAGCCCCTTATCCAACGACATCCAACGACGCCAGGATCTCCCTCAAGCGTCTTTCGGCCCGCGGAGCCCTGCGGGAGCCCCTGCGCTCTGGTATCTCCGTACGGAAGCGTTTGTGGCGGCGGCCCTACGCCGTGCGCAAACCCAAGGGGTATGAGGTGAA
>SDBU01001963.1_pt1 | contig 28233 bp, 37 predicted proteins | sample 2277071 | NCBI WGS metagenome assembly SDBU01 (sample SAMN10397929, study PRJNA504765) | marine sediment metagenome | isolation source: marine sediment core GS08_GC12, 126 cmbsf | place: Arctic Ocean: Gakkel Ridge, Loki's castle | collected 2008 | reverse complement strand
CTGACCACACCACAATCCCCAGCATCACCAGAAGACCGAGCGCCACCCACGTAAACATTCTTTCTTTGAGTCCGTCTTTTGGTTTCGAGGATGACGACCTGTTCGATTCGGACTGGTTGACTTTGTTTATTTCCATGAGTCGCTGCGCCTGAGCTTTCGCACTCGGTCTCTCAGCACGGTAGTTCGACTTATTGCCGAGATCTAATCGGAGTGGGTAGAACTCCGTCGCCGCGCACACCATCGCCTGGTAATGCCTGGGAGGAAATAGATTCGGGAAACGACCGAATAGTCGAACATCCGATGCGATGACGTGGGCCTCTGTGTTTTCCTCGAACCCCTCAGCGCTCCCGACCTGCCAGGACTGTGCGGAATGAAGTTCGGCGTCGGGCCTGCGCAATGTTCCGTCAGTATCAAAGATGAACAACCGCATCAATCACCACCTCCCACCAACTTCCGGGCAACGCTCCCGGTTTTCTTTGCAAGGCCCTGCATGAACGGGACTGCCCCGCCGGTGATGCCGGTCAACGCCATTTCAGAGTTGCGGGCATCAACTGCGCTCTGTACAAGGCCGACTAATGCAGCCTTTCGAATCCCTGGGGAATAAGTAGCGAGCGCCTGGAGTGATGGCGGTAACTTGACCTCCGCGGCCAGGGCTAACTCGATGTCTTCCTCGACGATGTTGACCATGTGGGGGACTTGATCGTCGTAAATACGGCCCCGCCGCAGCATGTCGAGAAACGAATCCCCGGGGTCGACAAAGATCTGTTTTATCGCTTCGGCATATGACTCATTCGTTTGACTATGGTCGGTTGTGCTGTTAAGGATCGCCGCCATCTCGGCGAGTTCGGGTCGGGGGGGAGCCATTTACATTCCTTTGTCTGAGTGGCCGGGTTTCTCGCACATGCGCGAGGAACTTCTGTTTATTGAATAGAGATGAACCACTGTTTCAATGACCAATTAGTAAAGGACACTCCCGCGACACATTTACGTCACCTTCCTGGGCACATGTAAGCGCTGCCATGTGAATCACTGTCATAACCGCGACCCTTAAAAACTGGTTCCAGTATACTCGCGAGATACTCGCACCCCAATATCGGCGGCGGGAATCTGTTAATGTCGATACATGCTTAAGACTGGATTGAACGCGGTATTGATCCTCGGGTTCGGGTTCGTCATCCTGGTGGGCGCGCTTCCCGACATCGTTACCCGAAGTGAAACCGTCCGGACAAACACTGCCCAGGAAACCGGGTTGGGTTGCTCGACCGGGGTTGGTCAATCGTCCTGTGATGTAACGCTGGCTTCCACGCACGCGTATGCAGACACAACCGCGATGACCGTCACTGAGACTTCACCCGGGGCAACAGACCGAACCGCGACTTCCAGCCTCAACGCATCGGACCGCACAACCCTTTCGGTTGGTGGTTTGTCACCCTCAACCGCCTACGGCTTCACGGTTGACTATGCAGTAGTTGATTCGAACGTTTCGGGATCCCTGAACCAACTGCTCACAAGTCTCCCGTTGCTGTTGGTGATTGGGCTTCTGGCAATAGTGGCTTTCGCTGTTGCAAAAACATTCAGCGTGATCTAACCACTCGCTGAAAGGAGAACGTAATGAATACGAACAAAATTCAGTCCATCATCATGGCTGTAGTGATTCTCGTCGCCTTCCTGGCCGTCCTGCCGACGATTATCTCCTCGACGGTCACGGCGGCCGCCACCACCGGCATCGACTCGGCAACGACGTCGATCGTCAACCTGATTCCACTCGTGGCGTCAGTTGGTGGTATCGGCGTGGCTGGCCTCATCGCCTTCCAGGCGCTCAAGGGCAAGTAAGCACGCTTGATCCGTGTTTACTGGGGACACCCACAAAAGGCCCCAGGCGTCACACCCTGGGGCCTTTCACTAGCGCCTGGAGCGGTTTATGGCCTTTCCAATCTTGCTACTCGCTGCGATCGCAATGTTCTGGGTAGCTGGTGAAATCCAGCCCCTCGGGGAAACGCTCGTTACCTGGGCCACCTACGGGCTCAGTTTTTACCTGGTGGTGCTTGGATTTCTGAAGGCCACTGCGGCAATGTCTGGTGACGATGAATGATGACGCTCAGGGCGATACTGATCGCACTGGTCCTTGTGGCAATCACGCCGGTTTCAAGCGCGTTCGCTGTGGCTGCGACAGATGTGTTCATTTACGAGGCATACGCATTCCGGAGCATCCTTGAGGATGACGACCTGTTCATCGTGTTCCGGTATGAATTGCCGATTTCGATTGCTGATGCAACGACCGATGCATGGTGCCTGGAGCTGAACGACAGCGACGGATGTGACGCCACGCCAGCCCGTCCGACCAACCCGACATCGTTACTCGCTGGATCGGCGATTGTGACCATCTACTCCGACGGCTACGGCGGGACACCCGTTGAACTGATCAACCTGAAACGGGTCGACCATGCGATCGGGGGGCTGTATGTCGACGCCGGCCACTCCATTTCGTGGGACAACGGCCAGACAGAGGTATGTATCGAGGCCAGCACTTCTCTCTATACCTCCCCTACGCATGAGTGTGCGTTCCCGGCCTGGGCATCTGCGGCCAACGTTCAACAGGACCAACTCGACGCCCTGGAAGTGGTGATGAAGGGGCCGGCCGGCCCTATGATCAACCTCGAGGCGGCACGGTTGGAGGCCGACAATACCTACGTGAACGGTGTGAACCTGATCACTCCCGCCGGCCAGGTGTTCGCCCTCGAGGCGCTTTCGTTCATGGACCGGATCATTCCTGACGCCTTTCAGATAGGTGCAGGGTCGTCCGTAACCGGCGCCATCGCAACGCCCACCGGTGATTCGGATATTCAGGTGATGATCGACGCGACCGCCACGGCATCAGGGATCACTGCGGACCTTGAGAACGTTGGGCAGCAGTACCTCGGACTCTCAGGACCGACGACGGCCCTGGCCGGCACCTTAATCGCGGCTCTCGGATTCGGCGGGTTGATGTGGGCTCTCACCAAGTCACAACCCCTGATGATTCTGGGATTTCTCACCCCGGTTAGCTGGGCGATGTGGGTTAGAGGTCCCACCTTTGCCGTAATCGCCGCAATGATCACGGTGTTCGGGACTCTCGGCGCCTGGTACTTCGTAAGGAAGGCGCCGCAATGAGTTGGAAGTTAATGGCAGCGTTTGCGATCCCCTGGGCGTTGATGGCGCTTTTGGGAGCGATTTCAACGATGGCGGTTACTCCGGATGCCGGGACCAGCGGTGCCGCGTACGGCGACCTGGTGAACACCATTTCAAATCCACAGGAGATCGGGATTGATACCCCGACCGTCGGTTCTGGCGGCAACCCCATCGCAACGATATGGCAACTCGCCAAGCAGGGCGCCAACTGGCTTTCTTTCATGGCGAACGCGGCGATCCTGAATTACGACTTTCTTTTGGATGGCTGGCTCGCGTTGATCCGCTATTTCATGCTGGCGATGGCGGCGCCTCTGATGTTCATGGTCGCCCGCGATGGTGCCCAGATGTTAGCCAACTTTGTCGGAGGGATATTTTGAACCGGGTGAATTCCCTTCACATAGATCGCAAACTCTGGCTGGGCCTGGCGCTGGTGTTAATTGCCGGGGTTATGTGGTTCGCTCCTGGCTCGCGTGAGTGCTCGGCATCCGCGGCAAGTGACGTGAACCAGACCGATTACTGTTTCCGGCTCGATCTGACTGTTGAGAACCTGGCGGGTGGGGCTGGCGACCTCACCAACTACCCGGTCGTTTTCAGTGTGCCAGCACTGAACATGATTAATAACGGCCAGATGGATAGTCGCTTCTGGGATATCAGGCCCACGCAGGGGGGCTTCGGGGCTGAAGTCGACCTGCTTGCCCAGGACTGCGCCTGCGACGCTTCCAAATGGTGGTTGATTGTCCCAAGCCTTCCGGATGAAACAACACGGACGTACCGGGTCTACATCGGGAACAACGAACAAAAGCGAAACCAGGGTATCGCCTTCACCGGCAACGAGGTCGTCCAGGCCGCCAGCGATGCTGTATTCAGCATCACGAACAACCTCCAGGTTGATGTTGAGGTCGAAGTGACCAGTTCGGCGGTACAAACCGCCTCATTGTTTGAACGTTGGACAACACCGAACGCCGGCTACAAACTCGACCTGGTGAACGTGGCCTCTACACTCACATTGCGCGCGTACGCCAACGACTCAACATGCCAAATCACGTGGGACTCGGCCTGGACCGACTCAAACGTCCTTTTTTCTTACCGGTTCGCGTTCGCTGCTGGAAACGACCTGTTCATCGACGCAAACGGCGTGAACGTCGTCGCGTGCGACACAGACGAGCCCTCGATATTTTCGGCCGGTGGGACCGAGTTCAATATCGGCGCCAACCTCGATTCGGCGATCGTCCGCCAGGTCCAGGTACTAAATGCAGGGACGATCGCTGTCAACTACGGGTTCGATGCCCGGGCGGTCAGCGAGTCGACCGCTGCAGACCCCACATTCACCGGGACCATTCAGGACTACGGCCCGAACGACAAAGACCTCACATACACGTTCACCCGGGATCAGTCGGGCCTTAACACGACGGTCGGTGCTCTCGCTCTGACATCGGCAGGGTCAACAGCGGATTACACCCCGACCGGGATCGATCTTCTCGGCGCTACGTTCTTTAACGATCCATTCGCAGCGGCGAATGAAAACAGCAACGCCCTGGGTTACGAGCTGTTTGATGCCGTGATCTCTGGTATTAACGCCCCGCGGCCGATGGTCTGGTCAATGTTCCTTGGCGGCATCGGCCTGTTCCTGGCGGCCCTCGCGTTCTGGTGGACGCGCAGTGCACCGATCGCATTGTTTTCCGCAGCATTGCCCCTCGTGTGGGGTTCGATCAACGGGTTCATGCCGCTCTGGTGGCTGGTCCTCTGGGGCCTGTTGATCCTCACCGCCTACGGCGCACAGCAGTGGGGTGAGCAGTCGTGAGGCGGGCCATCTTTCAAATCTCAGTTCTATCTATCGCTATCGGCGCCGGTGGTTTTCTTGGCTTGCTCACCTGCCCGTACACACGCTTGATGCTCTTTTAGGGGAGTCAGACATGTTCACAGATAACCTGGGCCGCCACCGGTTGCTGTACAGCAATCTTTTGCTCATCGCATCCATCATCCTGGTTACGTTCGCAGTCGTCGCCACTCAGGGAACACAATGCGCTCGGGCAGCCTCGGGGTCCTGCGCAGTCGGGGATTCTGAAACGTTCACCAGCAACATCATCGTCAATGAGGACGGCGACGACGCTGATACCCGGTTCGAAGGCGATACGAATGCCAATCTTTTGTATCTCGACGCCGGAAACGATGCTGTGTTGGTCCGGGCCGCGGCACCGGTCGGTTCTGAAGTGTTCTATGTCAATGGAACGTCAAATCTCGCCGGAAATGTTTTTATCGCTGACACAGCGAACACAGATATGACCCAAGGGGTGACAATCCAACAGGGGGCGAACGACGATGCGATATTTGCACTGAAATCTTCGGATATTGGGCACCCGTTCACAGGTATTGCCGAAGCCGATACATATATGGAATTCGGAAAAAGATGGGGTAACGGCGGGCCACAAACAGAGTTTTTTTCCGGCAGTTCAGGCGCAACGGGTGGAGGTGAACAAAGTTGGTGGCCGATAGCGTATGCCGCCGTCGCCTCGACCAACAAAACTGCGGTGGGCCATTCCCCGTACGTGTTTGATTCCGCAAAAACAGACGGAGGGACCGGTTCGACATCGTTTGGCGCCAACGAAAACATTATGGAAGTGGTGAACAACAACTCAACCCAACTGTGGTTGCTCGACGCAGACGGCGACACCAAGCAACCAGGGGCGGCGTTCTTTTTGCAATCATCCGACCCGACCGGCATCAGCAACACCGCCCAGGTCTATGCCAAAGATAACGCGGGCACTGCCGAAATCTACGTTCGGGATGAGGCTGCAAACGTCACCCAGATCAGCCCTCACCAGGGCGACGTATGGTTTTTTGAATCCTGTAACGACTTCACCGGCAAATGCATTGCAATCGACATGGAAGCCGCGTTGGCCGCACTTGAACAGGTAACCGGGCAAAAGTTCATCACTGTCACTCAATCCACCCCGAGCCTCGATTGGGATACGGAACAGAACCGACTCCAACAAGCCGACCCCGACTACGTGCCAGAAGCTAAACCGCAATGGTTGGTTGACCGTCTGGCTGAGATTGGGAATTAGCACGCGACAGTTTTAGCAAAAAAGTAATCCTCAGATGAGCCACAACACCAAAACAATTAACGCACGTACCGCGGCGGCCAGGAAAAACGTGGACGATAGGAAAGCTGCGGCCCGCGCGAAATTGCGAGCTGCTGACGCTCGCAGGACAGTTCGCAAAACAATCCCCGCCCTGCCTGGCAACGCAGCTGATGCCGCGGCGAAATCAAGAGCTGCCGCAAAAACCAGGGAGATGGCGTCGGAAGCCAGGACTGCGGCAGGCCCAACGAAAACAACGCGGGCCGCGTCGGCGAAGGCCAGGTCCGATGCGAAGGCCAAGGTTAAGGCAGACGCACGGGCCCGGGCTGATGCCGCGGCCAAGGTCAAGGCTGATGCAAAAGCTACGACCGAGCGCCTGGCGAAGGGCAGGGCTAGAGCCGAGAGTCTGGCGAAGGGCAGGGCCGCTGCGAAGGCCAGAGCCAAGACCGACAAGCTGGCCCGGGAGAGGGATGCTACAAAGGCCAGAGCTGCTGCAGAGGCCAGGGCTAAGGCCGATGCCGCGGCGAAATCAAGGGCTGCCGCAAAAGCCAGGGAGACGGCGGCGGAAGCCACGACTGCGGCAGGTCCAACGAAAACAACGAGAGCGGCCGCAGCAAAGGCCGGAGCCGCGGCGAAGGCCAAGGCGGCCGGGACAATCCCTAATCGCACCGGACCTGAAAAACCGACACCTGTTCGAACACCCATCCCTGTCCCGACTCCGACGCCTACGGGAAAGATTGGGAAGCTGCCTTTGCCAGAGGCAGGACAAACCGCCTCGCTTGCCGCCATGAAGGACCCCGGCATTGAAACACTGCCGCCGCCACCAAAGGAAGCTACCAACCGCAAGCCTGACAGGGGAATCCCTGCCAAAGACATTGCGATCAGCTTGATCCCGGTTGTTGGCACTTTCGTGGAAGCAAAGAAATTATTCCAAGAATTCGGTGACCTGTCAGTAGGTCGCAAAATCGCGGGCACCGGCTTTGTAGCCCTGAGTGCACTCGGCGATGCATTGATTGTTGTTGGCGGTGTCGGCTTCGCTGTCAAAGCTATCGCCAAGACCGGATCGAAAACAATATTAGTCACAACTTCTGCGATTACTTCAAAGGGTTCAGAGGCTGGAGGGCTCGCGGCCACATTGTCAAAAGCGGTAGGGAAGGGGAAAACCACGATCGAAATAGTTTCCGATTCCGGTGCAAAGTACTTCGATGAAATCGGGGTGCTTGCTAAGAAGCTCCCGGGCCCGACGACTGTAGATCTCGTCATTGAGCCGACAAAACGTTCCGCCGCCGCCGCCGCGGCAATTGACAACAAACTCAGATCATTAGGCCATACAACCAGAGGTGTTCTACAGGTCGATGGCAAACTCACACAAACTCAGATCGATGACTTAATCGAAGGCTTGCAGAAATCGGACGTCAACAGACTCAAGGTGGAAGTAACTGACATTCGACTCAATAACAAGGTTATAGATGATGTGGTCGAGGCCCGAGTCAACCTACTTGATTCGCACGGGTTGAAGATGACAGCCGCCGAAGAGAAAGAACTGCGGACTGCACTGAAGGGTGCCGACGATGCGATCTCACAGAAAAAAGCAACCAACCTCCTTAAAAACCGGCTCGAATCTGCCGGAATCAAAGTTGATCTCGAAACAATCAAACTAAATCCGACAACATCTGGGAAGGTCGTAGAACTATCTCAGAAAATAGTGAGGCTTGAGCCAAAGCCGCCGGGGTCGCTCCGGCCAGGTAGCGGCGGCGGCAGTTCAGTCGCGACGAAGTTAGACATCGATATATTGTCGGATTTGAAGATCAAAAGCCGCATCTCGGCAGGTGGCGGCGCTGCGGCCGGCACAAAAGCACCCCTACTAATTCCAGCGTTTACACCTTCTGCTGCACCCGGCAGATCCGCAGCGCCTGGCGAGGACGTAGATGATCAGCCCGGACCATCAACAACCCCTACAACCAAGCCCGGAACGCAGCCAAGCCCTACACCTTCACCCGATCCAACCCCCGCGCCCAAACCGGACCCCAAACCTGCACCCAAGCCTGATCCCAAACCAGACTCCAAACCCTTACGGAAGCCGACGCCGAGCCAGCGCGAGATACCAGTCGAAATACCTGGGCCGGACCCGGGACATACCCCGGCGCCTGGTCCAGGACCGTCTGGCGATCCATTACCGACTCCAACGCCTACGCCAGTTCCAGTTCCAGTTCCGACTCCAACGCCGACCCCCACGCCGACTCCAACGCCAGAAAAAGCAAAGCAGACCTCCAGGCCAATACTTGTTCCACTTAAGAGATCCGAGGTCAAGAGGATCGCAGGTGTTGAGTCAGGGCGTTTCCCGCTGCGCGTGCAGTGGAGACAGGGAAAGGTTTACCCGAACTTAGATCTACAGACGGGACGTTACGAAGTACGGAGATCGCCGATCGGCGGAACCGATGGTGTACAGCCCGGAACGACGCCGCGTCAAACGATTAAGGCGATCAAGACCGGTCGGAGGCCAGCGCGCATTCGTAACATAAAGATGGGAGCTACTATCGCCCGCATCCGGGGATCTCGGATTTCGCACATTGCCGCAGACCCGAAGGTCATCGGCTACCGATTCCCGACCGACAAGCTAAAGGCTGGAGATCGAGGGAGGGTCAGGCGAAGCCGCCTGGTCACGTAGTGTCAAAAACACCTGTTTATGAGAATCCGGTTTTGAACTTAGATCGGTGAGAGTGAACATCACCCTACCTTTTTGAGACGGCGGTAAAGCGTCGCCCTGCTCACCCCGAGATCCTTTGCCGCTGCGTCGACGTCGCCGGCGTAAGCATCCATCGTTCTTTGCGCTCGAGATGGGGATAGTCGGCTTCTCGGGCGCCCGAGTTTCTTACCCTCGCTCAGAGCTCGCGTAAGCCCCTCGCGCACGCGCTCGCCTATCAGGTCACGCTCAAACTCTGCAAACGCCCCCAGTATCGTTGTAATCATCTTCCCGGCGGGTGTACCGGTGTCGATCGGCTGGGTGATACTGGCGAACCGGACCCCGCGTCCTTCCCATTCGGCAAAGCATGAGTGCATATCGGAGACGCTTCGAAACGCCCGGTCCAGGCGCAGAACTGCGATCGTGCGGACCCGACCAGCTCGCCAGTCGGCGGTGAGTCGCTTCCACGCCGGACGGTTCAGATCCTTACCAGAGGCCAGGTCGATGTACTCGCCAATGGGGCGGCTCTGAGCCTGGGCCCAATCCCGCAGCGGCACGAGCTGCGTTTCGACGTTCTGTCCGTGCTCTTTCGTGCTCACACGGGCGTACAGGGCAACCAAACCGGTGGTAGTGGTAGTCAAGTCCAAATTGCTCCAACTCTGCGGGGCTCTCATACCCGAGGCGGTAGGGACTCTTGACCGCGCAGTTTCGTTTCGATCGTTCGTGCTGGCGTTCTTCTCGGGTTTTGCTGTAATCAATCATTCCTGGCATCCGAGGAGTATCTGTCGACAAGTTGGATCGCTTCCTCAACTGTTGCGATGATTTCAGCGAGCCGTTCCTTGATTTCCTCATGGAGGACATCGTTGATTTCCCCTATATGCCCCTTTTGTAACGACTCAACAGCCCTTCGTATCGACCCGAGCGACTGCCCTATGTCTGTGTTGAACGGTTTTGGTGTGCCGGGAACGTCACCTGGGGCATCCTTGCCTAACTCTTTTAGCGCCGCTCGCCGAGCGTCGGTGGCGTTCGTTATCTCACCACTACGAATTCTTTCCCGGGTTTTTGGAGCCTCCCATACAGGCTCCATGCGCTGTAACGTTCTGGCGGAAGCGAGCCCGTTGGACCGCTTAGCGGCTATCTGAATCGCATTGTCGTCACGTTGGAAATTACCGCCAGTTGGCGGTAATTTATTTGTCCCTTCTGGGCGCCCCACTTTCACTTCCGCTTTTGCCTGCGGTAGGTACCGTTCACCGACAATAAGGGCGCGTTGGGCAATTGATAGATGCCGCCGGTGGAGGTTCAGGAACATGACCTCATCTAGCGCGTCCGTGTCATCACCTGTAAATTCCTCAACCCGCACAGGCACCCTGAGCGCCGCAGCTATGGCGACCCGGTGCCGACCGTCGAGGACCTGGCCGTTGTACAGAACAATCGGAACCCGAACACCCTTTTCTTTGACAGTCTGCCCGAGGTCAAGAAATTCCTGTACTGACATCTGTGGGATGGCTCGCGCCAGTGGATGCAACCGCAGACGGCGTATCTTCTCGCCGCCCTGTGGGCCGAGAACTCGGACCTCGAACTGGCGTTCGTTTTGCAGGTCGCTGTACATGGACCGCAGTTCGTGGTCCTCGGTTGCGGCCTGGTTCACCCGTTCACGTTCTGCCTTTGGCCGAACGACGATCTTGATACCTTTCGATACGGTCTTAGATTTTCTTATCACCGGAATCGGTTTACCGATGCTGGAATGAAACTTCTCAGTCAGTGCCCAGCCCCCATTGACCGCCTCGACATACTTCAGTGCGGCCAGTTGCTCGATCCCGTCTGTCACCAGGCCGGTATAGCCTGTGTCGGGATACAACACGGCAACACGTTCGGGTTTCGTGATTATCTGTTCAACCGGTCGGATCAAGTCCTCGATCGTGGCTTCGCCTTTGTCGAGAAGTTCAGTGGCGATGGTATGGAACAGTGGGGGCAGCGGCAGGCCGCCCCCACTGTTCTTTCCGTCACCCGCCAATCGCTGCAGTCGTTTGGTGGATGTTGACGGCATTGGTTTACGCTCCCTGAGCCTTGATGACTTCACCGAGCACGGCGATTGTCTCTCGGATAGCTTCGAGGTGGTCGTCGGTCAGCTTCCGGTTATGCTCAACCAGTTCCTTCGGGCTCGCTTTGTAGCCCAAAATGAACCCGAGCCGCTGGCGCAGCTTCGCCGCAGGCGGCGGAACCGACTTACCGCTGGCCTTGTACTCGGCGATCTGGTCCTTTCGGGCTTCCATCTCGCCACCTACGATAGCCGAGGCGCCCTCGTCGGATTTTGCCTTGCGCATCTTGGAAATCAAATCATTGATTTCCTTGACGCTCATCCCGGAATCTTCGACCAGGCCGAACAGTTCTTTGAAAGGCTGGTCATTGATGTACTCGGACGCTCGCCCGAGTGTCCGGAGTTTCGAAGCGTTCACAGACCCGTTTACGTGGAGTCCAAGGGATTCCGCTCTCGCGCGGGCTTTCTTTTCGGCCAGGAGCGTCTGGACCATGCGATCCGTAACGCCGATCAGAGCTGCGATTCGGGTCGCAGTGTAGTTCGGGTCGTTGCTCAAGTGGTCGACAGCCCGCCGGATTTCTTCCCGGTCGATTCCCAGGCCGTGTCGCGCATTGCATCCCGCTCCGAGGGTGTGAAGGCGGCGAAGTTCGGGTTCTTTCGCATCATCGAACTGGACGTCCAGGATGACGGCGGGAAAGGTGGGAAACTTGTTCGCCATCGCCGCTGTAACTCGGGTGTTTCCATCGACCAGGTGGCCGTCCGCGGTGACGATGACCGGGGCGAACTTTTCACCCCTGGTCAGGGCTGCACGGATCGGGCTGACCATTTTGGCGGGCGCGTAGTGCTTCTCGGACCTGATCTGAACCCGGTGGGCAAGGTCGGGTAGCGGATACTCAAAGTCGAATTTCCACTCGAACCCGAATCGTTCCACAAGGTCGACAACAGGTCGCGCTAAGTCGTTCAATTGTTCTCTCGTGACTGTGGCAGGTGCCATAACAATACTCCTGTGCTAGTGGAGACACACTGTGTGTCCCGTTATGTGCACAGCATAGCACATGGTGCCCTTGTTATGGTAATACGGGTGTCGCACGGAGTATGGTTTTACCTTTCACCTACTTGTGTTCTGCTTTGGCCGATATGGGGCCGCCTGTACCCGCTTATCCGAACTGAATCGGTACGGCTTCGTCCATTACTGGCACGTTTTCTGCAGTGGGCTACGTCTTCAGGCTGGCGGCAACCATCCAACCCATCAGACACCAAAGCATTTTTACCTTTCACGTTCTAGTGTCCGTTCGGGCCCGGAAGGGCGAGTGATAGGCTCGGGTTTCGTCCTTCCAATGCCGCGTCGACTTGAGGTCCCAACGCTTGCGCCATTGTCCGCCCATCGGGTAGCACCAGGTGCGGCATCATCACAGTGTCGAAATCGATGATGCCGGTGTCCGTGGCATCGAGGCTGGCTTTCACGAAATTCGCCAGAGATCGGAACCGCCGTTTCGTTTCTTGTTCGGTCATCTTGTCGATTGTGGATTCAGCTCGCTCCGAACCCCGACGCTGGTAACTGTATCGCGCCTTGTTGTATCTGAACGTTTCTCGGTCCGGCACTGGCAACACGAATCGATAGGCGCGACCTTCCCGCCTAAATGCCACGATGAACACTTGTGCGTCGTCATCTCGGCCGAACATGAACCCGGTAGCGCCGAATCGTTCCAATGTTCTCTCGATTTCCGCCTTGCTACGACTCGTATCAACTGTCGTGCCCGCGGCGTATGAGCGTTGAGCCATGTTTTACCTTTCCCGTCCAACGGTCCGGCGGAAGAACTTAGCGGCCGCACGACCATCTTCGAGCATCATTGCTAGTTGCGGCCGAGTCTCCGCAAGATACGCCGGCGTGGCGATCAACAACCCAACCACGATCCACAAGGTGCTTCCGGTCGCGATCGCCAAACCGACGAACACCCCACCTATAAATGTCGATATCCAGCGCATGGTTTTACCTTTTGTATTTGACTTCGTTTTCAAACGCCTCTGCTCCACCCGGCAATCGGTGCAGCTTGTCGACTATTTCTCTGATTCGATCGACGTTCACATTTCACCTTTTCGAATCAAGTGTCCTCGCTGCAGTTTACGATTCTGCCGATCACTCACCGCGACGTTTTGTCAGATTTCGTTCGGATCATCACTCGAAATATAACCACAGTCGATATTTTCAGCGCAGGCCAGAACACGACGGTTGCAATCCCGACCCCGGCCCAATAGTTGAATAGATGAGACCCAACCACTCCTGCGATCACGCTCAACGCAAACGCTGCGTACAGCGGCCATAGGGTTATGTGTGGACCTAGTTGCTGCATACTCTTTACCTTTCCGGCTGAACCGTACCGGCTGCCAGATACGCTCTCGAGGCACCTGGCACCATCTGAACGGCTGGTGCGAGCGAGGCCAGAGCGATCACCGGAACCATCTGGCTCGGTTCTAATATCGACTTCGTGCCCAGGCCGACCACAACCGCCGCCAGGACCCCGATCGAGGCCGCCAGGCCGAACAGTCGCCCCGATACGCTCGGAGCGCTGTCTGCGGCCCTGTTCGCCCGGGTGAACAGCATTAACCAGATCTGCCACACCAGCAGCAAGCCGGGGATCCCGAACCGGGTCAGAAGCACGAGCGGTTCACCGGTCCACTGAGTATCCCGACCGCCGGGGTTCCCGAGCGGGTTGATTTCAACACCTCTGTATTCGGAAAGCCTCTGGGCAAATGAGGGGTCCGGCGTTCCTTTGATCAGGTTGGGGACCGTCTGCACGACCCGCGTGTCAGACGTGCCGGCGACCTGCCGTATCGATGGGTTCACCGCCAGGGCGATCGCCGTGAATATCCCCATAACGAGCGCCACGCGGCCAAGGGCGCCGAACAGAAGTCCCGGCCGACCCATTCGAAACCACCACACGGCAGCGAGCACCACGCCTGCGAACGTCGCCAGCATACCGAGGCGAGATCCCGTCAGGAAAATAGCGAACAGCACGACCAACAACCCGGCGAAGATTGCGAATGATCGCTCGGCCTTCCGGTATTCGATCAATAAGGCGAACCACACTCCCATACTCAAGGACAACAGCGCGCCGGTCCCCACTGCCCCCGCGACGCCGAATGCCCGGGTGTACTCGAGAGCGAGGCGGGTGATTTCAGCATCGGAAAGTCCGTGCGATGCGAAGTAGGTCGAGAATACCCATTTATTGAAAACCGGTATTCGGAACGCCACCAGGACCGTGAACGCAGCCGCGGTGAACGATCCAACGACCAGGGCGGTGCTGATCGAACGCCAGGTCTGCCGGTCCATCGGTAGGCTCATCGCCAACATTACGATCAGCACGTACTTACCGATCATCAACGCGTCGTGAAGGTGGATCCACCCGCGGGCTCCGAACGCGACTGGCAGAGCGACGACCATGAGGGCGAACGCTACCATCGCCGACAATAGCGGCACGTTCCGCGCTTCAACCTGCGGCTGGTCGAATACCCAGGCAACGGCAGCTCCAATGAGTAGACCATTTGAAGCAATGTTGAATTTCAGCGTGTTCGTAATTGTGGTTTCTGGTTCGACGAACGCCAGCAGGAGCACGATCGCCAGAACGCGGACGCGCGGCGCCGCTGCTCCGATGATCGATGCGCTGATAAAGATGGCCGCGACCAGGTAGCCGGCGAATCCGGTGTGATACGCCGTCACGCTCGGGTGCAGGGCGAACGCCAGTGCTACCACAACAGCGATCAACGCGGCAACAATCCACGGACCGGCTGTGCCTGGCGGATTCATCCGACAGTCATCATCCTGATATAGCTCACAATCGCCGGGGAACAAACTAGACCCTTTCGTTATTTGCGTCGCCGAATACCCCTTTGCGGTGGGTGATCAATGCGACGATTAATTCATCGACTGCTCTCCCGCTTTTGAATCGAACAACGAAGGCTGCAGGAAAGCCTTTTAGCCGACAGTTCAAATGAACCTGTGTCGGGTCGCCTTCACCGTTTGGAAGTGGATGGAACTCACCCACTTCGATTTCATCTAGTTCGTAGAACTCGACGCCGGCGAGATTTACTGGTTTTGGCATTCGACGCTCTAAACCCTTTCGTAACATCAGTGGTTCATTACCACCGACCACGGTCACTGTGACCGTGGTCGGATTCATACTTGGCGATCACGTGCGAATACTGTCGCCAAGCCGTTCGTTCCGGTGCTTCTTCGCCCTCATCCAAATCGATTAACTCGATCGCCTGGCTCTGCAACATCTCCCACTCACGCGACAGGCGAGAGGCGATCTTTAGCTCGGCGTGCAGCGCAGGGACGCTCACACTGAATGGTCGAGGCAAGACCAGGTAGCGGTGTCGATACTCACCCCACGGTTCGATTAGTCCCCACCCGTCCGGCACTTCGTCAGGCCGGATGATCCCTGGTGCGGCGTAATAAACTCGCCAGCGGCCGAGTGCGTCGACACCTGGTTGCCGGTGCTGTTTCTTTAGATCCGCAAGAAAGTCCGACCGGCTGGCTTTAATCTCGAACAACCACGAACCGTACTTAGATCGCAATTTGGCGTGTGAGTGCACCACGGTGTAGCCCCACACATCAGCGATTTCGTTTCGCCCATTGATTGATGCGCCAATGTCTTTACCAGCAACCAGGCAGTTCAATCCGATCTTGGCGAACACCAACGCTCGCAGCACGAGATCATCGTGCGTGAATGTTTCCAATGAGGGTTGTGTTTGGAGTGTCGTCATCGAGACTAGGCCCTTTCGAATAGTGGTGGATCGGAAATATTGATGCAGCCGTACCAGAGATGCCGGCCAGCAAGTACCGCCCATTCTTTGAACGCTGTTTTGATCTTGCGTCGCGGCCCGAATTCACCAACCCACCAGCACGCGACGAGCAGCTCTTCGCGGGATAGTTCGTAGTCCTCCATTTCGCTTTCTATGCCGAATCGCCACACCCGTTCCGCCATGAAACTTGCGCCGAGTCGGTGCCCGCGAATAGTCGGCGGCCTGGGCATGATCATCTGAGGGTCGAACACGAGTGCAACACCCTTGCCAGGCACCGGCGTTGCCCCCGTTTCTTTGCACACCAGACAGTCGTGATACATCGCTACGACCTAAGCCCTTTCGTAAAATTCAACTTGCTCGAGCACCGAGATATTCAACGGCGTCCGATGTCGGTCGAACCCGTGTCGACGTCCACCTGACCCATGAAACCAAGGCTCCGGAGACTTGAAGGTTTCCCAAATGAGAGATCGACGCCGCACGAATTGACGAATAGGTAACGTTGTAGCCTCTGGATTTCATCACTCGCTCAATGTCGACGATCGCAATATCGGCTCCACCCAACTCCCTGACCGTGTGCCACACGGCGCTCCAGAGGGGTTTGTAGGCAATAGCCCGGCGGTAGCGATACAGACACCCGTTGTAGTTTCTGCCGAGCGAGCGCCCGATCGACATCCACGTCCGACCGGCTTTACGCAACTTGATTAGGAGTTCGACCTCATCATGCGACCATCCCCTGTGAACTCTTCTCTGGCTCGGTCGTGCCAGCTGCCCGACGAGTGATTCCGAAATATCCTCGAGCTCTATCTCCCAACGATTGTCGACCCCTGGGATCTTGTGAGCCGGCAATTTGCCTGAAGAGATAGCATCGTAAATGCGTTTGGGATCACACCCTAAGCGGTTCGCCATCTCTGTCGCCGATACGTTACCGGCGTTGTGCCGAAATTTGACGCCAAGATCATATGCACGCCTTTTCACTGAGCCGTCTGATCTTCGAAGGCGTGCGGCGACACGCACTCGTGTTTCGTCCCCAGCGAGCCCTACCAACAGATTCTCTTCGCCGACTGTCCAGGGTGTGCCGTTGAAAGTGATTCGATCGCGTGTGGCTCCGGCCGCTAACCAGGCATCGCCAAAACGAAAGAAGTGCCTGCGGACAGCGATCGCAGTCGGGATCTCAATGCCTCTGCAAAAATCAGAAAACGATCCGTGAGTGCATGGGAGAGGTCCGCTACTATTTTTCACGTGGGCCCTGAGTGCCCCCATACTGCGGTCGTAGGTCCACCAGACCACGCCGGAACCGCCTGTTCCGTCCCGGTTGCCCCATCGCGTGGCTTTTGTCGATTGAGTGGTCATGGATACCTTTTACGTGGTCTTGTCACTGACGTTCGCTGAGGTCAACGTGTGATCGTGGCACGTTCGATTACATTGGTTCCGTTCGGTTGCAGATTCTTTACGGAAGCTGCAATCGAACGGGTGGTTGCTTTGTGTCCTGGGCCTGAGTGAACTCGCCAGAACGCATCGGAAAATTGACGTGCGATAGATGGCGTCGCTTCTATTAGTTCAATTTCGGCACCGCCGCCGCATATGCAGTAGTCGGCTATGGATATGTTCTTGATCATGGCTTTCTTTCTACGTGGAAGTGTTCAGCGCCAGCAATCCCTGCACTTCGAGATCGTCTGGTGCGTGTTCAGGTGTTAGCACGCCGGTTTTCTGCAGGTCCTGCCTGTACCAGGCATCGATCCGGCGGCGACTCATCTCTGCGTACTCAGGATTCAGCTCGAGCCCGATGTAATTCCGCCCGAACCGAGCTGCTACCAGACCGGTCGTGCCGGCACCACTGAACGGATCAAGAACGGTCTGCGGCACAGGCTCGCCACCGTGATCGCAGGTAGGTCGCCAATCGTCTGTCGCAACATTCTGTGGGGACCAGCCTGTCGAATCTGTTTTGGTGCCCACCAAACCGGGAACGTGGGCGGGTTCACGATTGTTTACATGCCCTGTGCTTTCGATGCTTCTCCGCCACGGCGCTCCGCACTCCGGACACTCCCCGCGCTCCGACGTGCCCGCCTTGATGCAGGGCTCGACCAGCTTCTCGGGATAGGTGGCGTAGTGCGGCCCGTCGAACGCCTGTGTTGCGATCGACCAGACGGAGCGGAGATTGGACGACGTGACGAGCTCATTCACGCTCGAGCTGAATGACGGATTCTGTTTGATCCTGCCCTTCTCTCGACCGTTGCGGTGAATGGAACCGTGATCACCGGTGCCTGATGAGGTGTCCCATCCGGCAGGCGACTCGTACGCCTTCGGGTTAACGCCGTTGCCCCGGGCGTGAGCGTTGCCAGTCACCGGGACCCTCACCGCATCGCCGTCATAGAAATAGTCGTGCCCTGTCCAGAGATTGCGCCGTTTCCAGTGGTCTTTTTGGGATCGATGGCATGAACATTTATTCATCACCCAATTCCATCCGGGCGGTGGTGTCGTCCGTTCTTCGTCGTGGAGTGTCCACCGGTAATCGGGGTCGGGTTTGGTTCGTTGCGATTCACCATTCCGATGCGACCAGAACAGTGGATTGCCTGATTTCGTCAGCAGGAACATGTATTCGTGCGCCGTGCTCGGTCGATCAGTGGCGCTCTCGGGCATCGGATTCGGCTTGTGCCATATGATGTCGCGCCTGAGATACCAGCCGTCGGCCTGCAGAGCGAACGCGACCCGCCACGGCAGGCCAATCAGGTCTTTCACCTTGAGCCCTGGGACTAATCCGCCGATGTTGGCAGGTGAGTGTTCCTGTGTGAGTGTCGACGTCAAGCCACTCTTATCCTGCCCGTTGAGACTGCCTTTCGGGTTGTTGTTGTACTTGTCGCCCAGATTCAGCCACAGCGTTCCATCGTCGCGGAGAACACGCCGGACCTTGCGGAACACCTCGACCATCGCATCAACCCACGCCTCCACGTCGGCTTCGAGACCGATGCCCTGGTCTACTCGAGCTGCACCGCATTTAGCGCAGATGGTCTTATAGGGAACCGTCCCGGCCGTGGCGATCTTCTTGCCACCACCACGAGTTGAGACATGCGACCTCGCCAGGTTCACTCCGCGTCGCAGTTCCGACTCGACGTGATCGCAGCTCGAGTCTCCGCCATCCCACTCAGCTGTTCCGTAATCCCGCTGCCCCCAGTAGGGCGGCGATGTCACGACGCACTGCACTGATCGCTCGGGCAGGGTGCCGAGCATCTCGCGGCAATCGCCGGTTTTTATGTCCCAAAGTTCGTTCATGGTTTTACGATTTATGCAGCTTCGTCGCGGACGGCTACCACCAGTTCGAATTCAACACACCAGACCATCGGGTTCATCTCGCGCATCTTGTGGCCGCTGATGTGCTTGAACGCGGCCAAGTAAGCCAGGCGGTGGGGGTAGCCTTCGGCGATCGCATCGTCATGCCCGATCGAACGCAATCGTTCCTGCCAGACACGAATCACCCGCAACCTGGCGAACCGACTACTTGGCGTTAGATCGCGTTGAGCCCAGTGCAGCGATCCCGGCAACGCACGTCGCCGTTTCCAGATCCGGCGAGTCTGAGTTTTCGTGCCGTTCAAAATCGGCTCAACGTGCTCTTGCTTGAAAAGGAACATGGCTACACAGCCCCCACGGGGACGGCAGGCATCTCGGACCAGGTCTGGCCGTATAGCTCACGACCGTTGGCTTTTGGCGATATTCCACCCCACTGTTTGAAAAAGAACGGAATACCCTCGTCCTGGCACAGAGCTCTCAAACGACCTGCCCACAGAGGATTCATCGGACGGGCTGAAGGACCGCTCTCGCCACCAACGATCAGCCAATTAAGGGTTGATGGTTTGCCGATGCGGCGGCGCTCATCCAGGTAGTGCAATAGTGGAAAGGTGAGATCGTCCAACAACGGCTCGGCACTCACGAAGGTCACCGGGGCGAGCCCCTCAATGCGTTCCAGCCGCGGGACGTACTTAGCCGACTCGATCGACGTCCCGAGCCAGATGTTCGCTGGCCATTCGATGTTGAGTCCGTCACAGAACCAGTCCCACCATCGCCGGGCCCTGTTCGGTCGCTTCGTCAACACCTGGTAGGTGTGCTGCGGCGCGGCGATCATCGCATCGAAAATCTGTTCGATCTGAAAATCGGTGACATTCGAATTGAACGTGTCCGACATCGAATTCACGAAGATCATCCGGGGCCGTTTCCAGCGATACGGCTGGTCGAGCCGGTCTTCGTGAAACCTCACATCTTCGAACGGCCCCCGGTTGAACCGGATGGTGATTCGCTCGGCGTAGCAGTTATCACAACCAGGCGACACCTTCTGACACCCGGTAACCGGGTTCCATGTCGCATCCGTCCATTCAATTGCTGACTTGTCGGCCATGAGGCCCTTTCTATGCAACTATGTCTGCCAGGTATTTCCTGGTGTCGATGTGTTTGAAAGCGTCGATGCCGTTCCAGGTCCCCATGTACATGAAGCGGCCGGCGTAGTTCTCGGTGCCTGCGGTATCTGACAGCCACCCAGACCTAATCGCAGTGTCGAACGCCACTTCTGGGTCGTTGAATATCGGTTGAGTGTGGTCTGACATTTGTTCAGGGCCCGGCCGCTCCGCTCGCCCAATTCCTAGCTCCTCGATACTCGAAGGTGACGCCAGCCTGTTGCAGGGCTTCTATCCAGGCCGTGGCCATCTCGCCGAACGGAGTGGCTAGTTCCGGGTGCCAGTGGTCGTGAACCTTGTTCGCGTCCCGTTCGTCGATCAGTCGCGACACCATGTAAAGCGCCATCTCCCGCGCGTCGCCGGATTTGATGGTCGAGCGCAGGTCAATCCGTTTGACAGTCGTCAATCTCATCTCTTTACCTTTGTTCAGGATTCGTCCTGGTAGGCACCAGGCTTGATTGCCTCGGAGAATCCACCAGCCACCGGATCCACTAGCTGTAGGGCGTCACCTACGATGTCGGCGGCCGTCCTTCGCACACCATCGATCGGTGACACATACATGTCGTTCTGGTGGAGGTCTCCGTCATGTACGTCGGCGTTGTAAACAATCTTGAGAACGTCGATCAGCTTCTGGAGGTTGATGTCTGTCATGGTTTTACCTTTGGTCAGCTTTCATTCCGGGCTCACAGTGTTCGGCAGTCGGCAGGGGCGCTGGCCCGTGGCCAGCAACCGAGTGCCATCCACCGCCGGGCATAGTCGGCCATCACCCGCCCCTGGTCCGAGTAGGTCTGGTCTTTTCCGAAATAGCATCGGTGGCCGTGTTTCCCTTTTTTTCGAGATGGCATTCGCACTCGCAATCGTCCTGATCACATGACTTGCACCGACGCCACCAACCACAGTCGGTCGACATGGTTGTGATCGGAGCGTCGCCGTATTGGTTTAGTTCTGTCTCCATCGGTTTACCGTTGATCTTCAATCGTCACCGCGGGCTGTTGTTCGAGTTCACAGCCGGTGCAAAGCATCCCCGGCGACTCTTTGATTACTTTCGAGCTCTGCGGTCCCCAATGGCACGACACCTGCCCATTCAAATGGGCTTTCCTTTCCAGAGCACGTATGCGATCGGCGACTTCCGGATACCACCGCCCCAACCAGTCGAGTTCACCTGGCTTCGAAAACGCACCACAGAGGCATTCCCCGCTCATATGCAGCAGCGCGACAACCTCGTTATTGGGTAGATCGTGATCTTCCCGGTAGTCCCACGTATCCGTACTCTCGAATTGCAGGATCGGAGCGACCCAGACCGTATTCCCGTCCCTCTGGACCGGCTGGACACTGCCCATGCGGCGCCTTGACTCACTAAGACGAACACCGGTGATGAACATCACTCGATCGAACCGGCCCGACTGCGCCTCGCGGCGGACCTCACGCAACGGCCGTTCTTTCAGCCAGGAGTACATGTACCGGTGCGCACCCGGGCCCGGGAATCCGTATTCCAACACGAGATCTTCATACGTTCTGGCGGCGTGCTTCTCAATCAGTGGGTACCCGAGCCCGGCAACGAAATCCCGAACATAGCCCCTGGTCGCCTCAACACCGATACCAGTGTTGATATGGACGAACGCGTCGAGTCGAGGCCCGTACATCGCGGCCAGATGACCGACAACCGTCGAATCGTTGCCGCCGGACACCAACGCGTAGACCTTTACTGGCCGGTACTCGGTAATGGCGGCATCGATCGTGGACACAGCTTCGGTTATCAGATCTTGATTCATGGTTTTACCGTTGATCACAAATTGTCACTTGTGGGGGTGTTTTCATTAGCTGCGGCGGACCTGATTCGATCAGCCATCGCCGGGACCCAGCCAACGCGACAATCGCAATCGTCGACGTGTTCGCCCTCATCGCATCGACTGTCCTGATAAATCCCCATGAGGTCGGCCAGGTGGTCGGCCAGCTCATCAGGCGTTTCTAAAAACGGCATGGGTTACGATTTGCCTTCCAGGTTCATAAATTGTCCGCTGCTACTTGAACACCGATCAGTGCGGCATTCCAACACGATTCACATAGGTAGTCGTTGAAAAACTTGTACTGGGCTATCGCGCCGCAGTAGTTGCAAAGATGGATTTCTGCCATCACGTTTTCCCCACTCGGTAGTCGTGGTAGGCCGCCATATGGTCGATAAGAAATTTGTTTTTGACCATGTGAAAGCAGAACGGGCACTCCGTTCGAGCTCCAATCTGCTTCACCATTACGCTTTGCCTTCTTTCGTCGCGTGGCACTCATGGAAACAAGGTCCAGTGGCTGCACATGTTGGTTGGGTAGGGCTCACCGTGTGCTGGCACTGAGCCTCGCTTCTGCCAACATGCCCCGGCCCTGCTGTGTCATGGAGTACCGGGTGTTGCCGGATGGCGGCACGTAACCGATAAGACACGCAATTTTCTCAGCGCATGAAAAACATACGTTGCAAGACTTTGACGTACCGATCGGAAGCTCGATTAATTCAGTTTTCTGTTCGATGCACAGTTGACAAACCATCAGACCTCAACCCCTCTCAGAGTGCGATCCGATCCTGGAACTCTCGGTTCTTACTCGGCCGGCCGCAGTTCAAACAGGTATCTCCGCCGTCGCTCTCAGCGCGACGTTCGACGGAGCCCCCACAACGTCGACACCCTCCCGGGACAACGAGCACTGGCCAGTTCATGCTGCTGCCGACCGATGGGGGTTTAGTTGAGCTCCGGCGAGCACGCGGGCATTCAGGTGTTCGTGCCACAGCCACTCTTCGAGTTCGGGCGGTGCTAATGCGTCCCAATTCCTTGAAATGAGATTGACCAGGTCCTGTTGAGAGCGTGCGTAAGCGTCTAACCATGATTCGTACCTGATGACCTTTCTCTCGGGTTTATTCATGGAACGGAACTTCGGCCGCTGTGATAACAACCTTGTTGATGTTCCAGTGTCCAGCGGAAACTCCATGCCAGTCTTCCAAGTAACCTTTCGGACAGCCAGGCACAATTCGAACCTGCCTTCCTGCAGCGGTTTGCTCAAGTACACAGGAGCAATTAAGCTCAATCGAGATCATCGAATTCGGGTCGAGTTCCCACGGCCCAAGTGCCTCAAATCTGTATTTGAGGTGGCGCGGCATAAACGCACGAAAAATGATTGTTTCTTGGTAGATTGACGATATTCGGTTTTCGTGTTGTTGCCCGTCTATCATTTCGAATTCCGTCACATTTTTTGTGATTGTTAACTTCTGTTTTTCAGAAAGTTCTGTTTGTAAGTAATTTAAGAAGATTTAACCTTCACACCTTCACACCGAGAACAACTCCATCGGTGAAGGTTGGACGATTTAACCTTCACCAACCTTCACCAACCTTCACGAGCCCCGGAACCCTGTGAAGGTTGCTTGAATTGGGCGTGAACCATCGGTGAAGGTTGATATGGACCAACCTTCACTCTCAAATCCAGTTGGCTGTGAAGGTGTGAAGGTTAAAACCAACATTTATAAAACTCGCGTTTCATCGAACTCTGCCTGAGGAGGGTTTTGGGACTTCAACCGAATACGAATTGCGTTACCTGTCCTTGTGTGGATTTTGGTCTGAACCTCAAAGTCAGATTCCAACACAGACATATTCTGGTTGATCGCTTTAGCGATCGTGGTCGGTTTGTGAAACCAACGCAACTGTTCATCCTCAGCAATCTTTTGAAGTTCGGCATTAAGGTCTTTTGCCAGCACTTCCCTGTGACAATTGAGTTGACCCTGTTGCGATTCAAGGACCCACTGTTTAAGGGCCACGATCAAGGAATTGTTCTCGCCTGCGAACTGCTGCTGCGACCGCCGGATTTTCTCGATGATCCTATCTATGTCGTTTTCGATTGCGTTCGCACCAGCACGGCCGCTCATTCCGCCCGCTATCCACTTCGAGACAAAAGCGAAATCAGCCATGCGGATGTCAGAGACATCAACAGATGGTTCTTGGGTTGCAAGAGTGTCGTTGATGCGATCAGCTACCTCAGAAAGAAACACATTACGGTTTTCTTTGACCAGGTTCTGCAGCCATCGTTCCGGACGTCTTTCTTCAGCCTGCCGCCTGGCCAGCCAGAAGATCAGTAGGCGCTCGGAAACATCTGGCCGGCGAAATTTCGGGGCGAAAGAAGTGATGCCAAGAAAGCAATCGACATCGAAATGACCGATTTGATTGGTCGTATGGAGTATCCGTTTTGATTTCCGGCCACCTGTGGCCACCGTTGCCAGGGCGTTTTCTAACCACTTCACGCGAGCATCCACGTTGTCGTAGACCAGAAATGAGCTATTGGTGACTGCGGTATCGAAATCGTCCTCTTTGTCAGCGTTAAGGGCGTTGACGTCAAAACGAGACCCGACCATGATCTGACCGAGAGCACGGAGCATGGAAGTTTTGCCGGACCCAGGTGATCCTGTGGCCACAATAATCGGTTTGGTTGGCTGTATTGACTTGAAGTACAGGGCAATTAAGAGGACCAAAAAAAGAACTTGCTGCTCTTCTACCTCGAACGGAGAATCCCCCCCTTTTTCAAAATTGAACGTTCCGACGAATTCTCGAAGCTTAAAACCGTGGTTCTCTTGATATTCCCAGGACTCGAATAAATCAGACGGGCGGAAAAGAACGTTGTCCTCGCCGTTCTGCACGATCTCTCTCGACTTACCGTTGAGCTTGAGGACCCTTCCCTCGCCCATGTACATGTACGCACAATGACGGCTGGCGTCGTAATACGAAAGATCGTGGATCTCGACCTCTTCACCTTCTCGCGCGGTGTGATACTTCATTTCAGCTTTGACGAAGTTCGATATCCGTTCAGTTTCGTTGATCTTGAACCTGGCGTTGAGCAGAACGTCCATGTCAAGCGATTCGATACCAACTGGTGTCATAGTCGTGCCATTGAAATAAAGGAAATCGGCTGGTGTTTTTAGCCAACGGCCCTGGTTACCCAGAGCCTCGATAATCTGCATCGACCGGGACCGTAGCTCGGTCTCAACAACGATGTCGGCTGGCTGTTCCCTGGCGCCGTCCAGGGCCTGCCGCATCGCGGTGACGACGGCGTGCAGCATCTTTTCTGCTTTGACCGGCTCAACGCCACGGTCTATCAACTCCTGACAGGCGGAATCGAAGTCCTTTTGTTTCGTGAGTGTGTACTCGCGTGTCATCAGGATTCTGTCGCCGCGGGAGATCTCGAGCAGGCAGGAAATCCCGCCGTTAGGCCGGGCCCGGGGTTTCAATCCAACACAGGCAATTTCAGGCTGCTTTGTCGTCAAGTGCCGCTCTCTGGTTCTGTTGTGTCAGTGAGCGAAGCTGCGATTGTGTCTGCAGCCTTCACGATCGCCATACTGAGCGCTTCTATAGCACCCCTCGATTGACCCCCCGAGTCCACTTTGCCTTCAAGACCAAGAGAATAGAATCCAGATTTGATGGAGCGTGAGAGATCGAAAACAGCGTCCGCCAGTGTTGGTCTGACACCGTTGTTGCAATCCTCTTCGGTGGGAGCATAAAAACCATGTGCGATTGCATCGATAGCGCTCAGCAGCCGTTCGATACCCTTTTGGTCAAGGATCAAAAATGAATGTTGTTCCGCCATCAAACACTGCCCTCCGTTATCCGAACACTGTGGACGTGCCTCCCACGGCCTCTCACGACCGGGGCAGGGATCCCGAGGCGCTCCGCCAGGTCCGCCAGGGTCCCACTCCCGCACCCACCGAAGCACGTCCAGCCGGCGAGCTCGAAATTGATCGAGAAACTCGCGCTGCGATCGCCGTTCCTGTGGTTCTCAGGGAATACGCAGTTGCCGGACTGCCAGCCATCAGAATTTGGGCTCGCAAGCCCGCGGGCCTGTTTCGCCTCGACAATCCCGCGCAGCGTGGCGATAAACCCGATACCGTGAATCGGGGTCCCCGAGCTCGGTATCTCCCGCCGCGGCTTCGAAGTGTTCTCCCACCAGTCGAGAAGCACCGCCGGCGGGGTGTCGAGTTCGTTGAACCGGACATCAAATGGCGAGTGGCCTTCGATCCAGCGGTAATGAAATCCGCTCGGGTGTACTGACGGTGGTACCAGGGCCGGTGAGTTGATGAGAAGGTCCAGGTCGACGCCTCGTGCCTTGACGGCGTTTCTGAGGTCGGGCCGATCCGGGTCAGGTCGGTATATGGCGCGGTGGCCGCGACGAGTGCGGATGATCCATACCGCCGCGCCCGACGACACGCCCAGTTCCCGGGCGGTGATTGACGCCACAGGGGAGTCAGCGTCGACCTGGATCACCGGGAGGATGGCGATGTTCAGGTTGGGAGTCCGATGGCGAAAAAGGTTCAACTGCTCCAGGTTGGTGCAGTCGGCTCGCCGTCCGACCAGGTCGCGTGAGACCGGATGCTCGGGTTGCCAGACCATCGGGATCTTCCCGGCCCGGTCGTTGTACTTGGATGGTGTCGTGTACGGAACGATCGTTAAGCCCTGGTCGAAGAGCATTTGGACGGTTTCAGCGAGTTCGCTGGAGCGGTTCACGACACCATCCCTACTCTGTGCGAGTTGAGGCCCGCTTGTGAAAAGAGGCCAGCGCCTCCATTCAGTTTCGCCATCGCCGACTTCGTTCGGGTGTCGAGAATTCTGAGACTGCTGACGAGTTTCAACCGCCGGTACTCCGGGATGGTCTTGTGCTGCAGGGCGTCCAGCTCGCCGGCAATCTTTAAGACGGCGTTTTCGATCAAATCAGTATCGAATTCAACCGGGATGGCTGGTTGAACTACTCGTACAGGTTCGGGTTCGGGTGCGGGCCTGTCGGAAAAGACATCGGAGATGATCTGTTCAACAGACAGATCTGCGGCTGCTTTTGCCCGCATGACAATGCGTTCTACATGCCTGCTTGAAAGAAGCCCCTCGATGAATGGTTGTGCGATTTCTCGCTGCCTGGCGTGGTCTTTAATGTCGGCGATCGCACGCGCTTCTTTGAAGGTCAGTTCACCACTGTTTAATCGGTCACCAAGGCCGGGGTCGAGGCATCGGACAAGGCTTTCGTAATGGTGGATCGTGCCCGCTGTTATGCCGGTGCGACGGCCCAGTTCCTGTTGCGCCATTCCATAGGTGCCGCGATAGTCCACGAACGCCCGGCCGAGGTCCATCGCTGGCGCCAGGGAAGAAAAATACATCTCAGTCAGGAATAATTCGCAACGCTCCTGTGGGGTGCCTTCATCTTTGACGGTGCATTCGAGGGTGGTCTCACCGGCCTGTTTCGCCGCTGTGGGTTTCAGTTCCCCCGCAAGCAACATGTACCCACGGTTCGTGGACAGGACTACGGGGTCACGTTTAAAGCGTAAATTTACCCTCCCTTTGCGGCGGCCCGGCGGCACTGTTGAATAAGGAATGTCGGGATCGAGGAATATCTGGTCAATTGGAATATTCAATTGTTCAACCCCGGCCCGTCACACTCGACCAGATCAATGGGTGACAGGGCTTCAATGGTGAAAACCACGCACGGTTCAACCATTCGCTCCGCCGGGAACGGCACACCACCTGGGAACAGGGTCCCCTTGATCGACGGACCACCGGGCACAGCCGTCAGGTGTTCACGGCGCTCCGTGTCGATTCCGGACAGAAGAAGATCCCGAATAATGACGCCTCGAGCTGACAGGGTGATGAGCTCGCGGACCGGCATCACGATCCGAACGGGGTCCGGATATTCGGGGGGTGCGATAGAATTGGTACTGACCACGGGCGATCCTCCTGTGGAAAAAGGGCTACTGGCGTTTACGCGCCAGTCGCCCGCAAAAATGAACTTAGGAAACGGCCATCCGGAGACGGGTGGCCGTTTTGATGAGAGCTACCAGACGGCGAAATCGAGCCCTGGGCGGCAGCTGTAGCTGCCAGCTGTGCGGACCCGCCCAGGGCTGATTTCAGAAGTCGACCAGTGGTGGCGACGTCCACCTGGCCGGAGATGTCGAGATGCCGGGTTACCGTTGCACCCAAAAGGTCGCGGGCACGACTGGGGCAGTCCTGGCAACAAATTATG
>SDBU01001962.1_pt1 | contig 28245 bp, 23 predicted proteins | sample 2277071 | NCBI WGS metagenome assembly SDBU01 (sample SAMN10397929, study PRJNA504765) | marine sediment metagenome | isolation source: marine sediment core GS08_GC12, 126 cmbsf | place: Arctic Ocean: Gakkel Ridge, Loki's castle | collected 2008 | reverse complement strand
CGGAGTAAGTCCAGTTATCTGGCAAAGTGGCACTGGACGGATAAGGACAAAGCGAAGAAAACGTTATAGCCGAAGACTTAAAGGGATCCTCTATTTTATTGCACTGTCACAGATAAGAATAAATCCTGAATCTAGGGCTTATTATGATCGGAAGATAAAGGAAGGAAAAACACACTGGCAGGCTATGAATGCCTTATCCAGGCAGCTCATAAAGATCATTTATTACATGTTGAAGAATATGGAACCTTATCGGAGACCTGTGCTTGTAAACTAATTATTGACATAGGATATTGTGACATGGATGGAGAAGTCTATCTTGAACATTTTTCTGACAGTCAGAAGGTCGTGGATTCGATCTCCATAAGCTCCACCATCTATTTCCCTAAAAACCATCTTTCCACTTTTAGCCTGAGTGTATTAGACTGAGTCATTTTAGGTCATTTTGTCCACATGAGATGAGATTGCTTTGATATCAACGACTTGCTAAATTGATAGGCAGAGCGGGTGGCTGTTAACCACTAGGTGACAAATGTCATAACATCGTGGAGTAATCTTAATAACATATAATCTCACTACATCGTGGAGCTTATAAATCAAATTCAGAAAGATCCAATGCTGTTTTTGGTAAGGAATAATCCAATTCTTTTATCAAGTTTGAATCATGATAAACCTTTAATTTCTCATTCTTAATATCAATTATAGCCCAAACATATTCGTATTCTACTTCAGAGGGCATCACAAATTTTTCTCCAAAAATATCAAGTATCCTATTGCTCCGGATAAATCGGACAATGTGCACGTATCCATCAGCTATAGCTAAGGTCCTGGGAAGCTCAAAATCCCGGGCAAGACATCGACCTTTCCCTGAAAACTTCTCTACAGGCGTTTTTCCGTTCAATGTGCTGTAGCGATGATTTTGATTGTGAAACAGTTCAAAGATCTTTGCCTCTTCACAAAAATGAGAAAAACCCTGGAAAACCTGGGAACGAAACAACATTTTATCGAAAACATTTTGGAAATGTTCTATGATTCCATTCCTCCATGGCTCGTTGAGGGGAATAAAGAGAGGTTGGATGCCCAGAGTAAGACAGAGCCGAATAACCAGACCAAAAGAATGGGGATAACGATTGCTTCCCCGCGCAGTTAAGATATTATCCATCTGGAGATAGCTAGGAATTCCCAGAGTTTGCCAACAATTTATCAAAGCTTTCGTGACGGCTATTCGATTTTTTCTCCGTTCAGGATTAACGCTGCAACGGCGATCATAAGCATCGATAATATTAGCTGAGTAGAAACGTCCGTCATTCTTTAAAAAGCGTGGACCTACGATATCAAACTGATGCAGATGATTGCTGCAGAGAATTTCTACATGAGGATAATCAACTCCTTTCGGCTCATATGGTTGCTTTTTGTGAACCAAGTTATTCCGTTTAAGGATTCTATTAATCGTGGAAAAAGAAGGAGTAGCTAAGCCTTTCTTTTTCAAATGCCAACTTATATTTAAAGCCCCAATCTGAGTATACCGCTGACTCTCAAGGTGCTTTCTTATATCAATCACAGCTTCTTCCATTCCTTTGTTGACCTTGTGAGGGACATGATGAGGCCTACGAGATCGATCTTGAGCCCAATCATCCCCACCCTCTCGATAACGCTTCAACCATTTGAAAAACCACGATTCGCTCCTCTTGAGATCGATGTAAATAACTTTTGGAGACTCACCTCCCTCATATTTTTGTATCGCTTTTTCTCTCCGCTGCCTTTCATCCATACTGTCCTCCTTGCTAAAGAAAGATAGTATAGATTTTTAATCATCACTCCACGATGTATTGATACTTTCAACTCCACGATGTTATGACATTTGTCAACTAGGTTGTAGGTTCGAGTCCTACCCGAGGAGCCATCATTTCTAGAGGTCAGAACTAAAATAATGAGGATCGTACTGTTTGCTTTTTTATTTCTGTGTGGATAGAATTGGAAGCTCTCAGTTATAAGCGAAAGGAGGGATTCTACAGTGAGTAGACCACGAGACTTAGTTGATCAAATCATTTCAGGAAAATTACGTCTTCCTGAAGGTTCAGATCGGTATGACCAATGGTTTTCAAAAATGGCCCAAATTCATGGAATCTATAATCATATAAAGAATGAAATCGACTCAGAAAAAGTGTATAGAAATGAATTAATAAAGTATATTTCAATTGGTATGGTTGCCAGTATTCAAGGTTATTTTAGTTTAGCAATCCGAGATATTATTGATTACGGACCGCCATACCGAAACAATATTCTGAAGTTAGACTTAGATAGTAAATTTAAAATGGAACCAATACTCGGAATTTTTGACGAAAAGATAACTTTGGGAGAGTTTGTTTCTGCCTTACTGCCTATAAGAAATTTAGAAGTTATCAATGTTTACATGTCCTCACTTTTAGATATAAGGTTTCTAGATAAGCTAAGAGATCAAATATTAACTTCCCGAAAAAAGGACTCTCAATTTAACTTTGCTGATTATGCTGACATTGCTTATGCAAATATCCCAAAACTCTTTGAAGACAGACACATTTACTGTCACGAACTTGCCCCTTTGGTGAGGCTAAAATTGAACGAAAATAGAGAGTTATTTAATAGTGCTTCGTCATTCGTAATGGCAACAGAAAACCTTGTCTCCAGAATGCTCAGCAAATAGGAGGAGGCTCTGAGGGCGTCGTTTTTTCGGGGAAAGTGAGAATACCACGTGAAGAGGGAAAGTTTGCGGAAAAAACGTAAAATCGCAGTCTTGGTTATCATTATTTTCCTGTTAATACCCGTAGTGTTTGGCATCACGTCCTTTCACGGCTTCAGATACCGCACACACATCCTGCTGTATAAGATCATTGGAGACCTGGACGCAACGACTTGGCCTGAGGTCTTTGTGGGGCTACTCCCTCCACGACTACAGCCACACTCCCTACGTTTAGCGACCCGAATTACCTTTAAAGGGTTTGATACCGAGAACCAGAAGCCGAATATGGTACTGTGGGACACTCCCGAAGGGGAGTTTTGGGGTCAACTGTCAGACGATTGGGTGCTTGGGCTCCTAATCCATGAACAGGTAAACTTAAAAATTTATCAAAACGATATTGTAAGCGTATCTGAGGGCGACATCGTCCTAGACGTTGGGAGCCACTTAGGTACTTTTACACGCCTGGCACTCAACAGAGGTGCTAAACTCGTAGTCTGTTTTGAATGTGTCCCGACTGTCCTAGCCTGTTTTCGAAAGACTTTCGAACTAGAAATTCTAGAAGGCCGAGTTGTTGTCGTTGCCTCCGCTGTCTGGGATACTCCAGGTACTCTCAAGTTTAAACAAGATAGGGAGAATACAGGCGGTGGCTACGTTGGTGTCGGTTACCTGGAAGTCCAGGCCGTCACTATTGATGATGTGGTAGCCAAGTTAGGGCTCGATCGCGTGGATTTTATTAAGATGGATATCGAGGGGAGTGAAAGACAGGCTTTAAAAGGTGCTGAGAAAACCTTGGCTAGTTTTGCTCCTAAAATGGCAATATGTATATATCATAAAAAAGGTGATAGACGTGTTATACCTGAGTTGATACTTGGGATGCAACCCGTATATCAGTTACGAAAGTCATTGAATCAGGCTTATTTTTTTAAATAGAAGGAATCTCTTTAAATAGGCTGGCTGGATTGAAGGGAAGAGTAGAGTCGATTGGAAGCCAGGGCCATAAATCCAGTAAGAGAGACAGAGATAAATAAATATGAGAGGGCGTCGAGCGTCAATTACTCCCCTTTACGGGAGTACCCCTTCAACCCCCTTTTGCTTATGCCGACGTCCTCTCTCTTCTATATACACATACACAGAGGAGGGAGAGAGATGCACTATATGTTTCGGTTCAGCCAAATTCGGACCACTCATGATATTTTTTAAGTGATGGTTTGTTTGTCTCTCACATGAGAGAACGCCGATCCCGGCCTCCCTGAAGTTGACGATGCGAAGAAGAGGCTGGTTGGGTTGAAGAGAGGGTGATCAGGTGACTTCCGAAAAACCTTTTCTACCTGGTTCTAATGGTAGTCTCCCCTAGCTCAGGGGATTGAATACTTTCTCAAGTAGTTCACCCGAGAGAACGGCTCTCAATGGTTAATTAATAGGGAAAAACAGAGTGGATTGGATATCTCCCAGGGAAGCACTCGTCTTGAGCCCCTCCCCAGTCGATTTGTCCACGGAATGGTTGATTTAGAGTGTTGAAAGAATATAATTGAATTATGGGAGCAGGTCAGCAATAATTAAAAAAAGTTCGGAGTGTACTTGTGAATAATATTGAAACTAAAAAAATATTTTGGGTTGAGCTTTGGGAAGATTTAATTAATAATTTCCTAAAAAGTTCGTTTGGGCTAAATTTATACAATCCACATATACTCATTGATGATATTATTACCGAAATTGAGGAAAACTGTTTTAAAAACAAAAACAATAACAAATTTTATTATTCAAAGTTGTCGGAGTACATAAAAACAGATTTAATAATAAACAAGAAACTTATTTCTGAATTCAAAATATTAAGAAAAAATTTTAATACTAAAAGAACCGGTTTAATTCTTGAATCATGCAAAGATATTCAAGAGCAGTTTAGGAAAGGTTTATATTTTAACTCTTCATTAGAATTAATTATTGAAGCACTTACTATAGATGAAGAAATTTCAGTTGATTTTATTCGTACCATAAATTATTTGACACAGGGTATTATTGTTGAACTAATAAAAAAATCTTATGTCTTAAAGGACATTAGAAAATTTCTCAAAAATATTTTTGCAGATTACTCATTTGTGAATGATGATATATTACACACGCGTTTTCCCCATAATATTGATATTAAACAATATAATAATACAAAGGGCGAATTTGATAGAAAGAGATACAACAAAGACGTTATTGAATATTTACATAACTTGACTATCAGGGATAGGATATCAAAATTATCATATTATTATCACAAGACAAAAATAAAAGTATTTTACATATTCGTAGTTGAGGGACTTAGAGGCGATGTTGAAGTCTCTGTAGGTGATGTGACTTTTTACTCTTTGAATAATAAACAATTTCTTTCAGAGTCTCATTCTTTAGACCATGAAGAACTGCAACGTGATCAAAGTAAAGAAAAGTTTATCCAAGCCGCAGTATCTGTTGATCTCTTAATGCCAATATCTTCAAAATCAGAAGCGATAACAAAATTAGAGAATTCTTTGGATTTAATTTCTTGTTATTTCAACATAAAAACAGACCTTTACTTAGACAGCTCAAATTTCATAATCGTAAATGAAGAAGGTCAATTCATTCATTCCTCAATGAGTCGCGATAGAAGAGATTCCCTAATGAAATATAATGACTCATTAAACCTAAATGATTTTGGCGATTCCTTAAAAAAATTACATAAATATTCATTTTTGTGGACAGATTCTAAACAACAAAATAAATCTATTTCCAAGGTTTTAAATGCTCTTCATTGGTATAAAAAAGCAGAGTACTCAATTAAACAAGAAGATAAAATGCTCAACTTTTGGATAGCACTTGAAAATTTATTTAATGTCGGAACTAATATAAAACAAGATGTTCTTAATGATCCAAACAAAAGTAAATTTCATCTTATTCAGGAAATTCTATCATCTACTCAGATTTTCAACTTTATTTATGAGTTTGGATGGGAATTATATCACTATTACAGATCAATGATTGACACGCCTTTTTCGGGTAATGACTTATTACCTAAGGAACTAATAAAAAAAGCTCAATTAAAACCTAAAGTTAAAGAAAAGATCTATCTTAAAAATTTCATAGATAGTCTTAATGAAATTAAAAAGTTTGAAAAAAACATATTGATTCTTGAAAAAATAAAGGAAGTTCATAATTTCTATGAAGATTCAAATTGCACTAAGAGATTTATTGACAAACAAATCAGCCAAGTCAAAGATGATGTTTTAATGATATATAGATTTAGAAACTTGATCGTCCATAATGCTTATTTTGACAATACTCTTTTACCCTACTTTGTATGGAAAATTAAAGATCTTGTGGGTGGTTTGATAAGGAGAATAATATCAAATTATTCATTAGAAAAAGATTTGTCTGAAATTTTAATAGGATTTTATCTAAAAAAAGAAAAGTTCCTATCAGATTTCGATAATGGGAAAGTAAATTTATTTAAAGATGAATAATTATAAGTTGCCAACCAAAAAAATCCAATAGCTGGCTAAGGCTTAACTACATATGTTTTTTTAATTGTTAAGCTGTGACATGCCCCTACTTTATCCATTTTCCTGTAAATCCTTTTACTAGGTTGAGCCCTCCCCAGTCGATTTGTCCAAAGAGTGTTCGGACAGTGATCTCTAATCGAGTTAAAGAGAACTGGCTGAATTAGCAAAGGGGGTAAATTGATTTTAAAGGTGGACGCTCCCTCCAGCCGGCGAGAGGAGACTGGTGATATTATATCATTTTTTTGAAGCATAATATCCCTTATGATATAATTTTTCAGGAAACTAAAAAAAATATAGAGTTATGGTGAATAAGGCTGAACAATTTGTATTTCAAGTCTGCAAGAGGTCTTTTCTTTCCTTATGGAGCTATATAAATCCTCAAGGCAAAAATAATAAAGAGTTATGTGATATTTTAATCGTGTGTGAGCCTGACATAATAATAGTTAGTGTTAAAGAAGTAAAAGTCACAAAAAATAAAGACATTACTATCAATTGGAAACGATGGAATAGAAATGCTATCGAAGAGTCTGTTAAACAAATTTATGGAGCTGAAAGATGGATGAAATCTGCTTCAAATGTAATAAGAAAAGACGGAACAAAAGGATTGGCCTTTCCCAAAAAAGAAGAACAACGTATTCATAGGATTGCAGTCGCGCTTGGAAGAGGAGAAGAAGTCCCAATGTTTTATGGCGACTTTGGAAAGGGATTTGTTCATGTTTTAGATAAAATTGCTTTCAATATAATTCTTCAGGAACTTGATACTATTAAAGACTTTATTGAATATTTGTCAGCGAAAGAGGAGTTTTATAGCTCCAAGGCTCAAACACCTCTTTTGGCAGGTGAAGAAAATTTATTAGCGCTTTATCTTAGCCAGGGAAGAAAATTTCCTGATGAGTATGATTCTGTATTTCTTGATAATAATCTATGGGAGGGTATGATTAAAAAACCTGAATATGGAAAAAAGAAAGAAGCAGATAAAATAAGTTATGTATGGGATAGATTGATTGATGACATTAGTAAAAGTGTCTTAGAAAATAAATTAGAATATAGCAGTTCACCCGGCCACGGAGAAATTATTCTAAGAGCAATGGCCCGAGAGAATAGATTTAGCAGAAGAATATTAGGCAAATTATTTGCAGAATTTATTGCCCTCTCTTCAAAAAATATATTAAGAGCAAGGATGACTCCGGGACCTTCAGGTATATTATATGTTTTCTTGGCAATCCCACACACAATAGAAAGAAAATATCGTATTGCTGAGTTAGGGACACGATGTTTTGTGGCAAGAGGCTTAAATCAAGATTTTGATACGATAATTGGAATTGCCACAGAACAGTCTAAGAAAGGTGTTGGACACTCTTTTGATTTATATTATCTACACAAACCAGATTGGACAAAAAAAGACCAAGCACACATGGAAGGGATACAAAAAGACTGCGGCTTCTTTGTAAGTTCTGTTAAAACTAAAGCACAGGAAGATGAATATCCCCAAAAATAGTTATCTAGTAATATCCCGGTTCTCTAATTTAACGCTAGAGATCATTTAGGAAGCTGCTTCACATCCCAAAAAGCCAAAAATTATTGCATTCTGAGATTTCTGATAAAGCGATGCCCCTAGAGTGCCTCTAAGTAGTTTTTATTAATAATCTTCAAGGGATTCTGGAGAACTGGAATGGATAGTCGAATTAAAATATCATCCCAGACGGATTATTTTATTATTTTCTTGAGGTTCTTTATAACCATAGAAATGAAATTTAACGTTTCTGTATTCATTTCATTAAGAGAATTTGATATAAAATTCCTGGCTTTTTCTTTTTCAGATTGATTATCAGCTGGCCTCGTATAAGGAAACAATTCCTTTATATCTACTTTTAGTCCTAGAGCAATTTTTTCGATATTTTCAATAGATAGATTTCTCTCCCCTCTCTCAATCCCTCCAAGATAGGAAGGATGTATTCCTGCCCTATCACCTAATTCTTCCTGCGAAAGGTTTTCTTCTTTTCTTATTTCCCTAACCCGATTTCCGAATATTTTCTTTATCTTACTCATTATTCTTGTTTAATGGAAGTTTAGATAAAAGGTAAATCCACTAACAGAGACGATGAGTATTAATTAGATTGCAAAAAGTACTTATAAGTGATATCCATTCAACTGGTACCTCTTATGAGTGCTATAAACTGGGAAATCGTTAAAATTTTAAAAAAGAAAGGCATGAGACTGCTTAATGAGCCAGTGAAAAAAATCGATTTTGTTCCGGATAACAAAGCAAACGATTTATTGAATAATCTTAAGGCATTTCCACATGTATTTGTCCTTGCTTGTATTATGGATAGGCAAATCAAAGCTGAGAGAGCATGGATCATTCCCTATAGAATAGGTGTTGAAATTGGAAGTTTCAAACTATCCGAATTTTAAAATTATCTTCAAATCAAATATATGAAATTTTTAGCAAAGAAAGGCTTCATAGATTTAATGCCCAGATGGCAAAGAATTTTTTCCTTGGCATAAATTGGATTCATACTAAATACAATAATGACGCTTCAGGGATTTGGACTAGTACTCTTGGCAGTGCAACTATTGTAAGGCGCTTTCTGGAATTTCCAGGGATTGGAATAAAGATTGCCACAATGGCCACAAATATTTTGGCGAGGGACTATAAAATCTCTATGAAGGATTATATCTGTATAGATATTTCTCCAGACATACAAGTGAAAAGAGTTTTCAAAAGGCTCGGCTTTATCAGTGATAGTGCTAGTGATGACGAATTACTCTATGCTGCAAGAGAGCTTAATCTGACTTATCCCGGAATATTTGATTTTTTTTGTTGGGAAATAGGAAGAAATTGGTGTCGGCCTAATAATCCCAAATGTGAAGATTGCTACTTGAGCAAGGATTGTCCAACGAGTCAGAATTGTTGATGATTGTTGAGAAATAAAAAATCTATTCAGGCCAATAGATTTTTGAAAGTGGAATTAGCGTTTTAGTTTCAGAATCAAAAGAATCATAATATTGAATTATTAAATTTACTAGAGCGTCGAGATCAATCAAAGTAGTTGGAATGTTCGCTCTCTCTGCTTCATATTTTGCATCTTTTGAAAAACCCCCTGTGCTTACGTATATTCCTTTATGGCCCGGCCTCAATCCACCCGTGAAACTTGTTATTTTACTTCTTCCCATCTGTCCAGATCTATGCTTTACTTCGACAATAATCCTTGGATCTACAAGACCTAGACCGTCAGGGGATGCTTCAATATCTCTGCCTCTATCCGGACCTTGTGGAGATATCCTAGTTTTATATCCCATGGCTCTAAGGATTCCGGCTACAAGTCTCTGCATATCTGACCAGTCAAGATGTGAAACTTTGTCTTTAATGAATTCATTGGCCCTTTGCTTCATATCCTCTTTTAATAAGTCCTCTGACTCTTCTGATGATATCTCAGGCATTTCTTTCCCATGGAGAAGATTTAGAATCTCATCTTTCGCATCCTCTCCAACCTCAAAAATGGTTAATATTGCTCCCAGAGTATTTTTAGTTGATACTGATAGCCTATCTCTGTCAATTTCATCTATCCACTTCACCTTTCTTATATTGGGATAATTTGTGATGAGTTTTCTGTCATATTTATATTCCCCGGTTATTTCTCCTGCTAAGTACTTCCTTACCTGAGAGTCATATGTGATTACACGATCACCGGTTTTGAAATCAAGTCTGAAGCGGCTTACCTGTCCAGCAGAGGTCCAGATCCAGCCTTGTTTTTCATTTGAATAGGATTCTCTTATGAGTTTTTTTATTTCAGCTTGATCCTTGACACTCGTAAGATTTCCTACTTCCTTCCACCCAATAGCAATTACGTTTTTATCTTTGAAATCTTGAAATAGAAATGAGCCTTCTCCAGCTCTTACCATCCACATCTTGTTTTTCATTTTTCCCCCTGATTATGATTGTAAATGTTAGTATATCATTTGGGTAATAATTTTCATACAATCCACGAAAAATCCTAATCCTCTTAGAACCATTTTAAAAGTGGACTCTCTAGGCTTAAGGATCTTGTATTACTCTCACCAGTTCACCCGTTAGAACGGTTCACATTAGGACAATCAGGGGAATATCGATGGACATTGGTGCTTTTTTGAGGGCAAAATCTTGTCTATGGGTCATCTCCCAGGGACCTCTCAGATTAAGTTTTCCCCAGACGATGTAAAGTTGAGGATCATTAGAGGGATTGGCTGAGTTGAAGTAATTGACTTGAACTTTAGCTTCCCTTGAGTGATACGATTGTAGAGTCTGAGAATTCCAAGTCACATTTCAGAAAAATTAAATCCGTATGTGCCCTGTATTGAATGGATAAACCTGACAGCTATAGAATATTGACTTAACAGAGTCTTTTGAATAATGTACAAGAGGTCGCTTAACAGAGGTGCTATATTTATTGGAGAAAAACCAATCTTAGGGTGGACACTAATTTGAATTACAACTATCTATTCAAAAATTGAGCGAACATCAAGTTTAAGATTAAGTTGCTACCTGATTTTTTAGATGAAGAATTAGATTTAAATCTAAAGCAAATTAAGCATGTGTGTATTATGATCTTTGGAGGACAGATACAACTCCGATGAAAGAATCTATAAGCCAAATGCATTTTCTGTGTCTTGGTATTTTTGACAATGGGATTCTGCAATGAATGAATGGGAATTCACAGCTGATGTTGCTAGCTGGATAAATGAGATATTGTTAAAAATCGGTGATGGGCTACCCTTTTCCAGGGCTAAATGTGAGCAACGAGAAAAGAAATCTCTCAAGCGTCGGGATATTACTCTTTATGACAAGAATGATTGCATCGTTCTTACTGGAGAAGTGAAATTACCATACCAGGAAGATGGAAGTAGCCCTTACAATGCAAAAGTAGTTAATGATGCAAGGAAGAAGGCAACTAGCGCAGAGACAAAATATTTCTTTACATGGAATGTTAATGAATTCGTCTTATGGGAAACTGTTCCTCTTAAGATCTCATGGCGGGATCAAAACTATAAGTCGTGGCATGTTGCTAATGTCCATCTCGAAAAACAACTGGAAAATCCGGTTATACTTGAAGCGGTCAAAGACTGGATCATAGTATTCCTAAATGAATTTGGAAAGATATTGCTGGGGATCACACCTATCGGTCAAAAACAGCCAGATGAAAAATTCATTGAAGTATTAGAATCTTTTCTCCAGACTCCCATTGAATGCACAACACGAGAGCTTGCGGATCTCTATAAAAAGTTATCCTTCCGTGACAGACTTGATAGATGGATGCGAGAAGACCAAGGTTGGTCAATTCGCGATGATCCTGAAGGTATTCTCGACAATCTTGAACGAACAGCTCGATTTACTTGTTATGCACTAATTAACAAACTAGTTTTCTATGAAGCACTTCTCAAGCGATATGGAGTGAAAATGGATCGTCTTAGTGTTCCAAACCACATTACAACAGGCGAATCACTACGTTTACATTTAGAAAGCTATTTTGAACGAGCGAAAAAAGTAACAGGCGATTATGAAACTGTATTTGGAGAGTCGCATCTTACTATTGGCAACTTAATACCATTCTTCTCCGACTCTGGTGTTACATGCTGGCGGCAATTAATTAACCAAATTCACAATTTCGACTTCTCGAAACTGGACTATGAAATTATTGGGAACATGTGCGAACGGCTTCTAAGTCCAGAAGAACGTCATAAGTATGGACAGTTCTACACACGCGTAGAGGTAGTAGACCTTATCAACAGTTTTTGTATCCGAACAGGAAACGAACTAGTTATGGACCCAGCATGCGGTGGAGGTACTTTTTTGGTCAGGGCTTATGCGCGTAAAAGAGAATTATCCCCTGATCGAAAACATGGTCAGTTACTTAGAGATATATTTGGAGTAGACATCTCAAATTTTGCTACTCACATGACAACAATAAACCTGGCAACTCGAGATCTAATCGACGATGAAAATTATCCTCAAATTGCTCGCAGTGATTTCTTTGATGTTGAAGCAAGAAAGCCATTTTTAATGCTACCGAGCCGCATGAAAATAAAAGGTTTGGGCAAAGAAAACCACCGAATAGTCGAAGTTCCTGCGCTGGATGCCGTTATTGGAAATCCCCCCTATGTTCGGCAGGAAGATATCCCTAAATGGGATAAAAAAGGGAAATCCATCAAAAATGGGACAAAGGAGTTCTACCAGCTTTTAATTAAACGTGAGACAAATGCCACTTTGACTGCCCGAAGCGACATTCACTGTTACTTCTGGCCACATGCCAGTAGTTTCTTAAAAAACGATGGATGGATTTGTTTTGTCACTTCAAGCCAATGGCTGGACGTGGAATATGGATTCAGATTACAAGATTGGATCCTTCGTAATTTCAAAATTATTGCGATTTTAGAGAGTATTGATGAACCTTGGTTTGTTGGCGCCAGAGTATCAACCACAGTTACTATTCTCCGAAGGGAGAGTGACTTAACCAAGCGCATGAATAATATTGTTCGATTTGTCCAACTTCGTTGCCCGATTGCTGAGATTTTAACACATGATGGAACCACAGCAAGCGCAATAGTAGCTGCAGATTCATTCCGTGACGAACTACTAACTTCATCTAAAAATACGGTTAATGAACGCTATCGTCTCCGGCTTGTTAATCAGGGAGAACTATGGACTGAAGGAGTCAAGTTAGGCGCGATTGTTCATGGCTCGAAGAATAAGGATAAAGTCGATGGAAAAGGGCAAGTTCTTCCTAATAGCGAATATTATGGCAATAAATGGGGAATCCATCTTCGTGCTCCTGATTTCTGGTTTACACTGGTTGATAAATATGGTGACAAGCTTGAAGCGCTTTCTAACATTGCCTCAATTAAGAGAGGAATTACAAGCGGGAAAGACTGCTTCTTCTTTCCTAAAGATCACAGCGCTCAATGCCTCAACGAGAATATAGATCCGACAGAATTTGAAATCACTTTTGGGATTAAGCGGAAACTAGTTGAGTCTGGCAAAGTGAAATTAGTGCTCTGCGGAGAAGGAAGAGGTGAAATCCGACCAATTGAGGCAGAGTTCCTTGAACCTGAAGTTCATAGCTTAATGGAAGTCGATAGAATAATCGTCACTCCAGAAAATTGTTCTCGACATATTCTCCTTGTAAGTAAAAGAAAGAATGCCCTCAGGGGAAAGTATGTCCTTGACTATATTAAATGGGGTGAAAAACTAGGATACCACACAGGCTCAACAGTTGCTGCGAGAGTCTCAGAAAACCGAGAATGGTATGACTTGACCGGACATAAGCGAGGGCAATTGTTCTGGCCTAAAGCTCAGCAGTATAAGCATTTAGTCCCCATAAACAAGCACAAGTTAATATCGAATTGTAATCTTTATGACGTCTTCACAGATGATGAAGTAGATTTGTTAGGAGGAGTACTCAACTCAACATGGACCATCCTCTCAAAGATCCAATTCGGGCGTCCTGTTGGTGTTGAAGGAAACCTGAAGACAGAGGTGATAGATGTAAAGATGATGTTAGTTCCAGATCCTGCGAAGGGCACTATTGAAGCACGTCGTAAAGTTGTGAATGCATTTAACAAACTCAAAAAACGAAAATCTTTTTTTCTTCTTTCTGAGCAACGTTTAAGGGAAATGGCTTACAAGGCGAAAGGAATATCTGATCAACTGCATACTCTTTCAGATTTGAGTGAACTAGATCTCCCTGACCGCCACGAATTAGATGATGCTGTATTACAGCTCATGGGAGTTTCCAATAAAACAGAACGCACAAGCTTGATCAAACAACTTTATGCATACCTACAAGAACTTTTTGAGTGGATACGACAAAAAGAAGAAAAAGCAATCAAAAATAAAAAAATTGCAAAGAGAACGCGCCCAGCCAGTCCAAACGAAATCGCTATGCAAATTTATAACGAAATTCAGGAAGTACAACCACATCTTCTTCGTCGTTATGATCCTGATTTCTTAGACTCTTCAAAACCGTTCGACGTATTCGACCTACCTGTGAAAGGCATGCCTACAGAGTATAGAGATATGTTTAACGAGCACGGAGTAGCATTCAAAAAAGGAAAGAAATTGTTGACCCTTATTAAAACCGTCATTCCAGAACAAGATAAGCTTTTGACTCTTATTGCTGCTACAAATATTCGTGGTCTAGTTCGGGTTCCACATGAAGCAGATGATTGCATTGCACTATTAACAAAATATCAAAAGTTTTTAAGTGAACAAAAGAGCCGAGTTCAAGAGCTTGTAGCAAGCCGAACGGCTGATGAAGACCTACAAGAAAAGATAATTGAACCATTGCTTCTCTATCTCATACATGGTGAATGAAATTAATCATCCTGTTTGTTGAATTAATAAAAATGATTCAAATTGAATATTGAGGCGAGTGAAAGCCAGAACGACTTAAGCCCTGGCTTCCCGATCGATAAAAGACGACAGGGCCGATGTTTGCGCCTCATTGATAATAGACGTAGAAAATGATGGGAATTCTCATTAATGGCGTCGGAAATGGTAAAAGATGATGTTTTTTAAAATTGAACACGTTATTAACGACAAATACAAAATTATTGATTTGTTAGGTAGTGGTGGATTTGGTGAAGTCTACAAAATTAGAGATTTGGCATCGAGTGAATTTAAAGCAATGAAATGTATGATTCCTGACCTAGCGGAAGAACATCCTGAACTTATTGATATGTTTGTTAAAGAAGCAAATGCAACGATGAAGGCACAAAATCAGAATGTAGTCCAAATATTTTCTATTGAAGAAACCTCATGCAAGAATAAGAAAGTTAAGTTTTTTACAATGGAATATTCTAAAGATGGTGATTTATATTCATTCCTGGCATATCGGGATTCCTATCTATCAATAGATAATTTAACAGAATGGATGAGGCAGCTATTATTAGGATTAAGAGCTATCAATCAGTTTATAATTCACCGTGATTTGAAGCCAGAAAATATATTATTATTCAGCAATATACTAAAAATATCAGATTTTGGGATATCCAAGTATATTGAAGAAACAACCAGAACTTTCACATTTAAAGGAGGGGGTACTCATAAATATATGGCACCTGAAATTTGGGGAAATATTTCCCCAACACCGCTCGTTGACCAATATTCAATGGGGATGATTTTTTATGTTTTGGCAACCTTAAAGCACCCATTTTCTCCTATGCCTTCTGATAGAGATATTACTGAATATTTAAGAGATAGCCATCAATTTAAAATTCCTCAAGAGCCAGGAGAATTAAATTCTGAATTACCTGAAAAGTTAAATTCGATAATAATGAGAATGATAGAAAAGAAACCTGAAAGTCGCTATAAAAATGTGGATGAAATATTGAGTGCTTTAGAAAGAATTGAAGATGAAGAGAAGACCGAAGTTCCAGTTGATTTACTTGAAATTGCTGAGTTAGCTAAGAAATCTGAAAAAAAAGTAAAAGTGGAAGAAATGAAAAGAGCAAAAGAGAGAAAAAGACAGGAAGTAGAATCGTTAAAAATTAGAAATATTTTTAGTTTTAATTGTAAAGAACTGATATCGGGCTTTGAAAAAATTGTTGATTCAATTAATAAACAGATTGAACCAACAAAAATAGAAAAATCAAAGTCTTCAGATGAATCCTTATGTAGAGCGATGTATAGTTTTCATGGTTCTCATCTTAAAATTCATATTGAACCGGTAAACAAAGTTAATGAAGTGGAAGATGTTTTAGGATGGGGTTATTGTACTATTCATGAATACGAGGATGGATTCAATCTATTATTGCAGAGAATAAAAAACAGTTCTTTTGTGAAATGGTGGGCGCTATATGTCCAGGATAATCCTCTGTATAACTATGCAAGGCACACGAAGCCTCACGGAGTATTAACTTTGGATGAATTAAATAATGCGTTAAGAGGATTGCATGCTTTGCATATCTATCAAGTAAATTTAAGGGAATTTAACGAAACAATGTTTATTGAACTGGTTAAGAAATTAGTTTCTCTATAATTTTACTTTTTCATAGAATGATGTGAGAGCATAAGGGCTTGATAAGATAACCGGGGATAATCAATAGAGATTTTGTGACAGATCTATGGGATAAACTTTTAATCAATTTAAAAAGATCAAAATGAGTAAGGAGCTGGGCAATATCAGTGATAGAAGATGGATAACCCCTAAAGAGGCAGCAAATTATCTTTCAATTCATTTGCATAGCGTTTATAAACTGCTAGCTCAACATAAGCTCCCGGGTGCCAAAATGCCTGGTGTTGGCTGGAGAATAGACCGTAAGAAAATTGATGAATGGTTTGAAACTGAGATTAAGGATCGAGAACGTGGATGGGAGGAACTATTGAACAGGATAAGGCCTTATTAATTGCATTTGATTAATAAAAAAATGAATTTAAAATCTAGCCATTTTGAGAGAGAGGAGAATTTTCAACATGGAAAGCAAGAAATAATATTTACCTGGAAATTTTAACACTTTAAGGAGGGAAATTTATGGAAAAATTTTATGTAGGAAGTTCTTCTTATAATGATGATAAAGAAAAAATCATTAGGTTCCTATTTGAAGTTCGACGATTTCTTTCTTTGGTACTCGAAACAGGAGAAGATTCAAAAGGTAAATTTCTATTCATTAAAGAGCTTCACTCTAGTTTGAGAGAGACGTGGGTGGTCGTTGAGCCATATTTTGATGTTGCTATAGGAAATTCTCGGAATGTTACGAAAGATAGGTTAGTTCAACACGGATTAGTTGGTATTCAACTTGACATGAAAATTGAAATCTTTAATTTCATGAAGCGAAAATACAAAAGTGTGGGCGGTAAATCTATACTAAGACGCCTGTTTGATGCGATTGATACTTTATTAGAAAGCATCCTTGCTGCTATAGGAGTTGGAGGTGCTATTTCTGAATTCAAAGATTCAGTAAAAAATTCAATTGATGACTAGCTTGTTGATGAATAGGAGATATTAATTTCTTTTTTAGCATAGAGGAAATTCTAATAATGTAAACAAGACCGGGGGGGTTCTCGATGATAAGGGTAAAATTGAATAGCTCACAAACACAGGAAGTCTTTGGTGGATTTGGGAATATTAACATATTAAGACACCATATAGAATATTTTGAAAAAAAGACAATAAAAGAGGTGAGACAGAAATATCATAAATGGCCCCGCACTTATTTGGAGTGCCCCAACTTTGCTGCATGGTTAAGATTGTATGCCGAATATACTTGCAATAAGGCCCTTCGTGATCTTTCTCGAGCAGAAGAATGCAATAAAAAAATATGTGAATATACATTCAGGGAAGCAGTGAGGAAAATCTTAGAATTGACATTGCAAGAATCCAATGCAATGAAAAGGGCATTAAAACTTGTTATTGAACTGAGGCACACACTTCAGCATGGAGGTGTGCCTAACATTTTGAGAGAAGTAAGATTTGATGACGTTGACGAAAAAGATATACTCGGTATGTTGGATCCTCAGAACTATGAAGAAACAAGAGAGGTTTTTTTGTTAGCAAATAAGCTAATTGACTTGTTGCCGAGCCCAACTTTATATGGCTAAAAAGCGGGAAAAGGGAGGATTAGAAGTGAAACAATGTTATTTTTGTGGAGATTCTGCTACTAGTCGAGAGCATGCACCGCCTCAAATGATGTTTAAAGGCTTTGAATGTGACAGTATCACCGTCCCCTCTTGTGACTTACACAATAGTAAAAAAAGTGGAAGAGATCAGGCAATTATTCATGGTTTTTTTAAATCTTTACGATATTACTATGACACTTTAGAAGGAGACGTTTTGAAGGCCTTCAATATAGCTGAGCCAGCATTTCAGTATACAAAAAGAACAGCAGTTGAAACGAAAATGTTTAGAAATCCTTCTTATCAAATTGGGCTGTTGCCCCGATTGGCTTATCTCCCCTCAGAAATTGATATGCCAGGGTGGGTAAGCCAATTGTCTGCTGCAATAGTTTGTGATGGGACTCAAAGTTATGATCAATCAGTCAAGTGGGAGAAAATTAAAGTAGCAAGTCCATCATGGGTGCCTGCTGCTGAACCGGAGTCTGTAGATGAAAACAAAGCAATTTCTTATTTTATCAAATGGGATGAAGTAAAAAATTATTTAGAGAAAAAGTCTTGGAGAAATGGTTGGTCTGCACATCCACGATCATATCCAAGAAGAATATACAAGTTTCGACTTCATTTTTCCACTAGTGAGATAATCCTGAACCATATTTTTTATGAGCGTTATAATTGGTTTGTATGGATTCCTATAATTAAGCAGCTTGTCTCAAAATTAGAAGCCAAAATATAAGATTATTCTACCTAAGGGATAGGAGGAAAGCGGTGTCTCCAAATAAACAATTTGAAAAATTACACCCAGACGTAGGCAGCTATATCTCATATTCAGATCTATTTCCAAATGTTGTTCCTACTTTTGAGTATTTAATTGAAGAGCTTAAGAAATTTGATTTAATTGAACTGGTTCTTGTACTAACAAAAATGAATCTATTAATGTCTGAGAGGAAATATTCAACCAATCAGTTATTTCAACAAAATCTTTACAAAAATTTTTTAAATAACTATCACAGAGAAAGGATTTCTTCATATTTAAATGAACACGGAGATTCATATTTTTTATTTAACCGCCACCAATTACTTTTTTTACTAAAAAATACTTTTCTGCACTGCAGCAGTCTCCCAGGCATAAATTTTCAAATCCCAGCTGTAAGAGAAAGATTTGGCAAATGTTGTCTTCTTGCAAATGATTTTTTAGAACTAGTGGATGTAGATGAGGAGACTCTTAACTCAATGCCAAATGAGGAGAAACGAGAAGTTCTTTGGAAGGGACTTTTACCTGGATATGAACTTTATGTTTCGACGGAAACAAGTTTTGAAATAGGAAGAATGAGACTGATTTTTAAAAGAATATTGCAAAAGCTCCAAAGCTCTCAAATATTTTTGGATATCGAAAGTATATTTCAAAAACATTCTGGATTTTCATTAGACAAATTTATGTTTCTTATATTTGGAACTTTTACTTTATACCATGCAAGAAGAGATGAGATTGTAACTAATCCAAATGCAATTATCATTGACGTAGGTGCATTCATTAAACATGGGGAAATTGAACCTGAGAAAGTAACAAGATTACTGGATCTAATCTCTATTCCTATTGAACAGTTTAAGAAGGAAATTTTATTATCAAAGGATCGAGATCTAAATTATGGATATTTACCTTTTAAAAAAAATCCTTTAGCCCAGATTAGCGATGGAAGATATATTTGTTTTGACTTTAATTTTTTAATAGACAAAATATCGAATGGAATATTTTGGCTAATTCATGATAATCTTCCAAAAAATGATAGAGACAAATTCCGAGCATTTTGGGGTGAGATATTTGAGTCCTATACTATTCATATCTTTGAAGATTCTGGTTTAGTAAAAACAAAAACCTTCATAACAAAACCATATTATAATAATTCCAAAGATGAAATTGCTGATGGAGTACTAGATTTTGGAGAAGACCTAGTTCTATTTGAATTCAAATTTACAAACTTAATTCACGAAGCAAAGTATAGTAGTTCAATAGGTGATCTTGTTGATGAGATAAAGCTTAAATTTGAAAAAGATAGGAATGGAAAGTGGAAGGGTTATGGACAGCTTGCCAACAATATAAATAAGCTATTTTCTAAAGATTCAAAATTTCATTGTAAGCATATAAATATAAAAAATATAAAGAGGATATATCCTGTATTGATTGTATATGAACATTTATTCAGTGCTCCTTTTACAAATCATATATTAAATAAGGACTTTCAAAAATTAGTGAATTCATCGTCCCTCAAAAAAAACATTGAAATTAAGCCTCTTATAGTCGCTACGATTGAAGATTTTGAGTATGCACAGTGTTACCTTGAAAAATTCCATGATTTAATAAACGAGAGAATTGACTTCGATAAAGAGCTAGATTTTAGCTTTTCTGATTTTATTAAACATAAATTTCAGAAAGGAAATATTTCTCCAACTGGATTAGTTGTTGATGAGTATAAAAAGTTTGGAAAAGAAGTAGCTAGAGCCTTCTTCCCCAAAGAAAGTTTCCAAAAGAATTGATTTTTAATTTGAAAGGTGTGCTAAAAAGAAGGATTGCGTTGATTTTAGGTGCTTCCTTCATTAACTGTTGTTACTAAGCCAAAATCCACGCAAATTTCTTTACTCGGACCCGAGTTCTCAAAAACATTAAAATCCACCAAAAAAAGATTTCCCGAAAACTTAGAGGTTTTTTGACCAATCCGGCCTGCAGCGCAGGAGTTCGTGTTCCATCCCCGAATTTTAAGGCTGAATGCGGCCGAACAAAATTATAATAACACATTTGGAGAGCAAGATTGCCAGCAAGGAGATCCTTACGCCTGGAATGACAAGCCGTTCGGCGTCCTAAATACGCACAGCCCTGTCGGATTGTAAGATTAAGTCGTTCTATGAATGAGGTATTGATTGTTGAGGAATCCTCTGATTCAAATAGGAGTTGATCCAGCTTTTGTTTGGTTCCAATGATCAAGCGACGTTCTACATTGATGACACGATTCTTCCTGCGTTTCTTGATAACTTGAGCATACAAACAGATAGGGCTTAAAAGGTTTCTTGTGGCCCAAGAATAAGGTTCAAAACCATCTGTTGTGAAAATAAATGGATTAACTATCCGGCAAGAATCAATCACTTGATTCAGAAGTTTTTTTACGTTTTTGTAATTGCGGCTGCCTACAACCCTGGAAATCCATATCCGGGACCAGACTTCGATTGCTACGAATATCCAAATAGACTTCTTCTTTGTCCCAGCGAATGTACAGATTTCATCAGCCTGAAGTTCAACTAATTCAAAGCCTTTGAGCATGAGATCATTAAAATCACCTAATGCTTGACATGCAAGATATTGCCAGCTGGAAATCGTATTCCAGGAAAGGCGCTTGATCCGTGAAATTGATGAAATCCCAACCCCTTCAACAGTCATTTGAACCACTTCATCAAAATCCGTACGAGATTTATGGAGTCGATAGTATGGCGTTCCCTTTGTTGAACAGAAAGTTTTTTTGCATGTCTTGCAAAGATACCGTCGCCGTCTCCCTTGTCTCGTTATATATTTCGAATGGCGGATGATATTACCTTTACTGAACTTCCTGTGATCCTGACATTTTTCGTTCTGGCAGCAGCGATCTCTTACGTGTTTATACTTCATTCGACATATTCCTATCCATACGATTGGGCTTAACTTGTTTGGAAATAATAGCTTGCTGGGAATTTTTGATCAAGTGACAACACTTCCATGAGGAAGCACCAAATTTTGGGGGAAATTTTCTCTATAGAGATTTGATCTAGTGAAGGCGGCTACTCGGCCGCACAGGATTCAATTCGAGTATGCAAGCTAAAAACAGTCCAATCACTAGACTCGGCGAAGTAGGCTCCAAAGATAATATAGGACCAGAGAATACAGCCCAGGAAGTGTGTGTTTGAGTGTGATATTTGTGTGAAACACGCTGTAATAGCTGTAATTCAAAACATGGTTGACAGAGAGGAACGTATAAAGTGATTATCAGGGTTGAATAGTGTCTCGGGGGGAAACACCCTTCCCCTTCGAACCACAGGTTTATATAGAGATAAATTGGATTATTCATCCAGGGGAAAATGGAGTGATTGCTCTTGGAGCCAGGAATCAAATCCTACTTTATTCTAATGAAACTTTCTTTTTGAATTTATTATAAATTTGACTGTTAACTTGTTTTGTAGAAGAAATAAGACTTTGAAATGTTTGAATTGCATTATTTACTGCATTTTTATTTCTGAATCCGTCAGAAAGACCGTCCATTAAAGGTTGAGAGAAGGAGCTAGAAACTTCAATAAGAGGATGCCAAAGCTTAATTGCTTGATTAATATCTAAATTTTCATTAAAAGTTAATCTAAAATAATTTGGAATTGGTTTATCTAAAAAGATTTCAAAACTCCTTGCAAGTGCAGAGGCCATCATAAATATTGAACCACGTTTTCTATAAAATTCTAACTGCTTGGATTCTATTTCTGTAAGATCTCCTGATTTAATTTTGTTAAGAAGAGATATTTTTTTGCTTTCAATTGCCCTGATTAAAGAATGAGCAAACAGTATGTGTCGTGCAGTTGTTTGATCATTAAAATATTTTGAATATAATGTATCAGATTCCCAAATATTCGTTTTCTTATGATAAGCTACATCTGGATCTTTATGTATAGAGGCTAAGGCTTGACCAGCTGAAACTGATGGTAAAACATCTGATCTCCTTTGAATTAAATCCTTGTGGCCTCCTCTCCTTGGCAAGTACCTTATCGAAGGAATTTTTTCAAATTCAGTTAGGAGCCGCCTTTGAACTGAATCGTTGCTTCGAAAATCAGGAGCATTGATTTTATTTTGACTATTATTGTATTTAACAATGTCATAAACAGTATTTACATTTTTGCATTTAATAAATCGTATCTGAACCATTGCACTTGAGTCAGGTGGGGAATTTAAATTTCCAATTGCACCAGTAGTTTGTGCTCCATTCACAATTGAGATTCCCTTAAATTTTATAGCTGATTTACCCTTTGAGAATTCCGGATCATAATCAAGAACTAAAGCAGTGATACCATTATTATAAACCCAAAAATGGCTTGGATCTGAATAAATTGTTTGTTTAATCCCACTATTTATATTCTTATCGGTTTTTCGACTTCCTAGATAATCTCTTACATTTGCAGAAAATAATTTAGTTTTATATTCTTGAAATTGTTCATATAACCATCGTGCTGGAATGGATGTCACAAATGCTGACCAATCATCACTTTCGATTTCAAAACCACCTTTAATTGGCAAACGAAAATCTTTATTGATTAGGATAGGATTGGATAGAGATTGATACCATTCATTCAAGGTATATACTCCAATTTCTTGTGCTTGGATCTCAATTCCAGGTGTTCCATATTTTGAAGAAATAAAAGATTTGGCCGAACCCTCAACGGTGATAAGTTCATTTGCAACGTTTTGTGATTCGGGCAAATTGTGAATATACCAGATGTAAATGGAACTTATTAAACCTTCCTGAATAGCATTTCTCAACTCATCAGCATGAGATTTAATTGTTATTGGAAGTGCCTCTATTGGGCGATTAAAAAGCCAAGATATGGCAGTATTAAGGTCACTTGCTTTATTTGAAGGAGCCTCTTTCTTATTAAAATTACTACTTATATAAGATTGAGCAATAACAGCAAAGCCAGATTCAGCATCAATATAAACCAAGTCTACTTTTTTATCATCACTCCCCTCTGTTAATGAATTAACAGCGATTGTGGAAATATCTTCAATATTATATTTCATTTGTAGGGCAAACAGCATAAGAGCGGATGAACCAAATTGGATTAAATCATCCCTTGCTTCAAATGCGTGCCAAAATAAAGGTTTAGAACTATTCATATTTAATCCTCCATAAAAAATTTATTGTTACTGGCTTCCAATCACCTCAGTTTTTCTCCGATTTCTTTTTATCCTTTGTCTCTTCGCTAGCCTGATCCGTCATCGTAAGCCATGCTGGAGATTTCTTCGGCCATGCCTCTAAGAGTGCTCTGTTTATTAACACATTTGCTCTCTCATGGCGTTCTTCTGGATGTTCTTTAAAGTATTTTATGACAACGTCCATGACTTGACTGGCAGTTATGTTCGCAGGGCGGTCAAGCACATTGGGCGCAAATGCTTCTAATGAATCAAATACTCCCATTACGTACCCAAATGAAGTTCCAGATTGAAAATAGTTTTGATCTGTCACATTAGAGTCCCATACCTTTAAATCTTCATATAGTTGATTTCCTGTCTTGAACTGCCCGAATGTCATGCTTGAAACAAACAGTAGAACGGCCATTACGATGATTGTTTTTCTCATTCTCCCCCCTTATATGAATATTCATACATTCCCGAGAAAGCGACGCCCTCAGAGCCTCATAGAACGAAGATTTTAATGAAGTCAATGGTCTACTAATCGTCATGTATTATCTCAACTAGATCATTCACTTGTATTCTTTATCAAGGTCAAACTTTTCATTCTTTGAAAAGTATACACCATCTCCTCCATCTTCTACCTTTGCTCTTATTTTTATTTTGCCTTTGTAGCCACTTTTCTTACAGCTCTCCTGAAGATATTTTATCGTACCAGGACAAACCCAACGTTTCTTTCCTTCTTCCAAATCGTGTGGAAATTCAACTTCACTTACAGGTTTCAAGAATTCGAACCTATAAGGGCCAGGAAGTTTAAGCGATGGTTGATCGACTGTTACTGTTCTATTTCCAGGATTTTTAATCCATATCAATATGCATAATGGAGAATCTAACGGTTCACCAGGAATGGGGCCTGATGTGATTTCAAGAGTAATTTGTCTTTTGTTATTTTTGTATGCTTTGTATTCCTTGCGCCATTCGAAGGGTTTATATAAGATTTCTAATATTTTAAGTACGTTACTCCAGACCATTCATCCCCCTTCTCAGAGATAGACATTAATTATCACAGCACTCATTCGTTGTCAAACAAGATTCAAATGACAGTTAGGATTATGTCACTTTAGATAACTGCTGAGCTTGTAAAGCCATGCTGACTTGTCTCAAATAAGTCCTAAGATCGTGAACGCACTCACCCAATCTCATTTAAGAAGGATAATCACTCCCCTTTCAACCCAGCCAGCCTCTTCTTTGCATCGTCAACTTCAGGGAAGCCTGGATTTCCATCTTTCCGTAGCTCGAGGAAATTCTCATAGTTTTCTATAGCCTTTTCTGTTTCACTCTGATGTTCATAGATATTATCTAAAATATGAAGTCCAATGCAATAAATCACTAAATTGGATTCTTAGGATTGCTATAACTTTAAAATTTTCATAGTCAACCACCGCCTCCAAAGTTTTTCCTTCCTGTAGCACGCTTAACCGTTAGAATTATCTCGAAATTGAGATAAAAGTTTAGTATTATGGAACTTGGGTTGAACAATGTTTTCTAGTGAATGTATACAGAGAATCCAAGTTAATTTCTTTATTTTTCTAATAAATTGGAGGATGGGAAACAAATGAACCAACCAAATCTTGAATTCCTCCAAGGTTTGACCGAGGCAGAACTGTCTGAGCTGGTGCTCATCCCATTATTCCGTCAAATGAAGTACTCAGACATTCGGTATACTCACGGTACCTTAGAATATGGTAAAGATATCTTGTTCTGTACTTCATCACCATTAGAGGGCACTGTCCATTACTGTGCCACAGTCAAACGCTACCCATTGTCTGGTTCAGTATCCAGTTCTAAAAGTATTCACGAAGTTTTCTTCCAGGTATCCCAAGCACTAACTGAACCATTCATAGATCCCTTGGACGGACGAGCAGTACATATTGAGAAGGTTTTTGTAATCACTCCATTCTCTGTTTCTCAGGCATGCGCACGCAGCATCAGTGGAAAACTCCAGCAAATGAAAAAGCATATAACATTCATTGATGGACCGAAGCTCCTTTCCCTACTTCGTGAACATTTACCTGAGTTATTAGAAACCCTCCCTGATCCGGAATCAAGATATGCATATACTCTATTTCAACGGTTTTCGGAGAGTACAAATTTGACTACCCTTGGTTCTCAGCCAGGACTGTCGATGCTGGATATCTACACAGGCGGATCAGTATCACCAACTTCTCTTGAGGAGGCTAAGTATATTTCATTCGCAATACCTTCAACATCCAATTCTCAGATAACACCCCAGGAAATGATCCAAAAGGATCGGTTCTGTGTTGTTCTTGCAGACGTTGGTACAGGAAAAACCACATTTGTGCAAAAGTTGGTGCTGGACTTAAGCGGTCTCACTTCAAGCAAATGCACTGCCACCTCTGCAGTACCTGTCTTCGTACCTCTTTCCATTTTATCCGAGGAAGACACACGAAGTTATAAGTTATTCTCTAAAGCAATTGAGTCTTACTTAAACGAGCAACATGGTCTTTCGACCTTTTCTTTTCGCGAGAGTGAGCGATTTCTTATATTTCTTGATGGCTTCGATGAAATCCCATATGGTCACAAGCAAGTATCCTCCTACATTCAGACTATGAGTTCTGCTTTCCAATCGGGAATCGTCGTAACATCACGCCCGTCGCGTCCACCTGCTCTTAAAAGTCCCTTTTCATACTTCAAGCTTAATCCATTTACAGATGAAGAGATAGAAATATTTCTAAAAAAGTGGTTTTTAGAACCTACAAAATTGCATGATGATATATACAACAAGATTTTATCAAATGATGTACTGAATCGTTTCTGTAGAACTCCTTTAATTCTAACTCTCTACGCTATTCTAGCGACAAGAACAAGTGTGGACGACCTTCCGACACGAAAAACTGATATATACAGTGCAATCGTGTCTTTGCTTCTGGGACAATGGGATAAAATTCGTAGCGTGAAAAACAATTTTAGCAATGAACTTAAACAGCATGTTCTGGAGCTGCTTGCATATATGAATCACAATAATCACACGAGGGAATTCAAAAAGAGCAATTTCCTTTCTCTGATACAAAAAGCTCTTGACTCTAGACATATCGAAGCCTTCCCAGAAACAGTATTCAATGAAATATTTTTCCGTAGTAGCCTGATAAGACCAACCGCCGTAGGTGAATTGTATGAGTTCGTCCATCTGTCGTTTCAGGAGTTCCTATGTGCCCAACGCCTTGTGCGGTTGAGCGAAGCGAGCCACATTCAAAAGGCTCTTGTTGATGAGTGGTGGCACAATACACTCAAATTCTATTTTGGCATAAAGAGAACGCTCAATGGCCTAAGACCAAGTCATGCAGCAAAAAGATCGCCTGATGCAGGGCTACGATTCGTCGATTTCCTGTCAGAGGCCGATTTCACTGGAGAACAACAACGTCAAATGGTGCTAAATTTGCTGGCAAGAGATCTTTTAGGAGGCAAGACTGTTAACAATCGAGATCTCGAGGTTTGTATAGGGATTGGTGACGATGTTGTTTATGCACTCAGTACTAGAGTTAATAGTCTAAACTTCCAAGGGAATGTTAGGAATTACTTCCGACTATTGGCACTTCTTAGAACTCGGGCGTCAAAAAAAGCTTTATTTGATAGCATGAATCACTTGGCAGTTCTTCCGGCTTTAGACCTTATTAGTCTCTTAACTACTTGCATAGATTTCCTTTCAGAGAAAGCTAGCGCTAAGTGGTTTTTAGAGGGCTTGAGAAGTTTGCGAGACGTCATTAAAACCCGAGATATTTATAGCAAGAAAAATGGAGATATAATTCATTTGGAGCTTGGGCTACTTAGCACGAAGATACAAGATAAAATTAAGAGGCATGCTGTAGAAAGAAGGGAAGAAGATAGGATTCTAAATACACTGAAGAGAGTGGAAATGAACTTCCGAAGACATGAAAAAAACATGTAGCAGAACCAAGTCAATCAGCTTTGCTTCTTCTGTCTCGTTCATGTCGTTTCTCTCAGTCGAACCCACACTCTTCAAGGAGAACCCGATTTTGTGGACAGCGCGTTTGTTGCTTGGGCTCACTGGAATACCAGAAGAAATACTCTAAACAAAACGTCTGGGGAGGGCATAGCTAAGAAATCAGAAGGAAGGGACTTAGGAAACATACTTGCTACCTAGGTGTTCGGGTTAGTGGCAGAGAAATCCCCAGTAACAATATCCTATGTCAATAATTAATTTACTAACACCGGTCTTCGATAAGGTTCCTTGTTTTTTAGCATGTAATAAATGATCTTTATGAGCTGCCTAGATAAGGCATTCATAGCCTGCCAATGAGTTTTTCCTTCTTTTTTCTTCCGATCATAATAAGCCCTTGATTCAGGATTTATTCTGATCTGTGACAGAGCTATAAAATAGAGGATCCCTTTAAGTCTTCGGCTATAACGTTTTCTTCGCTTTGTCCTTATCCGTCCAGTGCCACTTTGCCAGATAACTGGACTTACTCCG
>SDBU01001961.1_pt1 | contig 28247 bp, 47 predicted proteins | sample 2277071 | NCBI WGS metagenome assembly SDBU01 (sample SAMN10397929, study PRJNA504765) | marine sediment metagenome | isolation source: marine sediment core GS08_GC12, 126 cmbsf | place: Arctic Ocean: Gakkel Ridge, Loki's castle | collected 2008 | reverse complement strand
GTGCTTACGAGGCGCTCAAGGGCATCCTCGGCGACGAATGGGGCGCGCTGAAGCTGGGGCTGGATTCGCAGGTTTCATCCCGCGCGGCCTGAGCAACCATGCGGTGTTCCTCCTTCCTCGACCCCGTGAGAGTTATCTCCTTTCGCTCGCGGGGCGGGGGAAGCAGGTAAAATAGCGGGAGGGCCGACGGGTCCTTGGGGGGATGCCTATACATCCCCCACCCGCGACCTTATAGGAGGTCAAGTGCGGAAACCAAACAAGCGCTTAGTCCACTGCGCTGAATGCGGTCGTAACAAGCGGCACGTAGCAAGGGGGCTGTGCAAGCGGTGTTATAGCTATCAGTGGCGAGAGGAACATCCAGAATATCATTGCAAATGGCGTGCAGATAACCGTGGGCGTTGGGCAGAATACAGTCGCAAATGGCATGCAAACAATCGTGAATATGGTCGCCGATGGTGTGCAGACAACCCTGAGCGCGTGGCGGAGAAAAGTCACAAATGGTATACAAATAACCGTGAACGCGTGGCCAAATACAATCGTCAATGGGATAAGAACAACCGTGCACAAAGAGCGGAGATTGTTCGCCGCCGACGCGCTCGCAAAGTTAACGCTACAATTGAGCCGGTGGATGAAGCGGCAATCTATGAACTTTACAGTCGCATATGCCTTTATTGTGGGGCTACCGAAGACCTGACGCTTGACCATGTCGTAGCCTTGGCCAGTGGTGGAGCGCACTGCGAGGATAATCTGGTAGTCGCTTGCAGGAAATGTAACAGCAGCAAGCGCATCAAGCCACTAGAAGATTGGTTGCATACACAGCTGCAATCTAACGTTTGGCTATATTAGAAAAGACAGGAGTTTATAGAATGCTGGATTGGAGTCAGCTGACGATAGCAGGATCGGCCCTGGTGGTCTTGTTCTATATGATTTATTGGAACTCGAAGCAACAGGAAAGGCGAGACACACGGCAGGCTGAACGGGACAGTGAACAGTCGAAGCGATATGAGGGCTTGCTTAAAAAGTATGCCGGGGTAACTACCCAGGTCATCAGTGTGATTGGCGAAAATACTGCGGCGATGATCGAGGTGAGGGTTGGCTCCGACGGGATTAAGGATGCCGTAAAGAGCATCAATGAATTTATCATCCAGGCCGACGAACGATTGCGAAGTGGTAAGGCGCGGTTTGAGAGCACGGGCGGCGACTGACCGAACTGGAGAATCGCCAATAATGATAGACCTGTTCGGGACCGCCTTGTCGGTAATCATCCTGGCTGGCATCCTGGCGTTCGCTACGGTGGGCGCGCTGGTGCATTGCTTGATGATTGTGGTGCTACGCCCTCTCCAGCGGTGAACGTCGGGATCTCCCGTGTTCTCCACTTCTGCGGAAGTGAGAGCCTAGCCGCTGGAGGGGGCGCGGTGGAGGCTGAGGGGGCCGTGGAGCTGGGGCGGTTGGCCCAGATTGTAGGAGGAGGCGGTGGTGATAGATGCGGTTGATGCGTCGGACTTGCTGAAGTGGCTGCAAAAGCTAGTGGCCATAGCAGACGCGGCGCGGGCGGTTGCGTGGGCGGAGCGTGAAGGTCAGGATATGGAGGAGTGCATAAGGTTGAAAGGCGAGTTATTCAGGGCCGTTGATGCTCTTAGTGTACTGGGCAAAAGCGCGACGATGCGGCGGTTTGCTCAGGTGAGCGGTTGGCTTGGGTGATTGGAAAGGGGGAATGATGGTAGTGATGGTGGAGAGGACATATTGCCTAATACTTGATTTCTTTAACGGCCTGCGGGCTTGAGGCGGCCTAGCCGCTGGAGGGGGAAACAAAGCGGGCCAGGCACGAGGCCCGACCCGCTCGATGGAACTTTAACAGTACCTATAGCTTTCTTGGTTCTCTTGGTCGCCCCCTAAAGGTCTATTAGTATGTCGTGGTCAGAGCCCTTGAATGTGCCGCCCTGACCCACGGTCGTGATAGTGGATCCGTTTCGCATGGTGATGACGTTGTTCTTCCGTGGTCGCCCTGGCCCACGCTTGTGGGCCAGGAACTTAACAAGTGTCTCCTCAGTAAATTGAAGTCGCCCCGCAAAGACAGAATCAGGCTCCAGGTCTTTAGCGACGTACAAATGATATTTGACCGTCGCCACGCTCAGACCTAATCGAACAGCGGCGGTTGCAGTTGAGTAGATTGAGTAGAGCACTTTAGCACCTCCTGGGCGCGATAGGTTGCAAGCTCCTCCACCGCGAAGCCTTCATTGACTAGCTTCCTGGCGATGTAGGTTCGGTGGCAGATGGTGGGGTCCTTGCAGACGCAGATGAGGATGTCACCGCCCTTGTAGTTGGCGTTGCCGAAAGCCTTGGCGTGCTGGTAGCGGTCTCCGAAGCGTTCTCGCAGCCGCTTGCCCGACCACGCAGGGTTGCGTGATCGGGGGCTGAAGCGGACGTCGAAGATAGTGGCGCCTAGCTCGGCCACCATCTTCTCCAGCTCCTCTGGGTGCTTGCCGCCGTAGCCGTAGGTATAGATTGTTGCGGTCATGGTGTAGCCTCCTTAAAGCGCGGTCGGCAGTCGTAGCACAGGCCGTTAATCACGACGGTCGCATCGCCACACTTCTGGCAATAGCCGACGCTCATGGCGTCCCAGTCAGGGTGGGGATCACCATCGGTCACGCTGGCGGTACAGACAAGCTCTTGGTCAGGGCCGCAGGTGCAGCAGCCCTCGGGGACTAGCTCGTTGCAATTCTTACAGATCGTGGTCATGCTTCTCCTTTCTCATAAGAGGTTGGGTTGTGCGGTGAACGAAACTACGTATTCTCTAGTGCGGGCCAAAATGAGGGTGACTGTAGCAAGCGCGACCTCGTCAGTCAGCTCGTTAGTTACTTCAACAATGTCACCCTTGCGGGGCAGTTTTCCCAATTGGCCGACATAGAAAGTCGCCTGGGTGCCCCACTGCTCACGGTAGATAGATGCTTGTCTCAAGTCCTTGCTCCTTTCCTTCATTTTTTTCCTAGGCGGGCGGGCCTGATCAGCCCCTTGGGGGAGCTGCCTATCCAGTCTCCCCACCGCAACCATAACCTGATAGGGGGTCAATATGGCAAAGTACGTTTACATTCACTGTGACGAGTGTGGGCGGAATCGCAGCAATTATGCTAAAGGGCTGTGCTTGCAGTGCTATTGGCGGCGATATAGAGAGGCCCATGGGAAGCAGCTTGCTGAGAACAGCCGACGATGGTATAGGGCGAATTCAGAGAAAGCCAAAGAGTGGGCTTCGCGTTGGCGTAAGTCCAACCTTAAAAGGGACTGTGAAAGGGTGCAGCGCCGACGTGCCCGCAAGAAGGGGGCGACCATCAAACCTGTAGACGAGGCCGCAATCTATGAACGCGATGGGCACATGTGTATGTATTGCGGGACAACCCGTAGAAAGCTAACCATAGACCATGTAGTACCCCTGGCTAGCGGCGGCTCACACCGTGAAGACAACCTAGTTGTGGCTTGTGGGAGTTGTAATAGCAGTAAGCACACAAGCCCCCTTAAAGATTGGTTACGGACTCGGCCATATTCGTTAGCGTGGCTGTTTTAGCACCTTTCCAAACAATATTATACTCTATAGCTAGATAGCTGTCAAGCGGGCCTGAGCCAGGTCGCAAAGGGTTAGTCTTCGTGGGGCATCATTACTGTGATGACTGGCTCGTGATTGTCGCCAGGGCCAGAGAGAGCCTTTAGGGTCAGATACCGAATCCGTCGCCCGTTCTCGTTTCTATCCATGATCAGCTTGTAGCGGATCTCACGGCCGCCGCGCCGACTGCCCACCTTAAGCATCCAAAGCACGTCCCACAAGCGGCCCTGGATGTCTTGGAGGCCCTGGAGTTTGGGCGGGATGTTCTCAATGGTCGCCCAGACTGCCTGTGTTACAGCGACGGGCCACTTGAAGCCAGCCCCACGGGCCATTTCGGAAACGTCAATGAGCACGCCGTCCTTAATAGCCTGGGCGCGGGTGTAACTGTAAATCAGATCATCTTCTGCAAACAATGTTTGCTCCTTTCGTTTCTAGTTTTTGGCAGTACAGGATGATGGCCCTGGCGAGGCGGTGCTTGCAGTGGACTGTCCTGTACTGGTAGTCTTTGCAGTCGCAAGTCCCGTTGACGTTGTAGTAGACGTTCTCATCTACTGAGGACTGGATGGCAAAGGTGCGTTGGTTGTCGCCCAGTTCAAAGTATCGGCCTCGCTGGACGATGCCCAGGGCTCGGTTGGCGCGGGCGCGATCCAGAATCTTGGGGCTGACTCTGCATTTGTTGTAGGCCACGAACAGATGTGACTTGCTAGGCATGACTTGCTCCTTTCCAAAAGAATAGTAGTGCAGCTTCGGCACTCCTGCCTGCCGCCCCTTGCCTGGGGAAGCAGGCAGCAGGGCCGAAACCCTGCTGGGGGGGTTAGTCCTCCTCGGATACATAGACGATCTGAGCCAACCTTCTACCGCTGGGATGTTTAATCCCGTATACGCGCGAGCCTGTTGCCAGCGTCGTCAGGTATTCAACGATTAGGTGTTTAGCGGTGACCCTCTCCCAGTCCTCGAAGGACTGGACATGCTGGACGGGTTTCCAACTTAACTCAGATTCGTGGGGCACAGTCGCTTGACTAATAGACATGTTGTCGCTCCTTTCAGATTTGGGTTTTTGTTGTAATGTGCCCACGCTCGGAGTCGAACCGAGCTATCAGCAACCCGCAAGGGCACGAAGCCTGATTGCGGCTCAGGCGGGCCGTGGGGCGTTAGCGTGCCTTGTACAAGTTTTCCCATCTGATGTGAACAATATAATCAGGATGTGTCTCCCGCAGTCGCTTCTCAAAGTTTGCCAACACACGCTTGGAGGTTGTGCGCGTTGGGGTTGCTACAAAGTACAAATCTTCTCCGTCCCCACCTGGCCCGTCCAACTGGAAATAGATACCTCTATCATTGCCATAATTTGTGATCGCGTCCAGATTTTTGCTTGCCATCGTCTTGACTCCTTTCAATTTGACCTATCTCTTTCAGGCCAGGCGGTCAACCCTGGCACGAGCCTACCAGCTTCAGGGCTGGCAGACTTTCGACTTTGTATAAGTGCTGCGCTTAACCTGTCTCTATTTATCAGAGGTGTGCAGTACCCGTCAGGATTATATTCAGCCATATTCAGGTATCTTCTATGTGCCTTTTCACTCTGATGCTCTGGTATGTAACTCCGAGGCTTGCGCTTCCGCTTGTCGTTGCCTTTGCTCTATCTGGTGGCCTAGTCTAAACATTGGCTTTTTCTGGTTGCCTTGTCGGTTCGTCACGACGTCGGCGCTGGTTGGAGTGTGCTGGCGGTGGCTTTTTGGCTACTGGCGCCTGCCTGTTTGTGTTTGTTAAGGAGCGGGGTTTTTGTTCCTTTATCCTACATATATTATACCATACGGAGTAGGGTTTGTCAAGGGGTAAAGCAGGGATATGTCAAGTGTTTCATGGTTTAGGGGTGAAATTGGTCAAAGTTGGTGTCCTTTTACGCAGCAATATGTCAAGTAAAAGCAGTGTTTTGGTCAACATAAGCCCGTTCGTGGCTCGAGAAGTCACCGAGAATTGAGCGAGGGCTATCCAGTTGACTTTTTGGTCAACGCGTGGTAAAATGCAGGTGTAGTCGTGGCTGGCGGACGGGCCAGTAGCACTGAAAGAGGCTACAACCGCGAGCCAGCCACGTCCATATGTTGGTATGCACACACGCTGGAAACGCTGTAGGGCGGATTGAGGGCGTTCCGGAGCGCGTGGGCTAATGTAAGGCGGCTAAGATGACCGACAAGAAGAATCCGAATCAACGACGGCAAGCCGACGACTTACTGGAAACGAAAAAGCGGCGGGCGTTTGTCCTAGAGCTGCGCAAGGCGGGCGCGACCTATGCCGTGATTGTGAAGGCGGCCGTCAAAAAGTTTGGCGCGGATAGGCTGCCGTCAGGCTGGGATTGCCGCTATGCCTACAATGATATCAAGCGCGAGCTGGACAAGCTGAACAAAGAGTGCCAGCAAACCGTGGCGGATCTGCGACGGCTGGAGACGGAGCGCATAGACATGGCGCTCTTCGCCATTGCGGGCGCAGTCAAGAAGGGCCACCTCGGAGCGATTGATCGCTTCGTTAAGCTGTCAGCGCGGCGGGCCAGACTGTGCGGGCTGGACGCGCCGCTTGACCTGGATGTGACCAACAAGGGTGACATAACTATTAGGATAGTCCGAAATGGAACTGATAGTAAACCTTCGCCAACTCCATGACAAGCAATGGCAGATCCGCAATAGTCCTGCCAAGCGGAAGGTTATCCGGGCGGGGCGAAGGTCGGGCAAGACCACCTTAGCTGCCGACATCGCCGTGGACAAGTTCCTGGACGGCCACCGCGTTCTCTACGGCGCGCCGACCGAGGATCAAGTTGGCAAGTTCTGGTTTGAGGTCAAACAGGCCCTAGCTGAGCCGCTGGACAAGAAGGTCTTTTACAAAAACGAAACCCGTCACATCATCGAGCTTGCTGGCACAGAACAGCGCATTAGGGCAAAGACGGCCTGGGACGCAGACAGCCTGCGCGGTGACTACGCCGACTATCTCATCCTGGACGAATACCAGTTGATGAAGCCCGAGGCCTGGGGGCTGGTAGGCGCGCCGATGCTGCTGGACAACGACGGCGACGCGCTGTTCATCTACACTAAGCGGAAGGGCGCAAAGGGGCGGCACGCCAGCGACTTGTACAAGCAGGCGGAGGCTGATACGACGGGCCGATGGTACACGGAGAGCTTCAGCAGTCACGACAACCCGCACATCTCCGAGACCGCGCTGGCCGACATCACCCAGGACATGACCAACCTGGCCTACCGCATGGAGATCATGGCGGAAGAGGTTGAAGACGACCCTGACGCCCTATGGACGCGGGAGACGCTGGAGAAGTACCGTGTTACCTCCCACCCTGACCTCGACCGCGTGGTGGTGGGCGTTGACCCTCCAGGGAGCGCGCTAGGGGCGGAGTGTGGCATTGTAGCGGCTGGCACGGCCAGGATAGACGGCGTGCTGCATGGCTACCTGATAGCCGATGATAGCAAGAAGGGATCGCCCGCCGAATGGGGTAGTCAGGCCGTCGCCACCTACAACCGAATGAGAGCGGGCAAGATCGTAGCCGAGAAAAACTTCGGCGGCGATATGGTAGGCTTTACCATTGAGTCGGTGGACGGCGGCCAAGAGGTGGCCTTTGAACTGGTCTGGGCCAGCAGGGGGAAGGCGATCAGGGCCGAGCCGATTGCAGCCTATTATGAGCAGGGGCGCGTTCACCACGTCGGGTCATTCGAGGAGCTGGAGGACGAGCAATGCACCTGGGTGCCGGGTGACAAGTCGCCTAACAGGTTGGACGGGGCGGTTTGGGCGTTGACGGACTTAATGGTGGGCAAAGGCGCCGGCACTGGCCAGTCGGTGATCATTGAGCCCGTTGACGTGATAGCAGAAATGGATGCAGGGCCCTTCTGAAACTTTCAGGGAGGAAAGGAGTAACCATCTGATGGCAATTAACATTGAAGGGTACAAGAGCGTGGCTGTATCATTCTCCCTTGAGGCACTTGAGGCTGAAAAAGAGGCGGCGCGTGCTAGGTCTTGTGGAGAACCCTGGCCGAGGGAAGTTACTTTGCTTTTCCGTCCAGATATGCCCAGGGAAGATGTACAGGGGTATCTTGACAGGGTGGGCTTTCAGTACAGCGCGGCGGACTTGGAGATATTCCCGTGCGCTGGAGAGGAGTCGCCCGATGACCCATATATGCAACACGCCGGATGTGGTGGTGAGTTGGTTGTGATCGGTGAGGTGTCTGTAGGCCACGGACTTGTCAATGAGTTACAATGTGAGAAGTGCGAAAAGGTAATGGACTCTACAGACTATGACTGTTTTGAGGGTTACTGGCTTGACAAGGCGAGCTCTGAAAACCCTTCAGGGAGTAGAGTATGAATGGCGAACGCACGGGTGGGGTGTCGTTCTGGTCGCTGAGGACGACGACGATAAAGCATTGTTGCAGAAGCTCCTCGACAAATTGCCTGAAAAGGCGTATTTGTCCGAGGACTGGGCCGCGGCCAGTGGCGCGAGATATTTGCAGGGTGACGACCACGAGCTAGTGTTGGAGAGGTGACATGAAATGGAGCAACCGCCTACATGGCAATTAGCGAGGAGGGCATTGAAGCGATGACACTCTTTGACCCAAACATATCGCAAATACAGTATAAGTTAGTTGTCTCGCCTGAGCTCAAAGAGCCTCGGTTTGACGGCGATGAAACGATCTACTGCCCGCCAGAATTGGAAACATTCCTAACTGAATATTTAGCTAATCCAGAGGGGTGGGCAGGCGTGCTAGAGTTCCTACATGCTTTTAGCGAGAAGGAGGTCACTCGCGCGAGCAACAACCAAGAAGCACTGGTGAAGGAGGATCCCGTGACCCAAGTTAACATCGACCAGATGCCTGCTGGCCCCGCGATGGACAGGCTCATAGCTCATACGCTGGGCTGGAAGCGGCTATCAGATAGGCTCTGGCACGATACTAATGGGCATGAGCATTGGCTTGATGGCGTCAACTCTTACCCTCGTCAACCCCCTTGGTCGCCTTCCACTGATGATGCCCTGGCCCTCACACTCCTTGAACAAGATCGCCAGCAAGGGCGCAGTTGGAATATATCCGTAAGTACCACTTACCAGGTTTCCAACTATGACAATGAGTCAGTACCACTCGAGGGCTGGAATTGGGATGACCCAGAGTCGTTTGGTTCAGCTGATACTCTAGCCCTTGCCATCTGCCGTGCTGCCTACAAGGCCACTGAAACGAGGACTTAACATGCGTTGGTATCAACGATTCACCCAACCTATAACTGAACGAGTAAAGGTTATCCGCGCCTGGTTGGCCCAGGTCATCGCGGTGGACGTCGGCAAGCCAGGCGACGGCTTGACCCTTATGAGGACCGCCGGCACCACCCTGGACAAGACCTGGCACGACCTCAGCGATGAATTCAAGGACGCCCTCACCGCCTGGCGCCAGAACCCGCTGGCGCGGCGGCTCATCGGCATCACCACTGCCTACGTCCTCGGCGGCAGCGGCATTAGGCTTGGCAGCCCAAACAAGCGTTTTGACAAATTCATCAAGGAATTTGTGGCCCATCCCGAAAACCTGCTCATGATGCGCCAGATGAGTTGGTGTAACGATCTGAGCAAGCTTGGTGAACTATTCCCCACGCTGCACACCAACTCCGCTGACGGCATGTCCTACGTGCGCGCCCAGTCCGCCAGCCTCATTGAGAAGATCACCTGGCGAGCGGGCGACTATGAGTCAGAAGAGACTTACCAAGAGGTTTCCAACACGATAGGCGAGGAAGGGCCTGTCTGGTATCACCCCCGTGCCGTGCCAGAGCAACTGGGTGAGGGTGACGCTGGTTATAGCAAAGAGAGCGCCGACGACAACGGCATCCCGCCCGTTATGCTCCACTACGCAGTGAACAGACCCGTTGGCCACGTCCGAGGGGAGTCCGACCTGGCCCCCGTCCTCCTCTGGCTGAAGCGCTACAAGGCCTGGCTGGAGGATCGGGTCATCCTCAATGCGGCGATGCGGGTTTACTTTTTGGTTGTCAAAGTTGCAGGCAAGTTCGTTAAGGATAAGCAAAAGCAATACACTGACGAACCCCCTTCTGGGTCTTTAATAATAGTTGATCGGGACTCTGAGGAATTAGAATTCCTCACGCCGAAAATCAACGCAGGGGATGCGGAGCCGGACGGACGCGCCATTCGTAAGATGATCGTGGCGGCCGGGCCGGGCACGTCGCTCCTCGACATCGGTGAACCCGAAACGGGCAACAGGGCCAGCGCCATGGAGATGGGGGAGCAACGGCGGCGGTTTCTGCGACAGCGCCAGAACTACTTTGGCTATGTCCTGGCCGACGTCGTGGTGCAGGCTTGGAATAGAGGGGTTGCTCTGGGAATAATAACGCCCACACGCAAGCCCATAACCCTGGCCGACGTGGAAATCGACCTGCCCGACGTCGCACCAGAGGACAATGTGTCGCTATCGCGGGCGGCCAGGCAGATCACGGAGGCGCTGGAGAAGTTGCAGAACATGGTGGGGGTTTCGGAGGCATTGCGCAAGCTGGCGACGCGGCTGTTCCTGAAGTTCGCGGGGGAGACGGTCAGCGACAAGGAGTTTGACGAGATCGTGGCGGGGACGTTCGTGGAGGAAGTGCCTGAAGAGGGCGAGGGAACGGAGGAGTGATGGCTGGGAAGTCTGCGAGATCCCCCACGCCATGCGCTGGTGGCTGGCGCGCGGGGTGAACGTGGTGGGGTAGGAGGCAACACGCAATGATAGAGAATGCAGAACTCTTTGTGAGTATAGGACATCAGCAACAGGAAAAGTCTAGCGGCCCAGCCTGGCTTATCCTTGGCCCCATCGTGCCAGAGAACGAGATTTGGACGTTACGATTGCTGGCGGCCCAGAACGGCATGATTCCCTCTTGCCATCCTACAGACCGGGTCACTGCTGAATTAAACGTATGCGTCCGCCTGCCACCATGCCCACCCAGTGACAAGCCGCCACCGCCTGGAAGATGGGTGATGCTTGAGGGTGATGCGGGAGTGCCTCAATTCAAGCCGGTTAAGTGGGAGGGCTTCTTGGAACTGCCAGCGGGTTCACGGTTGGGGGCGTGGTTCAGGGGGATAGAGGTGGGCGACCTAATTGAACTCAATGCTATCTATGATATTGAGACAACGGGGATTGATCATGGGGGCGGGCTGGACGTAAAAACCTCAGCGGTGGAGGAGTGATGGAAGTAAAGCGAATAGACATAAAGGAATTTAGAGAGCTCGGATGCTTGCATGAACTTAACCGCCAGTTCCTGCACCCCCTCGGCTTGGCCCTGGAGGTGGTGATAAACGACGAGACGGGAGAGGAAAGCCTCGGTGGAATTTGGGATTCCCGTGATGATCCAGAGGGTATTCGCTATACTGAGCTGGATACCGAAAAGGTAAAGCGATTCGGGAAGTTTCGAAATAGCAGGATTGGCAAACGGGTCCTTGCCCTGGGCTATGTGATTCAGCCCGCGCAGGGGGAACTCGCCTCGCAGGAATGGATTGCCGGCTTTGTGCAGGGCGGGCTGGATAGGCTGGCAATCGAAGTAGAGAGAGGGGATTGGAGAGAGTAGAGAATGAAAGTATCTGACTTGATTGAGATTCTTATAGACATGCCGCAAGATGCTGTTGTGTGCAATTATAAGCCTACGAGTCTTAAAACGTGGGTGACGATTTACCATTATGGTGCAGTTGACGCTATTCCTGTTTTGGGGAGATTGAACAGGCGCGAATATCGTGAACCCTTAAATGCAAATGATGAACCTGAAACACAGCGAGTGAGGATTGTCGTAATAGGATAAGCCTGAAGAAGGCAGGTGAGTAAATGTCACATTCAGTTCAAGTAACATTGATAGCAGATCAGCACGTCCAGATCCTCGGCAAAGAAATAAACGTCCATGATCTAAAAACCATCACGCTCAACAGCGACGGGACCATAGCAAGCTTTCAAGCACAAGAATTCTGCGTTCGGTGCGAAGCCCCAATTCCGCCTGACAAGGCCCTCTATCCAATCCCCGGCGACGACGGGCTTTGTTGCGTGCCTTGCTACAACAAGTGGGTCGATGAAAGCATAAAAGCTGCAAAGGATCGCGTGCAGGACTCGCCGTTAGTTAAAGGGGGGAATGAGCCAGTGAAGATTTTCGATGATGGCTGCTACGAAGTATTTTGGTTAGGTGAGCCGCCTAAGCCAGGGGAATTTCCCAGCCTTGTCGCTGGGTCGTCAGACTGGGACATCCACGAGCTTGGCAAGGGGATAACTTTCTGGGAAGCTAGAATAATGGAATGGCAAGGCTTTCGGTTTCTGGCCTTCATAGATGAAGGCGCCAGCCTCTGCGTTGGGATTTGCAAGGCGGACTCAGTGGTTGCCGATAGAGAGCCCCAGGAGGCACAGTCATCGCCGCGTGACTACCGCATTTGCACCACCTGTAAGATACACCACTACGATAACTGCGGGACCTGCTTTAGGTTTGGTGGGGCATATGCTAAACTCATACCGGTGGATTCCGAGAGGCACTTTGTTCCCATCACCGCAGGTGCTGCCCATAGTAGTGGGGCGACTCCTGATAACTGGACTGCCTGCCCGGAGTGTGGCAGTGGGTCAGATGGGGTGCCTGAATCAACAAGAGATGAAGGTTGCCCGAAATGCAACTTATTGGCGGAACTATACGAGCAGCTGCCCCAGACACCCCGCAACTACTGGGTGATGACAGAGCTATTTGTTCACCTGCACGGGTCAGACGTTTGTAATTATCAGGAAGCGCTAAAAGTAGTGCTTATCGTTTTTGCAGTACTGGCGCAAGAGGGAGAGATCACTCTTAGCCACTACACGGCTATAAAAAAGAGACTTGAGCAATATTATGGCGAATCAGCAGTCGCGATATTGGATGATCTCGAAAAGCGATTGTGTGAGGAGAAGGGGAAGTAACTAATGACAATGCGACTATACCGATGGTATCTAAGCCTAGAAGAGGCGAAGCGGTCAGACCTATATGGTCTGGCAGGACACACCGAAGAGGATAGTAGGGTCAAGTCGGCCATACGGCAGGCAAGCGCACTGATTGAGAAGGCCATAGATACCTGGTTCTACCCAGTGATCCAGACTAGATACTACGACCACCCTGTAGACACAACCGTCTTGGAACTTGACCAGTGGCTACTGTCCGTGACCACGTTCACCACCAAGAACACGGGCACGACGGTGGCAGCGACAGACTATCACTTGGCGCACACCATCCAAGATCAGGACTACAACAGGAGTCCTTATAGGGTCGTACTCATGGACCCTGATGGCGACGTGCCGAACCTGGAGTGGTCTGACACCCCGTTCAAGGCTAACAAGATCATCGGCCCGTGGGGCTATTTTGACGACACTGAGGACACAGGGGCGACGGTACTGAATGACCCGAGCCTGGCCATTGGCGGCACGAGCCTGACGGTGCTGACCGGGACTATTGAGACCGGCTGGATGCTGCTCGTTGGCACGGAGCAGATGTTCGCATCCGCCATCGTCACTGGAAGCCCTAATGACACGGTGACAGTCGTCCGAGCGCAAGGTGGTACTACTGAGGCTGCCCACCTTACGACCGCCGCCATCAGCCGCTACGTGCCTCCGGACGAGATTGAACTACTCACTGGCATAACGGCAGCCCGACTGTTCCACCGACGCACCACGGCTTGGGCCGATTCTATGGGAACCAGGGAGAGCGCCAAGACCTTCTTCAAGGCCATGCCAGAGGAAGCCAAGTACATCCTTGACCTGTTCCTCGACGAGACATACGAGGCTAAATCTGCCGTTATTACCTGGGATATGCTGGATAGGTGATGTGATTATGCCAGTCCATGGAGAGCAAATTCAGAACAATGCGCATGTCGACCAGACTGAAAGGAGTGCAGTGGAGAGAATACTTGAAATGAGGCGACCGACGTTCGTCAAGGGACTCCTTCACGCAGTCGGGGAAATCCTGGAAACAGTCAAGGATAACCGGTGCCGGCGGATCTCTCTGTGGCGAGAAGGGGAGGACCTGCACGTCGAGATCGTAATGAAGCAGGTCGACTTTGACAAGTTCTCAATCGGTCACTTAGAGACAAAGTAGCGGCAAGGAGGAGCAATGGCAATTCTCAAGATTCACTACTTAAGGGGCAACAGCGACGACCCTGCCGCCATCTATGCGGAACTCGATGGGTGGCTGAAAGAGACGGGCGTTACCGAATATCAATTGAACTCGACCGTTCATTTCATGCCAGAGGAGTTGCAGTGGCAGATCCTGGTAACCATAATCTATAAGCCTGTTGCGGCCCATGAGAAGATATTGCGAACAAACCTGATGCCCCAGCGAGTGGATTGAAAGGGGGCGCGATGACTACATTAAAGCTACGGCAAAGATGGCTTGAGGAGGATGGCAACCCTATTGTCGCCAGTGAGTGTGGCGGTGATTTATATTGCTTCTTCTGTGGTGAATATCAAGTAGCCCACGATGAACCAGAGCACAAAGACGACTGCATATTTATTCTAGCCAGACAGATAGTAGTAGCTGAGTCTGGCGAAGAGTTGCTTGGCGGCATCACGCCGTCCGAAGACAAGCGCTGTCCGAAATGCGACTTACTGGCGGAACTCTACGAGCAGGCGCCCCAGACACCCCACAACTACTGGGTGATGACAGAGCTGTTCGTCCATCTACACGGGTCCGATGTTTGTGGTCATAACGCGGCGGAGGGGGCGATCCACAATTCACAACTTATACTGGCCCGTCCTGATATTCCATATGGAGACTGAAAGCCAATGCTAGTCCGCTGCCAGCTTTGCGACACGCCTCTCTTTGAATTGACAATAAAGGAAAATCAAGCTATAATTGTCGTCAAGAGCAAGCACCATCATGGCGAACGGCATAAATCGCTGATTCGCATTGAGGACTTGATAGCGAAGTTGAAGGAGGAGTCACAAATGACCCACACAATTAACACTGTAGTCCACAGTGAAATCGCCGCTGCCTGCCTTTTGTGGCCACCGTATGGTATGAAGGGCGGTTCTAATCAATCAGGATCAACAGAATACCATGAGGCTGGCAATAAAATCATAGCACTAGCTGAACAGATTAAAGCAGAACGGGCTGTAGCAGGTATGCAGGCAGAAGGAGTCGCCCGATGACCCAAGTAGGCAACATGGATACCTGCATAGTAGGTGCAATTAACCACCATAGTATAGAATTTCCTGAACAGGCAGAGTTCCTATCAAGGCTGGAGGCGTTAATGGATGAGTATGAAGTCATAAAGCTGGACGTAGCCATTGACCCGTACAAGTTCGCACTAAGTCGTTCTCAGGCTTGAGCTAGCACTTACGTAACATAACCGAATATCAGAGCGGGGCGAAAGCATAACCCAAGGGGAGCGCGATGAAGGATTTGGGACGAACGCCGATCGGTGACTGGTTGGTTCAGATGACGAACGATGAGCACGCTGCGCTGGGTCACTTGGTGGTAGCAATGGAGGGAAAGGGGATGGATGGTACATACACCCATTACCCCATTCCTTTAGAGACAGACTTGGCTGCCGAATTTGAACTGATCAGCGGGTTCGCCATGGGCAGGCTGCTGCTGAACGACGTATCAGCAGTGGTGCGGGGCCTGGTACTTCTGCTGAGCCCGAAGCCAGATGAGGCGGAGGAGTAGGTGGAATGATACTAGCACGAGACTATTATGTTAGCTGGCGCAAACCCATAAGAAGATTCCCGCAATCACTGGATATTTGGATGGGCTTCTTTGTACTTACCATAGCATATCGCTCGAATGGCAAAGGGCCCAGATTCTATCTCCGCAGGGGGTCGGCGGGAAAGGGGAAGTACCATGAATGAATTGATTGGCTCGGCGATGCTCTTTAGTTTTCTGTTGGGCGTTGTCATGGGAGTTGTGGTAACGGTGAGCTTTAGTAGGCGAGGCGAGGAACTTAAAGCGCGCAAGATGGCTGACCCGAGGGATACCAGCCAGAATCGGAGTAGCACCTAAGCTAAAGGAAACATTGGGGGTATGTACCGAAGTACTGGGAGCACGCGCCGTCCCGTGAAGAAAAGGCGCGATGTGGAAACGTAACGGGCGTGCCGAGTTCGAGTCTCGGCCCCAGTACTTCGGTATTATCAATTAGTACAGAGTACCGACATTCACCAATCGAATACTAGAGGTTGCCTGACAACCCCACAAGAGCCGCCAGACGGCCCGCTTGTGGGGTTTTTTGTTTTACGATCACAGCTAACGCTTGCGGGGAAACATGAGCGACACCGAGTTTATACCTTAATCGAAGCCAGGGCGCAAACCCTGATACAAGCATTGGGTGTGATTTTTATTCCGAATATGAGACAGGAGTTGGGCTGTGGCTGGTGAACTAACTGCGGTCGTAGCAGCAGTGAAGGGCCTCATGGAGGAGATAGCCACCGCAAGTGACACCCTGGTCAGGGTGAGCACAAAGATACCTGATGCCGTTGTCACCAAGTCTGAGGCGGTGGTGCTCCTGTCGAGGGCGAGGCATGGACAGCTTGGTACGGCAACACGGGAGGCGAAGCATTATCTGGGCATCATTATCTATATGCCCGTTGCTGCTTACCCGCAGGGACCCGAAGACGACATGGCTACGCTGTGGAACTTGATGGTTGATAAGTTCGTTGCCCATGTAGACCTGGAGGGCTCAACGGCCCGATCAAGGCTCGGAGAATATCGCATGGGGTGGGAGACAGTAACTGGAGTGAAGTGTCGGCGCATGATTGCCGTGCTAGAAGCGCATGTGGCAAAATCAGCAGCGTACTCACTGAGCTAGGGGGTAGTAATGGGCGTACTCGAAGAGCTAGAGGTAGACGCACAACAGAGGTGGATGGCAGACGTACTGGTAGAACTCGTTGCCATTCGCAAGCTGCTGGAACTGTTGGTAGGGAAACAAAACTTGCTTACTCTTGACTTTGAGGCTAAAAGTGAGCCGGGTGCTGCTGAACTCCTGCCCCAGATCAGCCCGTATGAGTATGACAGTGCGGCTGAAAATCTCACAACTTGATCTTGGAAGAGACATAATTTCATTGGAGGCTAGAATATGGCTACTAAGTATTGGGACGGCTCAGTAGACGGAGATCTGAACACGGCTGCCAACTGGACGAGCTCGGGAGTGCCAGGAGCAGGAGACGACATCATCTTTGATGGGCGCACCACGCAGGACGTGGATGGCAGCCTGAGCACGTTTGCTACCGTTGACCTTGGCAGCATTACGATCCAGAGCGGGTACACCGGCACCATCGGAGCGGTTGCGACGCCGATGGAGTTCGAGGTCAATGGGACGGTCTACGTAGCCGGTACCGGCACCTACTATCTGCAATGCGACGCTGGGGCTGATACTGACGGGGACGTGGTGAAGTGCATCATCAATACCTCAACTGGGACAGTTTATCTATCCAGCCAGGCCAATGATAACACCAACTCTGCTGTCTGGACTGAGGTGCAGGTGCTGGCCGGCACCGTGTACATCCAAGGCGATAGCGAGAAGTCTGATCACGGGGGGGATAGCGGTTGCGTGATCACCACGCTCAAGCTAATTCCTATCTCCGGTTGCACTGTGAGGATAGGGGACAAGTGTGTCAACTTCAAGGGCACGGACGCACCAATGAACGTGATCATGGATGGTGGCACACTGACCTGCTCTAGCGCGTTGGGAGACGTGCAGCTCCTGGGTGGAACGCTGAACTTCGGCTCGGCGACTATCAACATGGCGACCGCGGACGACGACATCACTACGCTTACCATCAGCGGAGGTACGTTCAACTGGATTCCGCAGGCTTCAACTGGAACGGTGTTGTCGGCTACTCCAGTGATCACTAACCTGAACATTGTCAGCGGCAGCTTCGATGCCACATCCACAAAGGACACAGCCAGTTCAGATCCGACCATCACTACTCTTTGGCAATATGGCGGGGCGATGGATCTGCGGAACGTATTCGCCAACTTTGCCATCACGACGTTTTACTACGAGGGCGGGGTGTATTACATCTCGCCAGGTCAAGTTCTAACTTTGAGCTAGGAGGTAAAGCAATGACTGTACTAGGGGCGGAATCTTTTGAAACCGCAGACTTTGGCGGCAACCTGGCCTACGGCGCGGTGATGACCAAGTACGGGGCGGAATATCTGAAGCTGCATCTGTTTGGCCCCGGCGGAGGCTTTGGCGCGCCATCTGTCATTCCAGAGAAGATCAAGTCGCTGCCGATGTTGACCTTGAGCGGGAAGCTGGAAGACAGCATCACTGCTGACATCGCTATCATCTGTGGGGCGGTGGCGGCTTCTAACTTCAAGGACAACAGCCGGGCCGCGGCAGCCAAGGCCGGAGCTGTGACCTGCATCTACGGGGACGCCAACGTGGGTGGGTTTACCACTACCGTCTGCGTCGGTACACGTCTGACAGTCACCGGGGTATCGAATGAACTGATAGACTTCTCGCTGGATATGTTTGGCGGGACCACTACGCAGACCGCGGTCACTGCTGGCACTGTCGCGGCGACCGAGTTCTACCCGTTCGAGCTCGGCACCAGTACCTATGCAGAGGATACGTTGATTGGTTACGTGTTGACCCTCGACACTGGATTAGTGCCCGTGTTTGCCATGGACGGGATTGGCCCCACTTCTCCCTACGGCGAAGTGGCAGACATCGGTGCGTCTTTTACCTTGCAGGTCACGCTAGCGGCCAATGCTGCCGCGCTGACGGAGTGGGGCAAGTATTCAGCCATCACCGCCGTTACTCCGACCCTGACCTTGACTGGAACGTCTGGCTCGACCTGGGTGATTGCTGGCAAGGGCTACTACACCCAATGGCAAAAGGCTGGCGTGAATGGCCTGAGTGCTCACCGAGCCACGATCACGGGCCACGTCGTCGGCACGTCTCTACTGAACATCACATGATAAATGACAGTCATCGCTGGAGCGTGCTATCAGGTCATATCAGCGGGCGGGACCAGCCAGCAGGGCAGTGTTCTAACCCGCGCCAACGCGGCGCACAAGCGGCTATACCAATACCCAGGTCAGGTGTCGGGGCACGGGGCCCCGGTTCTAGCGCCAGGCGATATGCGCGACATGGCGCAGATGACCTGGGCGGGCTTTCTGAACGCAGCCAATAAGGGTGCAATTGCGGCTGCGTGTGCCATTAACGGCGCGCCAGACTTTGGCACGAACCTGGTCGCCGGCATCAGCGCTCTCACCATTGTGTACGGCGATCCAGTGGTGGGAGCGTTCACCACCTCCAGTTGCTTCGGCACCAGGTTACGGATCAGTGGGCGAACGGGGCAATTGGTACGGTTTCAGCTAGATATGGTGGGTAAGGCGACCACCAAGACTACAGTGTCGGCCCCAGCCATAGCCGAGGCGGAGTTCTTCTCTTTCGAGAAGGGAACGCATGGCATCAGCGCCGATACAGTTCTTGGCCTTGACATTGACTACCGCACTGGCTTCTTTGCCCGTTTTGCACCAGATGGTACACAGGGCTACACGGGCATCAATGAGAGCCTACGCAGGAGACAGCTCAGGGTGAGGTTGACGCTGGCCCAAACGGCGGCTGGCTACGGGGAGTGGGATGATTACGATGGCATCACCCGTGTGGATCACACGCTGACATTGGTAGGAACGAGCGGGTCTACCTGCGTCATTGTTCTCGGTGGCTACTACGTTGACTGGCCTTACGGGAAGCAGGACAAGCTGCTAGTGGCAAACGCTGTGTTGCAGGGCGCGTGGGATGATAGTAACTACATCAAGATGAACTAAAGGAGGAGAGCATGGGAAGCTTTATCACGGGAATTGAACTGGAAGTGGTTCGGGATGAAACCTGGTCGGCATGGGAGAGTGCTACGATACACGAGTACAACCAGGGCCAGAAGGACGCGATGGACGCGGAACTTACGGAAATGACTGGGCCGCCCGGAACGATACCAAACATTGTCATGGTGGGCGACCTCGTCCCCGTGCTGGTGGCAGGGGTCAACTCCTGGACGTTTCGGGAACTGAGCGAGGCTGAAGAACTACGTCTATATGAGAGCCAGGCGAAGAAACTGGACAAAGACGTAGACTCTCTGAGTGTGGAGGACAAGTGCGAGGCGGTTAAGGATGTGCCGACAGTCCCAGCGACTAGGGAATGGATGAGTAAGCTCAAGCCGAGTTATGCTGCCTTCATAGCGCAGGAGATCCGCAGGCTGAACAAAGGGAGGACAACCGCTGAACAGCGGGACTTTCTTCGTCAAGCTGGAGCAGATCATCTCATTGAAGAAGAACCCGCCAGCGGAGATAGCACCGATTGAGATCATGCGCTTCATGGATGGCTGGAACTGTGAGGATTACAACAGCGCGCCAGCCAAGTTTATAGCTAACGTCTCGCTTCTCAAGAAGGCGCTGGAAACAAGCAGGAATCAGCCGCAGCTGCCGCCTGCAGTAACGGGGCCGCCAGAGGCGTGGAAGAGGATTATGGCGAAGATGCGTGGGGGAGGAGGATAGCCCCATGGCTCAAATAGAGATTCAGGTTAAGGGGATAGAGGAGCTCAAGCGGCGCTTTGGTTATATTCCTGCCCGATTGCCTGTAGTAATGGGTGAGGCCATGAGCGAGAGCGTAGACCTCATCCATGAGCGCATCTCGGGCTATACTCAGAACTTCCCACCAAGGCCAGAGGGCAGCACTTACGAACGAACCTTTGAGCTGCAAGAGTCTTTCGGTAAGGGATGGACTGCGCTTGCCAAAAAGATCGTAGGCTGGGTGACAAGCAATTTGCCCTACGCCCCCCTCGTAATGGGCGAGGGTCGCCAGGCGGCAATACACGAGGATCGCTGGTACACGGAGCAAGACGTAGCCGACGAGATAGCCCCCGAAGTGGAGGCTATATTCGTCAAAGCGTCAAAGCGGTTGGTGGCAGAGAGCGGAAGGTAAGAGGAGAAGCAGCGATGCCGGCCTTTGGAGTAGGTGGCGGTGAAAATGAGAGCCTGATTGAAATAGTCTCGGTCTACAGGGATGAGGCTTCAGCGGGCATGGCTGCCACCGCTCAACAAGCGACGGCGATGGCCGCGTCCATCCAGAGCGCTTCTGGAATAATTCAGGTGTCGTCCGTCGAGGCTTCTCGTGAAATAATCGCAGCCTGGGGGGCTGGGGGGACACAGCAAGAAATTGCTGCTAGGATTGACGCATTGACTGGCGGAACAACCCAGTCCGTTAATGCTACGGTCAGCGCACTGAGCAGCTTAGAGCCAGCACTGAATACGTTTGTACAGGCCTCAATTAGGGGACAGCAGGTGTTGCCAGGCTTCGCAAGCCAGGTTACGCGGCTTGGGGATGCGTTTCGATCCGTGGACCCTTCTATGGTGCAGGGTATGTTGCCAGGATTTGGGCCAAGCGCACTTGGTGGCGGTGGAGATGGTGGCCTGCGTGGTATGTGGGAGGCCATGAGTGGCGCGGGAGGTGGGGCTGGGCGTGGGGGCTTCATGGGCATCTTCCGAGCCCGGATGATCCAGCGGCTAGGAACGCAAGTTGCGGATTTAGGGAAAAACATCTTGCAAACAACGCGCTCCTGGGCAGAATATGCCGCAGAGGGTGAGCGTGTTGATGCCGTCATGCAAAACATAGATGGTGCCACCACGGCCCTCAACGCTGCCATGTTTGAGCAATCTGGCCTCTCCGCCCAACTGGCGAGAGAGCTAGGCGAATCTCTCCTGCCGGCCTATGAGAGCCTGATAGATGTGAGCGACAGCCTAAAGAGGGGGATAATAGAGGCCGATGACAGCACCCAGTCGTTGATTGCCACGAGCTCGGTAGCGACTGGTACGTTCCTCGCGACAAGTGGCAGTATAATAGCCCTAGTAGGGGGTGCAACCGTTCTCGTAAGAATCTTGGGAGGTATTGAAAAGACGCTTGGGATAGGCGCGTCTTCACTGGTAGGCTTCGCGGGTGGGTTGGGGCTGCTGACAGCCGCAACCGCTACTGCCTATGTTGCAGGTCAAAGACACCTGGAGCAGGTGGCAAATACCAGTACAGCCCTGAAACTGACGACTGGCAGTTATGAGGACTATATTGCTGGCATGATTGAGGCAGCCAAAGAAAGCGGTGACTTCAGGGCTGCTACAGCGTTACAAAATGACATGGTAGAGTGGGGGGGGCGCGTCCTTGCTGATACCCGCGAGGAGTTTGAGGCGTTCTCCGCAGGCGCCATTGCTGCTGCTGATGCTGTCATGATGACGCGGGAAGCCGTCGTGCAAATGGCACTGACTTCGCAGGCTATGGTTCCTCAAGCCGCTGGCATCTTTGGTGGCAGTGCTAGAGCACGGGAGGACATCCAGAATGAGATGCTCACCAAGCAGCGGGAGTATGAACATGCTCTAGCAGAGATTGAGGAGCGGGGTGGGAGTGAGCGTGCGATAGCTGATCTTAACCGACGAGGGGCTGAGCTGCGCAGGCTAGAATTGAGCTTAGAGGAACAAAAAGAGACTACCCGTAGAGCACTGGGCAATATTGCGATAGCCTACATTATGGCGCAGGCCGAGGCCATTGGCACACCAGAAGCTTTTGCAGCAGCCTGGGAGGCGACCGGTGAAGCCGGGGTGGAGTTCGGAAAGTGGGATCCAGCCCAGTGGCAACAAGGCCAGGCATTTATGGGAGCGCTAGCACAGGGCGGTGTTGGCAATGTTCCCTGGACAGAAGCGATAGCGGAGGCCGGGATTATTGCAGAAACTGTTACTATCACTGCTGAGTCGGTGATTCTGGAAGGGACGATTTCCTTACCTGAAAGCCTATTCCCCGGCATGGGCGGGCCGCCTGGCAGCGAGCCAGCATATACCCTGGCCAACGAACTCAGAGCAGAAGGCGTAAGGACGAGGCCGTGATATGGCACAGGCACACTGGGGCGATGGCGGCCACTGGGGCGACGGTGGCCACTGGGGCGATGGGCTGCCTGAGTATCCTGGCAGACTACACCTTGCGCTCATTATCAGGACTGCCATCGGGACGGATTACGTAACCGATTCCGTAGACACCTCCTGGCGCATTGAGAGCGTACTAGCGCAGCGCGTCGCCAGATTGTACGTCACGCTCAGGACAACCAGTAAGACCAGTATAGCAGAAGACGACGAGGTGATAGTCACAAACCAGGGCCAGAGCCGCCTCTTTGGGGGCATCGTTGAGACTTTCACTGAGCGAGTAGACGGTACGGAAGTGCTGACCAGCATCGTGGCCGTGGACTTCTCGTGGTACTTGAGCCACCCCACGCAGGCTGGTGCGGCTGGAGCCCCAGGTATCACCAGGGCCTTTGATCAGGGAAAGTCAGACAGGTTCATCATCCAGACCATCATACAGGACTACTGTCCGCAAATTGACGCTAGCGGCATCTCAGAGCTGAGAAGCGCGGGCGCGGGCGGGCTTAAGAACGTGTACTTTGACAATCAAACACCGAGACAAATCCTGGACTGGGTGGCCAAGCAGACGGGCGGGGCCTGGTACGTAGACTTTGGGCCAGCCGATGGGTACAAGGCACCTCTGCATTACTTTGATCCCGATAGCGGCGCTACCGACAGTGGAATAGACTTGTCGGACGATGTTGTAGCAGGCGACACAGTGCCACCTTACCCCTACGGCGACCTGGAGGTGCAGACCTCGCACGGGGTCAGCCGCGTGATAGTCATGGGCCAGCCACAGCTCGTCAAGGGTGCTACGCGCCGCATAGAACCTGTTGATCAGAAGGACAAAGATGGTAGCTATAGAACGCGGCTTGACTTGCCGTTCCGGGTTGTGCCGCGAGATGGTTATAGTGTACCACGAGTGTATGACTATACCATAGAAGACGCGCAGGAGTTCGGAGTAGGCAGAGCTGACGCAGGCGAGAGCCTGGGTGACGCGATCCCTGGCGGTGGAACAGTCGAGGTGCTCTGGTATCCGGGCAAGAATTATCTGGAATTTCAGGTTGCTCCAACATTGAGGGTGTGGGTAGTGTGTGACGAATGGCAAGAGCCGTTCGCTGTCTATCCAGTGGGAGCGACAGCGCCTGGCATCACCCGCACCGTCATAGACAACAGCATCTACAGCGACGGAGCGGCGGAGCTGAGGGCCGAGCAACTGTACAATGCCTGGGTGTCTGGCGTCCAGTCCATCTCACTGGTCTGCTGGGTACATGGGTTGAGGGCGGGACTAACACTTGACCTCGTGAACGCCAAACTTAGCATCAACGACACCTACCTGATCCACAAGTGCGACGCGCGCTGCCTGGGCGGCGACCTGTGGAAGTACACGCTACAACTAGAGCAATTCCTGCCCGACGCCGTGGATGTCTTCCGTGATCTTGAAGTCCTCAAGATGGGCGGCGCAGAGCATGTGGAGTTGTACGGGGGTGGCGTAGGCTTGAGGGGCGACGGCACCGACAACCATGTCGTGCGGTGGGATGGGGAGCGCGCACTTCAAGACAGCGGTTGCATCATAGACGATGACAACAGGCTTGGTATCAACAATCTCTCCCCCCAGGGCCAGGCGCACATTGAACAGGACGACCCCGCCGCTGGCATCCCTGTCCTCGTGCTCGACCAAGCGGACGTGAGCGAAGCGTTTATCCAAGTCATTGGAGAATCGGCGGACGGCGACCTTACCCGCTCTTTGGTAGAAGAGGGCGACCAGGGAAGTGAGGCGCGTGCAGCGTGGGTGATGATAGAAGTAGAAGATGGTGGCGGGCAGATCACTGGGACGAAGCTGTTTTTAGAACTCTATACCCTCTCGGCTTAGGAGGCAATGATGGGAGATGCCTTCCTCAAAGTCATTGGAGAGGCTGCCGCTGGCAGCTACTCTCAATCGCTGGTAAACGATGGTGACGAAGACGCCGCTGTCTTGAAGGTTTGGGTCAAGGTTACGGTTACGGACGTGGGGGCGCAAGCCCTAGACGGCGATTACTACGTTAAGGGTTACTTGCTCTGGCCGCTGACCGAGTTTCAGGTGGCAGGAAGCGTAGATGACGCCGACAATCTCAATCGTAGTTTGTGGGCAAAGGCGATACCACAGGTGGCAGGAAGTGTGGATGATGCAGATAATCCATAGGAGAAACAATGGGCTACACCGACGTTGAAGTTTTTGCGGGCAAAGATTATTATGGCAACGAGGTTTATGGCGGCTTTCGGTTCGTCGTGAATGTACTCCAGGGTTCGGAGATTCTCTCCGCTCAGTTGGAGTTGTACCTTGAGCAGATGTACCCTGCTGGCAAGATAGCGATTTTGGATCACTTCGGCGATATCAATGGTACAGACCTGAATACTCACACGATGGATCTGGGGCCGGCTACAGGATGGGTAAAAGAAGTAGCAGGCAAAGACATTGAAATCCAATCTAATCAGGCCAAGGCAGCCTGGGTAGGTTATGGTCTATATAGTGTAGAGTGCAACAATGCTGATGGCACGATAATTACAGATGCTTTTGTCGCTAACGTTGGAGTCAACCAAGGATTTGGTGGTATCCTATTCAGGTACGACGACCCCGACAATTACTGGTGGTTTGGCATAATGCACAGGCTCGGCCCCGTCCCGTGGTGTTATTGGTACTTGTACAAAGTAGTTGGGGGAAGTCAAATCAACGTCGCTTCCCTGCAATGGCAACACAGCTACGTGTGGCGTAACCTAAAAGTGGTTTTAGACGGCGACAATATAAAATGCTACATAGACGGCAGCTTACAAACTGAGACAGATGATTCCGCCCACAACGATCATACAAAACATGGGTTGTTTTTCCGTGGAGTTCTCGGTAGCCCTACAGGATATTGGGACGATTTTGAGTTCATCGCCCCCGGCACCGCTTCTCCTAATCTCATGGCAGCCTGTGACGACGTGGACGATTCGGGCGGCTTCGATGTTGATTTGCCTGATACGCGGACATTGACCACAGAGCGAGTAGACCTGGGCAGCATCTCGGGCTGGACGGCGGGCTGGAACAAGACGGGGGGCATTAGCGATGCCGTCCAGGAAGTGATAAGTAGGCCGGGCTGGGAGTGCGGTAATCATTTGTCGGTGATATTGTATCCTGCAGCGGCGTGCAGCGATGCTGAACTGATACGGGCAACTAGCTATGATGGCAATGCGAGCCTGGGCGCTAAGTTGTATCTTGGCTTCATCACCAGTGCAAGCGGTTCAGGCAAAGAAGAATACTATGATGCTGGCTCTACCTTGCTTCTCTTTGGCAGCACGGATTGGCTAGTGCAGACCTTCACGCCGGCGTTACCCCACACACTGAAGTCGGTACGGATATATCTGGACAGAGATGGAACTTGTGGAACTATAACTGTTGGAATCCGCGCTACGAGTGGTGGACAGCCTACGGGGGCAGACCTAGGAAGTGGGACCATAGCCCAAGGGGATGTACCTGCTGCTGGCGGATGGGTGTGCGTTGACATTAGCTCCACCGTGGCAGTGGTATGTGGGACCGTGTATGCCATCGTGATACGCGGGGACGGAGACTTGAGCAGTGTAGGCTGGTTGTACACTGTGAACGAGGGTGGCCCCGATCCGTACTCTGGCGGGGAAATGCAGTTCTCCGACGATAGTGGGGCGACCTGGACGGACGTGGCTGATATTGGCCATCCAGCGGGAACATTTGCGGACGCAGACTTTGAGGAGTGGGCGGACGCTTGCCCATAGAGAGGGAGATACATGACTGGAGAACTTGTAAAGTGTCAGAACTGTCACTCTGAAATGACTGCGGGGCGAGTGACCAAGAGCAAGGTAATGGAGTACACTGAATACCTCTGCCCGAACAATTGCTCCCCTTGGTCTGAGGCCAAGCCGCTGCCTGGACACGAGCCGACATACATCGTGCCGAGGGTGAAGGCGGTGATTGAGATTGAGGTTGCGCCCGAGCCGAAGAAGAAGCGCAGGGTGAAGGCGGCTGGGGAAGCAGTAGAAAGCGGAGGCGACAATGGCTGCTGACTTTCCAGGGACCGAGAAGAGCTTTGTTCAGTTGTCAGATGATCCTGGGGGCGATGCTTATCAGGCGAGCCAGGTCAATTCAATTTATGATGAGGTGGAGGCTATAGAAGCCCATCTGGGAGCCGGCACTATCATTACTTCCAAGGGTGGCATACGTCTCACGATCCTGGGACAAGGCGGGTCTACGACCGTAGGCTATGTAGGAACGGGCATTGCGGTGGCCGCCCTTGCTGGCACGCCTACCACATTGATTCCTGGTGGCGCGACTGACGTAACCGTGGGGGCAGTGGTGGCCTACATGGTCGAGCCAAGCTCTGGCGGTGCGTCGGGGGGCATCATCACCATCTACAACGGTGCTACTGAAACCATCTATGATGACGGGACTAACACCGTAACCCTCACCGTTGCTGCCGCTGGACAGATGACCACCGTGCGAGCAACGGGAAGTTTGACCTATAACATTATGTTCAACGTACTAGCCTGGATTTAGTGGGAGGAGTAAATGAACATCAACAGTGACATCAAGAAGATCGCCGTGGTTTTCGGTGTCTTGTGCCTGGCCAGCGCCTTATTAGCTTCTGCATTGACCGTCCTGGTTTATTCGCGCTATGCTATGCCAGTCGTGAGCACCCAGGCGTCTAGCAAGTTGGACAGCCTGAAGCTCGATGGCCGTTTTGACAGGTTGGTACTCGAGGTTGAAGGCCATCTCACCCAGACCACCAACTTGATAGAAGCTCAGCAATCAGACAACACGGTAGTTTTCAGCCTGGACAACGATGGAAGTATTGGTGCAGCCGGGACCCTGTCGGTGACTGGCGGCATCACATTTGCTGGCGACATAGCCGTGGTCAACGTGGACGCGTCGGGCTACGTATCCGCTACAACTGCTATCAGCAGCGCTGGAACGCTTGACGTAGCTGGTGCGACCACATTGGAGGCGTTGAGCACCGGGGTTGCTGGTACCGGGGCCGACGTTTACTTCTACTCTGATACTAGTGGCGACCACTTGTTTTACGATGAAAGCGACGAAGTGCTGAATATCATCGGCACAAACGCCCAGACCGCACTCAATGTAAGTGATGGCAACGCGATTGTCAACGACGACTTAACCGTTACGGCTGGCGGGCTTGACGTAACTGCTGGGGCAACCACGCTAGAAGCCCTTGCAACGGGCGTGGCTGGCACAGGCGCAGACGTCTATTTCTACTCTAATACCAGTGGAGATCACCTGTTTTGGGATACAGCCAATAAGGTCTTGAACATCATCGGCACCGACGCGGCCACGGCACTGAATGTGTCTGATGGCAACGTGTCCATCACCGATGATCTGGACGTAACTGGCTCGTCAGAGTTCGACGGCGGACTTACCGTTGATGATACAGCCTTCATCGTTGCAAATGCCACAGGCGACACCACCATTTCTGGCACGCTCACCGTTAGCAGCACGGCGATTATTAGTAGTGGGCTTCAGATAGTAACAGCTCAGTATGGCCCCGGCCTGTGGGTGGAGATCTATGGCGAGATGGCCGCGGAGCACACGAACCAAACTGGGAGTTATGACCACACTGGTGGTGCATTTGAGACCCTTTTTACCAGGACGGCGGGCGATAACTTCGCCCAGGCAGACGCGGATAACGGCAACTGGATTCTGCTGACTGGTGCGAACGTGGGCGCAATGGCCGAGATCAAGACGTACATCAATGCCAACACCGTCATCGTGGAG
>SDBU01001960.1_pt1 | contig 28268 bp, 35 predicted proteins | sample 2277071 | NCBI WGS metagenome assembly SDBU01 (sample SAMN10397929, study PRJNA504765) | marine sediment metagenome | isolation source: marine sediment core GS08_GC12, 126 cmbsf | place: Arctic Ocean: Gakkel Ridge, Loki's castle | collected 2008 | reverse complement strand
GCATAGTATCCTGTAAGAGCTGCTGTTTCTACATTACTAAACATCTGTGAACCTATATGAGATTTTTGATATGGAAACATTGCTATAGATGCAGTTGTCTTAAAAATACCTCTTGCTTTAAAATCAATATCTTCAAATTTTTGAACAGATAATTTATACCAATCTTGGTCTCTTACATAATCAAGAACAGGTTTTTGTTGACCTGTTTTTGGGTCTTTGATAAGAGGCATTTTCTTTAAATGAAGAGCTGTTAATTGTCCCTTCATATAAGAACCAAAGGGATACATGTCTAAGAGTAATAATCTCTGAAAGGGATTTCTAAGAATAGGTCTAACTCTGGGAAGAGCAAGTCCACTAACAATACCGACACTTCTAAAAGCGGATGATAGTTGTGCAGCAGGACTTGATATATGTCGCCCTATTGGAGCAATTAATTTGTTTATCAAGTCTACAGGTTTTTGTAATGTCACATCAAATGCAACATCTAAATCTGTCTTAAAATTTCTTATATCATATTCTAAATAATCCCTTGCTATTTTAGCTTGAGATTTTGTTATATCTCCAGCTCTGGACAATCTATCTATTTCTTCCCATGCAATTTGATATGGTCTTAAGATATAAATATCTCTCAAATCATAAGCTGCAACAGTTCTTAATAACTTTCCTAAGTCTTTAGAAAAGAATCCTTCAAGTCTTTCTTTCACTTTTCGTTTCATCGCTGATGGATTTGTTATATTCTTTGGAAGTCCTCTCATGATTGTATATGGAAAACCTGATTGAATTGGATATTTTTTATCAACAACATCCCTTGCAATAGCATCCAAGACACGTGGGATATAAGCTGCGATTCGTGGTATTTCATCTAGACCCATATCACGTCTTACAACATTTGCTCTTTGTCTCCAGGTTTCCATCTTATTTCTAATGTCCATAAAGAGTTCTGCATCTTCTTTATTCATCCAATCAGGAGCTGTCTTATATTGATCAAGTAAATCTACAAACCTTTCAATAGTTTTAACGGGTCTTTTCATTAAAGAAGATGCAATTCTATCACCAATAGCTGCTTGACTCCTAAGTTGTTTCTCTATCTTATGAGTCCATCTTACAATATCCTGTTGTTCTATCTGTTGAGCCCATTTTGCTTCCTCCGCTGGTCTTGTTATATATTCTAGATTTGATATAAGATTAAGATACCACTTTGCTGTAAAATGCTTAGCAAGACCTACTTCAGTAAATTCTTGTTTCTTTATAGATAAATCTACAATCTTTGGTTCTTGTGGGTCTGGAATAATAGGAAGATTTTTGTTATCTTTTTCATCTGAGATTATTTTATTAGATGCAGAGGGTTCTAATCCCATATTTTTACCTTGAATCCTTGCTGCAGCTTGTTCTAAAGGAGGAAGTTCAAGAATAGATGGGTCCTTTAAAACTCTTTCCATAACAGTATCAAGTCTTGCTTCAACAGCTTTATCTTGACTGATGATTTTCTTTGCAGCTTCAACTCTTTTTTCCGATGGGTCTATAACTACCTCTTTTCCTATTTCGGGCCTTAGCGGGCCTGCAGGGCCGGCCTTTTGGCCTTCTATGGGGGTTTTTATACCAGCCAAAATTTCCTTCGCATCTCTTACTCTTAACCCCTTTTCAGGAGTTATTCCTAATCCTTCAAGAGCAGTTACTTCTGTCTTCTTTAAGAACCTTGTTTCTGAACCTTTTCTAAGATTTGATTTTAAGAAAGATGATGCTTGTTCTTTACCAGGCTTTACAAGAACTTCACCAGTTTCACTCTTTGAAATTGATGAAATTTGTGGTCGATAAAGAGCCAAATCATTCTTCGTCAACTCTGATTTAATAACAGGAGTTTCTCTTGCAACACCTCTATTTATAGATTCAATCTCAGCTAAAGACCTTTCCTTAATAAGTTGAGCTCGGACTTTAGGATCAGCTCTGGCAGTTGATGCAGCTCTGTGTCTTTTCTCAAGGTCAATTATTTTCTCAGCGTCAACTTTTTTACCTGCTTCAGCAGCTAAATTAAGACCTCTTCTTATTTGTTTATCAGAGTATTTTGATAGTTCTGGATTATGTTTTCTTGCAGCTTTTATTGCTTTTTGTTGTCCTATGACTTTTCTACCTGTAGCAACTCCTCTTTGCGTTAAACCAACAGCTTCAAATCCTAAGACAGTAACTCCTGTTGCTATTATATCCTCAGCTGAACCTCCACGAAGAGCAGTTAGTCCCATGAACCCAGCTGTAATTGTAGGAATTCTAATAGAACTCTTTGGAATAAATTTCCCTGCTCCACCCACACCAAATCCTGTTAAAGTACTTATTCCAACCTCTTTTCCTTTTCTTAACAATCTTTCTTCAAGAGGAAGTTCTTCTTCAGCAGCTGTAGGAAGTTGTAACAATTCAGTAACTCCAAATTTCAATGCTGTACCTAAGGCAGATGCACCTCCTCCCAAAGGAGCAAACTCCATAATTCTACGAGCTATTCCTCCAATAATCCTCCCTGGACGAACAGCTCCTTTTTCATCTTTTATAATATCCACAGCTTCACTGAAGGCTGCTCTGCTTCCTATAGGTTCAGATCCAGTTAGTTCAGAAAGTTGAGCAGGAAAGCCCTTTCGACTAACGAAATTCCAGAAATTAAAAATATTTCCAGCTTCATTTCCTGCAATTTGAACCTCTTGTTCAGCAGAGGAAAGTTTTCTTAATTCCTTAAGATGACCTCTTATAAGAATCTCATCTTTACTAAGAGGCGGGAGGTTCATCTTCTCATTAAAGACATGTTTATTTATATCCGGATAATATTTTTGTCGTAGATTAGATGCCAAAAGAATATCCGGAACATCATTATACTCAGGAAAATCTTTTCTAAATTTATCTAAGCTCATCAGCGTAATCCTAATGGGTCTCTTAACACAGATTCATTTGGGTCAGTTGTTCTTTGTGTTGGTAATTGATTCCTCACAGATAAGATAAGACCAGTTTCTGGGTCTAATCCTCTTGAAAACATCACTCTTCTATATTGAGCTTGAACATCAGGAGAAACCTGATTAAAATTCATTTTTTTCCAGGCAAATAAATCTTCATCAGTTGCATTTTTTACATTAAGGTCTTTTCTGAAGAAACCTGGAACAGTCAAAGTGTCAGTTTGGATAGGACCTGGTATATCCTGATAACTTCTTAAAGACTCGTAAAATAATTCTTCTTCTGCGGAAGTAATTCCTTGAGGAGTTGCAGCTCTTGTTAATAATTGATTAGCAACATTTAATTGGTCAGCTGCTTCACCGCCACCTAAAGCAGTCTTTCCAGGAAGCCCTGTTAATACAGTATCCATAGCATCTTGCATTTGTTGTAATTGCGAACCTTCACCTGTTGGTGTTAATCTCCCAGGAGTTGGTGTTAATCCAACAATAGAGTTAACCCCTGATATTGCTTCTCCATAAGCAGCTTGTACCTGAGGCCAAGCTTCAGCACCCCAAAATTCCTCTCCTTTAGCTACAGCTGCACTTAAATCAGGAAGAACTTTATCTAATTGCTCCATTCTCATCTTATTTACAAACGCAGATTTTCCTTCTGGTGTTTGTAGAGCCTCAGCTTCGCCTTGTAAGATAAGAGCTTTCTGATTCATAACTTCAGCATCAGCTTTAGCTTTAGTTGTCTGAGCACTTCTAAGAGTCTGCATGCTATCCGCATTCTGCTGCATTATCTCAATTTGTGCAGCGACACCTGCAGGAATCTTATTTGCTATATCTTTTCTATGCTGAAATTCCTGCTGTTGTAAGTTTTTTTGAATACCAAATTGCATCAAGAGAGGAATAGCCTCGTCTAATAAGGTTCTCTCTCTTGGTATAAAAGTTACAGCCATTTTTTATTCTCCTTTATTTAGAAACCAGAACCTGCAGCGGCTCCAAAGCCTGCCCCTAATAAAGTTCCAGTTGTCAGACTAAGACCACCTGTAGGTGCTGCTAAAGCAAGTCCAAGAAGAGCTCCTGTTCCAGCTCCGCCCAATATACCAAGACCATCACCTCCACTAGTTGCTATTGTGTCTAATCTACTTTCAGAACCTAACCCCGCTGCCTGCATTCCTAATTGTAACCACGGAGAAGCCTCTGGAGTCATTCGTATAAATCTCTGATATTCATCAAGTAATTTTTTCTGATTCTCTTGTTGTATTGCTTGAGAGACAACTAAATCCTGTTGAAATTGTAACAAAGGTAAATTCGTAGCTGTAGTAATTGCTCCAGCTTGTCTCCCAGCTGCAGATTCTTTAGACGCAGCACCTATTTGCATTCCAGCCAATTGTCCTTGAAATAACAATGGAGCAAGAACAGATGCTTTAAGACTCTCCCTACCACGTTGCACAGTTTGTTCAGTAGATGTAGAAAACAATCCTGTCGCCATAGATTCTCTAATTCGTGAAGCATCTTCTAATTCAAATTGTCTCATAATAGGAGTTGCTAAAGATTTTTCCCATATAGAAGCAATCTCTGTAGGGTCAAATGGAGATAAAGGTTCTCCACTTAATTGTGCTCTAAGAGCCCCTTCGATATCACCTGCAAAAGCTTCTCTTGCTTGAGGAAACCTCTCAGCTGCTTCTCCTAACTGAGCGGGAGCTTCAGCAAAGGTTTCAAATGGAATTTCTGTTGCTGGTTGTCCTATAAAAGGTTCTATTGCAGAAATGACATCTTTTAATAACGCATCCTGTTCAGGTAAAAACTTACCAACTTGTTTTGTTTCTGGAGCACCACCACCAAGTCCCATGATATATACCTCACAAATTACGTTCTAAAATTGAAAATATTAACTTAAAACCATAAGCTCTTTGCATTTTCTCTGGCTTTATATGTGTACCCATTCTAATCTTTTCATATCCTCTCTCTTTTCCCCATCTCATAATATTATCAACAACTTTATGTGATAATATATCTGGAACAGCATTAGGCTTCCATGCTTGTGAAAACCAAATATAATTTCTATTAACTGGAAGCCATGCTATTGCATAGCCCATTAAAACATAATCACTAATAACAACAGCTACATAAACATCCTCAGGTGTTCTTTTCATCATAGCTTTTATCTCAGAAGCAAGTGTTTCTTTAGTACAATAAGCATCTTCGATAAAATGTTCTTTGAGATAATCTATAATCTCAGAATCTTTTACTCTGATAATCTTCACTTCTTCTCAATTCCCAACTTTGCTTGAATCGTAGCAATATCAACCTTCATAATAACAAAATCATTCCTTATTGCAGATACTTCTGTTCTTGTATCTTGGACGATATAAAGCATAAGTGTTAATAAACAAGCAGTAACAACACCAACTACCTTTAATAAGAAGTTGTCTTTCATGATCTTTTTATCCTTGTTACTTTTACGGTTCCAGTTCCTCGACGTTTCTTCCTTCTACGAATAGATACTTTTGTTTTCTGTGTTTTTTCCTTGTGTGCTTTTACATGAGGCATTTTATTTCTCCAATAGAGATTTAAGCTGTATTGGTTCTATGTACAAATCAATAGGACGATTCATTTCAACAAAAACGAGAAGAATTAAAAGGATGATAATAACAACCAAACAAAGGATGCATCCTTTCATTAAGCATTTCTCTGTTCCTTCGAAATGAATAAGTCTTGTTTTGTCATTATTTTTCATCTGGATGAACCTCTTTAGGATGAAATTTTTCATTCTGTATAGCTAAACATATAGGTAATAATTCTTGTGTAATCTTATTTTCCTTATCAAGCTTATTTACTTGACTTTGTAAAAAGGTCAACTCAGCATCTGTGAAAAGAAAACTTTCTGCGATTTTAATTTCATCATCCCATTGTAAACCAGGACCATCTATCCTCTGTTTTAATCCTATTAATGTCATTTGAATCTGAGTTAAGGCCACTTTTTTCTCAATGTCTTGAACTAATGTTTGTGTTATAATATTACTTTGTTGTGGATATAAGCCATTAAATACTAACCTGTCTTTTACTGAAAGCTTCATCTTAAATCTCCCTTATAAACCTCTTAATAAGTACCAAACAGATCCATTAGAAACAACTAATAGATAATCATATTGAGTTAATATTTTAGATGCAGAACCATCTATAGTATCAGCTGCAGCTACTGTTATATTACCTGAGCCTATATTTTTAATGTAAAACAATTGCTTATTTGCAGAAAGTGCTGTTGGTAAAGTTACAGGAAATGTCCCATTTGCTAAAATTATATCATCTGATAATGTAATTGTATAAGAAGCTGTAACACTTTTTACATTTAATCCCAGTCCTATAATAGAACCACCAAGATTTAAATCGCCTTCTATATAAGATGTCCCCTGAGCAATATCTAATATAGTATCAGCTAATTGATTAAGATACAACTTCATCTCATCGCTGATATCCTCAGGAATCTTTGGCATCTCAATATATTGTTTTACACCTTCAGGCATTTATTAACTCCGGATAGTTTCTTTCTTAACCTTTGTAGAAAGTCCTCTTAACTGAAAATCACCATCACTGTTCTGCGTAAACCTAAATCTTATCCTTCTATCCTTTACATCCAATTCTAACTGATGCTCAGTCCAAGCTGTATTTAATGTAACAGGACTATCAGGAAGAGCTATCCATGTGTCTCCATAATCTACGGAATATTCTACAGTTACTGTCGAAGCACTTACACTAACACTATCTTGTGAACAAGTATTAAATCCAAACTGTGACCATCTTCCTTCAAATTCCTCTGTTCCCTTTTCTATAGTATAATCTGGAGTTTCTAAAATACACTCTATATTTGTTGAATCATCTTTACCTGATATTTCATCAAGTTTATACACAAAACCATCATCAGATATAACAATAGCTATTGCATATCCAGCTTGGAGATAAGCTGCATTACATCTCATGTCTGGAAATTCATCACAAGTATGAGCAGCTGCTCCAGGTGGATTAAAGAACGGACCGTTACATGTATAATCTACTCTATTTGAAAAGATACTAAAGTCTCTTACCGAATGAGCAAATCTTCCTTCCTCAACACTTGGCTGAAGCTCTGTAAGATTGATTGCAAAATATTGCTTAGCTGTAGTATCACCTTGTTCCTTATCAGGATAGAAGCAATATAATTTATGACGACCTTCATCATAGCCAAGAATAACCTTATCAATATTTGTTGCATCTACTCTCTTAAAAAAGTTTTCTTCAAAGAGTCGTCCAATAGAAACAAGCTCAGAACCTCCAGGATAGGAATAAAACTTTTGGTCACTTCCAATAAAATAATGAACCAAAGAAGAATTCCACAATGCCTTTTCAGCAAGTAAACCAACTTCCTGAATAACAGTATCAAAGAGGAATATAGAATTTCCACCTACATGTCTCTGAAGAGTTATACTCTTTTCACTATAAATTGCAACCTGTTTCTTAAAAGGTTTAGCTCTTAAAATCTCACCGATAGAATCAGTTAAAACCTCTTCTCCAGATGTTCCCACAGCAAAATCATCTGTGTCTCCAATATCAGCAAATCTGCAATTTCTCTTATAAAGAGTTGAGCCTATAAAGAAATTATAAAGACAAAGATGATTAGCTAAAGAAGATAATTCTTTTACATAATTAAAATCAGAAATATTAGTTACAAGCTCACCAAATGTAGTTTCATTTCCATCCCACTGAACAGGTAAATCTACATTATTAGAAAGAGCAATTGCTTTTGCATTATTCCATCCTGGTGTCGAAGCTGTAGAATCATGTAATATGGTATGACTCCATCTTGTAGATGTTTCAGAAAAAGCAAATCTGGCCCAAATATCATCTATGTAAATTGTCTCAGCTGTCATAGTTGAGCCAGATGTATTTTGTAATCCTAAAGATTTTACAGCATTTAATGTTGTCTGAGTTGTTGATACTTCTACAAGTGTCCAAGTATCTGCAGGAACAACTAAATCTAATGCTATTACAACAAATGTCCCTGCTCCTCCACCAACTGCTGCATCTGAACCTTCAGATATTATTAAAGAAATATCTCCAGATGCCAAAGCATTAACACTTCTAATCCAAAAATGAATAGAATTTAAATCAACACTTCTATCACTATTTGCATCTGTTAAGTCTAAAACAGGACTTATATCAGATGTAACTGCAAGTAAACCATCATCCGCAACACCATCACCTCCAGAGATAACCATCTTCACAGATTTAGAACCTTGTTTGAAAAAAGAGGTATTAAAAGATACTGTTACATCAGCGTCTCCATTATTATCCCAGTTCGCTTCACAATCATGTAATTGAATACCGTCATTTCTTATTTCCCATTCATCAGAATCTGAGTTATATTCATAGATAAATCTACTTGTTATAGCAAGATGGTGTTTAGTTGCAGCTCCATCTACAAATTGTGTTAGTTCCATTCCAGTTCCCAAGAGTGGTAGATTAGAACCAACTTGAGTATCTCCTAATCTTTTCTTTACCTTAGATGGAGAAACTATTATATTCTTCATATTTGGTGAATATAAAGGATTAAGAAGAACACCTTCTGTTCTTTTATCAACTCCAAAAACTGGCGGAGGATGTATTCTTAGTTCATAATTTGACATATTATTTGTACTCAGTTATCGTTATACTTGAAGCCATTACTCCGCCCATGCGACGGTTGCCACCTATTCCATTAAAGGTAAGCTCCGTTGTATCATTCATTCCCGCCCTGACTTTGAAAGTGGTTGATGAAGTTGTGCCAGATGTCATATAATGAGTAAATGTAACAGACCTCCCGCGATTTGCTAAATCTTCACCGTTCGACATCGCCGCCAAGGCGTTGACTGTACTGTCCTGAAACAGTGCAACAGTTATTTCTTTTGTACCTACAGCTGCTGTGCAATGCAAAACCACATCTATCTTTAACTTAGATGTCGCTGACGCAGGGGTAATAGCTAACGTCATAAATTCACCACCCTCTGTATTCTGAGGTATACTATCATCGTTTGGTATTGAGGTTGTGGTAGTAGCTACTGCTCCGGTCTGATTATTTACAATCTGGTTAACCCCACGAGCATCAAAAAAAGCCTTAATACTTTGTTGAGTTGCTAAAACCTCAGCATCATCAGATACCATATCATCTTCATCTAAAACACACAGAGAATTTGCAACCTTAATCTTTCCTGTTGATTTAAATCTAATAGTTTCTTTAGATGGAGCGTTATCATCATCTCCATCATTAACAAAAATTCCTAACATACCTTTTTGGTCGTCTGATGTTCCATCATGAGATACTTTAATATGAGCAAGGTCGCAATCACCAGCTGCATCCTTAAACCCACGAAACTTAAGATAAGTATCCATAGCTCCATCAGTATTTGCATCCTCTTCACTCTCAATGATAAAGGCAGTTGCATCAGCTGCAGTAATATGATTCGTGATGACCTCCCAAGCTGAGCCATCCCATCTCTTAAGAACAGGAGGGTCATAATTATCATCTATCCATAATCTACCTCTATCCCTCGCGATATTAGAAAGAGCGACAGAACCACCTGTAACACTAACAGTTTTTGTTGGAGTGGTCGTTCCCTCATTTACAACAGCTGAACCCTCCAAATGTTCTCCACCTGTTGGTGCAGATGTATCCCCAGCTATTGTTTTATGTTCTCTTTCTATAATAATTTCAGTTACATTCCGTGTGTTTCTAATATGACCTGGAAGAGATGCTACGGTCACATTATCAGCAGGAACGGATAAACTCCAATCAGCCATTTCTAAATACTCCTATATTAAAACCAGGTCGCTGTTCCCAAACCTGAAAAATCACCATCAAAACCTGTTCCTATTTCTGTAGAGAAAAACGGATGTCTCCTTATACCATCTTCTGGATGTATAGAAACATCCATCGCGGGCATTCTTGAATCTGCATCCATACCATCTTTAAAAGCAGCCTTTGCAAGACCTAACCAGAATAAATAATTTTCCTTATCTTCTATATTTAAGAAAACAAAAGCTGTTACAAAATATTCTACGAAGATATCAAGAACTCTTATAGGACATTCTGTAGAACCATTTGTAAAGACAGGAACTGTAGAGATTCTAAATCTTGCTGTTATATTTGCTTCCACAGGTCTATCAACTATGAGATTTGTCCCAAATCTTAATCCATATTTTGGCCATCCTTTTACATTATCAGCTGGTGTTATTATATATTTGTCCCACCATGTCTGAGGTTTTAATAATAACCTTGCAGATGCCGTTGTTACAGAATCTACTATTCTAACTGTTATAATCTCTCTTGTTCCTGTAGGAAGAACACAACTTGTAGCATCTTCAACAATCGCAACATCTGATGGTATAGAGCGACTATCTTCAAATGTATGTTTAAGAAGAGCCTGCTTAAGAGCTGAATCACACAAAGAGTGCATTAAAGAATCTTTATTAGATTTCTTTGTATGACTCTCTACAAGAGCTTCTATTTCGTCTCGTGTTCTGGCCATTAAAATCTCCTATGCAGTCTGAACTTTACCTTCAGCCATTGCCATCATTTGCCCAGCTGAGCAATATATCTTTAAATCTTCACCTAAAGCAAGTTTGATTGGGTTCTTAAATTTAAAATTATACAAATAACCTGCAAGTGTATCAATAGGACCTATGACCTCTGTCGACTCTGACCTAAAAGAAGCATCAGTTTCTGAAGCAAGAGTATTAAGCCACAGTTGTTCTATTACTAATATCTCATCTGCAGCAGCTACTTTAAGAATAAGACCTCCACTTGCATCAGCTGAATCTAAAGAAGCAACAAAAGGTTCTACATTTGCTGTCCCAACGCTTGCAGGTGTAATTGTTTTATCTACCTGTGCCATATCAAAATCTCCTATGCAAAACCACTAAAATCAATTTTCCATATTGTATCACCAGCATATTCAATAAGAACAAATATCTTATCATAACCACTGAAATCAAATACTAATCTGGACATTCCATCATTGCCATCTGCATCTACTTTTCTTACTTCTGTTATCCATCTATCCGTAAGTGTCATTGTATCAACATAAAAATATTCTCCTGTTGCTACCTGTAAACCTGAAGTAATTGCAGATGAGCCTAAAAAACAAATATCGTCATCTTTTCTTGAGGCATAAAATCTTGCTGTTCCTGTTCTTCCAGTAATATTTGCAGATATACGGACCTCTAAATTACTAAGTGCTTCTCCAACAATCCATGGGTTATGACTATCCATTGCAGCTGCCTTCTTCTCGTCATCTCCAAGAGCAGAAGCTGTAGATGTAATAGTTGTATAGAGTGTCCAGGGATAATGTTTTGTTACTTGATTTACTTTCATCTTTAAGCACCTCTTAAGTTCTTTTCTTATTCTTCTTTTTCTAAGGAACTCCCTTAACCAGATAACCATTAGGCAGCCTCTCCTAATTTATCGCTGAGATACATTAAATGATAATTGAATACTCTTACATCGCTTCCGAAATTATCTGTGGCTCCACCTTCTGAAGCATCAGCATCGCGGAAGATTCTTATCAAAACTACATCCATCGGCTCAAAGCCTGTTGTTACTAATTGTATCTGAGCACTACTGTGTATTTTCTTGTCATTGGCCGGCGTTCCTGTGGTTATTGAATCATTTACAATAACCGTAGTTGTTTCGGCACTAAAATCAAAATTGTCTCCTATGGATAGTTTTTTGTATTCTACGCCCCAGGTAACATTTGCAGCAGCCCCAGGTGCGTTATCCACAAAAAACTCGACATGCAAGTGTATCTCCTCTGCTGACGCATAATCATGTGGGATTTCCCAATGAATATGCACACTTTCATCATTTGTAGAATCATAATCGTGTATTGGAAAATCATCTTCGGTACTATCCCCTGGCCCTACGCCGCCTTTTTTTACAGCATCAGGTTCAAAATCAACACTTCTCAATACTCTTGCAGTACCAAATAATGTTAATTCTCCATCAGCAGCGAATTGTGCGTAATCAGTAGTACCACCATCGCCAAGCTGGGTCACACCTATAATATCAAGTCCTTTACAAACAACAAATCCGGTGGAACTTACTGTGAAGTTACCTTCAGCAAGGCTCGCAGAACCATCATTAAGGTCTATCCAAGCCCTTCCATCATCACCAGGATTAACTTGGACATTATCATCAAAAACAACCCTGCCATCCGAGTTGCCCCAGATATAGCCAATAGTCGTAGCCCCTGAACTCATTAGTTTTATAACACCACCCCTTATAGCTCCTCCCGTTCCGCCTCCTTTAAGAATAAGGCCATCTCCCGCTACAGCATCATCGTTTACAGTCACATTGTTACCAAGGGTTGTATTTCCTGTTACATCAAAAGTTGGAAAATTTATTCTGAATATTGTCGGTGCTGCACCTGCTCCCAGGGCATGGGCCATTATTTCTGCTACACCAGTTCCTTGAGTTATTTGAAAATCAACAACCCCCGTCGCAGCCCTGTCGCTATCATCGGCAAGCCTTAGTCTTGATAAGTTAGCTGCACCGGACGGAAATAAAGCTAAGGTTATCTGCCTGTCTCCACTTACAGGCATGACCCCCAAATTCGTAAACGAACCACTTTCAATAACAGGAAACATTTTTATTGGGGCTGTTGCTCCTGTTATAAAACTGGTATTGGCTGTTATAGAACCGGAGGTATCCAGGTTGTTTGAGCCAAAGGTTATCGATGGGCCTGAATCCACTATTGTGCCGGAGGCAACCGTTAAAGTTCCTCCGAAAAGGCAATCGATGGGAAATTGTCCTCGATTTGCTATTAATGTCCCGCCAGTAAGAGTTAAACCAGCAGTATCAAAAGTATAAACATCTGTTGCGAGAGAACTGTATGGGACGTACCTGCCATCGTGGTCAGTGTTGACCGAAGATGGCATATCAGAAAGAGCTGTATGTAAAATAGAGCCATCTACCTGTGCAGTTAAAGCAATAATTCCACTTGCATCAGGAATGGTCAAAGTTCTAGTCGTGGCAGTTGTTATACCAGAAAGCTGTAATAATAATTCTTTTGTCTGGTCATCATTATCAACGAAGTTTATCTTATCGTCTCTAAATCTTTGATGACCTAAACGTCGCGTAACTACCATTTATTCATCCATTTCACTTGTTGAAATCGTTGAATCATTATACATATCACAATCTTCTATTAACAAAGTTGAACCCTTTGACTCTAAGGCTGTTACATAAGATACAAAAATATCTTCAGATCTTGTAAGAGAGACTACCTGAATATGCTGAAGCATCGACCTAATACCATTTGTGTAATCTGAACAATGTTGCAACCCAGGATACATAGGTTTTGTTGCACCAAGTGCAGTTCTAATAATAACCTTTGGCTTAAAATGACCATAAGAAATTTCTTCTATCTTATCTAAATGGTTAACCATTTGGTTAATAGCTAAAAGAAGAAAATCCATCCTGGGATATATTGAAATAGGAATAAAACCATTAAGGCTTAATCCTATCGATATTCCCATTTGCAAATCTTCAGCAACAGGCATTTCCAATCTCTGAGAAAGAGGAACATCCTTAAGAGTCTCATAAAGACCATTTCCAGAACAAGCAACACTTTGTCCCAGAAAAATTGTTTTCTTATCACCAGCCAAATATTTCATAGCACGATTTAGTTCATCTTTATAGTTCATTAAAAGGTTACCCACTTTCCTGAACCTTGATGAGGATAACCTCTCTCATAAGAATATTTAAGAACAGGAGCATAACAGCTAAAGCAGTTTTCTCCCCAACATTCTTGAGTAGGAGTATTAACACTATAGCCATTATCTTCAATAACAAATCTAATCGGTAAAAGGTTTCTGTGTGCATATTTTACAGACTCATGAAAAATACCTGTCTCCGCTGCCATATCACCAACAAAAACCCATACATGTTCAGAAGAGTTATTTTTCTTAATTGCAAGAGCAACTCCTACAGCTATAGGAAGCACTCCAGCCACAATTGCAGATGTAAAAAAGTTATTCTTCTTATCATGCAAGCAAATACTTCTTCCAGCTAAAATATCCTTCTTAAGAACCTCTCTATCAACACCTTTTAACAGAGCATGATAATGACTTCTATGTGTTGAAAAGACCCAATCATCAATTTTTATATTTGCAAATATCCTAAGCAGAGCTTCTTCGTTTCCCTTTGATAAATGAACAGGAGCTTTTATGTTACCCTTTTCAAAGGATTCCTTTATGTCATCTTCAAAAGAGATAAGATTTTCTATGGAAAGTTTCTGCACATCTTATCTCCTAAAACAACATCTGTTACTTGTCGATTATACTCTCCCCAGGTACATCTGGAACATTCTTTACAAGGGTCAATATTTAATAATAAATCTCTGTGCTGGTCGGAACCCCATTCCTTTATTTCAAAGCGAGGTTCCATTCTATGGTCAACACAAACATACATCTTTTTATCAGTACAAATCTGCATAACTAAGGGACTTGCATAACACTTGTCAAATTCATGCTTTACTTTAAAATCATCGTCATATTTATGAGTAACAGTATAAACATGAAAATCCTTAGTTTCCATTTTATGACACTTATCAAAGACTCTCTTAACCATATCTTTATGCTTAACAACATCAGATTTTCCTTTATAGTCTTTTCTTTCTAAATCAACAGGTCTTACATGAAAGTCTTGAACACCTAAAGCTTTTACAAGCTCACAAGTATAAGCAATAGTATCAGCAGTCTCAGGTAAAAGAAGAACCTTAACAGCAATATCTGTAGTTGTTCTTTTCTTTGCAAAGCTTCTTATATTCTGTAAAACTTTATGACAATCACCTGTTCCACGAATCTTCTCATATACAACAGGCTCTGCAGAATCTAAAGATATTCCAACCCATCTACAAAGAAGAAGTTCATCTTCAAATTTATTTAAAAGAGTTCCATTTGTAATAATAGAAGCTTCCATTCCTAATCTTATACCAAGCTCAGTCATTCCTCTTATATTATCGTTTAGAAGAGCTTCACCTCCACCTCCCCAACAAAATGCTTTAGCTCCCCTCTGAGCAATATTTACTAAAAGGTCATACATATAAGATTTATCCCATTTCTTAATCCCTGATGATAAATATCTTTGAGAGTTACAATAATAACAATCTTGATTACAAGCATTAATCGGGTCAAGGGAAACCTCTATTGGATAAGGAAGAGGATTCTGTTTTCTCAACCAACCTATAAATCTCTGATATTGTGCATAATAAGTCAATCCCTTATAAGAATTAAATGAATTATACTTTGATTTATTACTCCATTCAGCTCCCATAAATCTCTCTCCCTATAGAAATTTTTGTTATCTCCTTAATCTCTCCTAAAGCAACTTCACCAAAGGTCTCCTTTATCATCTTAAGATAATTTTCATTTGTAAAATATGTTTGAAAAGCTTCATCTCTGAATCTAAGAACATCAGCACTTGACATATATTTTGTTCTTAATGGAAAACAATCATAAGAATATTGCGAAAAAGATGACCAAGAAAAGGGAATTTCCCATCCTTTTTTCTTTGCATAAGCTTCTAAAAGTGTTCCAGGATAAGCCATCACGGAATTAAAATTAACATGTTCACAATTCAATTCAAGAGCAAGGTCTAATGTTTCTTGCATGGTAGTAATGGAATCATCAGGAAAACCAAACATGAAATTTCCTACAGAATAAATCCCATTATCCTTCAAAGCTTTAACAGTATCTTTTATTTTCTCATTTGTAAAAGACTTTCCAAATAATTGTCGAATCTCAGGACTTCCACTTTCAATCCCAAGACCTAACCAATTAATTCCAGCTTTCTTAAGCTTAGGTAAAAGACTAATATCAAGCGTATCAATTCGTGCATAAGCCCATGCATCTATTCTTAAGTTCTCTGAAATAATCCTATCACAGAGTTCTTCGACTCGTTCTTTTCTTAAGAAAAACATTTCATCAATTATTTTTATTTTCTGAGTATTAAAAAGAGTATTTAAAGCTAAAATATCCTTTAAAACATCGTCAAGAGGTCTTTGATAAAAATCTTTATAATAATTTCTTGTATTACAAAAATTACAACTAAAAGGACAGCCATAAGATGTATATAAAACACCATAAGGTGACCGAGGACTACCATTCATAGAATGCCACATATGAGCTCTGTAACTATTTAGATCAAGTAAATCCCAAGCTGGTGGTAATGATGGATCAAACTCAGGAAGAGTCTCCCATATCTTAAGAGGACCATGCAAACTATTCTTAAGATGTTCTAAGGCTTCTTTCTGCTGAACAAAAGCAGAAGGATTACTTCCCCAGAGAACAACTTCAAATTTATCTGCAGACATATAGAGAGGTCTTTCAGCAACTTCCAAATCATATACCTCAACATCACAACCTTCATTTCTAAGAGTCTGAGCTCTTAATAAAAGCCATAAAGGAGGCTCAATTGCTGAAACATTATTGGATAATTTTTGATAACCACTTTTACGACTATTAGGTCTTATTAATATTATCTTCATCTCTTAAACTAACACTCCAATCTTTAAATTCTGCAGCTAAGCAATCAGTTTTAAAATCTCCTCGTTCTTTCATTCCTAACATTTCAAAAAAATAATTAGAAGCATCATTTCGAAGACCGTTTAAACCATGTGTTAATTTTAACAGAGATAAATCCTGGTTAACACCTTTTCGAGCTTTTGCTTCATTATACCATATATGAGTATTCATCTGAGCAATAACAATAACTGCTCTAAGAAGCTCACCTGTAATCTTAAAACCATTTTCTTCAATAATAAGATTTAAATCATAAACAATCAATTTCATCTCTTCAGCATACTTCTTCTTGTGTTCAGGAAGAAAAACCTCTTTCAACTGATGAATAGAAAGTCTATCAATTAATTCTGGAAGCTGAGGTAACCATTTTCTTTCCATTAAATCACCTGATTAAAAACTGCATCTGTTGCTGATAAAGGAGCGGTAGAAACAATATATACAGTTTTAGCTGCAGTTTCTATTACTAAATCTCCTCGCTTAACTGGGTAGGTTAAATAATCTCCCGCAGTTATAACTGGAGTTGCTGATGCTATCCAAACATTATGACTTCTTTGAGAACCATATTGTCTTATTGTATCCTCAGACGAAACTCCAGAATTATCTATCATCTGAAAAGCGATTTGTTGTGCTCTTGAGGTATTTCGATAAGCTCCTGAAATTGTTGATGTTGCCATCTTACGACTCCTTTTTCTCTTTATCTAACCATTCCATTAATGTTATTCCACACTCATAAGAAGTTTGTCTGTGTCCTTTTCCTTTCCATAGTTCAGGCCAAATTTTTCTCTTAAAAATTTTATCATATGTTTCATCTGGTTTTTGTAGTTGCGAAAATACATGATAAGGATGAACAACAGGAAAAGTAAATGTTAAATCATATAGATTGTAGAGTAATTTAAAATGCATATCTAACCAAACTCTATCCATTCCCAATAAATCCCAAGGAACATCAGGTTGAATCTTGATAAATTCCTCAAATCCTTTATAAGACCAACAAGTAACATCTCCCATTCCTGGTTGATTCACAGTTCCTAATTCCCAAAGGACCGGCCAAAGGTTTGCGATTGACCTTTGATAATCATTTTCAACAATTAATTCATTCCAATTTACAATATTTATTCGTCTAAAGAAAGCTCCCCAAAATCCAGGTTTTTCTGCAGACCTATCACAGTGTCTAAGGAGAGCATCAAATCCCTGATGCATTGCTATTATATCAGCATTTACATAAGCAACGTATTCACAATCTTTATCAAGATGAAGCTTCATCTTATTCCAAAAGTCACATGCCATAAATCTTTTAGTGTCATAACCATTCTCTTTTCCTGTTTTTATATCCTCAACTCTCTGTATTCCATACTTTTCACATCTTTCAACAACACCCTTCTCACCACCATCTGCTACAAGTATCCGACAATTATGCTGCTGAACCCAAGACCACAATGCCAAATCTTGTATCAAAGCATATTCCCCTTCAAAGGGACGAAAGCTCATTAATATATTAGTCCTCATGTTAACGTAATCCTCCCATGACCATTTGGGTCATCTTTATCTGGAGCAATCGTAACGGGTCTTCCTAAGTGACCAACAACAACTCCTGTATGAACTCCAATCTCTGCTCCATTTCCACGAGCCTCTTCTTGAAAGTTAATTGTATGACTCTTGTTATATCTTATCCTCATATGACCTAAATCATGAGATGAATCAACAAAATAAGGTCGTCCTATTTTTGAAAAAACATCTCCTTTAACTAAAGAACACCCAAAAGCACATAAATCTACTTTGTGTATCTTTCCATCCTGAGGTAAACTAAGTGAATCATAAAGACCAGTTGATGTCTGCATTCCACAATCTTGCTCAAAAGGTGGAAGTTGTTTACATATAAGACCACTGATTATATCCAAATTTGCATCAAGCAAAAAAGGCAGCAAATTATCAGGAATAATATGACAACCATCTAAAAACAAAAAGTGTGTGCACTTATATTCTCTTGCAGATTCAACCATTCCATTTCTTGCATCAGCTGTGTTAACATATCCAACAACAAATAAGATAAGTTCACAGATTTCTTTATTCCATTTAGAAATAACAGAAAGATGATTCGAATATGTAATAGGAAGCACTGAATCATAGATAGAAACACAAATTGCTACCTTATAATTTTCATATTTTTGAGCCATAAAAACCTCTTAAAATTGGGAGTGAGTGATAAAACTCACTCCCATAACCTTAGATACAATTTACATAAACAGGAATTGCTGCAGAAACCGTAGGTGAAGCTAAAGCTGCAAGTGCCTTTGCATGATGAAGAGTCTGAATATCAGTAGCTGAAGCAAGAAGTAAAGTCGCCGAAGCCGAAGCTGCTACAGGAGCAATTGTATCTCCTAATGCTAAAGTTGTAGCTGAAGCTTGACGATAACCAGCTGCAGAATGAAAACCCCTTATAAGCAGCCACCCAAAACAGCTCGAAGCACTTGCTTCAATTCCACCAGATGCAACAACAACACCTGCGAGTGCATCAATAGTAATATCAGCAGCTGATGTTAAGTGTGCCTTAGTAAAAGCAGTTAAAGGACTCGCACTAAAATCTGCAGCCCTATAACTCATCCATTCACCAACCAGTCGTGCAGAAGCCGTAATATTTTTAATGTAACGATAAACATTTCCAAAAACATCCTCTCGAATAGTCCCAACACCTTCTTTATCTGTTCCATGAATATCATTCAAATCCGAGATAAAAAGTGTTTTTCTTGGTCTGGGAACAGCCATAGTTAGCTCCTTTTCATTAATCAGTTGCAGCGTTGTAGTCCAACAAACCATGACGCCTGGGCTGGGTATCTATCAACTGCATCGCTGAAACAATATAAGAAACCCTTTCAAGCTGACTCGGTGTAGTGAACCATTCAGTCATATCAAACCAATAATTTGGGTCGTAGACCAGTTCAATAAAGTCCATGTTGAGGAAAAGCATCTTGTCAGAACCTGACAATCCACCTGTCCAAGTCAATGGAGCACCCTTGAAAGTTAATACCTCAAATCCTAAATCTGTGGCCATTCGTGTAAAAGCCGAACGCACAATTTGCTGTTTGTCAGAAACTTCATCTTCGTAATACTCATAAAGGTCCTGGTCAGCAACCATAAAATTTGGAGGTAAAAGGTTTGCAGATATTGTATTCCAAAACGTTCTCATATCAGCAAGAAGATTCACTGAAGAAGGGTCAGTTCCATTTTTGTAATGAGGACGGAAATATGCATTTGACGACCTATCAATATTTCCCTGTGTAGTACCAGATGTATAAATCGGACTGACAGCTAATCCAGCAGGGTCCCAGGTTCCACCATAATCCGCACCAGTACCAATAGCTGTAGCGGGTGGAACAATATCCCAAAGACCATTCATCTGATTAGCAGCAAATGCCTGCCATCTAAACAAATCATCCTCAAGACCCTGAATAGAATCATTCCTTGCACCTTCTAATCTTGTTGCAATATAAGATTTAATCCTAAACTTACCAGCATTCTTTTGGTCATCAAGAAGAGCACGATTAATATCAATCGCGGTGTAAGCCCAATTCCACCAAGCCATCGTTTCACGCTCAACAACATTTTGCTGTAGCGTAGAACCCTTAGTGATATTCTGCTTCTTTTTCTCCCCATAGCTGATGGTTCGTGTAATCATGTCCGAGCCAACCTGAGAAGTTAAACTATTAAATTCTCTAAATGCAAGATACATAACCGTTGCATCTAAGATGTTATCAATAGCCTCCTCACGAATCTCATACCATGTATTTACAAAGTCATCATCTATAAGTTTCGTAAACGTTGAGAGTGACATTAGGACACTCCTTTCATAATAACAATGTTGAAAAAATCAGTGAAGATAAAAAGAGATAATGCATAGATAAGGCTCCTTAATGGTCCCTGTGCGAAAGCACAGTATCGACGCCCTGGTTCACAAGTTCTCGAAACCTTCTCTGAGACGAACGAGGACGTACAGGCCGCTCATCAAGGGACTCTGCTCGCTTTTTAGCTAATGCAGGTCTTCCTTGAGGAGGTGAGGATGGACGCTCTGTTTCAACATGATTCCTATCAGGAACTGCAGAACCAGCCCTTGCTTTCGCTAAGTAATATGAATCCTCAATACTCAGTCCTTGCTTATTCATTATTTCTAATGCTTTTTCACTATAGGTATCAAAATCTGGAAATTGTGTTCTCATTGTAGTGACACCAGCAGCTGCAGCTTGTTGTATTAACGCTGTATGCAATTTACCTTGATTCGATTCAATTGTTGCAATACGAGGAGCAAACTCATCAACTGCAGCTGTTCGTGAATCAGCTATACTTTGAGATACATGCTTATCTACAGCATCTATCATTATATTTAGCAGCTCAGCATTACTCATTTGATCAACACTCACATTTGAAGAAGTCTCTGGTTTTAGTCTTTCTCTCAAATCAGGAGCCCTTTCTTTCGGAACAACTGATATCTCTTTTCCTGCTTTTCGAGCATTTAACACAGCTATAATATCTGCATCCTCAAGTATTTTACCTCGAACTGAGGCTTCGTCCTTCAGCTGTGTTTGCATCTTTTCCACTTGTGCTTGCAACTCCAGTTCCTTCGGAGTTGATGTTACTTTTTGCTCCTGGTCCTGAGTCTCCATCTCTAAGCTCCTTTTCTGATTGAATTTTATTCTGTTGAACACGATAATTTCTACGACTTACTTTAAACCATCTTTCTAAACATTTTTTAATCTGTCTCATTTCACCTGCTATAAAAAAAGCACTTGATTCTACATCAATTACACCATCCTCAGCTATATCTATAACAATTCTTCTCTTAATCTTCAAACTCATAACAAAGCTCCCAATTCTAAATTATGTTTTTTTGCGTAAACCTTCATCTCTGTTTTTGAATAAAAAGTTTTTCCTGTCGGAGATACATGTTCTAAATAAATTCCATCAGCAGGGAAAGAATGTGCAGCAAAAGTTCGAGGAAACAATCTCGACATCTCACCTTTACAATTTGAACAGGTAACAGGTTCATCTTTACAATGAACAAACCTTCTTTCTTCTTCGTTACACATTGTACATTGATAGGTATATCTCATTGTGAAGCTCCAGCACCAAAACCAGCACCTGGTCCAACCACAGGTCTACCTTCTCCAGTTTGTGAAGAAGCACCACCTGGAGGCATCTGAGAACCAAGATTTGGTGTTTGTTCCAATCCTTTAAAGAATCCTCTATATCTGGGGTCACCAATTGCAGCAATTATGTGTCGCTCAACTTTTTCTATATCAAGATTTGGAAACTGTGAAAAGAAGGCTGTCATCTGGATAGCTTCCATTTTTCGTTGTGTTGGTGATAATGGCGGTTCATTTACTAAATCAACACTAAATTCATAAGAACCTCTCATCTGAGCACCATTAAATTTTACCCAATCCTCTCCTATAAGAACATCTCTTGGAGTTGTCCAGAATCTAAAAAGAATCATAATTACTTTTCTCATTGCTTCTGTATAAAGATGCTTGACGACATCTTCTCGTCTCTGCATTCTCGTCGCAGAACCTCTCGCCACAAGCATAGCCTCTCGTGCTGTTCTTCGAGATGAAGCATCAAATTCCCCTCCTTGATTCCTACTCTGACCTATAGCATCTCGAGCATTTCTTCGAATAATCTCTGATTCTGCCATTAAGTCAAAATTAGATGTTCGTGGAAATGCCATAAAGACATCTCGTATGCTCTTACCAGAATTTGTTTTTGCCTTCGCAACAGCTCCTACATCTCCACTTATTAATTTTGTCAGTTCATCATCTGAGATAGCATCGCCAAGCATGAGAAATTTTGCAACATTTATTCTTCTTTGTTTATGAATCTGCTTACTTAAATCAAACTGCTCGTGCTGATGCTGTCCAAGATAATAAGCCTGTGGAGTTGTCCAGAAACTCCTTGGATGCCAGATAAAAGAATCAGCTACAAAAGGATATCCTCCAATTGCCATCTGAAGAAAATCCATTTCATTTCTTAGGAACTTATCATGAGTAAAGCAAATAATACGAACCTTGTTATCATCTTTTGTGTGAATTTCCCAAAGCTCATTAAACAACATCCTACCATTTGCTTTATGTCGTCCTAATCTTTGATTTCTATCTCTTTGCTGTCTTGGACCAACAGTATAAGACTTCATATAATCATCCATTGAAAGCTGTGGCTTAAGACTGGAGGTATTCTTAAATTTCGCATCCTTCTTAATATACTCAGTAGCTCTTACAATTCGATGAGCAACCCATGGAGCAGAATCTACATCTGGACCTGTTCCCCACGGGACAAGAAAATCATGTGCAAGAACAGGTAAAACCCAGGGCATTCCAGGTTTTACATTTGCAAATTCTATCCTCTTTCCCTTTTTATCAAATTGACTATAACTCAAACCCCAGGGAGCTCTGAGAGTTCCTACATCCCATTTTGGATTCCATCCAAACTCTGAATCATATCCTATCTTAAGAATACCTTTTCCATATAAATAATTGTGAAGATTTGCCCTTTCTACCTGTCTCTTCATATTTAACTTATGTGGTTTTGCTAAAGCATTCTCTAAAGATTCAACAACAGGTGCAGTTTCAACACCTGCAGGGTCATCTGGATTTACAACATAATAAGGATGAGGAACTATTAAACTTGATAAAAGAGTATCCCCTTCAGAGAAGATAAGATTAGCTCCAATAACTGTATCTGATTGAGGATCATTAAGATAATTCATCTCAAGCTTTGTCCATGAATCTTCAAATCCATAGATTCTACGATATTCTAAAGCATTATCTATTTCATCAAACCATTCTTCAACGGATAAATTCATTTCATCACTTTCATTTATTGAAATCGATAAACTCTTTAAATCTATTCCTTAAACCTGTTCCCATAAAAGCACTAGTCACAGGTTCTCTATCAGCCATGTTGCCCATATCATTTGGAAATTTCTTATTCTTAGTCCATCTTTTCCTAATAGAATCAATAAGAAAAGCTGCTGAACCTGGCATATAAGTTCTTGTGTATTTTGGCTTAACCTCTTCTACTATATCACTCCAAAAGGGAAGTTGCATAGATAAAGCGTCAATAACATCATCATGCCTACCATGAGGAAAACTTAATAACTCATTCTCAAGCTCAGGCATATCAGCTTTAATAAAAATACGAGTCGCTGAAAAATAAGGTTGTAATCCTCTTATTCTGTCAACCTTAGAACTTTTGTGACTTCTTATTTCTTCTATTGGAAAGAAGACATTTTCTTGTGTCATCCGTTTACGAATCCAGTAAGCCAAAGTTCTCTGATATGAAATAGCTTCAAGATAAAATCTAAGAGATTTATATGCTCTATAATGATCAAATATTACACTAACCTGTTCTCCAGGGTTCATCCTTTCTCTATTATAATGAATTACATAAATATGTCCATTATGTGGATTTATCCCTGTTGTAACAACAGCATCATAATCGGGGTCAGAGGTCATATCTGCATCTCCAGAGGATGGGTCCTGTGAAGTACAGAAAAGAAGATTATCAGGAAGAGTAGTATAATAATTAATCCATGTTCTCTTAAAGAGCATATCTGAAGCAGATGTTGGCATATTCATATAAAGAGCAGAATACATATATGGACCAAGAGCAGCTTCTAACTGTTGTAGAACCTCAGAATTAAACTTTGGAACTCCATCATCTGTTTCTTCCCAAACAATCTTTCCTAATGGATCTGGGCGACCATCCTCATCTTCTCTAACAGCTCTTTCGATTACTTTATACTGAGGCTCGTTCTTCATTATCCATTCTAACAAATCACCCTCAACCCATCTTGTTCCAATAACTACAATTTGACTAAGAGCAGGCTCTATTAAAAGAGGATGAGCTAACTTGTGCCAGCCTATGCATTTCTCTATTTCTGCTTGAGTTGGTTGCATAAGAGCACCTGTTATATTGTCAAAATCAGGAGCAACAGTATCATCTTCTATAATAACATCATAATGTCGAGATACTACAGCAGTTGCTGTTCCTGCAGCCTCAAAAGTACTTTCAGGAACTGTACCCTTTCTATTTACACACAAAGCCTCACGTGACCAAGTGCATTTAGTTGTAGGAAGAATCTCTGGGTAACAAGCTCTGAATAATTCATTCTTTTCAAAAATCTGCTTAATCGCAGCTAGTTTACCAACAGCATTTGTATATGTATTCTGAACAATTAATATCCGAATCTCAGGGTCATTAATTGCTCTCCATATAGAATAAGATATAGAACCAAGAGTTGTTTTATACCAATCCCTTGGAAGCATAATAAGAAGTCTTTTATTTCCAACATAATCTTCAAAATCTTTACAGATAGGAAGATGGATACTTTTTGTCATTTTATCAAAACCAAGAATTGCTCTTGTTAAGAAGAACAAAGACTCTCTTCCCTTTTGGGCAAGTTTTGCTATTGTATCTTCTTGTAGTTGATGTTGAGACATATTAATTTACATTTTGATTTACGCTAAGAATACCCATTGAAAGAATTTCTTTATTTCTAACAACAACTGTGGAAAGATTACCATCGATGTGATTTAATCTACCAATAAAAGTAATCTTGTCATCTTCAAGAACAGAACTAGCCCAAGCAGCCATAACACCTCGAGCTTGTTCAAGAGACATAACTCTTTCATAGACTCCAATGTGTTCTGTCCATACAGATAAAATAACCTTATCTTTATCTCCCATTCTCTTCTCCTCAGAAATTCTGTGAAGGAGCCGTTATTGCCCGCCGGGGGTTTTCACTGTATCATTTTCATCCTGCATATCAAATAGAGATGGGGGTGTTTTACCTGCAGGCTCCAGGTTGTTCGGCTCAAGAACAGAGCCTGAATCGGGACAAAACACCCCATCTTTTTCTCTATCTTGCGTATCCGCTGTATCCTCGAGTTTAAGGGTTTTTTCTATTCTCTGAACGTCAGATGGAGATAAAACAACAACAGCGGTTTTTATATCTTGTTCCAGTTTTTGTGCTTTGGGGAAACCTCCGCGGTCGAGCAAATCTGAGGCACTTCTTAGTTGAACACTCTCATCTTCGCTATCTAAGAGTTTTATTATTGTGTTTGCTGCATCTTCAGTGCTTTGTCGAATTAAATCATCTGTCCTCATGCGGATAGATAGGTCGTCTGCTTTTTCCCTTGATGCCAGTTCATCGTAGGTTTTATCTCTTTGTGTTTTTCTTAGAGTTAGTTCATGCTGGAACGTGGGGGAATTTCTTATATTGCTGATTCCAGGAACGGTCATGCTTACTTTTTCAGCGATTTGTTTTATTGTAAGATTGCCATCGAGAAATAGGTCTATGATTTGATAATGGCGAGGTAAAAGTTTTTGTAGCTGGAAGGACATATTTTGGGCTTTCTGGTTATATTCATGAATCGGGGGAGGTTAGAAAAACTCCCGCATACCATATATAGTAACGAAAGAACTCCCCTCTTGTTCTATATCTGGACCTTTCTTGTCCAAAATACGCAAATTTCACACATTTACATGGAAAATCCTCTTAAGGGTCGGGGATGAGCCGATGGGGGATTCTCATTTTAGATAATCACATAACGGTGGGTTTTATTTAAGCATCTAACTAACAGGAATTGTTAGTTAAGTATATAACAAACAGCATATCTTATTAAAGCACCCAGCAAACAAAACATGCTGTTAAAGATTTTATTATTTTATTCTACTATTTCCTGCTATTGGTATAGTATTTGCTATAGAAAATATATTAAATATATTTTATTTTATACCTTGACTTTATTAAATTATGTTGTATACTATATATAGTTAAGAAACGCTGGTATTTATAGTAAATGCTGGTAAAGATAAAATGTTCTTTTATAATTAGAAAGGGTAAGAAAATGTTGAATGACAAAAGTATCCAACTTATCGGTAGTATCAACGAGGCCGAAATCCCGACAAGCACCGCTCCTTGTAAAACAGGCAATTTTGTTTATCCTGTTTTTTCTGTCGACGATTTAGGGGAAATATCTCCTGAATGCATACAGAAAATGGTCAACAGAATGATAAAGACAGACTATCGGAATAGAGCAAATCGACCAGAAAACCTTATTCAGGTACGTCGGGACAGATTTGCCGAAATACAGAATAACCACGATTTGTCCCCAGACGAAAAACTACAGTTGATTGTACAGGAAAAGCTTATTGGTTGAGAACCACCTGAAACTGGGGTGTGTGAATAAACCACACCCCTTTCTATTAAATGATTGATGAGATTCACTTAATGAAATCGATGAATCTATTGTTCTAATTCTGGAGGTTTAATAGATAGTTAATATAGGTAAAATTTCCTTCGGGGTGATATGGAAAGAGACCCCCATATGCTTCGCGACTTTCTAATCTGCTCTCTAATGCTCTAAGTTATTATTAAGGTAAAAAAAAATATATAAATAATATATATATAGAATATACACATGTAAATTCATCAGGTGTAAAGAGACGAAGCATCTGGGGGTCTCTTTTCATATCACGGACCGCCGAATTATACCTATATACCCCATATACCCTATATTAACATATCTGGACTAAAAAAAATTAAATGTTAAGTGAAAATAAAACTTGACTTCCGCCCAAAATAGTGTATTGTTTATATAGAGGGACTATATACCCCCCAGCTAAATTAACAACTCAAGAGAGGTAATTATCATGACCCTGAAACGTTAATATTCTGATGAGGTAATATTTGATTAAGTCGCGTCTGGTACACTACGGCGAATTCTGAAAATCTCGAGGGCCAGAGTAGAGATGTTATTATAAAGAATATATTAGATAGAGATAAGAGATGAACAAAGAATACCCATCTAACACGGTAACAGAATATCTTTGTTACTCTTGTAAACAACTAAGATTATCTCTTGTTATAGATAAAGATAATTGTCATAACTGTGGTAGTATTGATATTGTAACAGGTTTACCAGGTGAATTAGACAAAGAAATATTATTAAAGAAAAGAGAATTAAAAGATAAAAAGATATCAAATGGAGATAAAAGATGAAAACAAAAATATCCTTAGATAGAACTTGGAACCTATGTGATGAAATGTGGAAATGGATAAAAAGAGAGAAACAAACATATTCTCTAAAATCTGTTCCTGAGCTAAAGGGTGAATATTTAATTGAAGAAGGAACCTCTAATCTAGAGGGTAATTGTTATTTCTGTGAATATTCTGGGGAAAAGTGTGATAACTGTCCAGGCAAAGAGATAGACTCTGATTTTGCTTGCAACAGCCCCGATTATAATTACTACACAAAGCCCATTGAATTTAGTAATAAAATATCAGAAATGAAGAAACTAAGAGATAATAAAAAAGGGATGAAAAAATGAGTGACAGAAAAAAATCACCTCAAGAACTTTGTGCAATATCTGACCAAGAACAAGCTTGGGCAGAGGCAAAGAATTTATTTACTGACATTAAAAGAATAGCAAAATTTGGTCCAGATTCTATGAGTGATGGACCTATTATTAACTGTTGTGTAAATCTCGTATGTGGAGAGTTAATCTTCAGAGAAGCAACGTTGTTAATAGAACTATCTGAGGAGAAATAAAATGTATCATCTAAAGTTAGATACTTACGAAATAACAGTTAAAAACATCGCCATAGGCGAGATTATAATCATTTTAAGAATATAAAAATATGGAATATAGAGATTATTTAAATTCTCAAAACTATTTCAGATATATAAAATGGTATACATTTAAGCCCTTTTT